>Ga0181522_10000173_pt1 | contig 51581 bp, 45 predicted proteins | sample PEATcosm2014_Bin_27_FD_121103 | JGI IMG/M metagenome (GOLD analysis project Ga0181522, IMG submission 121103) | Peatland microbial communities from MTU Mesocosm Facility, Houghton, MI, USA - PEATcosm2014_Bin05_10_metaG | ecosystem: Environmental > Terrestrial > Soil > Wetlands > Peat | place...
GGGTAGCGATGCAACGCCCCTGCGGCAGAGTTGCGACGCAGGCGGGTAAGTGATGCCACGGCCTCAGCGGAGAGAAGCCACTCCAGGCCGGGGATGCTGACTGGAAATGCTCGCAGTAACAAGGGGTTGGCGTTGATCCGGTAGAGTTGCAACGCCCTCCTTGGTGGCACCCGCAAGCTGCTAATTTCCCAGTGAATTCTCCGCGCACGGCCCGTATTGCCCGGATGAGGCGGCAGAGTTGCGACGGATCAGCGAGCCAGCGCCCGGTGATCGCGCGGCACGTGAGGCCGCGAGGGTGCCAGTACGAGCCCCACTTCGGCCGGTTTAACGTTGGCTTCGGGATATACGGCTAGAACGCGCTTGAGGGAATCCAGGAAGAAGTGGCGGAACTTGCGCGGCTCCGCGTAGCCGTGACCGAATTGCCCGGAGAGCTGTGCCCAGGTAACTGTGTTGGAGCGACTAAGGTTGAACAGGCGATGAACAAGCCATGCGTAGACGTCGAGATCCATCGGGCTCTTACGCAACTGTCGGATCGCCGCGGTAGACAGCGGCGCCGAGCGCTCGAGAATCGAGTCGAACAACACCGAGGACAGCACCAGCGAACTACCCTGCCCTACCAGGTCCGCCTCGTCCCACCATAGCCGCGCTTCCTCGGCGAATAGCGCCTGGCGTATGTGGAGCCCGCTGCGGCCGGCGGCGTCGCGGATATTTTCGTCGATGGAGACGGCGCAGTGAATCAGGCGCAGCAGCTGGTTGGCGTAGACACGCAAAGAGCCACGCTCACCGCGCGTGATCGGTATGTCCATGCATCGCAGGAATTCGTGCACGGTCTTTCCAAGATAGATCTCCGGAGAGCGTGTCCGCACGGCTTCAGAGGCGCAGTAAATCGTCAGCAGCCGCGCCGGCACGCCATAGGGCAACCCTGTGTCGCGACGGGTGGCCGACAGCGTGAGCTCGAGCCAGCCGTTGCGTCGCGTAAAGGTTGCGGCTTCGCCGGGGTCGGCGTGCGGAAAGGAGCATTGGATCAGCGGTACGTATTGGAACGAAATGCCGGCGGCCAGTGCAGTGGGAGCGCTGGGCGCGATGTCGGCTACAGGCGGTGCGGCAAGCGGCGGTGGTAACAGCTTGGGCGCGGCGCGAACGACACGCTTGCTGGCCGGCAAGTTCCGAAACGCGTCAGCTGGCAGCGATGGAAAGCGTGTGCCGACCAGAGAAGGCGGATATCCGCTGCGGATGAGCTGGGCGGCGATACGCTCAGGTGCGTATCCGAATCCGGCGTACAGTCGACAGGCCTTCTCGATCTGCGCGCTGTAGTCCGGATCATCGGTGGCTTCAGCCATGCTGCACGTCTGCTTTGCTCCTTAGCCTGGCTTCATGCACGGATTTCTGTTAATTTTGAGCCGAAATCCGTGGACGACGGCCCCCTGAAGGAGTTGAGTGTGCCAGCGGTGCGCGCGATTGACAAGTTAGGAGATATCCTCGCCAACAGCGAGACCTTCCTCGAGCGCATGCACGCACTTGGCGTCGAACCCCACCAGCGAAAGACATTACAGCGAGTATTCAGTCCCAGTGACGCGGCTGCCATGGTCGGGCGCGACCGGACCACGCTGGCGCGTGCAGAGGCGGATATTGGACTTGTGGATACGCCGCGCAATCCGGGCAATAACCGACGGGTCGGTTACACGCTGGCGCAGGTACAGGCGTTCCGGGCGCATTTTGGCACCCTGCCTTGGCGAGACCCTGTCACTGATGTACCGCTGGTCGTTGCTTGTCAGAACTTCAAGGGCGGCGTGGGCAAGTCCACCACCTGCGTCAATTTTGCTCATTACCTGGCGCTCAAGGGCTATCGGGTTCTCGTCATAGACACCGACAGCCAGGCGACCACCACCTCGATGTTCGGCTACGTGCCGGACGCGGATATCACCCAGGACGATACGGTGCTCCCTTATCTGGCCAGCGATCAGGCTTCGCTCGCGTACGGGATCCGGCCGACCTACTTCCCCGGCATCGATCTGATCCCGGCATGCCTGGCGTTGTATGAAGCCGAAATCGCGATTGTGATGCGCGTGGCCGGTCAGCCCACTCCGGCGCAGCGGATCGCCTTTTTCAACGAATTGAAGCTCGGCATCCAGACGGTAGCCAGCGACTACGACGTGATCCTCATCGATAGTCCGCCCGCCCTGGGAATGATCTCGGTCAATGTGCTGATGGCTGCCGATGCCTTGCTAGTGCCTTCGGCGGCGCGAATGTTCGACTTCTCCAGCACAGTTCAGTTTTTTCGGATGGTGCACAACTATATTGGCCAGCTTGACCCGCTCAAAAGCTATCGCTGGATATCGGTGCTCACGACGCTTTTCGATCGTCGTTACGAAAGCCAGAAGCAGTTTTTCGAGGTCATGCGCGCCTGCTTTGGGGACTCGGTATTTCAGCGTGTATTCTTTCATTCGAGCGCTGTCATCAATTCTGCCGCCCAGTTCCTGACGCCTTACGAACAGACCAAGCCCGATCGGCACGTGCTTGAGATGATGGATAACGTCTTCGCCGAAGTCGAACTGAGCCTGCTGCGCGAATGGCCCTCGAAGGCGACTGAACTGAGCCAGCGGGGGATCACTTGAGGGCGATGTCGGCCGTGGTTTCGTCACGAAACTCACGTAACCATTTGAATTTCATGAGACTATCGACATAGTGGGTAGTGTAACCCGAGGAGCTACCATGGCCAGCAGAATCTTTGGCGGCGCCAATCTTAGCGATATTGCCCGCGCGGCTCGTGAGAGGCCTGCGACCTCGAGCGAAGGGGAGAAAGCCGCGCCTGGGCGGCCGGTGTCGGCGGCGGCGGAGCTGGCGCTGACGGGCAGGGTAGTGCCACCGCTCGAACGCGAGAATATTTTCCACGTCGATCCAAAGCGCTGCCGCGCCTGGTCCTATCACAATCGAACGGCGGCCTGGTACACGCGTGATCGCTGCCAGGATCTGATTGAGTCGATTGCCAAGGACGGGCAGCAGGAACCGGCAGTCGCACGGAAGCTGGTCGGAGATCCAAATTTCGACTACGAGCTCATCTATGGGATGCGCCGGCGATTTGCGTGTGAACACCTGAATGCGCGCCTGAAGCTCCGGGTCATCGACGCAGACGACGCGCGTGCGGCGGTGTTGATGCACATCGAGAACGCCGACCGCCAGGACATTACCCCGATGGAACGCGCTCTGTCGTTCCAGTCGCAGCTGGAGGCCAGGATTTTCCCTACTCAGGAGGCACTGGCCGACGCGATCGGGCTGACCAAGGGGCAGGTCAGCAAACTCGTGAAGGCGGCGAGCCTGATGCGACATGCGACGCTGACGCAGTTATTTGTCGACAAGAGCGCTGTGCCCGTGGACGCCGCGTACAAGCTCGCGACCTTGTGGGAGCGACCCGGAGCCAAGGAGGTCATCCTCAAGGCAGCCCAGAATCTACTGCAGAAGGAGCGGGCAGGGCGCTCGCCGGTCGATCTGATCAAGGTACTGCTCGCCAGTCTGGACCGGTCCCGCAAATTCGAGCCAGTGCAGAAGCAGTACAACCTGGGGACCATTGGGCGCGTGATCGTGACGCGCAACGCCCGCGGCAAGGTCACTTTGGCATTTCCCCAGGGGTTAACCACGATCGACAAATCGGCCGTCGTCGCGGCCATCGAGGAGATCATCAAGGACTTGGGGTGAACTAAGCCCTTCTCCGGCGTGGAACATCTGCGGTAGGAAGGGCTGTTTGCGAATAATATTATTTAACCAAATCAATCATATGTATGGGCGGTTAATCCCGCCCTCGTGAAACATTCGCCGTCATGACATTATGCCCGCCTTCTAGGGGAACATGTGCCCCTTAGCCGCCTGACCCGAAAGCGAGCAACATGAACCGAAAACTGACCGACCAGCAGATTGGGCAGACCGTCGAAGCCTTGCGCAGCGCGGGTCAGAAGATCACCGGCCGCGCGCTCCGCGCCGCGCTGCGCGAGCGCTACGGGGCGGCTGGCAAGACAGCTCGCCTGGCTTTGGCGTGCCGCGGCGTCCAAGTACCCGCACCGGACGCGTCCTTCGTCGCCGAACTCATGCAGCAGCTGCGGAGTGCGGAGCAGCAACGCGCCGCCGCTATCGAAGACCGCGATCGCGCGCTGGCGCGAGCGGAGCGGGCGGAGGCCCGGGAGACGGCGCACCAGGACCGTTGGGCCACTGAGATTCATTCTTTGCGGGAGTCAGTCGAGCAGCTCAAGGGTGAAAGGTTGCGACGCCAGAGTCTCGACGACCAGGTCGTTCGCCTGCAGCGTGAACTGCTGGGGCTGCATAGAAGGCTGGCTCAATATGAAGAGCCGCCCGGCAGTTGATGCACCTGCCCGGTGTTCGCCGGTGAGCCACTCGATTTTCCTTGTAGATTGACCCGGCTGCCCGCGAGACGCGTACTGTCGGGCACGATCGTGAGTCATCGGGGGGGTCTGCCATCGACCGGCGAGATTTTTGCGCACTGTCTGCGGCCGCAGCGGCGCTGGCGCTGGGCTCCTTCGGCCATCTCGCGGTCGCGCACGATGTGGTTGCGATACCCGCGAACCTGTCCATCCATAAAGTCATCTTTGATGACCGATTTTCAGCTGCCCGAGCGTTCGGCGCGTCCGCAGAACGCAAGGGTATGCGCACGGCCGCCATTCGCGGCGATATCACGGCGCTGTGGCTCAATGATCTCAAGTCCCATTGGCGGTCGGGTGGCGCCGTGATCGCCGGCATGACGACGCCGCGCACACTGCTGTGCCTCGAACAGTTGGCCCACGATACGTGGCGACGCGTCCTTGAGCGCGTCGCGTATCCGTCCGCGCCTGCGGGGTCCGATCCGCAGTTGGTGTCCTGGATCATCGGTCTATGAGAGTGCCACCGAATGTCAGTCCCAATGATTTCGCCAGCGCGCTGATGGAATTCAGGCGGGTCTTGGGCGATGAGTGGGTGTTCACGAGCGATGAGGATCTCGATCTGTACCGCGATGCCTATTCGCCGTTCATGAACGAGCCCGAAGAGCGGGTGGCATCAGGGGCGCTGGCGCCCATATCGACCGAACAGGTCCAACAGATCGTTCGCATCGCCAATCGCTACCGCATTCCGCTCTATACGATCTCAACCGGCAAGAATCTCGGCTACGGCGGTTCGGCGCCGGCGTATTCAGGCAGCGTGGTGCTCGACCTGAAGCGCATGAACCGTATCCTCGAAGTCAACGAGGCCAATGCCTACGCCCTGGTCGAACCCGGCGTGAGCTACTTCGATCTCTACCGTTACATCCAGGAGCGAAAGCTCAAAGTCTGGATCGATTGCCCGGATCCAGGCTGGGGTAGCGTCATCGGTAACGCCATCGATCGCGGCGGCGGTTACACGGCCGCGAACTATCGCAACCACTTCGATGCCCACTGCGGCATGGAAGTCGTGCTGCCGAATGGCGAGCTGTTGCGCACCGGCATGGGTGCTATCCCGGAGGCCCAGACCTGGCAGCAATTCAAGTCAGCTTGTGGACCCTGGATCGACGGCATCTTCTCGCAGTCCAACTACGGCATCGTCACCAAGATGGGCTTCTGGCTGATGCCACAGCCTGAGGCGTATATGCGATGCGCCGTATCGCTGTCACGCTACGCGGACCTAAGTCCGCTCGTGGAAATTCTTAACTACCTCGAGAACAGCCGCATCACCCAGGGCTTCCCGGACATTTCCTCGCCACTGCTGGGTTATGGACCGATCGGGCAGATCCAGCTTTTCTTTGAGCGCGGTCCCGGAAAGAGCTCTCCGGAGCAGCAGAAGCTCGTATCCGGGGCAAAGCTTGGCTTCTCGCCGGAACTAGAGGCGTATGCGGTCGAGTCAGGCACTCCTTACTGGGAGGTGCTGCTGAGCTACTACGGTCCGATGGAAGTAATCGAAGCACAATGGCGGGCGACGCAGCGGCATTTTTCGGCGATTCAAGGCACGAAGTTTCGGATCGTCGACCGCGTGACGCTGCCGCTCGATCCGGCAAGGATCGAGAGTTATCACGAACCGGAATTCGGTGTGCCGTCGCTGCGAGCTTTCTCCATCGGCGCCCGCACGCCGTGGACTCCGACGCCTTCGAAAGGGCACATGTGGTTCTCTCCCATCATTCCGCGCACCGGGGACGCCATCATCGAGGCGAACCGGGTGTTTGGCGAAGCCGCGCGCCAACTGGATATGCCTCTCTTCCAGACTTTCTGTTTGCCGGCATGTTACTGGGAGCGGGCGTTCATCTTCATCCTGGCGACTCCCGTTACCGAGGATCCGGCCACCAACCGACACTATCGCGAGGGTTTCAGGAAGCTCATCGAGATCGGGGGGCAACACGGTTGGGGCGAATATCGCACGGCGCCGGTGTTCCAACAGGCGGTCACGGACGTCTATTCATTCAACAATCACGCTTTGCGCGGCTTTCATGAGACGCTCAAAGACGCCATCGATCCGAACGGCATCCTCTCGGCCGGGCGCTACGCGATCTGGCCAAGGTACCTGCGGGAGAAGCAGTCATGAACGCACTCGCTTCGTTGCTTATATCGATGCTGGCACTCCCCGTGATCGCCGACGAGGTGGCACCCGAGCACGCGGCCGGCCGCGTGGTATATCTGAAGTGGTGCGCGCCATGTCACGCGCCCGGAATCACTCATCCGGGCACTCACGCATTGATGACGAAGTACCAGGGGGTCAAGTCGGGCGTATTGCTGGAGTGGACCGATCTGCCTGCGAGCACCGTCAAGTACACCGTGCGACATGGCATCTCCGTGATGCCACAATTCCGTAAGACCGAGATCAGCGATGTGGAACTCGACGCGCTGGCGCGATATCTGTCGCGCAATACGTCCCCACGTTAAGCGTTCAAAGCTGCAGCAGGATGGCTGCGAGCTCGTCGGGGCAGCAGAAGAACGGCGAGTGATCGGAATCGAGTGTCACGCGTTCTGCGCAGGGCAGGGCGGATTGCATGCGCCGCTGTGCCGCGTGATTGATGGCGCGATCATCGGTGCACTCGACATAGACGCGAGGCACGCGGCCGAAGCGTTCCGGTGTGGTGCGCACCGGAGTTGCGAGCGGAGCGAGCGGCTCGGGCTTGAGCAGCGATCGGGCCAATGCCACGTCGTCGTCGCTGCAGCGGCCGTAGAATGCTTCGCGGATGGCGCTGTCACGCACCGTTGCGGTCTGATGATCGTCCGCGACGATCATTGCGGGCGGCACCAGCGATTCGGGTTGGTCGGCAACGCTGTCAACCAGGGAGCGACCGTCTTCGAGCAGAAAAGCCGTGACATAGACGAGCACTCGAATCTGTTCCGGGATTCTCTCGGCCACTTCGGACAGCACAATGCCGCCGCGGCTGTGGCCGACGAGCACGATGGGTTCGTTGGCCGACTGGGCGAGAGCTGCTATCTGGTCGGTCCAGGCGCGCAGCGTCACCAACCCCGGGGGCGTACCGTCGATGCCCAATGAGAGCAGGTCGGGCGCCATGACACGATGCGAGGCGCGCTGCAGGCGCGCGATGATGCGGTGCCAGCACCAGCCGCCGTGCCATGCACCATGCACCAGAACGTATGTGGCCATCGTTTATCGCTCCATCGGGGCTTAGGTAGAATTTGTGCGCGCCGCAGTGTATTACGGTAACCGCGACCTGCGACTGGAATCCGTGCCGGATCCGGACCCCGGCCCTGGGGACGTCAAGCTGCGCGTGCTCTATAACGGCATCTGCGGCAGTGATCTGCACGAATACTACGATGGGCCGATCACTACCCGTACGACGCCCCATCCACTGACCGGCGTCGCCAATCCCATCATCATGGGGCACGAACTGTGCGGCGAGGTCGTCGGTCTGGGGAGTGGCGTCGAGGATCTGGCGATGGGCGATCTCATCGCCGTCGATCCGCTCGAGAGTTGCGGTCGCTGCGTTTGGTGCCAGACCGGGCAATACCCGCATTGTCCGCTGGTTGCATTGCACGGCTACAACCGCCGTGGTGGCGGCCTCGCGGAATACACCGTGGTGCGCCGCTCGATGGCGCATCGGCTGCATCCCTCGCTCAGTGCACTGCAGGGAGCATTGATCGAGCCGCTATCGGTGGCCTGGAATACCGCCAACCGCTGCCACCTCGAATCGGGCCAGGTCGCCGCCATCCACGGCGCAGGGCCGATCGGTATCGGCGTGTTTCTGACGCTGCGGCGACGCGGCGTGGACAGCATCCTGTTTGATCCCTCACCGGCCCGCCGAGCAGTACTCGAGGGTCTGGGTGCACGTTCCGTGTTCGATCCCACCACCTGCGATCCGATCACAGTGGTGCGTGACCTGACCGGAGGGGCCGGCGCGCACGCCTCGGTCGATGCGGCGGGTGGCGCCATCGCGTTTCGATCGATGCTGCTGGGCACGCGGGTCAATGGCACGGCCGTGGTAGTGGCCATTCATCACGCGCCGGTGGTCATCCCGCCGTTTGATTTGCTGATGCCCGAGGTCTATCTCACAGGGGTGGCCATGTCGGCGAATGCCTTTCCGAGCGTGATCGAGGACGCCGCGCGCGGAGCCTATCCGCTGGACGGATGGGTGGAGACTATTCCATTCGACGGACTCATCGAGCGCGGCATGGAGCGGTTGCGGCGCCAGGAAGGACTCAAGATTCTGGTGGAGGTGAAGCAGTGAAGATCCAGGACCTGTTCAAAGTCGAGGGCTATGGCGTCATCGTGACCGGCGGCGCCAGCGGCCTCGGACTCGGGTTCGCCGAGGCGCTGGCCGCCAACGGTGCACGCGTGACGCTGCTGGATGTCGATGCAAAAGCCATCGAGGCCGAGACCAAACGGCTGTGCTCGCGCGGCTGGACCGTGCGCGGCGAAGTCGTCGACGTTCGCGATCACGCGGCCATTGATCGCGCCTTCGACGCAGCGGTGGCAGCGTACGGGCGACTCGATGTCGTGTTCGCCAACGCCGGCATCGATTCGGGGCCCGGCATCGTTGGCAGCTGGGTGGGATCGGAGCGGCCGCGCAACCCCGAAGGCGCTCTGGAGCGCTATACCGATGAACGCTGGAACCGCGTCATCGACATCAATCTCAATGGCATCTTTGCCACCTTGCGCGCCGGCGCGCGCCTGATGCGCCCGCAGCGCTCGGGCCGCATGATCGTCACCTCATCGGTCGCCTCCTATCTGTGCGAACCGGCGATCGGCTCTGCCTACATGGCCGCCAAGGCTGGCGCCACGCATTTTATGCGCTGCGTGGCACTCGAGATGGCGGCGTACAACATCACCGTCAATGCGATCGCACCCGGGTTCTTCGTCACCAACATCGGCGGCGGGCACGCCAAGAATCCGGCCGTGCAGGAAACCGTGGGCAAGGTCGTGCCAATGCACCGCGTGGGCTTTCCGGAGGATATGGCGGGCCTAGCTCTTTTCCTGGCATCGCCCGCGTCCGCTTATCTGACCGGGCAGCAGATCTCGATCGATGGCGGGTGGTCGCTGGGCGTTGCTGACTGACTCTCAGGCCACCTAAACGGAAGGAGAAGCGACATGGGATTGGTTGGATTCGGGCAACCCGACGACGGGATCATTCAGATGGCCTATGTCGTGCCTGACATCCAGGCAGCCATGCAGGCATGGATCGACAAGACCGGAGTCGGCCCTTGGTTTGTGCTCGATCACTTCACCGGCATCGATCCGCAATATCGCGGTGCGGCCTCTCAAGCCGATGTGTCGCTGGCGATGAGCTTCGCGGGTCATATGAACATCGAACTCATTCAGCCCAACAACGATGCGCCATCGGTCTACCAGGAATGGATCGAGCGGCGCGGATACGGATTTCATCACTGGGGACGCGCCACCTGGCACTTCGACCGCGATCTCGAGCGCTATCGGTCCTCAGGCCACGATCTGGTATTTCTGGCGGCGGTGCCCACCGGGGGCCGTGTGGCCTACATGGATACGACCGCGCAAATGCCCGGCTACGTCGAGCTGATCGAGCTCGGTGGCGGTTTCGAACCGGCGTTCAGCAAATTCTACCGCGCGAGTATTGGCTGGGATGGCCGGGAGCCGGTGCGCTCGTTTATTTGAGTCAACTCATGCTTCGACCCGAACCTCCAGCAGCATGGGGACCTTGGCGGCGAAGACCTGCTGCAGCGCTGCGTCCAGATCCTGATGGCGATCCACCTTGAGTGAGCGGACGTCATGACCCGTTGCGAGTGCGCAGAAGTCAAGATCGGGTAATTGCACGCCCGGCAGCGTGTTGATGTTGAAGTGACGGCCAAATTCTTCGAGTGCCCGATAGCTCGAGTTATTGACGATGATGAAGGCGACGGCAACGCCCAGCCTGGCGGCGCTCCAGAGCCCCTGGATGGAATACATGGCTGAGCCATCCCCGATCAGCGCAATGACTTTTCTCTGCGGCGAGGCGAGTGCGACACCGACGGCCGCCGGCAGGCCGTGGCCCAGTCCACCGCTGGCGCAGGTAAAGAAGCTATCGCGATCAATCATGGGTAAGCGGTCGTGCAGCGCGCCGCGGCTGCTCGGTGCCTCTTCGACCACAATGCTGTTGGCGGGGCGAAGTGTCGCGATCTGCTGCAGCAGGTAGGCGTCGGTGAGTTTGCCGCGCGGTAGCGTCGATGCGCGCAATGGGATCGTCGGCGGCATCCTGGCCGGCGGTTTCGACTGCGCCAACAGCGAGGCTACGCCGAGTTTCAGATTCGTGACCACGGAGATGCCCACTGGACAGCGTGCCGCAGCCGCCGGATCGTCCGTCAGTTGCAGGAGCTGCGCCCCGACCGGAATGTGCGGACCCTCGCCTTCCACGTGGTAGGTGAACACTGGCGCTCCGAGGACCAGGATGAGATCGCTGCCGGCCAGCTGCTGCACGATGCGGGCCCGATCGGCCGTCAGAAAGCCCGCGAACAACCGATGGTTCTCGGGAAAGCTGTTGCGCGAAGACATGGGACTTTCCCAGACCGCGGCCTGATGCATTTCCGCAAGCGCTATCGTCTCATCCCAGGCGCCATCACGTGCCACCGAGGCACCCACGACGATCACGGGTCGTCGTGCGCGGGCAAGCTCTGCTGCAGCCTGCGCGAGCAGCTCTGGATCTCCGGCGACACGCGAACTCACCTGCCGTGACGCCAGCGACGCGCAAGGTCGATCCCAGTCATCCACCGGTACCGACACGAATGTCGGTCCGCGGGGCGGCTGCATGGCCACGTAATAGGCATGCGCAATGGCGGCGGGTACGTCGGCCGCGCGCGCGGGTTCGATGCTCCACTTCACATAGGGTTTGGGCAGCTGCGGTGCCTGCTCCGAATAGAGAAACGGTTCGAAGGGTAGAATAGATCGTGCCTGCTGACCGGCCGTGATGAGCAGCGGCGATTGATTCCTGAACGCCGTGAAGATGCTACCCAGTGCGTGGCCGACACCGATCGCCGAATGAAGATTTACGAGCGCCGCCTCGCCCCGCGCCTGGGCGAAGCCATCGGCCGTGGCGACCACGACCGATTCCTGCAGGCCGAGCACATAGCGGAAGTCTTTTGGGAAGCTGCGGAACATCGGCAGCTCGGTGGAGCCGGGATTACCGAATATCGTGGTCAGTCCAAGGTCGCGCAGCAGCGCGAACGAGGCCTCCCGTACCGTCAGCTCGCTCATTAAAAGCGGATCACGACTTTGCCGAAATGCGCGCTCTTTTCGAGATGTCGGTAGGCAGCCGGCGCCTCGTCGAAGCCGAAGACATGATCGATTACGGGTTCGAGGCGCGCGCTGGTAATGGCCGCGTTCATGCGCTCGAACTGTCCGCGCGAACCCACATACACGCCTTGAATGCTCGCCTCCTTGGCCAGAAGACCATAGGGAATCAGGGGCTCTTGACCGCGTCCCGTAAGCACACCGATGAGTTGAATCCGCCCGCCGGCGGCGGCCGCGCCAATTGAACGGCCCAACGTGCCGGCACCACCGACTTCGATCACGTGATCGACTCCGCGGCCCTGCGTCAGTCGCAGCACTTCGGCTTCCCATTCGGGGGTTGCGCGGTAGTTGATTCCGGCCTCGGCGCCGAGCTTACGGGCCCGCTCGAGCTTCGCGTCGCTCGAAGAGAGCGCGATGACGCGCGCCCCGGCCAGGCGCGCGAATTGCAAAGCGAATATCGAAACCCCACCCGTGCCGATGATCAGCACTGTCTCGCCGGGGGCAACGCGGCCGTTCTCTACCAAGGCATGCCAGGCGGTGACGGCGGCGCAGGGCAGGGTGGCAGCGGCTTCGGGCGACAGATGGGAAGGAACGACAACGGCATCCTGCTCGTCGAACACTGCGTACTCGGCCAGAACACCATCGGCGGGCGGCGCACCCAGCGCGGCGCGAGGCCCGTCGGGCGCTCTGCCGTCGACCCAGCCGCGAAAGAAAGTGCCGCACACTCGATCGCCCAGCTTGAATCGTGTCACCCCGGCCCCGACCGCAGTGACTTCTCCGGTACCGTCCGATAGCGGAATCGTGTCGGCCGCCACCGGCCCACCAAAATAATGTCCACGCGCAATCATCAGATCGCGAAAATTCAGCGAGGCGGCCTGCAGCCTGACAAGAATTTGCTTCGGCGCGGGTGCCGGATCGGGGTGGGTGCCGCGTTTCAGCCCGTCGAGCGAAGTGCTTCCGGCGAGGATCTCAAACGCGCGCATCGTATGACCTCAATGCCAATAGGGCACGTGCAGCCCTTGATGCATTATCGCAGCCTTTCTATCCAGACGCTCTCCGATGGGCGCGGCCTCAATCGAAACGGTGATTCGCTCCCAGTTGAGACTGCACGGCCGAAGCACCGCGATCATGGCCTCGAGAGACACCCATGAATCCATTGCACCGGACGCAGCTGGCGCCCGCGTCGGACTCGACGCTGAAGGCGGCCATTATTGAATTGGCCCGCGAAGCCTCGATCGAGCTTAACGTTCAGGACGTGGTGCATCTGCCGGCCAGCCGTGCGCTGCTGCCGCCGGGACAGAGAATCTACATCAGTTTCCTGCCAAAGCAGAGCTGGCAGCAGACGGTGGCCGCCAGTGTGGCGTCGAGATCGGCCGGCTTCGAACCAGTGCCGCATTTGCCGGTACGCCTCATTCCGGATGAGAAGACTCTCGAGCAGACGCTGTCGGACCTTGTCGAGCAGGCTCAGGCCCGTGAGGTACTGCTGATCGCGGGCGATTATGACTCGGCTGTGGGACCGTACCAGAACGTTGGCGATGTATTGCGCACTGGTGCGCTTGAACGTGCAGGAGTGCGACGAGTCTCCGTGGCGGGGCATCCCGAGGGACATCCCAAGGTGGCGCTCGATGTCATACGGCATGCCGAACGCGAAAAGCTGCAGCTGGCCGCAGATGCCGGTCTGATCCCGCGTCTGCTGACCCAGTTCTTTTTTGAGCCGGAGCCATTCCTGGCGTGGATCGAGGAGCTTCGGCGCGATGGAATCCGGGTGGAAACGGTCGCCGGTATGGCGGGGCCCTCCAAATTGTCGACGCTGTTTAAGTTTGCCCTGCGTTGTGGCGCCGGGCCTTCCATTCGCGCATTGGGCACAAGACCCGGCTCTTTTGCAAAGCTGCTGGGCGATCACGGACCGGAGAGTCTGGTGCGCAAACTGGCTGCCGCGCGTCTTCGCGACCACACCGATTTCTCCGGCATTCACCTGTTCTGCTTCGGCGGCTTTCTGCGCAGCTGCGAGTGGCTGCATGCCATTGCCGCAGGCCGCTTTCGATTGACCGAGGACGGCGGATTCGCGCAGGGCTAACCCCGCTTTACGCCTGACGCGTTCGCCAGCCTTCGTGGTAGGCCTCGCGCGCGTCGCGCGCGTAAGGCACCGCAGACACCTTGACCTGCACTTCGAGCTGCTTGTGGCGCTCGACGGGCGGCTTGCTAGTACCGCCGTTTTCCTCGCCCCATACCAGCGTCAGTACGTCTCCGGTATGTACTTCAGGATCGACGATGCCCAGTGACAGCGCGGTGCGCTCGTTGTAGCTGTAGCCGCCGAACATCGAGAAGCCGACCACCTTTCCATTGAGCAGAATCTTGTCGTACGAGGAGGATGAATAGTTCGCCAGCGGAAAATCGAAGAATTTGTAGTGCTCGCCGCCCGGTACCAGCAGCGAGGTAAGGATCTTGCCCACATCGGCGGCATTCCACTCGAAGGTCACTTTCCGTCGGGAAGGCTGCTTCGACTTCTTCTCGAGCGCTTCGCGTCCGATGAAGTCATGGTCGAATTTGACGAACGGACCATAACCGAGCTCGTACGGTGTGGTGTAGTAATCCTCGATGTTGTCCGATACGAAACTGCCGCCGATGGAGCCAGTGCCTTCATAACCGCCGGCGGGCAGCCACTCGCGGTACTTCTTCATCTTTTCGCCCGTATAGACGGCCGGCAGCGGCGACGGGATCCAGCCGGATTCCAGTGTGTTACTGGCATAGGCACGCGAGCCGACCGCCGTCAGGCCAAATTCCTTGCCAGCCTCCAGGACGACGTCACGGATTTCATCACGTTGCTCGTACGGGCCCCAGATCTCCAGGCCCGGGGCGCCCGCCATGCCGTGACGCAGCGCCCGAACCTTGCGGCCCTTGATGTTGATCGAATCCATGGTGAAGAACTTCACGTCCGGGATCGGGCCGCCGTTGATCTTCTCGAGAACTTTGGCAGCGTTTGGCCCCTGGATCTGATAACGGTAGTGGCGGCGCACCACGGCATTGCCGCGCGGATGCGAAGGCGAACGGTCATCGCGGATAAGATCGACCTTGTAGCCGCCTGTCTGGCCATGAAATTCGATCCAGTTGACCGTCGGTGCCCGCCCGACGAACAGCAGTTCGTTGGCGTCGAGATAGAACAGTATGCCGTCGCCGATGACGTAGCCGTCATAGCTGCAGGGCACGAACTGCTTGGCCTTGTTTGGTCCGAAATTGGCAAAGCTGTTGATTGCCAGGTGACTGAGCAATTTGACGGCATCGGGGCCTTTGACCGTTATCTCGGCCATGTGATGCGACTGATCGAACAGCACAGCGGATTCCCGCCAGGCGCGCTGCTCGTCGCGCCAATTGGAGAACTCGCTCGGCACCACCGGATATACGTAGGCGCCAATCTGTGAATTACGCAACAGCTTGACCGGATTACCGGCGCTGCGCAGCAGTTGTTCCAGGCTGGATTGGGCCATAGCGATGCTCTCGATTTCGGCTGAATTCGGGTGGACCATGATTAGAAGGCGCGTCCGACCACCCGGTCTCGACTGGGAGGGAAGCGGGACTTCGATTAAACGTGCAGCCGGTACCGCCCCTGGACCCCTAGATCTTCTGCGCCAGGGCGACGATCAGTTGCCGTACCCAGGCATGGGCGGGATCGGACTCGTTGCGCTTGTGCCAGAGCAGGATCTCGTACTGCTCCGGTGTCGGAAAAGGGGGCAGGAAGGTCTTCATCGGGGTCGAGACCGCGAACAGCCTGACAACGCGATCGGGAACGGTAGCCACGTAGCGGGTACCCGGCAGCACCAGGGGAAGGTGCAGCAGGCTCGGAACCGTCAAGTGAACGGTTATATCGGCGTCGAACAGCCGCCGGACCAGTTCTTCCGCGGAGGCGGTATAGCCGCTTGGGCGGCCGAAGACATGCGGCAGCGCATAGAACTGCTCGGCCGTCAGCGAGTCGCCAACTGTCGGGTGGTCTCGATCCACCGCGCACAGCCATTGCACCGGTCGCAGGCGGACACTGTGAAGGCTCTCGGGATATGAGCGCACATCGTACAGGCGAAGATTATCCAGGCAGAGACACAGATCGGCCTCGCCGTACTCGAGCCGTGACAGCGCGGTTTGCGAGATCAGCTCGATGTGAAAACGGATCCCCGGCGCCTCCACCGCGACCCGCTGCAGAATCGCCGGCAGTAATCCGGGCACGGCCTCTTCGGATACGATCATCGTGAAATCGCGTTGAGTCGTTGCCGGTGAAAAAGTCGGCTGGGTGCCGAGCGTTGCCTGGATCAGCAGCAGCGCCTCGCGCACTGGTTCCAACAGCGAGAGGCCGCGCGGCGTGAGTTCCAGATCCCGACCGACACGCTCCAGCAGCGGATCGTTGAAATAATCTCGAAGCTTGTGTAGCGCCGCGCTCATGGCGGGCTGTGATACGAACACTTTCTCCGCGGCGCGCGTGACGTTTTTCTCACGCAGCAGCACGTCGAGAGCTATCAGCAGGTTGAGATCGAAACGGTGAAACTGCATGATGCCGCACTGGCCCGGATGGTGATCAACATGGTAACAGAGCCGAGAAAATCCCACGAAGGCACGGTACTGTGGCAGCCAGACGCGGAGCGCATCGCTCGCGCCAACCTGACTCACTACATCGACTGGCTGGCGCAACGGGGTCGGCGCTTTCATTCCTACGAGCAGCTTCTGCATTGGTCGCTGGACGATCTGGAGGGGTTCTGGGGTTCGGTGTGGGAGTATTTCAATATTCTCAGTTCGCAGCCCTACGAGCGCGTACTCGCGCGCCGCGAGATGCCCGGCGCGCAATGGTTTCCGGGTGCGCGGCTCAACTACGCGCAGCACGCACTGCGTTTCGAGCGGGAGAATGCCGAAGCGCTGCTGTACCTTAGCGAGCGTCGCGGTCTGCAATCGCTATCCTGGCCGGAATTTGCCGGCCAGGTGCGCAAATTGGCGACGCGGCTTCGGGCCTTGGGGGTCACTCCCGGCGATCGCGTCATCGCTTACCTGCCGAATTCTCCGGAAGCGGTGATCGCCATGTTGGCCACCGTCAGCGTCGGCGCCATCTGGGCCAGCTGCGGGCCGGATTATGGGACCCGCGGCGTGGTCGATCGCTTTGCGCAGCTGGCGCCGAAGATCGCGTTTTTTGTCGACGGTTATTCGTACGGCGGCAAGACCTTTGATCGGCGCGATGAAGTCAGCGCCATTCTCAGGCAGCTGCCGACCCTCGAGTGTGTCATCTCCGTCAGTCATATCGCGCCGGCCGATCAGTGGAATCCAACCGATCATACTTTGCGTTGGGATCAGGCGCTGGCGGGTGCGCCAGTGTCGCGCGAGGATTTCAGGTTCGAGCAGGTGCCATTCGATCATCCCCTGTGGATTTTGTTCTCATCGGGGACGACGGGCCTGCCGAAGCCGATCGTACACTGCCACGGTGGCATGACGCTCGAGCAGTGCAAGGCGGTTGCATTTCACATGGATTGCCACCCGCGCCAACGGATGTTTTTCTTTACGACCACTGGCTGGATGATGTGGAATTTCCTGGTCAGCTCGCTGCTGGTCGATGTGGTACCAGTGCTGTACGACGGAAATCCGGCGTATCCGACACCGGACGTGCTGTGGAAAATGGTGGCCGATTCACGCGCCAGCTTCTTTGGTGCCAGCCCGACCTATATCAGCATCCTGGAGAAGGCCGGCATCGTACCGAAGGATCGATTCGAGCTTTCCTCTCTCAAGTCCATCCTGCTCGCCGGCTCACCCGTGACCGCTGAATGCATGGAGTGGGTGTTCAAGAACGTAAAGCCGGATGTGTTCGCACACTCCGGCAGCGGTGGCACGGACGTGTGTACGGGTATGGTTGGCGGGGTGGTCATCCAGCCCGTGTACGCGGGCGAGATTCAGGCTCGCCAGCTGGGCGTCGCGGCTCATGCGTTCGACGAAAGCGGACATGCCATCATTGATGAGGTCGGCGAGCTGGTCATTACCGCGCCCATGCCTTCCATGCCAGTGGGTTTCTGGAACGACGCCGATGGCAGTCGCTATCGCGATTCGTATTTTGACCTGTATCCGGGGGTTTGGCGCCACGGGGACTTTTTCCTCGTAAACCGGCGAGGAGGGTGCTTCGTCCTGGGCCGCTCGGACGCCACGCTTAACCGCCACGGCGTGCGCATCGGGACTGCGGAAGTTTATCGATCTCTGATCAGCGTGCCGGAAATAGAAGACGCGCTGATCATCAACCTTGACCTGCCGGGCGGCCGCTTCTTCATGCCACTATTCGTGAAATTGCGGGCTGGATTTGAGCTCGACGAGGCGCTCGTCGAACGCATTCGGGCACAGATGCGCAAGGACTACTCGCCGCGACACGTGCCGGACCGGATTTTTCCCGTCGGCACGATTCCCTACACGTTGACAGGGAAGAAAATGGAGGTTCCCGTGCGGCGCATACTCATGGGTGTGGCGCCGGAGAAAGCTGCCAACCGATCGGCCATGGCGGATGCGGGTGCGCTCGATTACTTCATCGAGTATTCGCGGACGCAGCGGGACTATTCGCTTCAGGCCTAGCTGCTTTGAGCGGCGTGATGCTAGGCCGCCGCCGGCGTGTCGCGGCGGTACTCGCGCGGCGTCAGGCCAAACTTCGCGCGGAAAACACGGCCAAAATGCGTCGGACTGTTGAAGCCGTAGTCGAAGGCTATGGCGGTGATGGTCCGGCCGCGCTGGGCGCTGCAGACGAGGGCGCGTGCGCATTCGTCTAGGCGCCGGCGCACGATGTAGCGAGCGACGGTCTCGTCCCGATCAGAGAACAGATGGTGCAGGTAGCGGGGCGTCATCTTGCAGGCCTCGGCGATGCGCGTCGGCGTCAACTCCGGATCGTGCAGGTGCGCCTCGATGTAATTAATGATGCGAATCCGGTGAACGGTCGCCAGCGAGAGCCGATCGGGCTGTGCCCGGCCAATGTCGGCGTAAGCTGCACCGAGCAGGTCGAGGATGGCCACGGTGACCCGGCCCGCGGTGGCCTCGTCGAGTGCCTCGGTGCATTCCATCCAGAAGTGGCGCAGAAACCGTGACATCAGGCCGCAAACCCCGCTCGACGCCGGCATCGGAATTGCCACCAGGCTTTCCGGACAGGCGATATGCCGCCGCAATTTGGCGTCCGGGATGCCGATCACGAGCATGCGATTGGCACCCGGGAAAACGATCTCGTACTGACGCGTGCTGTCGCAGAGCGCAAAGTCACCCGGCTTCAGGCAGGCTTCGCGCCCGTTTTGTCGGTTGATGCTCTCCCCTTCCATCTGCAACTGCAGAAAGAACATCGAATTGCGGGTTCGCGCGACGTGGGCGCGAGAGTGCCGCACGACCTGCGCATCGGAGTAGACGTCAGCGACGGTGATATCACCGAGCGTAGTACGTGCGATCGAGCCATTGAAGCTGCGCACGTCGGCCGGGTCCGAGACCAGGGGATTGAAGCTGTCCGTGGCGTAGTCGTTCCAGTGATCAAGCTTGCGTCGCTGGTCGAGGCCTATCGTCGAAAACGAATCGATGTGCATCATCTGCTCCCCCCTCCCGAACCTTGGCGCGAGTTTTCGACTCGCTGTACTCCAGTTATATAAAACAAACACTTCGGACCACCAATTCTTTCAGCTTATACGTGCTATTCGTCTGTACGGTGCAACACGTATATTGCCGTGCAACATAAGATGGACGTCGGTGCGGTGCCGTCACCACAATGTAAGCTGCCAGCCTATGAACAACGATCCGCGCGAGCTGCTGGCCAGCAGTCCGATGACACGGCTGCAGATGGTGGTAATCGCCATCACCCTGGGTCTGACGGCACTGGATGGATTCGACATACTCTCCATAAGCTTTGCCTCCCCCGGCATTGCGCGCGAGTGGGGCATCGACCGCGCGGCGCTCGGCGTCGTGCTGTCGATGGAGCTGATCGGCATGGCGCTGGGTTCGATCCTGCTCGGAGGAGTGGCCGATCTGATTGGACGACGCCGGATGCTGCTGGGCTGCCTGGTGCTGATGACCGCGGGCATGATCATGGTGGCCGGAGTCCACAATCTGAAGGCCCTGTGTGTCTGGCGCGTCGTCACCGGACTGGGGATCGGCGGCATGCTGGCAGCCGTCAATGCGGTGGCGACGGAATTCTCCAGCATTCGCCAGCGAGACCTTTGCGTTTCCATCATGGCGATCGGGTATCCCCTGGGTGCGGTTTTTGGCGGCATGGTGGCAGCCCATTTGCTCAATGGCGGCAACTGGCGCACCGTGTTCGAATTCGGCGCCACGTGCACCGGGATCTTTATCCCCGTCGTATTTCTATGGGTGCCGGAATCCATCGGCTGGCTGTGCCAGGCGCGGCCGCCAGGTGCCCTGGATCGCCTCAATCGAAGTCTGACGCGGCTCGGATATCCGCGCGTCGAATCACTGCCTCCCGCGGCACGTCAACAGACTCGCAGTTCGCTGATCAATCTGTTCGCGGGAGGCATGGCGCCGATCACGCTTATTTTGTCGCTCACCTATTTTCTGCACGTTACAACCTTCTATTTCATCATCAAGTGGGTACCGAAGATCGTGGTCGACATGGGCTTTGCGCCGGCGTCGGCCGCGGGGGTATTGGTCTGGACCAATGTCGGTGGTGCCCTGGGCGGTGCTACGCTCGGGCTGCTCACCAGAAAACTCGACCTCAAACTGCTGACGCTGACGGTGTTCATTGGCTCGGCCATCATGGTCGTCGTGTTCGGGCGCGGCACTGCCGATTTGGCGCAGCTCTCGCTGATCTGCGCGCTGGCGGGGTTCTTCACCAATGCCGGCATCGTGGGTGTCTACGCGCTCGTTTCGAGAGCGTTTCCGACGCCGTTGAGGGCATCAGGCACCGGATTCGTCATTGGAGTCGGACGCGGCGGCAGCTTCCTCGCGCCTATCGTTGGCGGGCTGCTGTTCCAGGCCGGCATCGGTCTCGGCGTGGTCGCTCTGGTCATGGCTTGCGGATCGCTGCTCGCGGCCGTCTGCCTCGCCATGCTGCCCAAGCGCGCCAGCATTCCGCACAGCAGCGCAGTACCTGAATCATTGTGATCTGAGTCCGTTCTTCGGGCTCAGGACTGTGCAGTGGCGCGCGTTTCGTGGCCGGCGTGCCATCTATAAAGGATTTGCGTTCCGGGGCCGATAGCTCCCCAACGTCATACCCATGACGGACATGCGTTAATCATGCGGAGCCCCGACAATCGGTCGACACCGCCGGGTGTCGACCACCCGGTCCCCGAGCCATTATCTGTGGTGACCGCCGCTGACTGGATCCCCATGGTCGCGCAAGTCACCGGCTATGGTGTCACGATCACCGACGCGCAGCGGCGCCTGGTCTGGGTGAACGACAGCTTCACGCGTATGACTGGCTACGCCGTTGACGAAGCCTCCTGTCAGAAAACCAGCGACCTGCTTTACTTCGAAGGCACCGATGTCGACACGGTCAAACGCGTACGCGAGGCGTTTGTGGCTGCTCGCGGAGTGCGGTTCGAAGTTCTGGTGCGCAGCAAGGATGGTCGCGAATGGTGGCTGGATACCGATGCGCGACCGCTGTTCGACGCGGCCGGCGTGCTTCAGGGCTGGGTCTGCATCCAGGCGGACGTGACGGCTGAAGTCCTCACACGTGAGGCATTGCGCCGCAGCGAGGCTAACCTGCGCAATCTCTACGATCTATCGCCGCTTGGGATCGCGCTTGCCGACATGGGCGGACAGCTCCTCCAGACCAACCGCTCAGTGGAGATTATTACGGGATACACGCAGGAGCAGATGCTGCAGTCCAATTGGTCAATATTCGCGCTCCGACAGGGTAACTCCGAGGAGCAGCCGAAGCTGGAAACGCTGGTGAAAGATGGCCGGTTTGGACCGGTGGAGATGAGCCTGCGCCGTCGCGACGGCTCGCGCGTGCCGGTGCAGATCACGGGCATCGTCGTGCAGGCGCAGGATGGCACCCAGCGGATCTGGTCCATGCTCGAGGACATCAGTGTGCGGAAGCGCTCAGAGCAGCACATCTCGTTCCTGGCCTACCACGACCCACTGACCAGCCTCGACAATCGCCTGGGACTTCGTTCGAAGCTCGAGGAGTTGCTCAGAGCCTCGATGCGGGCGGAGGTTCTTACCGCGGTCGTGCTGATCGACCTGGACCGATTCAAATACGTCAACGATACGCTCGGACACGATGTGGGCGATGAGCTGCTGGTCGAAGTGGCGCGACGCCTGACACTGACGGTGCGCGATGCCGACGTCGTGGCAAGACTCGGTGGCGATGAGTTCGTACTGGTCCTGGGTGGCCTGCCGGACCAGAACCATCTCGATGTCATCATGCAGAGGATATTCGCGGAACTTCGCGGCAACATCCCGCTTTCAGGACGAACCGTCTACACGACCTGCAGCATCGGGGTGAGCATCGCGCCGCGCGACGGCAATGACAGCTCGACACTGCTCAAGCATGCGGACCTGGCGATGTACACGGCCAAGGCCCAGGGCGGCGATTCGTATCGCGTGTTCGATGACTGGATGAGCCCGGGTACCGATCGGCTGTCGCTCGAGGTGGAGCTACGCACCGCAGTCGAGCGCGAAGAATTGGAGGTCTTCTACCAGTTGCGCGTCAACACCGTCACCGGTCGGCCCACCGCGCTCGAGGCACTGCTGCGCTGGCATCATCCAACCCGCGGAATGGTGCTCCCGGGCGTGTTCATTCCGATTGCCGAGGAGACCGGCCTCATCGATTCGATGGGTCAGTGGGTGCTTGAGAAGGCCTGCCAGGATCTGCGCCATTGGCTTAATGGCGGCGGGGAACCGCTGCAGGTTTCGGTCAATCTCTCGCCGATACAGTTTGCACGCGAAGATCTGCCCGAGCGAATCACTTCGGCGCTCTCGGCCGCGCACCTGTCGCCGCAGCTGCTGGAGCTGGAGATCACCGAGACACTGGCGATGCGTTCACCGGCGCTGGCGGCGAGACACCTGGCGCGTCTGCGGACACTTGGGGTCTCGGTCGCAATCGACGACTTTGGCACCGGCCATTCCTCGCTTTCGCGCCTGAAGCTACTGAACGTCAATTGCGTCAAGATTGATCAATCGCTCATCAAGGACTGTACCGCCAATGCGCATGATGCGGCGCTGTGTCGAGCAGCCATTGCCCTCGGGCTGGCGCTCGGATTGGAAGTGGTCGCGGAGGGGGTCGAGACCGAGGCTCAGCGACAGTTTCTGGCGCTGGAACACTGCAGCACCATTCAGGGCTATCTGATTGCACGCCCGATGCCTGCGGCAGACGCCTTTGCGCTGGCGCGCTCATTACTTACCGTGCCACGTATGCACGGGGCATTCATCACCTAGCGGGCCGTTACCGGTGTCGTCGGGGCTGGTGCGGCGAGAGTTCAGGGCTGCGCCAGCGTCAGCGCCGGATAGATGTATCCGTCGATGACTTGGGGCTGTTTGTAGACGTTGTTTTTGACGTTGAACTCGTCGACGATCTTCGACGAACCGTAGAGCGAATCCAGCCCGTCCGATTTGGCAAATACCTTCTTTGCTTCCGCGATATTCAGCAGGTGAGTGCCAGCGAGCAGCGGTTTGTACTGTGCCGGCGTCAGCCCGACACGGGCCGACATGATGCTTATGGCATCGTCCTGGGTCTGGGGATCGTTGATGTATTTGACGACGCGATCCCATAGCTGCACTAGTTTCATGTAATCGGCGCGGTGCGCGGCGAGGCTCGACGGGCTTACGATCAAAACGTCGTAGATCAGTCCGGGCGCCTGGGCGGAGGTGTAGATCGGACGCGAGCCGGGCAGGGCCTTCATCGCCATGCCGGAATTGGGTTGCCACGCGGCAATGGCGTCGACCTGGCCCGAGGCCAGTACCTGCGGCGTCTCGTTAGTCTTCGAGTTCACGAGCGTCACATCATTCTGCGTCATGCCCGCCTTTTTGAGGCCGTCAAGCAGCAGCAGGTGGTCGACCAGTCCTATCTCGACGCCAATCTTCTTGCCCTTGAGATCCTGCATACTCTTTATGCCGGGCCGGGCGATGATCATGTCGTTACCGTTCGAGTAGTCGGTCACGAGTATCGTGACATTGCGGGCACCGGAGGCGCCCGTGACGAGTGCATCGCCATTGGTGACGAAATCGCCGTCGATCTTGCCCGCGGCAAATGCGTCCATCGAGGCCGAATAGTCGAACCAGGTGAAGGCGATATCGAGACCGGTCTGCTTGAGCCAACCCTTGTCGATGGCGACCTGCCATGCCACCCAGCCCGGCCAATCGCTGTAACCCAGCGAGACGGCGGCGGCACTCACGGGCAACGTCTTCAGCATTGCGGAAGCGCAAAGCATTACCGCGTACGCCATGCCCGGAATTCCTGAACGCATACCGGCGACCCCCGTCAGATAAGTCGAATCGATTCTGTTAGTGCTGTACGGGCTGCAAAGCTCGTGCCGCTGTCCGGGGTTGAATCCCGCCGGGATTGAGCGGCGATTAACCGGCCGCCGCACCTGCTTAGTGCCGACTTGATACGGCCTGCGCGGGCATGGTGCGTGTCGGTCGCGTTGGCGAGGGCAGCAAAGTATCATCCCGCTTCAATCCCTGGAGGTCGATGCGCCAGCGCCACTTCGCACTGTTCGTTGCATTCATCGTCGGTTGCCCGATGGCGGCTTGCCCTGTGCCGCGCGACGACTCAAGCTCTTATGGGATCTCTGCAAGGACCGCGGTCGAGCCCTATCTAAATATGCCGCATCAGGCGGACGGCCCGATGCCGCGGCTGCTGTCTGAGACGGGAGCATTCGCGGATGTCCGCCAGCTAAGACCCAACAGGGCCTTGCTTCCCTACGATCTCATCGTCGCGTTCTGGTCTGACGGCGCGGTCAAGTCGCGCTGGGCCGCGATCCCAAATTCGAAAGTGAAATTCTCGAACAGCGGTGAATGGCAGTTTCCAGCCGGTACCGTCTTCGTCAAGCACTTCGACCTGCCGGTCGACGACGCCAACCCCAACGTCCGGCGACGCCTCGAGACACGGCTTCTGGTTCGGGATAGTACCAACGGCGTTTACGGTGTCACTTATAAGTGGCGCGCCGATGAGAGCGACGCCGAACTGCTGGCCGGCAGCGTGAGCGAAGACATTGCGATCAGAACCAGCAGCGGTGATGTTCGGCACCAAATCTGGTACTACCCCAGCCGCAAGGATTGCCTCACCTGCCACACGGCCGGCGCAGGCGGCGTCTTGGGAGTCAAGACACGCCAGATGAATCATGACTTCAGGTATCCCAGCGGAGTCACGGATAACGAGTTGCGGACCTGGAACCATCTCGGGCTGTTCGATCCGGCCTTAAAGCCCGAGGACCTGTCGGGCCTCCCGACGCTTGCCGCGGCCGACGATACCACTCGAAGCCTGGAAGATCGCGCACGGTCGTACCTGGACGCCAATTGCTCGCACTGTCATCGGCCCGGGGGAACCGTGGCTTACTTCGATGCGCGCTATACCACGCCCCTCAACGATCAGGGTCTCATCAACGGTCCAGTGCTCATTGACCAGGGGATCGATCGGCCGCGCATCATTTCTCCCCACGACACCTGGCGCTCCATCGCCTATATGCGCGTCAGTACCATCGGCGATATCCGTATGCCGCCGTTGGCTCGAGAGACGATCGACGACAGGGGTGTCGCCTTGCTGGGTGAATGGATCAATAGTCTTCCCGGCCGTCCGGTCTTAAGTCCGCCGACCATGTCGCAGGCCGGCGGCACGTTCAGCACGCCGGTCGAAATCGTCCTGCAGGACGCCGAATCCGGCGCCGACATTCGCTACACCATGGATGGCAGCGAGCCTGGAACGTCTGACCCTCGTTACGAGACCCCAATCAAGCTGACGGCATCCAGCATTCTGCGCGCGCGCGCGTACAAAGACGGCTTTACGCGAAGCATTACTTCACAGGAAGTCTACGTCATCGGGCCTTAGTGTCCCACGATCGCGATACCCCAGGGACTTTCACCCGCCTTGATCCGTGCGGTTTCCTTGTCGGTGCGCAGGTCCACGACCGAGATATCGTTGGATGGCCCATTAGCCGTATAGAGGTACTTTCCGTCGGGCGAGATGACCAATCCCCACGGGCGTGTGCCGACTTTGATGGAATCGAGCACCTCGTAGGAGTGGCTGTCGAGCACTGACACTGTGCCGGCACGGCCGTTGCTGACGTAAATCTTCTTGCCATCGGTCGACACTTTGACGCTCATGGGTCGCGAGCCCTCTGGCAGGGTGACGGTCTTCAGAACCTTGTAATTCGCGGTATCGATGACATTGATCTGGCCAGTGGATTCGGAAGGTATGAAGCCGATGGCGCTGTCCAGCAGAAAGGCCATCGAACGCGGGCGTGGGGGCACGCTGAAGTGACCGACCACCTTGAAGCTGGAAGTCTCCACGACGAACACTTCACCGCCTGCCTCGCAGGTGACGTAAAAGGTCTTGCCGTCGGGGGAGGTGGCCACACCCTCAGGTTCCTGCGCTATGGGGATAATGTGTTCGACTTTGCCGCTCGAGAGGTTGATGACACTGGCGGTCTTGACGTCCTCATTGGAGATGTAGAGTTCGGCGCCCGACTTGCTGAGTGCAAATTCCTCGGGGTCCGATCCGACCAGTAGCTTATTGATGAGCTTGTGCTGCGCGACATCGATTACCCCGATGCCGTCGGCCACCTTGTCGGCGTGCGAAGCTTCATCGTCGTCATCGTCCTTGCCGCGCTGAAAGACCGGATTGCCCTGTGCGTCAATCTTGGGTACCGCGATCGGCGTCCCGCTCAGTGCCACATATACCAGCTTGCCATCGGCGCTCGCATGAATACCGCGCGGTCGTTTGCCCACCGCAATGGTGGCCGCGGGTTGCAGATCAGCCGCGTTGATGACCGTGACATCGGCGGATCGCTCGTTGGAGACGTAGAGCTGAAAGCTCTCGCCGGTCTGCGCCTGCGCCAACACGGGTATTGCGAGGCTCAGCGCGCTCAATATGGCGGCGACAGGCACTGCCCGGGAGGTTTTGGTAGACGTTTTCATGAATTTTAGTCCTTGACACGGAGGCGCGCGATTATAGGCGCCCGGCGATCTCAATTCACGTCAGACGACGCCGCGACCGACGCTTGCAGCTAGTCGCGGAACACGAAGATCTGCAATCCTGCTTCTCTTTTTTTCCGGGACCTGCTTTTCGTCGACTGCGAGCGCTGGAACAGCCAGCGATTGCTCATTTCGGCCCAATCGCTGACCTGGGGTCGAATGAATTTGATGAATTCGCTGAAGTCCTCATCCGATACGGCGACGATCGAGGTGCGGTCAGGCCAGCCTTCGAGCAGAGCGGATCGGGCGCGACGATTGAAATCCCCTGTACTGAATAGCCGTCGGACCGAGCGGATCAGGTGCGCCAGGATCAGCGACGCGTTGCCCGTGAACAGCACGGTGCTGTTGATCATCGCGACTTTGTCGCGCCCGACCCTTTCGAGCACGCGCGTCTTGGTGCCGAAACCCACCACGTCGGCGACCGACCAGCCTGGAAAGAACTCCTGCGCAAGCGCCGCGAAGCTGCAGCCCTTGCCCTTGACCAGGGGCAGCACTGCGGGCCGGCCGGTAGCGTCCCGGTAGTTGGGGTTTTCCACCCACTTGTTCAGAAGATTCGCCAGGCATTCCGCCTCGGCCAGTACCGCGGTGAAGGCACTCTTGCGCCCGGGCCTGTCGACCGATGCGCTGGCCGCCAGTTCGACGAGTTTGGCCGCACTCAGGCCGTAGGTTTTCAGCGTCGCCAGGCAGACGCTGAGTAATTCCCCGGCAAGCGCTTCGATTACGATTTTGTCGCCCGCCTTTGCGGTGACTGCGGCACGGGTCCGTCCGTTGGTCGTGGTTCGAGACACGGCTCCTCCCTCGTTATCCTTAACGTTCCGTTTCGACAGCCGTCAATGCGACTTTGATGCGCTTCCCGGCACGTCGTGATCGGACGCTGCCGGCCAGCACAGCTAATTCCTGCTCCATCGCCGTCAGGAAAGTGCCTGTACGACGCGCGATCAAGTCGCGGATGATGGGTAGTCGAACTGCGTCAATTTCGATCGAGCGGGTCGAGTCATGAAATCGAGGCGCATCCGGCTGGCGCAGATTGTGTGTCAATGTCTCCAGCAACTCGCGCGCCTGTGCTCCCATCTCACCAATATTGCCCGGATTGATGCCCTGCATCCGGAAGGTGCGATTGCGCACCCGCAGGCGATGCTCGGACAGCAGCTGAACCAGGCCGGCGCGATGCAGCTCGGCCAGCACCATGCCGGGTGATGCCCCCGGCAGATGCTCGAGCACCAGCGAATGAAAGCTGGGCTCCGGTTCCCTTTCCGAAAGATCCCTCGGTTTACCGCTGCTATCGAGATACTTTGGATCCGAATGCCAGGCCTCCAGCACCCGGCTCGCGGGGTGTCCTTTCTGCTCGCGCGCCGCGGAGATGCCAGGGGGCTCGGCCAATATCCTGCGCACGAAATTACGATGCACGCCGGTGACCAGTGAGACGCGCACATCGGACGGCTCGGGAGTGGCAGCGGATTTGGCCAGCCAATCCCGCGCTTTGTGCACAAACACGCTGCGCAGCAGGCTCTCTGCCTCCGGGCTGGTGAGGCCGAGTTCCAGAAAGATCTCAACCAGCGGTTCGACCGCCGACATGGCAGCACGCGCCAGCGCCGCCTTACCGCTGCGGCCCATCAGCAGCCTCCACTGTGCCAGGCGGCGTCCGCCTGGCGGCGAAAATAAACTCCATATGCCATTATTATGGCATATCATACTGCTATATTTATAGCATACTCGGCGTACGCAGACGGAGCGGCCCAGTGAAATCGCGTAACAGCAGGGATCTGACTATCGTATCGCCGCCCGTGAAGGCAGAACGCTCGCCGCGTCGGTCCGCCCGTGTCGCCTGTCGAACAGATCCGACGTCCGCGCGTCGGGCGGAGCGCTCCGCTCCGGTGGACGAAAAATTCCGCTACTTCGTGGACTCGAGCGGCCGCCAGCATTTCAACTTCGTACAGCGTGTGTGGCTGCAAGCGCAGGTCGAAATGGCCGTCACGCCAGTGCAGACCGTGGCCCTCGAGACCCTGGCGGTCAATCTGTTGACGGAGGTTACCAGGGAGCGTGACTACGTCGCGGTAGCGGGCGTCACGTCCAGGCGTGTGATGAAATTGGCGTCAAAGTTTTGTGATGAATGCTTGTTGAGCGCGCATGGCAATGGCTGGGTCATTCCCCGAGCGAGCGTGAAATCCTGGGTAGCGTCACACCTGCGGAAGAGATCGGTAAGCTCATCGTAGGCGATGCGGAGGCGCGTCTGCGCCCTAGTCACCGCCAAGCCGGTAGTCGCGCTGGCGCTGGACGTAGTCTACAAAAAAATCGAAGGCCTCCGGATCGGCCGCGACACTTCGATTCATCGCCTGCTCCGGCGGCATACCCATCAACAGGCGCCGCACCGGGACCTCCATTCTCTTGCCCGTGCGCGTGGTCGGAATGGCAGGCACCTGGTATATCTTGTCGGGCACATGTCGCGGTGTGTAATCCTGCTTCAGTGTGGCCCGGATTTTCGCATCGAGCGCCTGGTCCAGCGTTGCTCCTGGTGCCAGCTTGACGAACAGGGGCATGAAGAACCCGCCATTCGGTAAATCAAGGTTGACGATCAGCGAATCCTCAACCTCGTCGAGACGCGCAAGGCTGCGATAGATCTCGGCAGTGCCGATTCTCACCCCGTAACGGTTGAGCGTGGCGTCGGAACGTCCCAGCACACTGCTGCTGCCGTCGGCGCTGATTCTAAAGAAATCCCCGTGACGCCAAATTCCCGGATATTCCTGGAAGTAAGTGTCGCGGTAACGCTGTCCGTTGTCATCGTTCCAGAATTTCAGCGGCATCGAGGGCATTGGCTCGGTGAGCACAAGCTCGCCGACCTCATCGATGATGCTCTCGCCGCGCTCGTTGAACGCCTTGACCGAGACTCCCAGAGACGGCGCCTGGATTTCACCCGCGCGCACGGGCAGGGTGGGCACGCCGCCGACAAAGCCAGTGCAGCAGTCAGTGCCGCCGCTGCCATTGGACAGCCACAAATCCTGCTTTACATTGCGATAGAACCACACCATGCATTCGGGGGTTGCAGGTGAGCCTGCCAGTACCACGGTCCGCAATTTGGACAAGTCATACCGGTCGCGCGGGATGATGCCGGTCTTGGAGAGCTGCTCGACATAGCTGGGACTGGCGCCGAAAGCCGCAACGCCCGCATCCTGCGCCAACTTCCACAATATGTCGGGCTGTGGATACGCCGGATGCCCGTCATAGAGCACCGGGACCGCTTTAGTGAGCGGCGTACCGACCAGGAAGTTCCAGAGCATCCAGCCGCTGGTGGTAAAGAACAGCAGCCGCTCATCCGCATGCAGATCGAAGTGAAAGGTCCCGTTCTTCAATGTCTCGAGAAGCATGCCGCCGTGTCCGTGCACGATCGGCTTGGGCAATCCGGTGGTGCCCGAGGAAAACAGTATCCAAAGTGGATGATCGAAGGGCACTTCCTCGAACCGGAACTCGTCGGCCGACACGGGAGTACCGCTCAGCACCTCATTCCAAAGCAACGCCGACTCCGTGGGCGGACCGGGATCATCCGGGCGCAGGTAGGGCACATGGATGACATGCTGCAAGCCGTCCATTCCAGCCGCGATCTGGCGCATTTCCACTCTGCGGTCAAAAATCTTGCCGCCGTATCGGTACCCATCCACACACAGCAGCAACTTCGGGCCGAGCGGCGCCAGCCGGTCCAGCGCGCCGCGGACGCCAAAGTCGGGGGAACAGACGGCCCAGATGGCCCCGATAGCGGTGGTGGCGAGCATGGCCACCATGGTTTCGGGGATATTGGGCATCACCGCCGCCACCCGATCGCCCGGCTGGATCCCCAGCTGGCGCATCCGCGTTGCGAGCGCCCTCACATCATGGGCAAACGTGTCCCATCTCATGGTGGCGAGGTCTCGCCCTTCACTCATGTATAGAAACACTTCCCGACCGGGCTGCTCCCCGCGCAGCACGTGTCTTGCATAGTTCAGGCGCGCCCCGGGGAACCATTCCGCCCCGGGCATGCTGCGCCGGCCCAGCACACGGGCAGGCGGACTTGTTGCCTTGATGCCAAAGTAATCCCAGATGGCCTGCCAGAATCCCTCGAGATCCTGAACCGACCAGCGCCACAGAGCGGCATAGTCGTCGAAGCGCCTGCCGCGCTCACGTTCGAGCCACTGGCAGAATCTCGTCACATTTGCATGCGCGCGCCGCTCCGCCGAGGGCGTCCAAAGAACGTCGCCTGCTTTCACATGTGCTTCATCCATATGCCTCTCAATTTAGGTCCCGGACCCCGAAAGTCAATTCACTGTCGGTCGAGTCTTCAGCCTGGCGAGCCAGTCCCCGCATATATGCAATAGACTGTGCGGCGCAGCGTCAGTGTGCACCGGGGAGGCGGTGGCACCGGGATTGCGCTGACGGACGATAGGCGTTGCACCGTAGGTCAGCACGGGGGCCATCCAGGCTTTGTATGCTTCCGAGGGGGTAGGCAATGAATGACACAAATCGGGTAGGGCGTGCAGCCGATTCCGCGCGGGGCTTCCCCTTGCCCAGTTCGTTGCGGACGCTGGCGGGCACCGAGTCCGCGCAGGCGGCCTATCCCTACTACATGCAGTTCGGCCCCGGTGACGATGAGCGCTTCTGGTTCTACAACTCGATGCATTTCCCGGAGCCCATGTGCGCATTCGACATGGTGACGGCCGAGGCGGCTTATTGCGCGCTCGGTGCCGCCAATACCCGGGTTCACTGCCTGCCCACCACGCTCGGCATCGATTACCGAATCATCAACGGACGCGTCTACATCGGCGGAAACGCCGTGACGGATTCGACTGAAATTGCGCGGCGGACCGTCGAATTCCAAAAGCGTGCGTTCTACTACTACGAGAATTGGGAGCGACTGTACGCGCAATGGCGGGACAAAATGATGCGTCTGATAGGGGACGCCCAATCGCTTGCCAAGCCGACGCTGCCCGAGTTCGAACCGCTCGCGAACGTGCATGCCGGTCGAGGGATCGCCTCCAATCACGATCTGCTCGACATTTACGATAAGACGCTCGAGGGCTACTTCCGAATGTGGCATCACCACTTCGAGTTCCTGCTGCTCGGGTATGGTGCCTATCTCACCTTCTTTGCGTTCTGCAAGAAGGCGTTTCCGGAGATCAGCGATCAGACGGTGTCGCGGATGGTGGCCGGTATCGATGCCGAGATCTTCCGCCCCGACGATGAGCTCAGACGGCTGGCACGATGCGCGGTCGAGATGGGAGTCGACGCCCACTTCCAGGAGGAACGCACTCCGGAAGCGATCATGAACTCGCTGAGATCAGCCGGAAAGAAGGGTGAATTGTGGCTCAAGGAGCTGCAGGTTTCGCGTGATCCCTGGTTCAACATCAACGTCGGTGACGGTTTCTATCACTATCACCGCTCATGGAACGACGATCTGACGATGCCATTCGCGGGAATTCCAGGCTATGTCGCTCGCGTGAAGGCGGGAGAAACGCTGACGCGACCGGTCGAAAGACTGCGAGCCGAGCGCGAGCAGCTGGTGGCGGATTATCGCGAGTTGCTGGGTTCGGATGAGGAACGCGCCGCATACGATCAGATGATCTCGCTGGCGCTGCGCGTGTTTCCATACGTGGAGGGTCACAAGTTTTACTGCGAGCACTGGTATACGAACCTGTTCTTCAACAAGATTCGGGAATTCGGGGCTTTACTCGCGGCGAACGGGTTCTTCGGACACGAATCGGACGCCTTCCAGCTGACGCACTATGAATTGCAGTCGGCCATCATCGACCTGATGACCTCCTGGTCCACCGGCTCACCGCCGAGGGGGCCCGCTCACTGGCCCAAGATCATCGCCGAACGTCGCGCCGCCTTGGCCGAATGGGCAAAGCACGAAACGCCCCCGGCGCTGGGCCCGGTGCCCGACATCATCGATGACCCGGCCATCGTCATGCTCTGGGGAATCACTCGAGAAAGTCTCAATGCCTGGCTCAACTCAGGCACCGATCAGGACAGCAATGAAATTCGCGGCTTTGCCGCATCGAACGGGGTGGTGGAAGGGCCGGCGTGCGTGATCAAATCGGTCGAGGATATCGGTCGCCTGCAGCAGGGAGACATCCTCGTGTGCCAGATCACGAATCCCACCTGGGCCCCCATCTTCCAGAAGATCGCGGCAGCGGTATCGGACATTGGCGGGTCGATGAGTCACGCTGCCATCGTGGCACGCGAGTTTGGCCTGCCCGCGGTAGTTGGAACCGGCAACGCGACTTCTCGCATCAAGAATGGGCAACGGCTTCGCGTGGACGGCGGACGAGGCGTCGTCACGATACTCGACTGATGCTCAATAACAGGCACGTCAGCTGGTTCGCCGACATCGGATTGCAGGATCGGCCACGGGTCGGCGGCAAGGGTGGAAGTCTGGGCGAACTGCAGCGCGCCGCCTTACCGGTGCCGCCAGGGTTCGTGGTCGCAACCTCGGCGTTCGAGCAGAGTCTCGATGCCATCGAACGCGCCGCACCCGTTCGGACGACTGTGGCAACGCTCGTTGCCCAGGATCTGCCCGGGATCCAGGCGATCTCGGGGACGCTGCGGAATCGGGTAGCACAGGCGGACTTGCGGCCCGAGTTGATCGAAGAAATTACAGCGGCTCACTCGACACTCTGTGGCGACGACCCGATGCAGCCTGTCGCGGTGCGATCCTCCGCGACCACCGAGGATGCCAGCGACGCCAGCTTTGCGGGGCTTCAGGACACCTACCTGTGGGTTCGCGGCGCCGAGCAGATGTTTCGGATGATCCGCAGCTGCTGGGCGAGTCTCTATTCGGTCGAGTCGATCAGCTATCGACGGCAGCGTCAATTCCCCGAGCAAAACGTCGCGATGGCGGTGGTCGTGCAACGCATGGTGGATGCCCGCTCGGCGGGGGTCATGTTCACTCGCAGTCCTGTGACCGGTGACCGCTCCGTAATCGTAATTGAAGGATCCTGGGGCCTGGGCTCCGCCGTCGTCGGAGGCGAAGTGACACCGGATCGCTGGGTCATCGGCAAGATCACTGGTGAAATCAGCACGCGGGATATATCCGATAAGGCCATTGCGCACCGGCCCCTTTCGGCCGGCGGGATCGAGACCGTCGTCGTGGCCGAAGACCGGCGGCGCATGCCCTGCATGAATGATGCGGAATTGCAGTCCCTGCGCGAGATTGCACGCAAAGTGGAACGTCACTATGGGCGCGCCCAGGACATCGAGTGGGCGGTGGACCGCGCACGCGGCGAGATTTTCCTGCTTCAGAGTCGGCCTGAGACGGTGTGGTCGACGCGGGACGCAAGTCCCGTCGCTCGTGCCGCCGCCAATCCGTCGCTTCACGTGATGTCGATTTTTGGAGGCCGCTCGTGAGTCTGACGGCAAAAGACGTGGCAGAGATCACGCGGCTGCTGGAGGACTCGAATTTTTCCGAGCTCCATCTGGAGCTCGATGGTTTGAAATTGAGCCTTAGGCGGCAGTCAGCGAGCGCGGACGCGGCGCTGCTCGATCCGGCGGGGACACCGGCCGCAGCGGCGCCATCGCCTGGCATGGTGACGCCTGCCGCTGCGGAGCTTGGCTCCAGCGACAGCGTACATGTCGTGGTCGCGCCGCTGCTCGGAACCTTCTATCGGGCGCCTAAGCCCGGCAGCGCGCCATTCGTGCAGCCGGGCTCGGCGGTCGAAGAAAACACCATCGTCGGTATCATCGAAGTCATGAAGCTGATGAACACTGTGCGCGCGGGCGCAAGAGGTTCGGTGAGGGAGATCATCGCGATCGATGGCGTGCTGGTGGAGTTTGGACAGCCGCTGCTACGCATCGACAAGTCCTCATAGGCCGTGCGCATCAAACGCATCCTGATCGCCAATCGTGGTGAGATTGCCGTCAGAATCATCCGCACCTGCCGCGAGTTGGGCATTGAGACGGTACTGGCTGCGTCGCAGGCCGATACCGACTCACTGCCGGCACGTCTGGCGGATCGAACCATCTGCATAGGCCCGGCGCAGGCAAGCGCAAGCTATCTGAAGGCAGACACGATGGTGCATGCGGCAATGGCGTCGCGGGCCGACGCGATTCACCCAGGATACGGCTTTCTGTCTGAACGCGCCGCATTCGCTCGGCTGTGCGAACGGGAGAAGATGATTTTTATCGGACCTACCGCGGAGCAGATCGACGCCGTCGGTGACAAGTTGCGCGCGCGCGAGAAAGCCGAAGCTGTGCAGGTGCCCGTGGTGCCTGGCGGCGCCGTCACTACAATCGAAAGCGCTTTGGCATTGGGAGGCAAAGTTGGCACACCGTTGCTCGTCAAGGCCGTAGGCGGCGGGGGCGGCCGGGGCATGAAGCGCGTTGATGAGTTATCGGCGCTGCCTGAGCAGCTGGAGCTCGCGGCGGCGGAAGCGGGCGCGGCGTTTGGCGACGCGCGCGTGTACCTCGAGCGCCTGATCGCACCGGGACGGCACGTGGAAGTGCAGATACTGGGCGATGGTCGGGGCGGAGTCATTTACCTGGGCGAGCGCGACTGTTCGGTGCAGCGGCGCTATCAGAAATTGATCGAGGAAACCCCGGCGCCGGACTTACCGCAATCGCTACGCCAGCGCCTGCAGGACGCTGCAGTACGGTTTGCGCAAGGGCTATCGTATCGGGGCGCGGGCACCGTCGAATTTCTGGTCGACCGGCCGCAGGAGCGCTTTTATTTTCTCGAAATGAACGCACGCATCCAGGTCGAGCATCCCGTGACCGAAGCGGTCACCGGCATGGACCTGATCGCCGAGCAGATCGCGATTGCCGAAGGGGCGGGGCTGCGTATGGCGCAGTCAGACGTCCAACCGCACGGCTGCGCCATCGAGTGTCGCGTGAACGCCGAAGACCCGGCTCGGGATTTTCGGCCGAGCCCGGGACTCGTGACCGAAGCGCACTGGCCGTCGGGATCGGATATTCGTGTAGATACCTACGTTGCCGCAGGCACCCGGGTTCCGCCGTACTATGATTCGTTGATGGCGAAGATTATTGCACGCGGACCGGATCGCATGACTGCGCTGCACAGTATGCGCCGGGCCATCGCCGAGACAAGGATATCCGGGGTCGCATCCAACCTGGGGTTTCAGGCGCGGTTGCTCGCCGATACGGAATTCGCCGAAGGCGGGGTCGACACGGGCTTCGTTGCCCGCATCCTTACGGAATTGCTATGAGCTTCAGGGGACGACATTATCGTGGCTGAGATCAGGCTCATCGATACCTCACTGCGCGATGGCAATCAGTGTCTATGGGCGGCCTTGGGGATAGACACTGCAAGAAGCCTCACCATTGCTCCGGCGCTGGATCGGATCGGGCTGAAGGCCATCGACTTCACCACCTCGACACACATGGGGGTCGCGGTGCGCTACAAGCGCGAGGATCCCTGGGAACGCATTCGGCTCATGGCCGCGGCGACGCCTAATACCCCGCTGCAATTCATGTCCACGGGGTTCCGATTCATCGCCTGGGAGACGGCCCACGCGGAGTTCATGGGGCTGGCGTTTCGAACACTGGTGCGCAACGGGATCCGCCGCTTCTGCCTGGCGGATCCGATGAATGACGCCGACAGCAACGTGGCCTGCGCGCGCATGATCCGCGATGGCGGCGGCGAATACGTCATCGCCGCGCTGGTATTTACACTCAGTCCGATCCATGACGACGCGTACTATGCCGAGCGTGCCCGTAAGCTTGCCGACTGCCCATTCATCGACGCGCTTTATGTAAAAGACCCGGGCGGCCTGCTGTCCTCCAAACGAGCCGCTACGCTGCTACCCGCCATCAAGGCGCAGATCGGACCCAAGCCTCTCGAGCTGCACGCCCACTGCACGATCGGTTTGGCGGAACTCCTCTACATGGAAGCTGCGCAGCTTGGCGTTGAGACACTGCAATGCGCGGCCGGTGCCGCGGCGGATGGCACCTCCAACCCACCAGTCGAGCGCGTCGTTGCCAACCTGCGGGCGCTGGGACACTCGGTGCAGATTGATGATCAGGCGCTTGCGGAGGTCAGCCGCTATTTCAGCCGCCTGGCGGCGGCCGAAGGCCTGCCAGCGGGCAGCCCCCAGGGCTTCGACGCTAGCTATTTGCGCCATCAATTGCCGGGCGGCATGGTCGGCACGATGCGGCGGCATCTGGCCGATAGCCGCGTTGCCCACCTCGAGGCAGCGGTGACCGAGGAAATTGGCCGGGTGCGCGAGGAACTGGGCTGGCCGATCGTCATGACGCCGTTCTCGCAGATGCTGATGACGCAAGCGGTCATGAACGTGACCGGCCCGGAGCGCTACGCCGTTATCCCCGATGAACTCATACGCTATGCGATCGGCCGATTCGGCAAGCCGACCATGCCGATTGATCCACAGGTCATGGACCGCATCGACGGCTTACCCCGCACGCGTGAGTTGCGCGATGAGGCGCCGATGCCTCCCTTAAGCGAACTCAGGCGGCGCATTGGCGCGCAGCTGTCGGATGAGGAATTTCTGCTGCGGGCCACCATGCCGGCAGTGCAGGTGGACGCCATGCTGGCTGCCGGTCCCGCTGAGAGGCACTACGATCCGGCGATCCCGCCGATCATGAGCCTGATACGGACCCTGACGGCCCGCAGGGACATCTGGCACGCGTCGCTGGAGAAGGCCGGCTTCAAGCTGGAGCTTCGCCGCAACTCACCCGCGCTGGCCACGAAGACACAATGAACGATGCGTCGGAGCTGCCGGAGGGCGCGCGCGCGATCCTGCCGGTTCGAGGCCTCATGTTCGACCTGGACGGTACCCTGCTGCTGAGCGATCGTTCGTTGGGGGCCTACGACCTGCTTCCGGGCGCCGCCGCCACTTTATTGGCGCTGAAGCACCGTCGGGTTCCCTTCGCGGTGCTCACCAATGGGAGCGCTTACGCGCCGGCGGAACAGGCAGCCCGCCTGCGCAGCGCAGGTCTTCCCGTCGATGACGAACAGATGTTCACGCCCTCGAGTGTGGCGGCCGATCACATGGTTCGTCACGGCATAAGGCGGGTGCTGATATTGGGAAGTCGCGGCGTCGGTCAAGCGCTGCGCGATGCCGGCGTTGAAACCACTCAAACCGGCGATGCGCGCGCATCGGAAGTCGATGCGGTCTATGTCGGCTGGCATCCGGATTGCCGCATGACCGACATCGAGGCGGCCTGCCAGGCAATCTGGGCAGGCGCGAAGCTCTACGTCGCTTCCGATGTCCCGTTCTTTGCGACCAAGCAGGGGCGTACTATCGGGTATTCGTTCGCCATCGTTGGCGCCATTCGCCGCATGACCAGGAGCCCGATGATACTGACCGGCAAACCGTCGCTGCGGGCGCTGCGATTTATCGCAGGGAAACTGAGAGTTCCGATGCGCTATCTTGGTGTCGTCGGCGACGATCCCATGGTGGAGACGATCATGGCGCTTCGCGGGAGGGCACGAGCGTTCGCGGTCACGACTGGAACTACGAACGCGCAGCAATGGCAGAGCTTGCCCGCCGCGCGCCAGCCGCATCGAATACTCACCGATCTGGGGGAACTGCTCGAGCATCTTGAGCCCACAGGAAGCTAGCCCATGTTTGTACGAAATCAATGGTATGTCGCCAGCTGGGATTATGAGATCGATCGCGCGCCGCTGGCGCGCACCATCTGCGGCGAGCGCATCATGCTCTACCGCAAGTTCGACCGCTCCGTGGTTGCCATGCACGATGCCTGTCCGCATCGGTTGCTGCCGTTGTCCATGGGTATCAAGGAAGGGGACAACATCCGCTGCCGCTACCACGGTCTGTTGATCGATCCCGAGGGGCGCGCCATCGAGATGCCGGTGCGCGGCGAGCGTCCGCATAAGAGCATTTGCGCCCGCGTATACCCCGTGGTGGAGCGACACCGCTTTGTGTGGTTGTGGATGGGCGATCCGGATCGAGCGGACCCGGGCTTGATCCCGGATTTCTGGCCCTGCTCACACGCCGACTGGAATTTCGATGGTGACTACTATCATCTCAAGTGCGACTATCGGCTCGTCATCGACAACCTGATGGACCTGACGCACGAAACCTATACGCACCAGGGTTCAATCGGCCAGCAGGAGATTCTCGACGTGCCGATCGAGACCCGCGTGGAAGGCAATTCGGTGATTGTTTCGCGGTGGATGTCGGGAATCGAGGCCCCTCCATTCTGGCGCAACGCGCTCAAGCAGGAGGGGTTGGTGGATCGCTGGCAGGTGTGCCATTTTCTGCCGCCCTCATCGGTCATTATCGATGTCGGTGTCGCACCGGTCAGTGCCGGTTCGACGCTCGCCAAACACGACCAGGGTGTGCGCGGCTTCGTGATCGATGCGCTGACCCCCGAGAGCGATACCAGCTGTCACTATTTTTGGGGTATGACGCGCAATTTCGACACGCAGGATGTCGGCTTCACGGCCCGCCTCAAGAAGCAGCAGGCGGCTGTGTTCCTGGAAGATGTCGCCGTGCTGGAGGCGCAGCAGGCCTCGGTGCTCGCCAACCCGCAATCCAGAATGCGCGCCTTCGGCATCGATTCGGGTGGCGTGCGGGCGCGTCACATCATCGAGCGGATGATTGCCGCGCAGACGCCGGCCGCCGGTGACAGCAGTTCCGGCGGTTAACTGATGTTCACGCCGTTTTCGGCAAAGCACTCGTTTGCGATGCGAAAGCTGTCCACGGCTGCTGGTACACCGGCGTAGATGGCCACCTGGAGGAAGATTTCGCAGATCTCCTGCGGCGTCAGGCCGTTGGTGAGAGCGCCGCGGATGTGGGCCTTGAGCTCGTGCGGCCGATTGAGGATGCTGATCATTGCCAGATTGAGCATGCTGCGCTGCTTGCGATCCAGTCCGGGTCGTCCCCACACTTTGCCCCAGCAGTACTCCGTCACCAGTTCCTGGAGCGGCTTGTTGAAGCTGTTGACGCTGGACAAGGCGCGGTTGACGTACTCCTCACCCAATACCGCCTTGCGAATTTTCAAACCTTCCGCATATGCATCATCGGCCACGGTGATTCTCCATAAACTGGCTCACTGCATGGTAGCCGAGTGGCAGGGGCAGGGGAGGGTGCGCAGTGGCTGAGACAGTCGATGTGGTCACGGTGGGTTCCGGGCACAACGGTCTGGTCGCCGCCGCCTATCTCGCGGCGGCGGGAAAAAAAGTGCTGGTGCTCGAGCGCAACGCCTGGTTCGGAGGCGGAGTAGTCAGTCGCGACCTGACCGCGCCTGGGTTCCACCACGACCAGCACTCGATGGCGCACATCTTCATCCAGGCCAATCCACTACTGGTCGATGATGAACTCCAGCTCAAGGCTCGGTACGGCCTGAAATACCTCTTTCCCGATCCGCCGGTCGCGTCGCTTTTCGAGGACGGTCAGATGCTTTCGTTCTATCGGGATCGGGAGCGGACCTGTGCGTCGATCGCGAAGTTCTCGCAGAAGGATGCCAGCGCCTTCCGGCAGTTATCGCTGCAGGCCGCGGCGTGGCTGCCGATGATTGCCGCGACCTTGTATTCGGCGCCCATGTCCATGGGTGATTCCACTGCCATGCTGGACAAGTCACGTGAGGGCCGCGAGTTATGGCGCATCAGTCAAATGAGCACTCACGAGCTGCTGTGCCGGACATTCGAGAACGAGCGGGTGCGGCTGCATTTTGCGCGCGCCGCCGGTGAGACCCTGGCGGCACCGGATGAAAAGGGGACGGCACTGGGCATTTACGTGCTGCTCGGTTTCATCGAAGCCTATGGCTTTGGCGTGCCAGTGGGCGGCAGCGGGGCGTTGACCTCCGCTCTCATTCGTTGCATCGAAGATCATGGCGGGCGCGTGATCTCGCAGTCGGACGTCGAGCGGGTGCTGACGCGCTCGGGCAAGGCGTCCGGCGTACGTACCACGGACGGGGGTGAGTTTCATGCCCGCGAGGCAATCATTGCCGCCATTCATCCCCACCATCTCGGCAGCATGGTGCAGGGAATCGATACCACTGTGGCTGCCGATGCAGCGGCCACCGAAACATCGTCGGTAGCCTGCATCACGGTGCATGCGGCCCTGAAGAAGCCGCTGCGCACACGGAGTGGTGAGCCAGTCAGCTCGGTGATGCTGGAGCTGCTGCCGCCGAGCTACGAAGCCCTGCGCCGTGCTTTCGATGACGTACGCTATCGGCAGCTTGCCGCGCACCCGCTGATTGGCCTGGGGTCGCTATCCGCTTTCGATGAATCGCGGGTGCCGACGGGCTGCGCCGTGCTTCATGCCTGGGACTATGTACCCTACGAGCGGGCCGATGGACGATCCTGGGATCAGAGCAAGGACGAGTATGCCGGGCGAATGCTGGAGCACATGAACCGCTTCCTGCCCAATCTTAAGGACAGTCTCATCGCCTGGCATTGCGACAGCCCGGTCGATATGGAGCGGACATCCTCCAGCTTCGTGCGCGGCGATTTGCACGGCATCGCCATGCCGAGCTATCAGGCAGGTTCCCATCGTCCGACCCCCGAGCTCGCACAGTTTGCAGTGCCCGGCATTGCCGGACTGTACCTGGTGGGGCCGTTCCAGCATCCAGGGGGCGGCGTGTTCGGTGCGGGACGGGCGACCGCGCAACGAGTCTGTGAGGATCTGAAGATCAGCTTCGACAAGGCGGCACGCGTGCGCTAGCGTCCCTCAGCCGGCCGCGGCAATGCCGCCGTCGATGTGCAGAATTTCACCATTTATGAATGCGGCGGCTGGACTCAACAGGAACTCGGTGGCACCTGCGACGTCGTCTTCATGGCCGAGGCGGCGCAGCGGAATCGTTCTCGAACGACGTTCATATTCGGCCTCAGTGTTGAGGGCCAGCGCACCGGGGGTCGGCACCGATCCTGGTGCGAGCGCATTCACCCGCACACCGCTCGGCCCCAGTTCCGCAGCCAAGGTCCGGGTCAGGGTCGATAGCGCTCCCTTGACCAGGCTGTAGAGCACCGTGTTCGGGTAACCGCGCTCTGCCACCGGCGAGCTCATATTGATGATGGCGACACTGCGATCGCCGCGCCGATGCGCCAGTAGAGCCTGTGCGCCCCATAGAGCGCCCTTGATGCCAATGCCCAGCATTTGATTGGCCACGGCGTCAGTGATGGTGGTTACCGGCTCGTAACGCAGCAGCATGGCGTTATTGATGATGGCATCAATGCCGCCGTGTTCGCGGGCGAACTCGGCGGCGGCACCCAGTACGGCCGACTGATCCGCGACATCCGCGGCGAAGGAGCTGGAATGGCCGCCCGCATTGCGGATCTGGGCTGCAACGGCGCTGGAACTGGCGGCATCGAGGTCGATGACTCCCACACGGCTGCCTCGCCGCGCGAGGCGTAGCGCGATCGCCCGCCCCAGGCCGCGTCCGGCGCCGGTGATGAGAACGGCTTGATCCGACAGCTCGGCAACGGGTAGCACAGCGTCAACCTCCATTCAGTGCGGCATACAGGGCGTCGATCAGCCGCGCCGCACGCGGTCCGTTGGTGCCCACGGCATGCATTTTGTTAACTGCGTAGGAAAAGCCGATGCGGGCGTCCGGATCGGCGAAGCCGATGGAGCCGCCGATACCGTGATGACCGAATGCACGCGGGTTGGGACCCATGTATACCGCCTGCGGCGTATTGAGCAACACCCCGAGCGCCTGATGATAGGGCCTATCCTGCAGCCGCTCGGTGATGTTGTGTTGCTCGGTGATCATGGCCTCGATCGAGGCCGCACACGTCACGCGCACGTTACCGAGCACTCCACCCCGGGCGAAGGTGCCATAGATACGCGCCACGCCGCGCGCATTGCCATGGCCATTGCCGCTGGCGATTTCACAATCGCGCCAAATCTTCGTATTCAACGTCACCGGCCATGGCTCGGCCGGGTTCTGCACAAAGGCCTTGCTGCGCAGGGTATCGTGCTCGGACTCGCGCGCCGCGAACAGTCGCGCCGTCATGTTCGGGATCACCTCGGCGCAGCGCGCGTGATCGTGCGCGGTGAGTCCGCCGATCTGAAAATCCGCCTCGAGCGGGCCTGCGAGCTCATCACGTACGAAGTTACCCACGGTTTTGCCGGTGACACGGCGCACGATTTCGCCGAGCAGATAGCCCTGGGTGTGGACGTGATACGCCGCCACCGTACCCGGTTCCCAAAGCGGAGCCTGCGCGGCCAGCGCTGTGCAGATGGCCGCATGATCATAGATGGCCCCGGGCCAGAGCGGATCGGAGATGATCGGCAGGCCTGCTCGATGGTCGAGCAGGAAGCGAACCGGCAGACGCTGTTTGCCGTTTTGCGCAAATTCGGGCCAGTATTTTGCCACGGGCGCATCGATGTCTACGAGCCCGCGATCGACCAGGAGATTAAAGGCAAGTCCCGTGATGCCCTTGGACACTGACATCATGCAGACGACGGTGTCGTGCTGCCATTCACGCGTGCGCGCACCATCCCGCCAGCCGCCCCAGAGGTCGAGCACCGTTCGACCGTCGAGGACCACGCACACGGCGGAGCCGACCTCGTCCTCGCACCGGTAGTTTTCGCAAAACGCGTCCAGCACCGGCGCGAAGCGAGCTTCGTAGTGGCCGCAGAGGGGCACCTGTCGGTCCTGGGCCGCGAAGGTCTCGTTGAGTCGAATCATAGTGCTCTGAGGATATAGCGGCCGTGCCGAAGATGGTTAGTATGGTGGGATGGGGGAGTCCGCAGAACTATTCGATTACGTGGTGGTGGGCGCCGGCACCGCGGGCTGTGTATTGGCGAGCCGCCTCTCCGAGGATCGCAATGTCCGCGTGGCGCTAGTCGAGGCCGGCCCCATGGACTGGCACCCATTCATCCATGTTCCGGCAATGGTGGGCGCCGCCATCAGCCTGCGGTCCCTCAACTGGCGCTTCATGACAGCCCCGCAGCAGAATCTTGCCGGGCGCCGCATCCCCATCCCCCGGGGGCACGTCATCGGCGGCTCCGGATCCATCAACGGCATGGTGTACTTCCGGGGTCACCCGACGGATTTCGAAGACTGGGCAGCGGCCGGCAATTCGGGCTGGAGTTATCGCGAGGTGCTGCCGTACTTCCTGCGGTCGGAGAATAACAACGCCTACCTGGGCTCGCCGTATCACGGTCAAGGTGGACCGATGAACGTGACTTTCGTCAAGCGGCCCAACCCCATGACGCCAGCCTTCCTCGAGGCCATGCGCGATCAGGGCTTCAGGCGCAACGAGGATTTCAACGGCGCGAATAGCGAAGGCTACGGGCTGCGCCAGGGCACCATCCTGAAGGGTCGTCGCGTCTCGACCGCAACCGCGTATCTGCGGCCGGTGGCTGGTCGGAGTAATCTCTCGATTCTTACCCATTCGCGCGCGACCCGGATTTTGCTCGATCAGCGCCGCGCCGTGGGGGTCACTGTCCGGCATGCTGGTGCGGAGCGCAGACTCAACACGCGTCGCGAGGTCATCGTATCGGGCGGCGCGATCCTTTCGCCACAGCTATTGATGCTGTCGGGGATTGGCGATGCGGCTTCCCTGAATGCGTTCGGGATAGAGGTCAAATGTCCGCTGCCGGGTGTGGGCGCCAACTATCACGATCATGTGGCGGTCGGTGTGCTGATGGAGATGAAGAACTCCGCCTCGTACGGATTATCCTGGCGCGCAGCGCCACGGGATCTCGCGAACGTCCTCGAATACGCGCTGTTTCGCACCGGACCGTTGTCGAGCAATGTATTCGAATCCAACGGATTCGTCCGCACGCAGCCTGAGCTTCGCCGTCCGGATGTCCAGGTCGTATTTCAGGCCGCGCGCCGTAACCGCGGCACCTTTCCTTTGCCGCTGGGACATGGTTATGCCATTAACATTGTCGGGCTCTATCCCAAGAGCCGCGGGCGGGTGCAGCTGGCCAGCGCCGATCCGCTGGCTGCACCGCTGGTAGACCCACAGTTACTCAGTCATTCCGACGATGTCGCGACACTGCTGCGCGGGTTCAAGTTGGGCCGCCAGATCAGTCGTGCTCCCTCCTTTGCACGCTATCGGGCGCACGAGGTTCAGCCGGGAACCGCCGCGCAAGATGATACGGCCCTCATCGATTACATTCGCCGGGCCGCGTCGACGGTCCACCATCCCTGCGGTTCCTGCCGCATGGGAACTGATGGCGATGCGGTAGTGGATCCGCAGCTGCGAGTGCGTGGAATCGAGGGATTGAGAGTTGCCGATGCTTCAATCTTCCCCAGCGTCGTCGGCGGCAATACCAACGCTGCCATTGTGATGATTGCCGAAAAGGCGGCCGACATGATTCGCGGCATCGCCGCTCCGGCACCCATCGACGTCCCAGTGGGGCACTAGGAGACCGGACCCGTGGCAGTAGAGCACATCAGGCACTGGCGGATTGGCGATGTCGAGATTGCCCGCATCGTCGAAGTCAATGCCTTCGAGGACAACATCTCCATGTTGCTGAAGGACGAGACTGCCGAATACGTGCGGCAGCACGCCTGGCTCCGGCCGCACTTCGCGACTCCCGAAGGCCTGATGAAGATTTCATTTCAGGCCTTCGTGCTGCGCTCGCGCGGCAAGAGCGTCATGATCGACACCTGCATTGGTGCTGATCGCAAGCGCGAATACGATGTGTTCTGCAATCTGCAGACCAGCTTCCTTACGGATCTGGCGGCCGCCGGTTTTCCCGCCGAAAGCATCAGCGTCGTGCTCTGTACGCATCTGCACTTCGATCACGTCGGTTGGAATACGCGCCTGGTCGATGGCCGCTGGGTGCCGACATTCCCGCAGGCCCGCTATCTCTTTGGCAAGGCTGAGTTTGAGCACTGGGCGCATTTGAGGGCCACCGGGGGATACCACCACTTCCGGCACCTCGAGGATGCGGTCGACCCAATCGTCGCGGCAGGGCTCGTCGACTACATTACACCCGACTACCACTTGACCGATGAGGTCTCGCTGTTCCCGACACCCGGGCACACACCGGGACACGTGAGCGTGCTGATACGCTCCCGGGACCAGGAAGCGGTCATTACCGGCGATCTCATGCATCATCCCATACAGCTGATCGATCCCGCGCGCGAGGCCAATTTCGATATGGACAGGCCGCGAGGCGCGCGGACGCGCCAGGCCTTTGTCGACCGCTTTGGAGACAGCCGGGTGCTGGTGATTGGCAGCCATTTCTGCGACCCCACGAGCGGCTGGATCGTGCGGCACGGCAAGGGCTGGAAGCTGGATACGGAATAGCGCGTGACTGAAATCTACGTCACCGATGAGGATCCGTTCTGCGCCACGGCGGTCCGCAACGCGCGCGCCGTGGATGATCGTCTGCGGGAAACGGCACCGGCAATCAAGCTCTCGAGGGAAAACATCACGCTGATAACCCGATTCGAGCACGTGGCGGCCGGGCTTCGCGACTGGAAGGCTTTCTCCTCGACCTCGCGGCCCTGGCACGACCCGACATCGGTACGACCGGAGCTGCTGCTGACCGATGATCCGCCCAAGCACACTGCGGTGCGCGCGGTGGTTGCCGCGGCGCTATCGCCGCGCGCGCTGTCGAAGATGAGCGAGGCTTTTGCTGCGGATGCCGAGGATCTGGTCAGGGATCTGAAGTCCCGAAGTGGCACCGTGATAGACGCCGTCGGCGAAATCACCCGGCCCTTCGTCTACAAAGTGTTGCCGGACCTACTGGGCATACCAGAGCAGGGCCGAGCGCATATGTACGCCTTCGGCAATATGGTCTGGGCCACCATGGGTCCGCCCAATGAGCTCTTTGATGCCGCCATGCGCGATGTGGGGCCGGTGATCGAGTGGGTGGAGCGTTGCTGTGAGCGCGAGAATCTGGCGCCCGACAGCCTTGGCATGCAGATGTTCCTGGCAGCCGACAGGGGCGAAATCACGACACCAGAGGCTAAATTGCTCGTGGGCATTCTGCTCTCGGCCGCCGCCGATACCACGGTGCTGACACTGGCGAATGCCATCCGCGCATTTGCGCTGTTTCCAGACCAATACCGGCTGGTGCGCGATGATCGCTCGCTGGTGCGCGCGGCGTTCGAAGAGAGCCTGCGCTGGGATTCGCCCTCGCGCATGGCCGGGCGCATCGCGATGCGGGATGTGGAAATCGAAGGCGTGACAATCCCTGCGGGCGAGCGCTGTGGACTGCTATTCGCAGCGGCCAATCGCGACCCGCGCAAGTGGCAGGATCCGGACAGATTCGACGTGCGGCGCGAGAATCGTGCGCACCTGGGGTGGGGCCACGGGGTGCACGCCTGCGTTGGACGCGTACTGGCCGGACTGGAAGCGGACGCGCTGATTGGGGCGTTGCAGCGACACATCGAATCATTCGAGCCAGCCGGGGAGCCGGAACCGTGGATGACCACGATTGGCCATGGGCCGGAAACCCTGCCTGTCAGATTTCACGCAACGGGGAATGCCAGATGAGCGTCGAGGCACAGACCGAAAGCGAGCACGTCGTACTCAGGTTTCTTTCAACCCTGAGCGCCGGAGATCTGGATGGGGTGCGGGACATGCTGCATGCCGATGCCACCTGGACGCCCCAGGTGCGCGATGTGCCGGGCGCCGGAGTGCACCGCGGTCCCAAGGGCATCGTTGACGATTTCCTGAAGCCGGTGCGCGGGCTGTTTCGTCCCGGGGATCCGAAGATCCTGATCGACAGCATCGCATCGCGAGGGCCCCTGGTCATGGTGGAGACGCACAGCGGCGGTTGCCTGGCGGACGGGCGACCGTACAACAACCTCTATGCCTGGGCGGTGGAAGTTCGTGAGGGCAAGGTGTATGCATTGCGGGAGTACTTTGACAGCCACTACGTCGTGGGACTGTTCGCCGCGGGGTCAAAATGAGCGCTGTGAAGTTTGATAGCGACCGCCTGTCGCACCTGCAGCAGGTGATCGCCGAGGATGTAGACGCAGGCCGGTATTTCGGCGCCGTGATTCACGTCTCACGCGCAGGCGAGTTCGGCCTCACTGCCGCGATCGGCCATGCCGATGGAGATCGCAGGCGGCCGCTGAGCAGCAACTCCGTGTTCAGCATTTTCTCCGTTACCAAGGCCATTACCAATGTACTGGTGCTGCGCTCCATCGAACTGGGACGCATGGCCCTGACCACTCGCATCAGCGACATCATCGCGGAATTCACCGGGGGCCTGCGTAATCAGATTACAATTCAGCACCTGTTGACCCATACCTCCGGCCTGCCGATCGTGTTTGTCATCAAGCCGGACCTGTACATCGATCGACTGGATGAGATGGTGGCGGCAGTGTGCGCCCACATTCGTCCCTCGGAACCGCCCGGTGAGCGGGTCGCCTATTCGCCCTTGGCCAACCATGTTTTGCTCGGCGAGGCACTGCGTCGCACCGATCCAGAGCGTCGCGCCTATCGCGATATCGTTCAGCAGGACTTGTTCTCGCCGCTGGGGATGAAGGATAGTTCGGTAGGGATGCGCGCCGACCTGCGGTCACGTCACGTGGTACCTGATTTTCGCGGCAATTTTCCGGTCACCCATCCCGGCCACAGCAATCTCGGACCCAATGGGGCTTTCGAGGAGGAAGATGCCGAAATGCCCTGGGTCGGTGTGGCATCGACGGTACCCGATATGTTTCGCTTCGCCGAGATGCTGCGGCGGCGCGGGGAACTCGATGGCGTGCGCGTTCTCGCGCCCGCTACGGTGGAACTGGCAACGCGCAACTGGACGGCTGAGAAACCGAATGAACTGTACAAGAGCCTGTACCACCAGCGAGGCTGGCCGCCGGCTCCGGCATACATGGGGCTGGGATTCGCCCTGCGCGGAAGCGCGCACTGTCATCACCTGTACGGAAATTTCGCTTCCCCCTCCACTTTCGGTAACTACGGCGCCGGCAGTGCGCTGTACTGGGTCGATCCAGAGCGCGATGTGACCTTCGTCTGCCTCACCGCGGGGGTCATGGACAGTCTCGACAACATCGAGCGTTTCCAGCGGCTTTCGGATATCGCGACCTCGGCAGTGTTATAGAGTGGCTGCAACTTGAGCACGCAGCAGCAATTTGCGCCGCCAGAGCGCGTCGGCTTTGTCGGACTTGGAAACATGGGCGCGCCCATGGCGGCCCATCTGGCCGCCGCGGGCTACAGCCTCGTGGTGGCGGACACCAATAGCGCCGCGCTTGATCGCTTCTGTGGCAGTGTCGGCTGCGAGCGGATGTCGTCACTGCAGGACATGGGCAAATCCTGCCCGCTGGTCATCACGATGCTGCCGGATGGCAATGCCGTGCAGCAGGTTCTGCTCGGGACGCAAGGCATCGCATCGGCCCTGGCGCCAGGATCGGTGGTGCTCGATATGTCCTCGTCGGCGCCGATGGGCACGCGCGAGCTGCAGCGCCAGCTGGCGAACTCGGGCGTGTGGCTGGTGGATGCGCCTGTCTCTGGAGGCGTGAAGCGCGCGGTGGAAGGCAAGCTTGCCATCATGGCAGGAGGGGACGCGGCAGCGATTGCCCGCTGCCAGCAAGTCTTCGCCGCACTGGGTCAGGTATTCCTGACCGGCGTCAGTGGCTCAGGCCATGCCATGAAGGCGCTCAATAACTATCTGTCTGCCATCGCGTTGGCGGCCACCGCCGAGGCCATGATGGCCGGCCAGAAATTCGGCATCGATTCCAAGGTGATGCTGGATGTGCTGAATCACTCCACCGGGCGCAATACGGCCACCGAGCAGAAGTACCCGGCGTATGTCCTGCCGCGCAGCTTCAATTCCGGATTCTCATTGGGATTGATGGCCAAGGATCTTCGGATCGCCCTCGGCCTCACGGAAGCTCTGGCCAGTGCAGCGCCGCTGTTGCGTGAATGCTCGCAGATGTGGACCAGTGCCGAGCGGCGCTTTGGATTTGCCGCGGACAACACCGAGATCGTGCGTTACCTGGAGATGCTTCCGGACCCGAAGGGCAATGGCTGAGGTATTGCCCTACGAGCTCTATGCCATCCGCTACGCCACGGCGGTGCGCAACCACGCCGAGGTGTTCATAGGCGGCGACCCTCATGAGGGAGCCGTGCCGATGGACTACTACGTCTGGATGGCTCGCAATGCCGAACACACGGTTGTCATAGACACCGGATTTGATGAGGCAACTGCGAAACGCCGCAAGCGTCAGTTCCTATGTGCGCCTGGCGAGGGCCTGCGTATGTTGGGCGTGGACTGCGCCGTGGTAAAGCACGTCGTCATCACGCATCTTCACTACGACCATGCGGGCAACCTGCGGCTGTTCCCGGAGGCACAGTTTCATCTGCAGGATGCGGAGATGGCGTTTGCGACCGGGCGTCACATGGCGCACCCATTTTTCTCGCATGCCTACGATCTGGAAGCGGTGCTCACGATGGTTCGGCTGACCTATGGTGCTAGAGTGCGGTTTCACAGCGGAGATGCCGAGATCCTGCCTGGAATCAGTGTGCATCACATTGGCGGTCATACCCTCGGACTGCAGGTGGTCCGGGTCTGGACGCGGCTGGGGTGGATGGTGCTTGCCTCGGATGCCACGCATTACCTTGAGAATATGGATTCCGGGCGGCCGTTTCCCATCGTGGCTGATCTCACACAGATGATCGGCGGCTGGCAACGGCTGCGACAATTGGCGAGCTCGCCCCAATACATCATCCCGGGTCACGATCCGCTGGTGATGCAGCGCTACCCAGAGGCGGAGGCCGCGCTTCGTGGGATCGCCGCGCGCCTGGACGTCGAGGCGCGCGCCAGCACGTAGTGGCGAAGCCTAATCCCGCAGGAGTTTGAAATGAGCAATGCCGATGCGAGAACACCAGCGTCCGTCACTGATCTTGCGGGCCGCGGTGTACTCCTCATCGGCGCGACTTCCGGTATCGGCAGGGCCTGCGCGCTGGCATATGGTGCCCGGGGCGCCCGGGTCTGCATCGCGGGATTAGGAGTCGCCGAAGGACAGGCGGTGCTCGATGAGACGCTGCGCGCCGGCGCGGCAGACGCGGCCTTTATGGAAGTCGATGTCAGGCAGGAACAGTCGATCCAGGCCGTCATCGAATTGGCGACCTCGCGTTTCGGACGGCTGGATATTGCCGTCAACAACGCTGGAGTAGAGACGCCGCTCGGCCCGATCCATGAAGCAACCAATGCGCAGTTCGATCAGGTGATGTCGGTCAATGTCCGCGGCATGTGGCTATCACTCAAGCACGAGATTCGCTACATGCTCGCGCATGGCGGCGGCTCGATCGTCAATACGGCTTCGACTTCCGGCGTCACGGGAATAGCCGGCATCGCCCTATATACCGCGAGTAAGCACGCCGTTGTCGGACTGACCAAGGCGGCGGCGCTCGAACTGGCGCAGTCGAGAATCAGAGTCAATGCAGTGGCGCCGGGGCCCGTACGAACCGGATTTCTGCTGAGAATGCTGGATGGCAAGGTACCGGTCGATCAGATCACGGGCCTCGTGCCGATGGCGCGTATCGCCGAGCCCGCTGAAATTGCCGAGTCCATCGTATGGCTGTCCAGCGATGCGGCCGCTTATGTCACGGGCCATACGCTCATCATCGACGGCGGACTCACGGCTGCCTGAAGGACGGCCTGGCGACCTGGGATCCCTGGTCGTCGCATCAGTGTTCTCCCTCAGTGCAGCGCCCCCGGAGACGTGCACGCTAGAATTTTTGGCCAAACGAAGAATATTCCACGCCGCAGCGCGTACCGAGGTATCGAGGTCATGGTGGAACCAAGTCTGGAGTCTGTACTCAAAGCCGCCGGCAATCCGGTACATCTGCTGCGCAATTCCCGCATCGGAGCCTACGTCTACCCGGTGGTACCCAGTGAGTTCACCAACTGGCGCGATGAGCAGCGGGCATGGCAGAAGAC
>Ga0181522_10000177_pt1 | contig 50824 bp, 47 predicted proteins | sample PEATcosm2014_Bin_27_FD_121103 | JGI IMG/M metagenome (GOLD analysis project Ga0181522, IMG submission 121103) | Peatland microbial communities from MTU Mesocosm Facility, Houghton, MI, USA - PEATcosm2014_Bin05_10_metaG | ecosystem: Environmental > Terrestrial > Soil > Wetlands > Peat | place...
CGATTGGAATTGCCATGGTACTGGCGGCGATTGTCGTCGTGCAGTTGCCGGAAGGGCAATCTCAGCCGGCCGTCGCACCGCTCGAGCCGATCGAATGAGCCCAGACAATTCCGTGACATTTTTACCAAGTAGATGCGCCGCCTCTTTTGCGCTTGATTGTGAAGCTGTGCCAGCGAAAACTAAGCGGGAGGTATTTATGAAATTTGAGCGTATCGGCATGCTTTGTCTGATTCTCGCTTTAGCGGTGCCAAGTTTCGCCCATCATCTGGCAGTTATTGTGAATAAGGGCAATGCCGTCGACAATGTTACGTCTGTGCACTTGTCCGATATTTTTCGTTCGGAAGTCAACAAATGGCCCGATGGCAATCCCATTATCCTCGTCCTCCATGCGAATTTAGCCACGGAAAACCAGACTTTGCAGCATCTGAACAAGATGTCCACGGCAGAACTGAAGGCCCACATCGCTGCGCATAAGGACTCTATTCACATCGTTGGCACTGACGACGATTTGCTCAAGGAAGTCGAAGCCAACCCCGGCGCCATCGGTCTGGTTGATGTCCGTTCCATCAACGAGCATGTCAAAGTGGTGAAAGTGGACGGGAAGCTGCCCCTCGAAAGTGGCTACCTACCGCACTGAGTTTTTTTTGCTTGAGCAAGCGAAAGAACCTCTGAGCCTTAGCAACGTCTTTGCCGATTTGTTCGCGCAGGGCATCAACTGAGGGAAACTTGATTTCGTCCCGCAGTCGTTCCAGGAAACAAATTTCTATCGGCGTTTGAGCGTGCAGTTCGAGGGGGTGGAAGTCCAACAGGTGGCTCTCGACCGCAAATGAGTCGGCGCCAAATGTGGGACGATTTCCGACGTTCGTCACGGAGTCAAAGCATTCGTCCCCCACCCGCGTGCGGGTGATGTAGACGCCGTGTTTGGGAACCAGTTCCTGATATTCAGCAAGATTGATGGTCGGCACGGTGTACTTGCTGCCATAGCCTCGCCCGGACGCTGCTGTTCCAAGAATGCCGAAGGCATGACCGAGCAGACGGCGCGCCATCGAGACTTGCCCTTCTGCAAGCAGAGCGCGAATTTGACTGCTCGAAACCGGTTGATTGCGCAGGCGCATTTCGGGATAGATGACGACTTCAAATCCCATTTCCTGGCCCAGGTCGGCGAGAGTTTTGACGTCGCCGGCGGCCTTGTGGCCAAAGCGGAAATTGTAGCCTTCGTGGACTTCGTGCGCGTGCAGGCCGTGCTGAAGAATCTGACTTGCGAACTCGCGGGGAGGCATCTCACAGAGTTCCTGCGTGAAGGGAAGAACCAGAACCGCGTCCAACCCTAAATCTCCGAGCAGTCGCAGTTTCTCCGGCGTCGGTGTGAGTAGTTTCAATCGGGAGTCGGGACGCAAAACGCGAACCGGATGGGGTTCGAAGGTGAGAACGACGGATTGTAACCCGCGTTCGGCGCCAAGTTTAACAATCTGATTGACGACCTGCGTATGGCCGGCATGGACCCCGTCGAAGTTGCCGATGCTGACAATGGTTGGGCCGAGGCCTTCAACTTCCCTAAGGTGCTGGAAGATCTTCATACTAGATCTCGAACTCCAGCTTCAATCCATCGTGGGATAGGCGGACATTGGGTGGCAATTTCGCATTTGTCGCCGCATGCGGCAAATCATGGCAAATGTGCGTGAAGAAGGCACGGCGCGGTTTTACTTGTTCCACGATTCTTAAGGATTGTTCAACTGTCGAATGTGTTGGATGCGGGACATGGCGTAAGGCATCCAGGAACAAAATATCAAGATCTCTCAGTTGCGCCAGCGAAGCTTCGGGAATATCGCTGTGATCCGTTAGATATGCCGCTGAACCGAAGCGGTAACCGTAGATCTCGGTCTCGCCGTGAATTACGGTCACAGGCTCGAACGTGGCGCCGAATAAATTCAGCGGACCTGCGAGTGAATGGAGCTCAACTTGTGGCAGGCCGCCGAATTTGTATTTGGCTTCGAAGATGTAGCGGAACATGTTTTGTAGAAATTCCGCGGCTTCTGGCTTGGCATAGAGCGGCAGCTTACCCGGTCGATGGTGGTAGCTGTGAGGACGCAGGTCGTCAATGCCAAGAATATGGTCGGCATGAGTATGCGTATACAGCACGGCATCGATGCGCTGGATACGTTCACGAAGGGCCTGTTCGCGAAAATCAGGCGTAGTGTCAATCAAAACGGACCGATCGTTGTATTCGATGAGAACCGATGGGCGCGTGCGACGATCATGTGGATCTGTAGACAGGCATACGGCACAGCTACAGCCGATTGTAGGCACCCCCATCGATGTGCCACTGCCCAGAACCGTCAGCGTTGCCTTCATTTCCCAATGCCGGACTTCCCAACGCCCGCCTTCCCGCCTGTCAAATCCTGCGGGGGACGTGAGAGAGCATTGATGACCTCGACGTAGGCCATGCGCAACTCGTACAAAGCATTTTGCAGAAATGTTTGCTCCGCAGACGTCAGGTTGCCCTTAGTCTTTTCCGCGAGCAGGCTGATGGTGTCAATGGTCTGGCGGGCGCTGATCGGATCCAAACGCGGTTGTCCGCCTTCTTCGTGCATCATGCCAAGCTGCATCATGGCGCTCATATACAGAGACGCCAAAAAACGCTCAAATGTCACTTCAAGATCTTTTGCCGAATGGCCACCCATTTCGACGCGGCGATCCATGTCTCGGGACGACTGCCGATATGCATCTGCTTGGTGCTGCTGCTCTGCGGCTGTGGGGGCCGGTGGCATGTCCTCCATCGCAGGCAGGGGAGCGTCTGCCACGGCAGAAGTAGTTGAACTGGCTGCGGCGGTTGTGGGTGCACCGTGACCTTCTTGAGGAGTCTCTTTCGCCTCTTGGGTTGATTCTTCCCGTACAGCGCCCTCGCTGGTGAATAGGCGGCGGTCGGTTACGGTGAAGGTCTCTTGTTCTTTCTTTGCCATATATACCTCGCGTTGCTGAAATCAGTTCTTAAAGAATTTATCGAAGGGCAGGCTGACGGGCGTGGCCTGAAAGCGCTCGCCATCGAGCGGTTTGCTCCCCACCGCGACTTCCCGCCTCATATAGCCTAGCCCGATATTGCGAACACCAGTGCCTAGAGGCAGGGAAGCCACGCTCGTGATCTCGCCAACTTTTTTGCCTTCCACGTGTAATTCCGCGCCAGGTTCGGGTAACAAGCCCTCAATCGCAAATCCAGTAAATTGACGGTGAACTGTCCCGCGGGATCGAATCCGCTCCACAATTTCCTGTCCGATGTAGCAGCCCTTACTGAAATTCAATGCCCGTTCTTGCCTGGTCTCCTGGGGAAGATCTTTCTCCCGGATGTCGGTACCATAACGGGGAATGCCCGAAACGATGCGCAGCCATTCGAGGGCGTTGCCACTCACCTGAGTCGCGCCTGCTCCCGTCAGGGCCGCGAGGAGCGCCTTTGCATTTTCCGACGAGAGCCAAAGTTCATATGTCTCAATCTTCGGATTGTCGCCACGTACGATGGAGATTTCTTTTTCTTGCCATTGGCTAGCTGAAAGGTGCAAGGGTTGCAATGGAGGCAAGACAAGCCCTGCCGTATTCAAGATGCTTCGTGTTTTGGGGCCGGCAATGCCGATGGCAGAAGCCCTGTCGCTAATATCCGCGACCTCGACATCGTCCATGATTATGTAGCGGTCAAAGGTTTCGAGAATCTTGGGTAACTGTGCGGTGTCGGCGTCGACTGCGAGAGACTCGCCGACGTTGTAAGCGTGCATATCGCCCAGGATCCGCCCTTGCGGATTCAGCAAGAATGCATAAACTCCTTGTCCGGGCGCGAGATCACGAATGTTATTGGTCACCATGCCATTCAGCCAACGCACACGATCGGAGCCCGTGACCGCAATTCGACCCCTGGAATTCAGGTCGTAAACCCCGCAGCCGGAAATGAGGTCGCCAAATTCGGCGCGCAAGCGATCGTCGGCGACGGTCGCGTTCTCATGGATGACTGCAGGATTCATGGCTAATTCAATTATAAGGCCTGAAATCGGGGGCGGTTTAACGCGCGGATGCATCGGCTTGTGTTACTTTCTTCCCGTGAGCCAGAAAAAACGCATTGCCATTATTGCAGGCGACGGTATCGGGCAGGAAGTGATCCCACAAGCCGTCAAAGCTCTTGTTGCATCCGGCGCCGAACTCGAAACCACCCAATTTGATTGGGGCGCAGACCGCTATCTTGCTGACGGCTTGACCGTGCCCCCCGATGGTTTTGCCATGCTGGAACGCGATTTTGACGCCGTTTTCGTCGGCGCGTTCGGAGATCCCCGGATTGCGAACAATGTTCACGCCAGGGAAATTCTCCTCGGTATGCGATTTCAGATGGACCTTTATGCCAACGTGCGCCCCGTCCGGGTGCTCGATGAATCTTTATGTCCGCTTAAAGGTGTGGAACCGAAAGATGTCGATTTTGTAGTCATCCGTGAAAATACGGAAGGCGTCTACGGCGATGTGGGTGGAGTCTTCAAGAAGGAAACCCCAGATGAAGTGGCCGTACAGGAAGACATCAATACGCGCAAGGGAGTGGAACGCATTATTCGTTTTGCCTTTGAATATTGCGAACGTCACACGAAGTACGACGGTCGTCCCCGCGTGCGGGTGCTCATGTGCGACAAGTCCAATGCCATGACCCACGCCGGCGGCCTCTGGCAACGCGTTTTCAAGGAAATCGCTGGCGAGTATCCGCAGATAAAAGCTGAGCATATGTATGTGGACGCACTTTGCATGCAAATGGTTCGCGATCCTCGCCAGTTCGATGTGATCGTCACCAACAATATGTTCGGCGACATAATTACGGATTTGGCCGCCGGGCTGCAGGGCGGGCTGGGCATGGCCGCCAGCGGCAATATTCATCCCGGCAAGACGTCAATGTTTGAACCCGTGCACGGATCAGCGCCGGCCATCGCTGGCAAGAATATCGCGAATCCCTTTGGAGCCATCCTAACTGCTGCGATGATGCTTGGCCATCTCGGCATGGCCGAAAAAGCTGCGAAGATCGAAGCCGCAGTGCTCATGGCTGTTCGAGAGAAACGGACGACGCAAGATCTGGGCGGAGCGCTGGGGACACGAGAAGCTGGGGACTGGGTGGCAAAGGCAGTCGCGGCCTAGACGGAGTTTCGTCTGCGCACGAATATGCTCTCCACATCCTGGCCCAAGCTGCGCGGCTCTTACTGGAGTCGAACCGGCTTCGCGCCAATCGGTACCGTGTTATTTGCAATGTAATTCGTGTTGCCTGCCAAGTCTTCGTAAGACGAGTATCCGGCTGGGGCTGTGAAATTGCTGGTGGTGCAGACCCCCTGTGAGCAAGACTGAGAGGTGTCCCAGACAATCAAGCTGGTGGATGTGCCGTTGCTTAAAGTGCACTGCCAAATGGATCCCGATGTATTAGCGCAGGGCGTGGAGAAGGCCCAGCCCACCGTCCAATTGTAGATCTGTTCCCACGCGACGCCCGCCGTATTGAGCGTGGCTGAGGGCGTGCCCGGATTGTTGATGAGCGAAACCCCGCCGTTGAAGTCGTACCCCCAATAGGAGTAGTGCGCAATGCCGGCAGATTGCTGCACCAATGTGTAGCGGGCATAGAATGCGGCGTGTTGATCGGGATCTGTAAGTGGCACTCCTCCGGAGTCATCGCTGCCCTCGGTGTCCCACATCGGCTTGCTGGATACATCATTGCTTGTGCCCTTTGTACTGGCCATCAATGCCTTCAGTGGTGTGAGGATAATGGGAACGATGGTTTCGGCGCTGTTGGTCACGCATGTTCCCTGACCGGGGCACACGTAACCGTGGAACGCAATGTAATCAGCATAGTTGGCGTAGCCATCCGCAATCCACGTGGTCATCCACTTCACTACCCCGGTGCCGAGCGCCGGCGCAGGTGTCGTGAATTTGGCGGTGGGGTCGAGAGTCGAAATCGTCGTGTGCAAATCAGAGCACATGGTATTCAAGTCCGCGAGCGCCACGGCTGGATCGCTATTGTTATTGTTGTACTCGCTGGGCACATTCGGTTCGTTCCAGCATTCCCAATATTTGATATTTTCGAGACCTGGTGTCGTCGAGGTATGGGTGTAGAGTGCCGTAAGAAAGTCTTTCCAATAGTAGTCGCCGGTCTCCACATCGTTTGGGGGGTAACAACCGCCGGTGTTGCCGTCCTGGCAATTACCGGAGGGATTGGAAGACGCCCATGTGGGCGTGTAATAAGTAGTAAAGAGTATATTTTCACCGTTCGCGGCAGCAGCAGCATTCCATTTATCGAACGCGGCCCAGGTGTAGCAAGCATTCGTCGGATCTGAACCGCCATCGCACGTTTCGATATCGCGCCATCGCAGTTGCGCGCCTAGAGTGCGCCACACCCCGATGTTTACCCCTAATTTGTTGGGCCACGGGGAACGGAAGTTGCCGATATCAAGATTGAAGAAATCCGCTGCAATGGCACCAGTAGGTGTTCCGCCGCCGCCAGTACCGCCGCCCCCACCCTCTCCTCCACCTGATCCACCTCCGCCGTTTTGCACACCGGTGCCGTTCAGGTTCTGAATTGCCGGTGAGTTTGAAGCGCTACTTGTGAATGAGAGTGTTCCACTAAAATCGCCTGCCGACTTGGGTGCAAAAGTTACGATGTAGGGCAGACTGGTGCCAGCGGGTATCGTCACCGGAAAGTCGAAACCACTGAAGGAAAATCCCGTTCCGCTCAAGCTGGCGGAATAAAGGGTGATCGTCGACGCTCCCGCCGTCAACTGGCCAGTCAACGAAGTATTGTTTCCAGTAGTTACATTCCCGAAGCTTAGAGTCACAGGGCTCGCATTTAACTGGTTCGCGGCTAAGCCCAACCCGGACAATGGTAGTGTCACCCCGTCGTTCGGAGCATTACTGGCGACAGTAAGCGAGCCCGCGCTCACGCCGCCAGAGGATGGGGCGAATGTCACATTGATTGTCAAAGATTGGCCCGGCGTGAGGGTTGCAGGAAACGCCGGCGGCGACGACAAGCTAAAATCCGCGCCCGCCACGGATACTTGCGATATATCAATATTCGTGTTGTTGGAAGCGCTATTCGAGAGGACCAACGGCATACTCTGGCGCGTCCCCACAGTAACCGAACCAAAATCCATGGCTAATGGAGCATAGGCCAGGGCGCCCGTTGCAATGCCAGCGCCACTCAGCGCCACCGTCAAATCAGTGTCGGACGCATCACTTACAATCGCGAGAGTCCCGTTGGCCGCACCGGACGCAGCAGGAGAGAAGGCCAATGGTACCGTGAGGTTTTGCCCCGACGCGATAGTCGCGGGCAGGGACAAGTTGGAGGCCAAGGCATATCCAGTGCCCGAGAAGTTCAGCTGAGTTACGGTGACGCTCTGTCCGAGGGTCGAATTGTTGGTTAATGTGATCGAGCCATTTGCGGTAGTCCCGACAAAAATTCCACCAAAGTCAACTTCGTTTGCCGCACTGAGCGTCGGGGCTGGTTGCGCCCCGCCTCCATTGCTGGGTGGGGCCGGAGGTTGCGAGACTATACCGTTGCCGGAATTATCAATACCGGTGCCGCCGCCGCAGCCAGCGAGCGCGAGAGCCGCGCACACGGCCATCGCCAAATAGAGATTTCGCAACATCGGAACTTAGCCCCCTTGTTTGAGGGCCATTATTCCGGTGAAAGAAGAGGCTTCCTAGATGCTTAAAATCCATGTTCCAAAACGGTACTCTGGGATGCACTGTAGTAACTACGAGAAAATGACCGAAGGTACTAGGGAAGTTGCAAAGCCGCTAATCGGCTGAACTGGGGCTGGGAAGATGTACGGGGCGGGAACGGCGGGCGAAGCGGAGGCGAAGACGATCCATGTAGAGATAGACGACCGGAGTGGTGAAGAGGGTCAAAGCCTGGCTCAGCATTAATCCGCCAACGATGGTGATGCCCAGAGGGCGACGCAATTCCGAGCCCGTTCCGTGTCCCAGGGCAAGGGGCAAACCTCCCAGCAGTGCGGCGGCTGTAGTCATGATGATCGGGCGAAACCGCAGCATGCAAGCCTCGTGGATGGCATCTAGGGAGGACTTACCCTCGCGACGCTCAGCATCGAGGGCGAAATCGATCATCATGATGGCATTTTTTTTGACAATGCCAATCAGCAGAATGATTCCGATTAAGCCGATTACATCCAGTTGGTTGTGGGTCAGCAACAGCGCCAGCAGCGCCCCTACGCCGGCTGAAGGGATTGTCGAGAGAATGGTTATGGGATGAATGTAGCTTTCGTAAAGAATACCCAACACGATGTAAACCGCTACCAGAGCGGTGATGATGAGAATCGGTTCGCTCGCAATCGAATCCTGAAAGGCGGCTGCTGTCCCCTGGAAACTGGCGCTCAGTGTGGTTGGGAATCCAATGGAGCGCTCAGCCTTGTCAATCAGCGTGGTTGCTTGGCCGAGAGAGACGCCGGGAGCCAAATTGAAGGAAATCGTGACGGAGGGATACTGACCCTGGTGGTTGACCGCCAACGAAGTGTTGGATGGGCCGAAGTGTGCGATCGCGGCGAGCGGAACCATAACGCCGTTTGACGATTTGACGTACACACTCTGTAATGCGTCCGGGCTACGCTGGAACTCCGGAGCTACCTCCATCACGACGTGATACTGATTCAGCGATTCATAAATCGTAGAAACCTGGCGCTGGCCGAAGGCATCGTAAAGCGCATTGTCAATATCCTGCGGTGCAATGCCCAGGCGGGAGGCAGTGTCACGGTCAATGATCACGCTCGATTGCAGGCCTTTATCTTGCTGATCGGTATTGACGTCGCGCAATTGCGGCAGGCTCCGTAGCTTGGTCAGAAGCCGCGGCGCCCAGGTATTCAGTTGAGCCAAGTCTTCCCCTTGCAGGGTGTACTGATATTGGGCCTGCGACGGGCGGCCTCCGATCGTAAGGTCTTGAACCGCCTGCAAGTAAAGAGTGGCTCCGGGAACGACGGCAAGCTGTTTACGCAGAATTCCGATAAGTTGGTCGGCAGAATGTTTGCGCTCGTTCAGGGGTTTTAGCATGATGTACATGCGTCCCTGATTCAGCGGGGTACTGCCGCCGGCAAAACCCACGACCGTGCTCACCTCTGGATTTTTCTGCACGATATTGACATATGCCCGCATCTTCTGGCTCATCGCTTCGAACGAGATATCCTGCGCTGCCTGCACGTTTCCAAAAAGGCGGCCGACGTCTTGCTGGGGGAAAAATCCTTTGGGAACAATAACATACAGGTAAACCGTAAGGCATGCGGTGAGGATAGTGGCCAGCAAAGTAAGAGGCTGATGCCGCAAAACCCAATCGAGGCAGCGGCGGTATGCGGCCAGGACTCGATCAAAGCCGGCCTGCGTTACTTGGTAAGCGCGATTGTGCTCTTCATCCTTCAAGGGCCGCAACAATTGGGCGCACATCGTCGGCGTCGTCGTTAGCGAAACCAACAAGGACACTCCAATCGCGATGCTCAAAACTACGGCAAATTCTCGGAAGAGCCGACCCACGATCCCACCCATCAAGAGGATGGGGATAAAGACGGCCACCAGAGACGTGCTCATCGAAAGAACCGTGAAGCCTATCTCGCGGGCTCCGCGGAATGTTGCCTGGACGGGTGTAAGTCCATGTTCCAGATATCGTGTGACGTTTTCCAGAACGACGATGGCATCATCCACGACGAAGCCAGTCGAAATCGCCAGCGCCATGAGAGAGAGATTGTCCAGGCTGTAGTTCAGCAAGTACATTACCGCGAATGTGCCGACAAGCGACAAAGGCACCGCGATGCTGGGTATGAGAGTGGCGCGAACGCTGCGCAGGAATACGAACACCACAAGAATGACTAAGACGATGGATACGAGAAGTGTGATTTCAATATCGTGCACCGAAGCCCGTACGGACGTAGTGCGATCCAGGACCACGCCCAGATGGATCGCGGGAGAAATCGAAGCTTGAAGCTCAGGCAGCAACGCGAGCACGTTGTCCACGGTGGAAATGATGTTGGCGCCTGGCTGCCGGAAAATGATGATCAACACGGCGCGCTTGCCGTTGGACAATCCGATGATGTGGGCGTCTTCGACAGAGTCTTCGACGTCCGCGACGTCGTCCAGTCGAACATTGCCGCCGTTCTTATCGCCCGCGACAATCAGAGGCCGATACTCATCCGCGGTTTTGATTTGATCATTATCGTCCAGCGTCCATGTATTCAGGGGGCCGGACAACTCGCCTTTGGGGCTATTAGCGTTGGCCGCGCCCAGCGCGGTGCGTACGGCATCGAGCCCGATTCCGAACTTATTTAGCATGGTCGGGTTCACTTCGGCGCGAACCGCGGGATTGGCGCCTCCGCCGACATACACCTGTCCGACGCCACTCACCTGGGCAAGCTTCTGCGACAAAACCGAATTTGCTTCGTCGTAGATGTTCGGCAGCGTAACCGTCTCCGACGTCAGAGACAAAATCAGGATGGGTGAATCGGCTGGGTTTACTTTTCTATAAGTCGGATTGCCCGGAAGGTAAGAGGGTAATTGGCTGCGCGCCGCATTAATCGCTGCTTGGACATCGCGTGCGGCCGCGTCAATATTGCGGTTCAAATCGAATTGCAAAACAATGCCGGTGGAACCCAGTTGGCTGGTAGACGTCATCTGGTTAATGCCGGCGATGCGACCAAACTGACGTTCGAGCGGGGTCGCGACTGCCGAAGCCATCGTCTCCGGGCTGGCGCCGGGAAGCGAGGCCGAAACCTGAATCACCGGGAAATCCACCTGGGGGAGCGGTGACACGGGAAGGTAGTTGAATGCCAGCGAACCGGCAAGCAATAAGGCGAACGTGAGCAACGACGTTCCAATGGGGCGTTTGATGAATGGAGCGGAGATATTCATCAGTTAGCTCCCAAGCGACGGCTCCGGTTCTTCTGACACCTTTGCAAAGCCGACGTTCGAAAACCTCTGCGCCAAGCGGTCAAACCATAAATAGACCACCGGAGTGGTGAACAGCGTCAACAGTTGGCTTACCAACAGACCGCCGACAATCGTAATGCCCAGCGGATGGCGCAATTCCGAACCTGTGCCGGTGCCCAGCGCCAGCGGCAGACCACCCAAGAGAGCAGCCATTGTGGTCATCATGATGGGCCGGAAGCGCAGCAGGCAAGCTTGATAGATGGCGTCTTCCGGCTTTTTGTGTTCGACGCGCTCAGCTTCGAGGGCGAAGTCAATCATCATAATGGCGTTCTTTTTAACGATGCCGATGAGCAAAATGATGCCGATCAACCCGACGACGCCAAGGTCGTTGCCCGTGATGAGCAGTGCCAGAATGGCGCCGACGCCGGCGGAGGGCAAAGTGGAAAGAATCGTAATGGGGTGGATGTAGCTCTCGTAAAGCACACCCAGCACGATGTACACCGTGACGATGGCCGCGGCAATTAGCCATGGTTCTGAACTCAGCGAATTGCGGAAGGCGGCGGCGGTTCCTTGGAATGCGGTTTCGATGCTGGGAGGCAGTCCAATTTCTTTTTCGGCGGCATCAATCGCTGCTGTCGCATCCCCCAGTGACTTACCTGGTGCCAGGTTGAACGACAGCGTTACGACCGGGAACTGACCTTGGTGGTTAATCGCAAGCGTGGAGTTCCTGGTTTCAAAGTGACTGAAGGCAGAGAGTGGAACCTCGATACCGGAATTCGATTTGACGTAGATATTTTTCAGGGCGTCGGGATTCAGCTGAAAATCCGGCTCGACTTGCAGCACGACGTGGTACTGGTTGAGCTGGGTAAATATCGTTGATACCTGGCGTTGCCCGAAGGCGTCGTAGAGCGTGTTGTCGATTTGACCCGGCAGAATACCGAGGCGGGACGCGGTGTCGCGATCTATCACTAGCTCGGCTTGGAGTCCGTTGTTTTGCTGGTCGGTGGCGATGTCGCGCAGTTCAGGCACGGTTTTGAGTTTGGCCACGAGCCGCGTGGAATAGTCAGCCAATTCCGCCGGATCATGGTCTTCCATCGTGTACTGATACTCCGTACGGCTGACGCGGTCTTCCACAGTTAGGTCTTGTACTGGCTGCATGTAGAGCGTAATGCCTTCCACTTTGGCAAGTTGAGGTTGGAGCCGCCGAATGATATCGGATGCGGTCGCTTTGCGTTCATCGCGCGGCTTCAGATTTATTTGTATCCGGCCACTATTCGGCGTGATGTTCGTTCCGTCGACGCCGATGAACGAGGACAGGCTGGCGACGTCCTGGTCTTTGAGAATGACCTGCGCCAATGCCTTCTGACGGTCTTCCATGGCGGAAAACGAAATGTTCTGTGGGCCTTCCGAAATGCCCAGAATTAAGCCCGTGTCCTGCACCGGGAAGAAGCCTTTGGGAACCACAATGTAAAGAAAAATCGTGAGGACAAAGGTTGCAGCGGTAATGAGCAGTGTGATGGTTTGGTAGCGCAGGACGACCTTCAGCAGGCGGCCGTAATAAGCAATAACCCCGTCGTAAAACTCCTCCGATTTACGGTAGAACCACGATTCTTTGGAGGGGTCTTTGGCTTTGAGTAATTTGGCGCACATCATCGGCGTCAAGGTGAGTGACACCACGGCAGAAACCAGAATGGTGACGGCGAGGGTGACGGCGAATTCGCGGAACAAGCGGCCCACAATATCGCCCATAAAGAGAAGGGGAATCAACACTGCGATGAGCGAAACTGTAAGTGACACAATCGTAAAACCGATTTGGCCCGCGCCCTTTAATGCCGCATCCAGCGGGGAATCGCCTTCTTCCAGAAAACGATCAATGTTCTCGATCATCACGATGGCGTCGTCCACCACGAACCCGGTGGAGATCGTAAGAGCCATCAGTGTGAGGTTGTTAAGACTGTAGCCGAGCGCATACATCACCGCGAAGGTACCGACGATGGAGAGAGGAACCGCAACACTCGGAATAACAGTGGCGGCGAGATTGCGCAGGAAGAGGAAGATCACCATCACGACAAGCGCAATGGTGAGCATCAGCTCAAACTGCACGTCTTTTACCGACGCCCGGATGGTTTCAGTGCGATCGGTAAGAATCTGCAACTTGACGGCGGAGGGCAACGAATCCTGCAAGCGGGGCAGGAGTTTCTTGATGCGGTCCACGACGCCGATTATGTTGGCGCCGGGCTGACGCTGAATGTTTACGATGACCGCCGGATTCAGGTTCATCCAGGCTGCTTGGTACGTGTTTTCAATCCCATCAACAATCGTGGCGACATCGCTTAGGCGGACCGCCGCGCCATTGCGGTAAGCCACTACGATGGAGCGGTATTCATCCCCGGAAAGCAGCTGGTCGTTGGCGCCGATGGTATACGACTGTCGTGGGCCGTCGAGTGTGCCCTTTGCTTGATCCACGTTCGCCGTCGCTAATGCCGTGCGAACATCTTCAAGGCCGATGCCATAAGCCGCCAGCGCTGTAGGATTCACCTGTATGCGGACGGCAGGCTTTTGCCCTCCGCTGATGGAAACCAGGCCGACCCCAGGAAGTTGTGAGATTTTCTGTGCCAGCGCCGTATCGGCGAGATCTTCAATCTTGGATAGCGCGAGCGTGTCGGACGTCAGAGCCAGAGTAAGAATCGGAGCGTCAGCAGGATTTACTTTGCTGTAGATCGGCGGATTGGGCAGGTCAGTAGGTAGATACGTTTGGGCCGCGTTAATGGCGGCTTGTACTTGCTGCTCTTCGACATCGATATTTTGATCGAGTTGGAATTGCAGGGTAATGATGGAAGCCCCGTAAGAACTTGTCGAGGTCATCTGGCTCAGGCCGGGAACTTGGCCGAATTGCCGCTCCAGCGGCGCCGTGATGGAAGAGGCCATGACCTCTGGGTCGCCGCCAGGGTAGAACGTCATCACTTGGATGGTCGGATAATCCACTTCAGGCAGAGCGGAGACTGGCAGCTGCCGGTACGCCACGATACCCACGAGGAGAATGGCGAACATCAGCAGCGTCGTCGCGACCGGCCTGAGAATGAATATACGAGAGGGATTCATGGAGTCCCGCCCGCTCCGGAGGTTTGTGTCTGCGCTGGGAGCGACTTGGTGTTCGCGGAAACTGGCGCTCGCGGCTCAACCTTGCTGCCATCGCGCAGCTTGTCCTGGCCATCGGTGACCACGATGTCGTTTGGCGCAATTCCTGTCGCGACCACGGTTTCGTTGTTCTGGGTAAAGGCTATGGTGATGGGCCGTACTTCAACAGTCTTATCCGACTTCATGGCGTAAACGAACGTGCCCTGCGGACCGCGCTCCACGGCAGCAGCGGGAATGACAATGCTATTCTTGCGTGTTTCGAGCAACAGGTGGACATTGACGAACTGGTTTGGAAACAGCACGTTGTCGGAATTATCGAACTGCGCTTTCAATTTACCTGTCCCGGTCGTCTGATCGATTTGATTATCAATCGTCAACAGCTTGCCGGCCGCCAGTTTCGTGGAGTCGTCGCGGCTGTAGGCGTCCGCTTCGAGTTGCCCTTTACTCATGTGCTGTTCCACGGCGGGAAGATTATCTTCCGGCAGGGTGAAGAGCACGGCGATGGGTTGCAGCTGGGTGATGATAAACATCGGATTGGTGTCGGCCGCATGCACGATGTTGCCCGGATCCACTTGCCGCAGGCCTATGCGTCCGCTAATCGGGGAAGTGATATGGCAATACACGAGCTGAAGCTTCGCGTTGTCGATGGCCGCCTGGTCACTCCGGACGGCGCCGTCTAGTTGGTCGACGGTCGATTGTTGCGTATCCACCTGCTGTTGTGACATGGCGCCGGAATCATGGAGCAGTCCACGGAAACGATCCAGGTTGAGTTTGGCGTCTCGTAATGAAGCTTGATCCTTGAATAGTTGAGCCTGGGCAGTAGCGAGCTGCACTTCATAGGGCCGCGGGTCAATCAATGCCAGCAATTCACCTTGCTTGACGAATTGACCTTCGCGGAAGTTGACCTGAACCAGTTCGCCATCCACTCGGCTCTTTACATTGACCGTGTAGAAAGCGGAAACCGATCCAAGCCCAACCAAGTAATAGGGCATATCTTTTTGCTGTGCCGTGGCGACGGCGACGGGAACGGTTAGGTTGGCCGCGGCATTGGCTGCAGCTGCGGCGGATTTTGCATCACTGCCGGAACATCCTGTTGCCAGCAATGTGTACTGTGCCAGCGCCAGTGCGAACAGGAATGCTACCAGTGAGCGGGAAATGCTCGCACGCGCGCCAGCAGGCCGCACGAGCCGTAATTGCATGACCGTAGGACTCTTTATCAGCGCGGGGCCATCCCCTGTTGGTGTCATGGCCGGTGTCATCGCGCGGCAACCTCGTTTTTGTGTGACTCCAAAGCAATTCCTCCCTCGACAAAATTGTAAATACGATTGGCCCCTGCTCGCGTCGGCGGGCGCTGCGAGACTCGTAGAATGATATCGAAAATGTGTCTCCTACATCCTATTACCGACTCCCGTTCCATGCCGACGTTTTACAAACTTTTACTCCATTTGACCCAAATTTTACCTCTTCCACATAGCTCTGTTTATTTAAGAGTGCGATACTCAAAGAATGAAGATTCACATGAAAACAATTGCGTTGCTGGTGGTCGTGTCGTGCGGAGCCATGCTTGCCCAAACACCCACAACGGCTACGCAAGATGGAGCAGCGATGGGCGCGCCATCCCAAGGTACGCACCATCACGGTACCGGCGGGACCATCACGGCGATCGAAGCGGGCAAGTTAACGCTTAAGACTTTCGACGGCAAAACGGAGAGCGTTATTCTCAGCGATAAGACGCAATTCCACGTGGATCGTCAACCCGCGAAATTAAGCGATTTTAAAGTCGGCGATGCGGTATTGATCCGCGGCGAAGCGGCTGGCGAAAATGAATGGCAGGCAGAAGTCGTTGCCAAGCGTGCCAACAACGCGGGGGAAGCGGAGTTTCGAGAGGCTTTAGGCAAGCGATTCATCGTGGGGGAAATTAAGGCCATCAACGGCGTGCAACTAACCATATTGCGACCAGATGGGGTAACGCAAAACATCACCGTGGATGAAAATACCTCTTTCCGAAAAGAGGGCGAGAGCGTGACCTTGGCCGACTTCAAGGTTGGCGATCATGTTTTTGGGCGGGGCGAAGTGAAAGATGGCATCTTCGTGCCGGCGGTTTTGGGATGGGGCGACCCTATGAAAATGTTCGGCGGCCAAGCCGAGGGCGATAAGACGCAGAGCAAGTGAAACCGGCCTGGAAAGTGACAATTTTGACCAACGCAAGCATGAGTATCTGGGCTCGGGTTCTGGCCACATTGGTGCTGGGATGTTTCGCGCTAGCGCAGTCAACGCTTGCCGCGCCTCCACAGGCCGCCACCGTACCAGCGCCGGCGGCTGGCACCATTCATGGAGTTGTGAAATCGGGCAATATGCCGTTACCGGGTGCCGCGATTACAGCGACCAACACTCTCACCGGTGAAAAGGTCACGACCTGGACCGGGGTTGATGGCTCTTTCTCGCTGGCCGTGCCCTCGAATGGGCGCTACGTAGTGCGCTCACAGATGGCGGCGTTCGCTCCCAGCACGCAGGAAGTTCTAATCAATGTGACCAACCGCGATGCGACCGCCAATCTTGAGCCTGTATTGCAGTCCCGGGCCGAATCTGCCGCCCAGAGCGCACAAAAGGAAGCGGCTGCGATTGGTCGCGGTTTTCAAACGCTTTCGGTTTTGCAAAGCGCGTCTTCGGCGGACCTGGCAGCGAACGGCGGAGGCGACATCGTGCCGCAGGGCATCTCCATTCCCGGCTTGTCGGCCAGCGGCGCGACTGAATCCGTTTCGGTCTCGGGGAACAATGCAAGCCCATTTGCCACCATGAGCAGTGACGAAATGCGGGCGCGTTTCAATGAGATGCGACAGGAGAACGGCGGAGGACTTGGCGGATTTGGCGGTGGTGGATTCGGCGGCGGACGTGGGGGCGGCGGCCCGCGTATGCTTTTCGGCCGCGGCTTCAATTTCAACCAGCCGCACGGCAGCATTTATTACAGCGTTGGCGACTCCGCGCTCGATGCTTCGCCCTATTCTCTTACTGGGCAGCCCGTTGTTAAACCGGGCTATTTGCAGCAGCGGTTTGGCGTCACCACGGGTGGTCCACTAAAAATCCCGGGAATTTATAAAGGGAGCGACAAGACCTTTTTCTTTCTGAATTACAACGGCTCTCGCGGCGAGGACCCCTTCGATCAATTCTCGACCGTCCCCACTCTCCTCGAACGTGCGGGGAACTTTTCCCAAACGACCGTAAACGGGCAGCCGGCGCAAATTTTTGATCCTGCGACCGGTGCGCCATTTCCCAATAACACGATTACGACAATTGACCCGGTAGCCAAGGCATTGCTCCCATATATCCCGTTGCCGAATCTGCCGGGCGACATACAAAACTTTCACCGCGTGGTTGCCGCCACCAACAACGGTGACGACTTTAACATCCGATTGATTCGTTCACTGGGTGGTACGAGTGCAGGACCGCGACCGGGCGGCCCTCGTAACAGCCTGTTTTTTGGGTTTCACTATCACGGGTCGCGCAGCGACATCACCAATGCTTTTCCCAGTGTTGGAGGCAGCATTACCTCCCGGGACTTCGACATACCCCTGGGTTATGTGCGCACGTTTGGCAAGCTGACCAACAATTTTCACTTCGATTTCAATCGCAGCCGTACGAATACGCAAAACCTCTATGCTTTCTCGCAAAACATCGCAGCCGATGCCGGAATCAATGGCGTCTCTACCAACCCTTTTGACTGGGGATTGCCCACCCTGTCGTTCACCGACCTTGCAGGTGTACAGGACACCAGTCCGAACCTCACCCGTGACCAGACCTTCACCTATTCCGACAACCTTGTCTGGACGCACGGCAAGCACACCTGGCGATGGGGCGGCGATTTTCGGCGCATCCAGCTGAACACCGAGGGAGACAGCAACGGGCGTGGTTCGTTTACGTTCACTGGTGCCAATACCTCCCAACCCGGAAGCAACGGAACCATCGGGGGGTATGACTTCGCCGATTTCCTGCTCGGCCTGCCGCAACTGACTTCTGTCCAGTACGGCGCCAATAATTACCACTTCCGGGGCAACTCATGGGATTTGTACGCACAGGACGAATGGAAGCTGCGCGGAAACTTAACTCTGAATTTAGGCGTGCGCTACGAATATGTGTCGCCATTTAGAGAGATCAACAATCGAATCGCGAATCTTGCGTTGGAGCCCACTGTTTTCAACCCTGCGGAGCAGACCGTGCCGACCTCGGCTGTGTCTGTAGTGGAGGCCGGAACTTCGGGTTTGCCGGCAACTCTGGTTCGGCCTGACCGCAACAATTTCGCCCCGCGAATAGGTTTTGCATGGAAACCGCTTTCTAAGACCGTGGTCCGCGGCGGCTACGGAATTAACTACAACACGAGCGCATATCAGACAATCGCCCAGGATCTAGCTTTTCAGCCTCCCTTCGCGTTATCCCAAACGAATATTCAATCGAGCGCCGGCCAACTTACTCTCGCGAACGGCTTTCCGCCTCCTGTGGCGGGAACCATTACCAATAGCTATGCCATAGACCCGAATTACCGTCTCGGTTATGTGCAGATTCGAAATTTAGACATTCAGGAAGAGATTCGGCCGACGCTTCTGGTGAATATCGATTACACGGGAACAAAGGGCTCCGGGCTCGACATACTGTCAGATCCAAACCGTAGTCTCACCGGTCTTCGTATTACAGATGTCCAGGCGTTCAATTACGAGGAATCCGCTGGAAGTTCGAGCGCCAACGCCGGCTCTGTGCGTGTGCGCAAACGGTTGCAAGCGGGCATCTCGCTGGGCGGAACTTACACGTTCTCTAAATCAATTGACGATGCATCCACGATAGGCGGCGGAACGACTTCAGGGTCGAGTTCGGCGGGGCTGGGTGCAGGAGGGACAGGTCCCGGAGGCGGTGGCGGGGGCGGCGGGGGATCCGGCTCCGGTTCCAGCAATACGGGCTCGACTCAGGTCGCGCAGAATCCTTTTTATCTGGCCGGCGAGCGCGGACTGAGCAGCTTTAACCAGACACATCGTTTCACAGGCGATTGGTTGTTTGAGTTGCCCTTCGGACATGACCGCCGGTGGCTGAGCAATGCCACCGCATGGCGCGCCATCTTCGGCGATTGGCAATGGAGCGGCGATTGGACCATCGCGTCGGGACTACCCTTCTCGCCGCGCATCCTGGGAAATTCAGCGGACATTGAGAGCGGCACGAACGGCACACTCAGGCCCGATTTGACAGGTCAACCAATCGCGCTTTCGAATGGCAGCATCCATGAGTGGTTCAACACGGCGGCATTCGTTTCTCCGCCGACGAATCAGTCCGGCGTCATTACCCAATACGGCAATGCACGGCGCAACAGTATTATCGGCCCGGGCACCCATGAAGCCGATATGGCCTTCACCAAAGTAATTCCGCTTAAAGAGTCGCGCGTATTGGAGGTTCGTTCGCAGTTTACGAATGTATTTAATACTCCCCAGTATTCAACGATCGATACGAATCTGAAGTCCCCGACGTTCGGCCAGGTGACCGGAGTTGGCTCGATGCGTGCAGTTCTGATGAGTGCGCGCTTTCGCTTTTGAACCTATGAGACTTAGTCCTGATAGACATTTCGGGAGTAGATTCCTGGCCGTGCTGTTGCAGGCCGCACTGTTAGCGGCCTCATCGCCGCTTCCGGCCCAGGACTCCGATTATGTGTTTAAGGTCCAGACGGAGATCGTGCTGGTCAACGTGACCGTGCGCGATAAAAGCGGGAAGCTCGTCCGAGATCTCAAACAAGAAGATTTCACCGTGCTGGAAGATGGCAAGCCGCAACATATTGTCTCCTTCGATCAGGAAAATACCGACGCCATCCCTTCTCTAGAGGTCGCCCAGGTCCCGGTTCTGAGTGCCCCGAAAAAGTCCGGCGCCTCGCTTCAGACGGCCCCTGCACCCCCCGACACAAAGGCGGAATTTAAAGATCGCCGCTTAATTGTCCTGTTCTTTGATATTTCCAGCATGGAACCCGATGAGATCGATCACTCCGTCACGGCGGCTGAGAACTATGTAGACAAACAAATGGCGCCGGCAGACCTTGTTTCAATCGTCTCGCTCGGCAATACGATTACCGTCAATCAAGACTTCACATCCGATCACGAACAATTGAAGAAGGTACTTGCAAGCTTCAATGCGGGCAGTGGCCAGGGTTTTGAAGCCGGTTCGACTGGAACCACAGAGGGCACCCAGGATACAGGCGGGTCTTTTACCGCCGACGATACCGAATACAACATCTTCAATGCCGACCGCAGGCTTGAGGCGTTACGCACAATAGCACAAGAGCTTGAGCACGTTGATCAGAAGAAATCGCTCATTTACTTCTCCAGCGGTATGGACCGCACCGGCATTGAAAATCAATCGGAACTGCGGGCTGCGATTAATGCGGCCGTCCGCGCGAATCTGGCAATTTATACGCTCGACATTCGCGGCCTGCAGGCGATCGTTGCCGGCGGCGAAGCCCAAAACGCGAGCTTGCGCGGGTCTTCGGTATATTCCGGGCAATCGCAATTAAGCTCCTACGACAGCAATTTCAGTTCCCAGGAGACGCTGGTCACGCTTGCGGGTGATACTGGGGGAAAAGCTTTCCTCGACTCCAACGACTTCGGCAAGGTGTTTAAGGGCGTTCACGATGATACTTCGTTCTATTACGTGCTTGGCTATCACAGCTCAAATCCCGCGCGCGATGGGAAATACCGCAAGATTTCGGTAAAGCCGAACCGTCCGGATCTTAAGCTGGAATACCGGCGTGGGTACTACGCTCCGGCCGACTATCAGCACGCGAACAAGGACGATAGAGAACGGCAATTGAATGAGGAACTGGCATCGGATTTGCCGGCGACGGATCTACCCCTCTATTTAAGTGCGGGATATTTCCGCATTGCGGACAACAAATTTTTTGTTCCAGTTTCGTTGGTTGTTCCCGGGTCTGAGATTCCATTTGTCAGCAAGAGCGACCAGGACAAAGCTACGCTGGATGTGATTGGGGTGGCGACCGATACGAACAAGCGCGAAGTTGGATACATTCGGGACACCGTGAAGCTATCCGTAGAGGCCTCGACACAGGTCAAGCAAAAAAATGTGCAATATAACAATAGTTTCCTACTGATTCCTGGCACGTATCACTTGAAGTTTGTCGTCCGGGAAAATCAAACCGGGCGCATGGGGTCATTCGAGACAGACCTGACCATCCCCGACTTGAAGCCGGACCCGCTCCGGATGAGTTCTGTTGTTCTGTCGAGCCAGCTGCAACCGGCCGGTAAGCATACGTCTCCGAATGATCCGCTGGTTCACGATGGCTCCGAGATTGTGCCTAGCGTTACCCATGTTTTTGCAAGCGGGCAGCATCTGTATCTGTATTACGAAGTGTACGATCCCGGAAAAGAGAAGGCGCAGGCGAGCGCGAAAGATGCGAAAGACGAGGCCGGCAGCATTCGTGTCCTGAGCAACGTGGCCTTTTTTCAAGGCAAAGTGAAGGCCTATGAGAGTCCGCTGGTGCAGGTCACGCAGCCGACTTCAAAGGATGGGAAGACCGCAGCTTTTGAACTGGATATTCCTTTGACCCAGTTGAAACCGGGCTTCTATACCTGCCAGGTGAACGTGGTGGATGATGCAGCCGGGCATTTCCTTTTTCCACGGTTGGGTTTGCTGGTGAGGCAGTAACCCGGCGTCAGCCGGGAACGCTTCCCGGCAGCATGTCCCATACGCCCCAGAATTCGCGCATTTCCTCAGGTTTGCCAAAAGAAACGCGAAGGTAGTTGGGCATTGCCGCAAATTTCCGGCCAACCAGAATATTGTTCTTACGAAAATGCGCGATAACATCTTCCACCGGTCTTCCGGTGTTAATCATGGCAAAGTTAGCCTGTGAGTCGATGGCAGGAATGTTTCGCGCCTTCGCTTGCTCGAGAAAAAGCTGCCGCACGGCGGCATTTTTCTTGATCGCCTCTTGCATTCCCTTTGAATCGGCCAATGCGGCTCCGCCAACGCGCGTCGCAATTGCGTTGATGCTGTCCTCAGTGAAGTGCGGCTCCATCCTTTTGATGACATCCTTCGAAGCTACGCAATAGCCTAGTCGCAATCCGGCAAGGCCATACGCCTTCGAGAATGTGCGGCAGACAATGATTCGCTCGTCGCGGAGCGGCTGATCGATAAAAGATGTGTAGGGAGCATTCGGGCTGACAAAGTGATGATAGGCTTCGTCGATCACGACGTGACAGTTGGAGGGCAGTTTTGCAAAGAATGCTTCGAGATCTTTGCGTGGCGTCAATGAGCCGGTCGGATTGTTTGGGTTGCAGATGTAGACTAACGTGGTTGCAGGCGTGATGCGTGCCAGCATCGCATCCAGGTCATGCGCAAATTGGGCCGTGAGCGGAACCGATGTAAGTTCCGAGCCAGCGAGTTGAGCGTAGTGACCAATCGCTTCATACGTAGGCGAAGCCTGCATCACCTGACGCCCGGGACCTCCGAAAGTCTCAGGCGCGACGCGCAGAATCTCCGAAGAGCCGCATCCTAAAAGAATTTGTTCGCCTAGAATACCGTGATGTTCGGCGATTTTGCCGATGAGTGTGGCGTACTCGCGGTAAGGGTAGCGATTGGCGAAAACCAGAGAATCTTGCATGGCATAAACACATTTCTGCGAGGCACCATAAGGATTCTCATTGCTATTGAGGAGGATGAATTTATCGGAATCATTGCGGGGCGGCTCGAACATGGCGTCGGCCGCAGCCCTCGCCATCGGACCCAAAGTGCTTGCGGCCGCGCCAGTGCCCAACACGCGGAAAAAGCTTCTTCGCGAAAGCTGCATGAGCCAATTCTCGTTTACGGAAACTCTATAGTCGCAAATTCCGCGGGAATCTGCCACCCACCGTTTCCGGCTCTTGGCGTTCTTCACTAAACTCGCGTATATTAGTCGCCTTTATCTCCTCATGGCCGCCGCTTCCTCTAAACCGCAGATTACGATTCGGGAGATGAAGTCCTACGATGACTTACGTCAGGTTGAGATTGTCGAAAAGGAAATCTGGGGATTAGCCGACGCCGACGTTCTGCCGTTGACTATGATCATCGCTTCGAAGGAAGCAGGCTCGCTTTGGATGGGCGCCTTCGATGGTCCAAAGCTCGTCGGATTTTCTTTCGGTCTTCTAGGCATGGAGAACGGTGAGGTAAACCTTCACTCACATATGCTCGGCGTCCTTCCAGGCTACCGGGATTTTGACCTCGGCTGGAAACTTAAGTTGGCGCAACGGGAAAGGGCGCTGGTCCTGCGTCTCAGCGACGGCCGCGGCGGGGAATTCGGCGTTCATGAAATTACGTGGACGTTCGATCCCTTGCAGGCGCGCAATGCGCACCTCAACTTTGCAAAGCTCGGAGTAATTTCGAATCGCTATATTCGTGACTTCTACGGGCCTGGAACGTCAAGCGTTCTCCATCAGAATGGCACCGATCGTCTCTGGGTACGCTGGCTGCTTGAACACCGCCGAGTCCGCCAACGGGCTGAGGGCAAACTTGACGAAGCGAAGCATCGGGCCGAAGTGATGGATACGCTCTCGGTTCTGACGCCGCTGGTACGGTTCATCGGTGACAGCAAGCCCGTTCGTGGCGATCTTGCCGAAGCCTTGAACAGGCAACGAATCGCCATTGAGATTCCGAGCGACATTCTGCGAATCGAGCAAACCGACGCCAGTCTAGCTCGTGAATGGCGAGAAGCCACTCGCTGGGGCTTTGAAGAGGCGATCAGAGCCGGGTTTTTTGTTTCGGAATTTTGCCGAACGATTCGCGGACAACAAGGCCCCGGAGTCTATCTTCTCGAGAAGGGCACTGTAGAAGATTTTGTCCAGCGCTGAACCGGGACGAATTCCTATCGGGGTTATAGCGCGCCGACACGGCTCAGGATGGCCGAACGGGATTCCGAAGTGAGGCTCGGAAGTTGAAGTACACGGTCGAGTAACTCCGCATCGATTCTCTTCGTATAGTACAAATCATTGATCTGGGCGACGGAGACGCGATGCTCATCGCGATGAACAATTTCCAGTGCGTTCCCCTCTTTCACTTCACCCTCCTCGATCACGGAGAAATAGAATCCGCTGCGCCGGCTTATGGCAAAGAGTTTCGTCATGTCCTCGCGGTCGAAGCGTACCTGCAACTTATAACAGGGCATACGCGGCTGGGCCACTTGTAGTAGCGCTGTGCCAACCCGGACTTGGTCGCCAATATTTAGGTTTTCCTCGAGGACGTCGCGAGTCGTGAGGTTCTCTCCGAAAACCCCAACCCCGGGCGGCATCTGGAGTAGTTTTTCCCGCCAATAGTCGTAATGCTCGATGGGGTATCCATAAACAGCCTTGTCCGGGCCGCCATGAACAGTCAGGTCAGCCTGCCGGTCGCCATCGAGATTCAGCTTGCGTATCGGGATAGATCCTTCGACGGGCTGCTTGAAGATCGCAGTGCTCACGCGCATGTGCTTCCACTCAACTTCGCGCGGCAAGCCGACATTGACGGAAACTACATGCATGAGAGTTAGATTCTGCTCGCGCACGAAAGTCGCACCTGTACAAGGCGGTTCCAGATCTAGGCAGCAAATATGTGGTAGAGCATGATGTAGACAATCACGCCGGTTACCGATACGTACATCCACAAGGGGAAAGTAAGACGAGCGATGCGGCGGTGCTTGTCAAAGCGTTCCCGCAGAGCGCGGGTGAGCGTGATGATGATCATGGGTACGATGACCGCAGCCAGAATTACATGCGAAATAAGAATCGTGAAGTAAATGGGCCGCCAGATTCCGTGTCCCTGAAAGTGCACGGACCCCACGTGATAGTGGTAATAGAGATAACATCCCAGAAAAATGCTGGAAGCAACCAGAGCGGCCAGCATGAAAGCACGATGCGCCGCCATTTGTCCGCGCTTGATGTATCCGCGGCCAACCAGCAACAGAATGGCGCTGGCGCCATTCATGGTGGCATCGATGGCGGGGAAGGCCGCGTACTGAGGCGGAATCTGGAGTAACACTAGGCAGCCACCGCCTGACGGTCTTCGTGAGCAACCGGCGCACCGCGCTTTGCGGGAGCGAACCGCCAAACCTGCAAGGTCAGAATATAGGTCGAAGCCAACAGAAGCGCGCCGACGGCGACGTGTGCCACCGTGGAAGCAATCATCGGCATTTCGGGCTGGGCGGCATCGCGGCCCCATTCCACCCGTGTCAGAAACGCAAGAAAGCCTAGACAAAGCTGGATCGTGAGAAGAAACAGAATCGCAACAGCCGGCCGTCGAACCGCTTCTATCTTGCCAAAGCGCGTGAGCGCGACCACAGACGTCCAGGTGAGCACAATCGCCACCAGCGGGGCATTAACCACATGCGGCACCCAGGTCATGCCATGGTGACGGAACATGGCGCCGAAGAGCAACTGGACATACAAAAGACCAATCGAAAGCAAAGCCAGGGTCAACAGTCGCGGACGACCGCGATCCAGAACGGCGGGATGAGATTCCTGAACCCAGTTGCGTCCGCTGAACAGGGCGATGCAGCACGCGATGCAAAAAAACGTCTGCCCCACCGCGGCATGGGCAGACGAAACCAGCGGAGGCAGGAAGTATAAGACCGTTAATCCTCCCAGGATTCCTTGCAGAATGATTGTCCCCAGCGCGGCAATCCCCAACCCTTTCATCCAGCTGCGTTTGTCGCTCCGCCAAGTCCACACCGCAATGGCAATCGTCAACAACCCGATGAATTCCGCAAACATCCGATGGCTATGTTCGTAGATAATTCCGCCTGTCCAGGGCGGAAGCTTGTAGAAAGATCCATACGAAGTCGGCCAATCGGGTACGGATAATCCGGCGTCGTTGCTCGTAACCAATGCTCCCGCAATTAACAGGCAGAATGTGGCACAGGCGGTGAAGATCGCAAAGCGATGATGGGCTGCATTGTAAGGAGTGGAAGCGGCTTTCACTCGCGGTATCCTCGACGCAATAGTCTAACAAGGTAGTAACATTTTTTAAACACGCATTTGTGGCAAATCACAGAAGACGCGAAGGAGCCAGTTCGAAGATGGTCACAATGATTCTGCTAACCATTTCCAATATTTTCATGACTTTTGCCTGGTATGGACACCTCAAGTACCGTAATGCGCCGCTATTCAAGGTCATCGTCATCAGCTGGATGATTGCCTTCTTCGAATACTGCTTTCAGGTTCCAGCCAACCGCATCGGCTCCTATGAATTCACCGCCGCCCAGTTGAAGACCATCCAGGAAGTCATCACGCTGACTGTGTTCTCAGTCTTTTCAGTGCTTTACCTCAAAGAACCGCTGAAGTGGAATTACTTGGTGGGTTTTGTGATGATCGTGGCGGCAGTGGCCGTCATCTTCAAGAAGTGGTAGGCGAGAGCGTTGGGCGCTTGTTCCCCCAGGGCAGCCAAAAAACTTACTTCTGCATCTCTGCAATCACCGAATCGGCAAATTCCGACGTCCCGGCGCTTCCGCCGACGTCCCGCGTCAGCTTTTCCCGGTGACTATAGACGTTATAAAGCGCGGTGCGAATTCTATCTGCGGCTTCATTCTCGCCGAGGTGCCGCAACATCAGCAGGGAAGAGCGCAATACCGCGGTAGGGTTGGCAATATCTTTCCCCGCGATGTCGGGTGCGGAGCCGTGAACAGCCTCGAAAATCGCACAATTTTCGCCGAGATTGGCGCTGGGCACAAGGCCTAATCCACCGACAAACGCCGCGCATAAATCAGAAATGATGTCACCGTAGAGATTCTCCATCACCAGCGTGTCGTACTGATATGGATTCATCACCAACTGCATGCAGGTGTTGTCCACAATATGCTCACCGTAAGTGATTTCGGGATAATCCTTTGCGACATTGCGGCAGCAGCGTAGAAAGAGGCCATCGGACAACTTCATGATATTGGCCTTGTGGATGGCATGAATTTTCTTGCGCTGGTTCTCGCGCGCGTATTTGAACGCGAATTTCGCGATCCGCGTCGAAGCTTTTTCCGTGATGATCTTCAGGCTCTCAACTACTCCCGGCACCACTTCATGTTCCAAGCCGGAGTAAAGACTTTCCGTGTTTTCGCGGACAATAATCAGGTCCACATCGGCATAACGCGTTGGAATATGCGGCAGATTCTTGATGGGACGGAAGTTGGCATACAACTCGAATTTCTGCCGTAAAGCGACGTTTATACTCGCAAACCCTCCGCCCACGGGAGTCGTAACCGGTCCCTTCAACCCAACCCGGGTACGCTCAATCGACTCGACCAATTCTTTGGGAATATATTCCTTGTATTTTTCATAAGCTTCCGCGCCCGCCGCGAAGCTCTCCCATTCAAACTTCACACCCGTCGCTTCCAGAATTCGAACAACTGCCGCTACCACCTCGTGACCAATGCCATCGCCGGGAATCAGAGTAATTTTATGTGCCATAAATAAACGTGTGGCGCGGACAGTCCTTTCCGCGGGCTAATTCGCCTTCTTGCCTTTCTCCGGAACATCTTTGGTTTTAAGCAGATCTTTCAACTCATCCATGAATTCCTGCACGTCTTTGAAATCGAGATAAACCGACGCAAACCTTACATACGCGACTTTGTCGTGCCGCCGCAGCTTGCTCATTATCAGCTCGCCGACTTCGCTGGTCTTGCGCTCGCGTTCCGGGGAGTCGATAACGAAGCTTTCGGCTTCGTTCACAATTTGCTCCAGCTTACTAATGGGCACGGGGCGTTTCTCACATGCGCGCAGCAGGCCATTCAGCACTTTCTGGCGGTCAAACTTCTCGCGCCGTCCATCTTTCTTAACGACCATATAAGGGATTTCATCAATCCGCTCATAAGTCGTAAAGCGCTTCTCGCACTTCAGGCATTCGCGGCGGCGGCGGATCGAATCCGCCTCTTTGCTCTCGCGCGAGTCTACAACCTTGTCGTTTTCGAAACCACAGAATGGGCACTTCATGGGCTGATCGGGGAACTTTCGATTGTATCAGGAGGGCTTTTAAGTCTGCGGCGAAGGGATGGGTACGTCTTCTTCCTCAGCGTGTTGCGTCTCGGCAGATAGTTCGCGGATGGACAAGCGTTCCCGATGCGCAAGGATGAGCCCGAGAGGAACTATGGAGGCAAACGTCACCAGCCAAAGCAAAATGCCACAACTCGCGGCCAGTTCTCGCGGCGCGTCAAAAATCCGTTGGAGCGTGAATATCGTCGCAAGTTGCGTTCCACCGCCCACCCCGGGCAGGGCGATTAGCGACCCCACCATGCTCGAGAGCATGAGCAGCGGCACCTGCGAAAGGGGCATGTGGAGCGGGCCCGCACCATATGAGTGCAGAACTTCTCGATATGAAAACGAGATCATGATCCACATCACCAACGATATGGCGCTGGCCTGCACGAACGAGGAGAAATCCTGCACCGTGTTTAACCCCGAACGAAATTCCTGGATACGGAATGCGACGAGCTCGCCGAATTTCGAAATCCTCGGCGAAAGGCCGCTCGTCATCCTCGCGACCACGCTATCGCCTTTCCATATCGCCAAAATGCCGGCGCAGGTCCCAATCAAGATCGCAACAAACGTGCTCGGTCCTCCGACACGGTAATTTCCCAGAAGCGCCCGGGTAATCGGCGACAGAACAATCGCAGTCAGCAGCAGAAAGGCGAACGCGCCGAGGTCGAAGAGGCGTTCGACCGCCCACACCGCCATCTGCGAGGGAAACGGCAGGTTTTCTTTACGGGCAATGAGATAGGGGCGAATCATCTCCCCTGCGCGCCCCAGCAAGGCCAATGCAGTGAATCCGATGACGGTGGGTGAAAAGAGCCGTGCCGTCGAAGATCGCCGTACCGGGCGCAAAAACACGCTCCAGCGGACTGCGCGCATCACGTAGGCCAGATATATCCAGCCAATTGCAAACGCAATCCGCAATTTGCTCACCTGGCCGGTCTGGCTGAAGAATGTCGCCCAATCGAAATTACGCCAGGTGCGGAACTGCATGTACACCAGTCCCGCAAGCACGCACAGAATCACTCCGTAAATAAGTGCTCGTTTTCGATTCATGCCAGAAGAGTGCCGCGAGTTATCAGCCTAACATGAAGGTGCACGCCGAATCCCCACAAGCAGCCTTCGAATTAGAAGTGAATCGCAATGCCCGTGGAAATGCGGACGTTGTTTTGGGTATTGCTGAAGAACCTCGTCTGCACCATATCCACCGCGCCCCGCAGGCTTACCAAAGGCACGAGGTGATAGTCCAGGCCCCCGCCCGCCGCATAGGCGAAAGAAGAGTCTGAATTGGTAAGAAAATTCGCGCTCTCGTTTATATGAGAAAGGCCAACGAGAAAGTTCGCGAACGGCCGCACTCTTCCAACCGTCACCGAAAGGCGTGGCCCGAAAAGATAATCATGCTGATTGAAGCTACTGCTCGTTGAAAATGCGCAACTCGCTGCCAGCAAAGGACACGCGCCCGTGGTCAATTTTCCCGGCGATCCATAATGACCATCGAAATCGGCAACGATTCCCAATAACGGCAAGACTTTTCCCTCGACAGAGGCATTCCACCCGTTCAAGTTTGCGCGATCGTTCCCCAAATCCGCGCTCATGTAGGAGTACCCGATGAAAACATTGCCATTCGTGGGTATTTGCGCACTGGCCCGATTTGCGAATCCTAAACAAAACAAAAGCCCCGCCAAAGCGATTGTGTATTTCTTCACAAATTCCTCCACAGTGACTTTGAATAATGAATTTTGAGCCTTCGCTTTGATGCGGAGATGCGCGAACGCGTTGGAAATTTAAGGGTGGGTTGTACTGCTGATTTCGGTAGAGGCAACAGCAACAGTCGAAGCTGTCTTTGTTAAAGTTTTTGCTGCGGATTTATGCGCGGCCATTTTCGCCGCTTTCTGTTCGGCTAATTTCTTGCGATTAAAATCGCGTACAATCCGCGCAACATAAGCCTGTGTTTCACGATAGGGAGGAACGCCGTTATATTGCTCCACCCGCTGTGGTCCGGCGTTATAAGCCGCGAGCGCTTTGACGAGATTGGAATTGTAGCGGTCGAGCAGCTCCCGTAAATACCTCGATCCGCCTTCGACATTGTCCCTCGGGTCGAATGCATCCCGAACTCCGAGGTTCGCCGCCGTTTTCGGCATGAGCTGCATCAATCCCTGTGCGCCTTTGCGTGAAACTGCGTTTGGATTAAATCCGCTCTCCGCATGAATCACACTCGCAATCAAATCGGGGTCGAGCTGCGTCTGATTGCTGGCACTGCTTACTGCCGACTGAAGGTTCGAAGCGTTTCCCGGCACGGCGTTCGCGGCCGGAGTCAAATCAGCTTCGAAATGATCAATCTCGGCCGTCGGGATATCGACGTATTCGTCGTTGCCGCTCCCCGTATAGAGTCGGGTCGCGCTCCCGACGATCTCGTGATGCTCGTGCCTGAGCGTGCTCCCGTTCCGCAAGACAGCAAGTTGCGCAGCCTGCGCCAGGGCTGTGAGGGCGATGACCGCTACGAATTGTGCCACTCTCCACTTCATTTTCACTCTTAAACCTTGGCCGGGATCCAGCCCATTACTTGTTCAATCGCGCTAGCCACGCCATGCTCCGCGTTAGATGTCGTCACCGACCAACCGCGTTCGCGCAACTCCTGCGACGCATTACCCATGATAAAGGGCTGCCCGGCAAATTCCAGCATTTCAATGTCGTTGAAATTGTCACCGATGGCCATGACCTGTTCGCGCGGAATGTTACGGTAACGTGCCCATCGTTCCAGTGCGTGCCCTTTGGAACAGCCGCGATTCAGCACGTCCACAATGGACAAATCGCGCTCCGGATACTCTGTCCGCAAAATCGTTACCCGGTCTTCCAGTCCGGCCGCGGCCAATGCTTCTAACGCCTGCCGCATGCGCGGAACATGACCACAAAACATCGCCTGCACCGGATCGCCGTTTCGCCCCAGGCAATTTTCCACGGGTATGACGAACTCAATGTACTTCAAGTTTTTTTCCAGCCACTTCTGTATGACTGTGGTTAATTCATCGAGCCGTTCCAGCGCCAGTGCGCCCTTCTCGTCAGTGTCAAAAGTAAGAACGATATTGCCCCGAAATTCTTGCATGGCCCGGCACAAATGGCGCGCCGTTTCGGTGGGCAAAAGATCGCGGTGAAAATCTTCACCCTTACTCGATCGCGTTATGGCGCCGTTTGAGCTGATGAGCCAATGGTCAAACCCCAGTTGGTCAGACATAGGCATTGCAAAACGGTGCCGCCGTCCGGTGGCCACAACGACTTCTACACCGGCCTCATGCGCGCGCCGCACTGCCGCCAGATCAGCCGGCGAAATTTGAAATTGATGATTAACCAGGGTGCCATCGAGATCAATGGCCAGCAAACGGATGGGCAAGGTCACCATTAAATTCTAACATCCGCAATCCCGGCGTCCTGCGTGTTATAGTGCGGCTTTCACGACATGGGCTCTTTTCTCTTTTTTGCTTTTTCCTGGTGGGCGATATTGTTACGCGTGGTGGCGCTGGTTCACTTCGTCCGCCGCCGCCCCGACATTTTTTGGCTCTGGATCATCCTCATCCACTGGCTCGGGGCGCTCGTATATATCTTCGTCGAAGTTATTCCCGACGTGGGCCTGTTGCGCCAGGGCTTTCAAGTTTTTCCGCGGCGCAAGAGAATTCGTGAACTGGAGTCGGCCATTCTGGATAACCCTTCCGCCGGTAATTACGAGGAATTGGCCGATTTATACATGGGAGAAGGGAAGTACGCGCAAGCCCGCGACGCCTACAACAAAGCCATCTCTTCGCGAACGGATTCCATCGATCCCTTTTACCGGCGCGGCATCGCCGAAGTTCGCATGAGTGATTTCGCAGCCGCAGTTCCCGACCTCGAGCGCGTTGTAGCCAGTGACCCCGCGTACGATTTTCATCAGGCCATGGGATTGCTCGCGCATGCCTACGCCCAAACCGGCCACGCAGAAAAAGCTGACAAACTTTTCCAGGAAGCGACGAAGATTTCTACGTCGTCTGAGACTTATTACAACTATGCCACTTTTCTTGCGGGGCAGGGTAGGACGGCCGAGGCACGCGACTGGGCACAACGCCTGCTCGCCAAGAAGCGCAACATGCCGGGATATTTAAAGCGCAGAGAGCGGCCGTGGTTCCGTAAAGCCGAGAGCTTACAAAATAAAATTAAGTAGCGCCGCTTTTGCGCGCGCCGAGGGACCTGGACGGTGCGAACCGTTGCAGTTTGGCCACTCGTAAATCGCGCGTTTGGCCCGCATACTCACTGATAAACTCAATCATGCATGGCTCCCATCGCTTATCTCGAATGCACCAAATGCGGTGCACACTATTCAGCTGCGTCTCCGCAAACTATTTGCACCAAAGACGGCGGCATTCTTTACGCTCGCTATGATCTCGCCGCGCTAAAAAATAAGTTCACCAAAGAATCCCTCAAAGGCCGTGTTGCCTCGATGTGGCGCTATGCCGAAGTTCTGCCTGACGCTCCTCCAGTCACGCTCGGCGAAGGCTTCACGCCCATGCTGCCTAGCCGCGAATTTCCCCACGTCTTCATTAAAGACGAAGGACTGAATCCGACGGCTTCATTCAAAGCGCGGGGAATGTCCGCCGCCGTCACCATGGCCAAAGCCTATGGTTTAAAGAAACTTGCCGCACCATCTGCCGGAAATGCGGCTAGTGCTCTCGCCGCCTACTGTGCAGCCGCCGGAATCGAATCCCACATCTTCATGCCTAAAGATGTTCCCATGGCCAATCGCATTGAATGTGAAAGCTTCGGCGCTCACGTCACTTTAGTTGATGGCCTCATCAGCGACTGCGCCCGCATGGTCGCCGACGGCAAAGAAAAAGAAGGATGGTTCGATATTTCCACGCTGAAAGAACCGTTTCGCGTGGAAGGCAAGAAAACCATGGGCTACGAAATCGCCGAGCGGTTGAATTGGCGACTCCCCAAAGCCGTAATCTATCCCACCGGTGGTGGCGTCGGCCTTCTCGGCATGTGGAAAGCTTTCGAGGAAATGGAAGCCCTCGGATGGATCGGCCCCGAATCTTCGAACGAACGTTCGAACGAAAAAGCAAACGCCCGGCCGTACCAACGCCCGATGATGATCAGCGTGCAATCCGCCGGGTGCGCGCCCATACTCAAGGCCTGGAATGAAAACAAACCAGCCTCCGAATTCTGGCAAAACGCTGCAACCATTTCCGCAGGATTGCGTGTTCCGAAGCCGTACGGAGACTATCTCATTCTCGACATTCTGAAAAAGAGCGGAGGCACCGTTGTAGGCGTTACCGATGAAGAAACCATGGATGCCTTTCACCATTGGGCCCGCGTCGAGGGCGTATTCGCCGCTCCCGAAGGTGCGGCGTCGCTTGCTGCCTATCGCAAACTCCTTGCCAGCGAATTTTTCTCGCCCAATGACGAAGTCGTCCTCTTCAACACCGGCTCGGGATTGAAGTATCTCGATGTGATCGAACGGGCTTCACAGCAAGCCAAGCGCCCAGCCTCACGCCAAATCGGCGGAATCATCGGACCGTATTAATCGCGACTTCATGCTACATTTCCCCTAGGCACTCCGGCCGGCGTTATGGAACAGCGTCTCATTCTCATCAATCTGTTGATTAAGCTCGGCGTGGCCGCTGCCGTGGCGAGTGCCTTGGTTCGTTCGGTCGAGTTCAAGAAGCTGCTGTTTCGCGAGCGGCGTTCCTTGAAGCAACGCGTCTATCTCATCCTCTGGATCGCCCTGCCTCTGGCTCTGGGCGTGTGGTTTCGCCTCATTTCAAAGAGCTTCAGCGCAGGCGACCTTACCCTCGAAACTACTATTTTGCTCGGAGTTCTGGGTGGCCGTTTTACTGGAATGGTAGGGGGTTCGCTGCTGGCGCTTCCGGCATTGCTGCATGGCGAATGGGCCACTGCGCCTTTCGTTCTCATTTGCGGCTTCCTTTCCGGTCAGCTTCGAAAACTCGTTGAAGACCAGGAAGAAATCTGGTCATTTTCGCCGTTCGTGGATTTGAGCATTTACCGCTGGCTCCGCCGCAATCTGCCCCGCCCGCGTCCGTTCGAATGGCAAACCATGTTCTTCGTTCTGATAGTGGCATTGCGATTTATGCAGACAGAACTATGGCGGTACTTTCCGCATTCTATTTTTAGCCTGGAGAGCCCGACCTGGTGGGTCGAGGTGCTTATCTACGCCACTTCCATCATGGTGATTGGTACCGAACTCAAAATCTGGAGCAGCGTCCGGATCCAAATCAAGCTCGAAGAGCAGGAGCGTCTGTTGCTGAATGCGCGCATGGAAGCCCTGCAAAATCAGATAAACCCGCATTTCTTGTTCAATACTTTGAATTCAGTCTCATCGCTCGTTCGTTTCGATCCTGACACAGCCCGGGAAATGATCATAAAGCTGGCAAATATTCTGCGCCGCCTGCTTAACAACACGGAGGCGTTTGTCCCCCTCAGCGAGGAATTAGAGTTCATTGATAACTACCTCGACATCGAAGTGGTCCGTTTCGGGCGTGATAAGCTCCGCGTGGTCAAAGAAATTGAAGTCGATTCGCTGGATGTGACCGTCCCCAGTATGTTGCTCCAGCCCCTGGTGGAAAACTGCATCAAACACGGGCTGTCTTCAAAGATTGAAGGCGGCAGCATATATTTACGAAGCCGCATCACCGAAGCCGGTTTGATCGTTGAAGTCGAAGACGATGGCGTCGGCATGGTAGCCGACGTGCCAGAACATCCCAACGGAGAACGAACCGGCATAGGTATGGCGAATGTTGCCGAGCGGCTCAAGGTTCTCTACAGCGGGGCGGCCAGCATGACGGTCAACAGCAGTCCGGGAAGCGGTACTCTAATCAGGTTGCGACTCCCGCTCCTCGATGCGGAAAGTGTCCTCCCCGCTGCCATCTATGAGCGTGCCAGCACACCGCGGTAAAACTCCTCGTAGATCGGGATAATCTTACTGGTGCAAAAGCGGGATTGGGCCACAGCCCGCGCGGCTTTCGCAGTTTTAGCGAGAAGAGCATCATCACGGAGCAGTTCAATCGCGTACCGGCCCATGGTATCCACGTCGCCCACATCAGCCAGGTAGCCGCTCACTCCATGTTCAATCATCTCTGGAACCCCGCCCACGTTTGTGGCGATCGGCACCACCTTGCATGCCATTCCTTCCAGGGCTGCCAGCCCAAAGGATTCCAGTTCGCTGGGCAGCAGAAGCACGTCGGCGATGGCCAGCTTCTCATTGACCTGGTCCTGTTTGCCCAAAAAGTAGACGTCGTTGTGGATGCCCTTCTGTACGGCAAGCCATTCCGCCTTAGAGCGGTCGGGGCCGTCGCCAATTAACAGCAGTTTTGCCGGGATCTCTTTGCGTACTCGGTCAAAAATCTCAACCGCGTCGGTTATCCGTTTCACCGGGCGAAAATTCGACAAGTGCACCAGAATGCGCTCGCCGTTCGGTGCATACTCCAGGCGGCGCCGCGCCGCGCCTTCATCTCGCACGTACAAATCACAGTTCACAAAGTTATAAATCACTTGGATATTGTTCTTGATGTCAAACTCGCGCAGCGTCCTCTCACGCAGATACTGCGAAATCGCCGTCACGCCGTCGCTCTGCTCAATTGAATAACGCGTAATAGGCAAATAGGAACGGTCCTGCCCAACCAGAGTAATGTCGGTTCCGTGCAAAGTTGTCACGAAGGGAAGTTTACGTTTCTTGGGCCCGGCTGCGAGCATCTGCCGCGCCAGCATGGCGCTGACTGAATGGGGAATCGCGTAGTGCACGTGCAATAAATCCAGGTCATATAGTTCAGCCACTTCCGCCATGCGCGTCGCCAGTGCCAGGTCGTAAGGAGGGTAGTCGAAGAGCGGATATCGCGAAACCTCGACCTCATGATAATGAATATTGGGCTGCGGTCCGGTCAGACGGATCGGCTGGGCATACGAAATGAAGTGGATCTCATGTCCGCGCTGCGCCAGTTCGAGTCCCAATTCGGTGGCAACTACGCCGCTTCCGCCGTATGTGGGGTAACACGTAATGCCTATCTTCAAAGCACACTCTCGCCAGAATGATTTCGCCTCATCATTCGATGGTGTCAGGATAGACGAGATTCAACTTTTACGGATAGCAGAGGGGCTGTTTAAGAACGGGCCGTCGCCTTTCCTTTTGGCGTCGTCGATTGATCGTCCATGCTTTCGACGTACTGTTGTAGTTGGTGCTGGACGGTGTTTTCAAGGTCGGTGAATTCGATACCCATTCCCACGCCCGGATCGCTGGCGCGAACAATACCGCTCGTATGGATTTCCTGAGCGCCCAGCATGAACGAGATGCTCACTTTTGTGCCGCGTCCCAGCGGAGACCGGGTTTCGACGTAGCAGCCCCGCCCGCCAATGTCCGTCGACGTTGTACTCAGATGTGTGCGCCCCTTGTCGAGTAATCCGATATCGATAGGAAATGACACTTTGTGGCGGGCGAATTTTCGCTTGTTTTTTCCGCCAGTTTCAGGAATGGTCTCCGCCGGCGTCAATTCATGCCATGGCGTTTCCTGTCCGGGCAACAATTGGATTCCTAACTCGATCTTTCTGGCGCCGGCGTCAATGACCCACACGACACGAAAACGCGCCTTCTTCTCGCCATATTGCACGCCGATAACGTCATGCGGTTTCAGCGGGTGGTTGATACCTGTCAGCAGTGCCCCGTCGCTGCTCATGTTCTTGGCCACGGTGAACTGAATAAATGGCCGGCCTTCGGAATCCATACCCCAGACCCGAACCGGAATCTCGGCATCAATGCGGCTTTCTGGTCGTTTGTCCATAGATCTTCGGTTCCCCACCGACATTCATGGGAGAACATTCGCATGATATCCCGACATAGCCTGATTTGGTGTTGCTAATCTAGGGGCAAACAGGTATCCAAAGGCCGTGTACGGGCAGAATTTGGGTTTTCATCAGCCGCTCAGATCGTGGTATGAAATCAGTTCAACTCCATGAGTTTGCAGCAGCTTACGGGTTGAATCCGCAGTCAGTACCGCCAGCTCCTGCTCCCGCGAGGCCCGCAGCCTGGTTTGGATGTGGTCGAGCTCCGCGTCGTTATACCCGGGATGGCAGACAAACTCCCATGTGCCTTCGGGTAAGTTCTCAAGTATTGCGCGGAATAAATTCTCGTCGAGCGCGCCCGTGGCCACCACGCCGAGGCTGCCTTCGGTTGTAATCATCCCAGCCTCCGCGACCGTTCTGCGAAAGCTCGCCGCCCATCGATTCAGCAGGCCGACTTGCACCGTCCGTTTCCACAACACAGGGCGCGTTAACGCCAAACGAATATTCAACCGTCCAAATGGATTGCGAATTGACTTGACCCCGCAGGACTTGGCAGCTCGCAGGATCGGGCGCAAAATCTGGGGGAAAAGGTGCGTGTGTTTATGCGTATCCACGTGCGAAACCGCGATGCACGCATCTTGCAGCTTGCGGATTTGCGCTGTGACCTCGGCTTCAATTTGCTCCCCATCGAGCCTCCCGCGCAGCGCGCGAGTCACTACGCGGTTAAGCGCATCGGGGAAGCGACAGGTGTCTGGTTCGATTAGGGCTTGGACTTGAGCAGCCGGCAGAACAGGGCACCCATCCACCAGGAGCACGTGACAGCCTACGCTGATCCGTTCCAACCCTCCCGCCGTTGCTATAGCGTCGGAGAACGCGCCTCCAGTTGCCATTAGGGTTGTTGATGTCACTATGCCGCGCTGACACGACTCGGCGATTGCCCGATTCACGCCGCGGGTCAATCCAAAATCGTCAGCGTTAACGATGAGGCGAGGCACTGCGAAAGTTTAGCATCCGATCACGGCGTGTCTATCCGGGGTGCGGCGGCAGCGAGACCAGCGAATAGAGGAATAGGAGAATTCCGGCGGCGACCAGTGGACAACTAACTGCGGCAAAGGCGATGAACGCCAGAGGATGAATCCAGATGAAGCTAATCAGCTGCGTGGCGAGCCCAACCGCGATGAGCAGGCTAGCCCAACGTAAACGTTTCTCAATTCCGGTTATGGATTTCGTTTCGGGCAAAATCATTGCCCTCCCTTCCAAAAAGTCGCGCCCTTTAGCGTTGCCACGTCATGCACGACATCGTGGCAGTGCGAGGACATGCACGACATCTGGTTCGAAAGAATCCGATTCATCATATCCGGCGCCTTGCTGTGCTTGGGTTCTTCCAGAAATACCCGCATGGCCGCGTGGCAATGCAGGCATTCGCGGTTGTTAAACGGGACGTAAAGTTTGATGTCGGCCGGTTGAGGCACCGTGCCCAGGTATTGCACATAAATATGGCGCAGTCCGCGGAACTTCGCGTGTACCGTGCCAAACATGGTGTAGTCCGTGTGACAGGTGTAGCAGGCATGATCGCGTGGTACCAGATTGTTCTGAAAGTGCGCCGCTGGCAGATAACTGGGGTCGTCCACATAGAGGCTTTGCCCGAAGTCGTGCATTACATGGCACGACAGGCAGAATTGCGTACTCGTTGCGCGCTCCATGTGTTCCGACACGCCCAGGTTTAGCGACAATATGGGCAAAATAAAAAGTGCGAGGAATGCCAGCATCTTGCCGCCGCGCGCCCGCGTGAGTTCTGCGCGAAGGCCCACCAGGATCGCCAGCACGATGACGATGCCGACGAAGGCCACTTCCATGCTCATCGGGGATGTCATTCCACAAGAACCTTAAGTTCCAGAACCTGTCTCTCGATCTATTTCTGTCCCAGGCTGCGGTAATAGTCCACCAGATCCTTGATCTGGGCGGGCGTGAATGTACCCTTGTAGGAGTCCATCGCGTCGCCCTTACCATCGGTGACGACTTGGATCATGTCCGCTTCGGAATCTTTCATGTTTTCATGTACGTCTTTCACATGATTTTCCTTGCCCTTCATGGTCTTGCCCAATCCATCTTTTCCATGACAAACAGCGCATTTATGGTTGTAACTATCTTCGGCCTCTTGCGCTTTGGATTGGGGCGCCAACCAGAATAGGGCCATTACGAGCGCCAGCATCGGGAAAACAAAATTACCCTTGCCCGTCCACGTCTTGGCTCTTGCGAATAAATTCATCCGTATCCTCCTAGAAGTCACGCGTCCAGCGGATTGTCAGCAGGTTTGCCTGAAAATTATTCCCCGTAACAATCTGCTCTGTGTAGTAAGTGCGTTGCAGGTCAATCGAGAGTCGGCCTGCCTTCGGAAACGAATAATAAACCGTCCCCGTCACCAGCGGCCATGTCAGCGGCCCATAGGCCGGAGGCTCGCCACTGATTTCGCCCAAGCCGGTGGAGCGGTCGAAGTTTCCGCTGAGCCTCAATCCGAGACTCTTCGTCGGCTTGGCTTCCACGCCACCTTGCCACACGCGGTTGACCTCCTGGTCGCGGAGAAAGTCATTGAGTGGCGGCGTACCACGGACATATACGATGTCACCTTGCGCGAAATAGCTTAAATAGCTGAACCCGGTGAAGATCGTAAAGCGGTCATTGAACGAATATGACAGCGTCGCAGCATTTGCATGAACCCGGTTTTCGAAGTTTGTGTCAATAAATTTGCTGTTGGTTAAGTTCATTTCATCTTCAAGGGAGAGCTTCGGAGTGAAATGGATGCGGCCCACCAACCGCCCGCCAATCTCCGTGTGCGGCGTAATGGCCGTGTAAGACGCCCCGTTGTCGAAGGTGTGCAAGTCCCCGCGCAGACTGAACAGCTTCGAGGGTTCGTAGCCGAAACTAATCTCGGGCATGGCTGTCTTGGTTTCCAACGTCAGTGCGGGATCGGTGACGCCATTGTCAATCGACACCACGTCAGACTTCATCAGGTGTAAGCCGGGCCGGATGACCAAGGTCCGGATCGGCGTGAAATCCATGTTGATGTCGAGATCGCTCAGCGCATCCCGCCAGATAATATCGTCCTGGAGGCTGGAAGGCGTCGTCGGACTCTCTTGTGCGAACAGGCTTCCGAAATTGCCGATGCCCTCGCTGGTCATCCGCGAATAACGGTAATCGGTGTTGAAGCTCCACCAGTCTGTAATGTGATAAGTAAATCCCAAATTGACGATGTTGTCGGGTTCGGTCACGGTAGCCCGTCCGCTTTGGCTGAAGGTGTAGGGCGCTGGTGTTCCCGTCGCATCTGGAGCGGTGCCGGTAACCGACTGATCAAACGTCGCTGGCCCTCGATAGCGATAAAACATATATCCCGCCCGCAATTGCAACTTCTTGACGGGGCTGCCTACGACTGTAAATTCGCTAATCGGAGTCGTCAGCTTGCGGTACTGCGACCAGGAAAGCGAGTTCAGGGGTTCTTGCGTCGAACTCATAACGGGATTGATACTTAGCTCCGGCGAGCTCACGTTGGTCTGACTGATGTTCTCGGTAAAGGTTTGGTAGCCGATGGCGCAATGAAAATTCCACGAGCGGTAGCTGTAATCCACCCCGCCGGTGAAGCGATTGGTCTCATCGCTTAACGGCGCGTAAAGAGAGTAAGGGTTGGCGCGGGCGAACGTTCCCCAGTAACTGGGTGAGCCCACGAAATCCATGGAGCTCGTGGTGAACGTGGGGCCATCGTTGGTGGTGCGGTAGTAATCGAAATTAAAACGCAGCCGGTTAGTGGCATGCAAAGTCAGGTCCGCCGAGCCAAACTTCCGCACCGTCGCCCAGCTGTGATTGTCAGTCAGACCTGTGCTCAAGCCCGTGCCGACGGAGGCAATCGGAAGCACCACGTTGTCGTTCTGGTTCCAGTTGTAGTAGCTCTGCCGCCAATCCGCGCGGAAGTCATAAACGTTGTGTTTTACGACGCTCAATTGGGCGGTGGGAAAGGGATCGCCTCCCAGCCCGCTCATCGAAAGGGAATAACTGTCTGCAAAAGTATTCGCTCCCTGCGCCGCTTCACCAAAGACGTTGAAATCCGTGAGCCGTGGACCGGGCCTCAGGTCCATCAACTCTATATACATCGGCTGATAGCCCTTCACGTCCGTAAAACGATAACCGACCGTCACCGAACCCTGTGTGTTAAATCCCCCAATAGTAATCGGGGGCGCTTCGTAACCGTCGTTGTCTGGGCCCGCGTTTTGCGCCTGCAATGAACCCAATAAGGCAAAGGGAAGAAGAGCGACGGTCGTGAATTTGAAAGCTCGAATCGCCATCATAAGCCCTCCTTCATTCCTTCATCTCAAAAGAGTCGGGTCCAGGTTGGAACCATGGACCGCGGTGTGGCAGCGCGTGCACTCCCCGCTCGTCTGGAAGCCGAGCCTCGAATGGGGCACACCCGCTTGCATGTGGAATCCGGTATGGCATTGCAGGCAAAGCTGGCGGCCTTCGCGCCGCACGAGCAGCATGCGGTTCGTGCTCCCATGCGGGGTGTGGCACGAGGTGCAACCCTCGATCTTCGCCGCTGGATGCTCATAGACAAAGGGCCCGCGTTTCTCGGCATGACAATTCACGCAGGCCTCAAAGTTTGGTTTGTTCAGGCTAGCCACATTCATGCTGCCGTGGGGATTGTGGCAGTCCGTGCACTTCATCAGGTTCTCCGGCACCCGATGATGGACTGGCAGGGCGAACTCCGCTTGAATCGTGCCGTGGCAGCCGAAACAGAGCTTTGGTTCAGATTCCTTGAGCAGGCTGTTGTGCAGCCAGCGGACTTCATCGGGTAACTGCGGTACTTGAAAGAAATAAGCTTGCGCGTAACTCAATTCGCCCTTGCTCTCGTCTTTCACCGCGTTCACCAGATGGGCGCTGTGACAATCGTTGCAGGAAAGTCCATGCGCGGCATGCGCGGAGCTGGCAAATAATTCCTGATGCTGGCTGCTCGTATGACACATCAGGCAATGCGCCGCATTTTCCTTGGCGTCGGAGCGGAAATGAAAAATGGGATATTGCTTGAGCGCAGCCGATATCTTCTGATTCACACTGAACGAAAAGATGGGGTGGTCTTCAAGTCCTTTGCGCGTCTGCGCCTCATCGCCTTCCGCATCCTCCATGGCTTGCGCGTGGGCTTTTCCCGGCCCGTGACAAACTTCGCATCCGGAAATGTAGCTCTTGCCGGGAACAGCTACTTTGGCGTGCGCAGTTTTTTCATATTCCGTATATTCGGGCTTGTGGCAGGAACGGCACTCGTTGATGCCCGCGTAGCCGGAAGGATCTGCCGCAAGGAAGGTTTGCGCCACGGAGGGGCCGGTCGTGGACTCCGGCATCTTTTGGCCCAACATCACACCCGCGGCTGCCAGGCAGCCAACGAGAAGCAGATATCGTACCCCTGACGAACCTTGCCACAGCATGCTCGCAGCCTCAATCAGGATTCGCATGACACAGACTTTTGATTCTGTGTAATCTCGCCCCACGCTAGCACGGAGAACACAAAGCGCGGTGACATTCATCACGAAAAGTCGTGATTCGGGTTACACGAAATCCAAAGCAGGAATTGTCCGCATTTTGCACCACGTATGCACTATCTGCTTTTGCACACCGGTGGACTGTTCACTTTTGCTCACCGGGGCACTTTCTTTTTCACTTTTTGGACAGCAGGAATTGTCCGGGCACGCACAGTAAAGAGGTGCTTTGATAAGCTCTCAAGCAGAAAGAGTTGATTCAGCTATTCGACTCGCAAATCCTGCCAGTAATGAAGCAACAGTGGTCATCAGACTGGCTGACCGGGGCAATCTGGCGCAGCGCGTCGAAGTTACCGGCTGAGGATAGGAATTGTCGGCTAGTTGCTTGATGATGACGGTTGCGTGCCTAGCACGATGTCATGTTTGGCTTGGCATTCACCCGCCGGATCATAAGTGGCCGAGCCTGTAAGCGGACCCTTCGTAGCCTGAAACTCGAGCGGCGGACGCTTCACGCGAACCGGGAGCCCGGTAAAGCTGGCCTTGCCGTCTACGTTGGTGCTGGCTTGGAGATCCAGCTTGTGGAAACCGCCGAACCCATAGGCGATGTGAACCTTGATTGTTGCCGCGTAGACCGGCTTGCCGTCGGCAGTAGTGACCGTGAACTGCGCGGAGCACGGCCCGACGCCGCCGTCCATCACTGGAATATCGTGCGCCAACTGTGTGGCAGATCCCGTCGAACTCGCTGCGGATTGTTGCTGCGGTCGGGCATGGCTTGTTCCCACAATTGTGGTTATCACGACGAGGAAGGAAATTGTGCGTAAGGTTCGGGAAAGTTGGCTCATGATTTTCAGCCGATTATACCGAACCGTGGGCATCGCCCAAGCCGCCCCCACCCATATATACTCGAAAACGATGGGCGGTTAGCTCAGTTGGTTAGAGCGCCTGCCTTACAAGCAGGAGGTCGCAGGTTCGAGCCCTGCACTGCCCACCATCCCAAGCCCTCCGTGAACTTCGCTCTATTTTCGAGGACGACAGGTCCGTTTATGGTCGTCGTGAAATACGTAGTCTGCTACAATAAACTTTCGGTCAGGGACAGCTGACCCGATGTAGTTGGTTCGTGCGCTCACGCCAAGCGGTCTCGGATGAGTGAATCCGGAATTCAATTCCTACAACGAATCAGCCAGATGCGGCCCGCGATCGGCTGCGCACCAGTGGGGACGTAGTTCAGTTGGTTAGAACGCTGCCCTGTCACGGCAGAGGCCGCGGGTTCGAGTCCCGTCGTCCCCGCCATTCTTTTCAAGTACTTCCGGCAAAGGAATGGCATCTCGATCCTGTTTTGTGACGTGGTTTGTGACGTAACTGCCTGCCTTCACCCCTACGGCAAGCGCATCAAGAGCCTTTCTCTTCGCTTCGATTCTTATGTGAGAGTAGTGGGCCAGCATTCGCTGGGATACGTGTCCGGCAATCGACATGATGGTTCGATCACTCGCTTGTGATTCTGCTAGCTCTGTAATAGCGTGATGGCGCAGATCGTGGAACCGCAAGCCAGAAGTAGAGCTTTTCAGTTTCTCAATATCCGCCTGGCATTCCACATTGCTACAAATCTTGGATGGATTTTGTAACTTCCCGCACTTAGGACACTCGACCGCTCTTGTGAATGTTCTCCATGCGGAGCGCCATCCGCTCATGGGTTTTGTGGGGTCCGGTTTGGAATAACCTTCGGAGCTTGGAAAAACGTACCAGTCCGGTTGCAAGTCACTTCCGAAAAGTTTTTGGGCGCGTTCCCTGAGCCTCAGGATCGCATTGTAGGCGCTTGCGTTGAGCGGGATTACCCGTTCACCCGCCAACGTTTTTGAACGGCGAATCGTCAAGCTTTGATCCATGAGATCGATGTCTCGCCAGCGGAGTTGTTTGATTTCGCAACCACGCATTGTCGTATTGAGGGCGAGAACAGACGCTAAGTAAGCCGTTTCCCACTCGGGTTTCAATTGGGCCAACTTCAGAAGATGTAGTTTTTCTTCGGGGCGTAGAGCCCGCCCAATATCTCGCCGTTCGGGGAGGTGGGGAACATCATCCGCAACAAAGTGCCAGCGCTTCGCTCTCTTTAGAACGCGGCGAAGTATACCGATTTCCATGTTTATGGTCGTGTTTGATAACGCCTTCGACTTGCGGTGTCGTATATAAGCAAGTATTGCGTCAGTATCGATGCGAGCGAGGGGCAGGGAACCAAAATATTCTCGTAAGGGTTTCGCATGGTCACTCTCCGACCGTTTGCTTCGGGGCTGGACGTGGGCAGCTCGATCCTCAAGATAACGCTCAATTGCTTCCGTGATGTTTAGTTTCGAAAACTGCTTGGTGGAATTTGCGAGCCTTCCCTCGGTGGCTTGCGCGATCAGTTTCTTCTCTTCCGCCTGAGCTTCGCGCCAATCGCCGGTTTCGAGGCTTTGCCGAAATCTCTCGCCGTTGACCGTGAAATCGGTGTGCCACGTTTTACCGCGTTTGTAGAGTGCCATTTGAAAAACCTCCTAAAATAAATCCATTAGCTTCTCGACGCGCGCAAATATGTTCCGGACGGGAAGTAGCAACACGCTTGCCGTCGGATTGCTCCCCAGCACTTCGGATATTTCTTGTTCCAATGGAAAAACATCGAGTGCGGTGCTGGCATCGTCCCCAGACAATTCGTGGATGATTACGAGATAGCCGGTATCGGATGACCGTAAAGACATGGCTGCCTCTACAGCATCCTCGTCTCTGGTTTCCGTAATTTCATTCAAAATCCGGCGGATTGGTTCGGTGCGAAGGCCAGTTTTGAAGAGCGCCCACACCAGAGCGATCCCAAGAACGGTAGCCGCGTCAAATCGGCGGGAGCTCTTTTCGCCACGTTTGCCCGCGACTGAAGCCCTGATTCCATAAAGTTTGCGCTGAAGCAGCATGTTTAAATGACCAGAGGGGATCTCTGTCATCGTTGTAACTTGCCAAGAATCATATAGTTCTGCGGTCATAAAAATATTGTTCATATTATAGCATCAAATGCTTATTGAAACGCATCAAACTTACTATAGCCCGCCGGAAGGGCGACTGGGCCTTGCCAACTTGCCAGAACTCCCGTTTCGAACCTGGCTAGACGGGTTTCGAGTTGGCTTGGGCTTTATGACGTTACGTATCCACGGTCAATTGCCGATGGCTCCGTCCGTCAATGCGAAGCGTGCTGAGTTCGTGCGCACGAACTCTGTCCATGCGAGCATTCCTTCCGAAGAATGCGGGAGGAGTGTGTCTTTTGTATAGATATCTATGTCATTGGGAGGGCTTATAGATTGAACGTTAAGTAGGAGTGCTCGCTATAAACGCGAGTTTTCGAATACGAGACTTTAGGGTATTGAGTGCAAAAACTCGATGCCCTTTTTGCTTTTATGGCCGGATTTTTCTAACCCAAGTGCCACGGCACTGGAACGGAGGCGATTTGTGAAAGCACTAAAAAATGTGGTGGGAGCAGCTGAGCTTCTCTCGTTGTCAGTCTGGACGGTGCGAGCATTGGAGCGGCAAGGAGCGCTCAAGGCCGTCCGTCTCGGCAGGCGTGTCTTGTTTGAACAAGATGAACTGGAACGCTTCGTGGCCCGAAGCAGGGAGAATCAGCGAAAGGAAAATCTTGCACCGGAGGTGTTAGATGCGCAGCGCTAGCCTGATTCTGACTCCCGCTGGATTGCCCTGGGATGACGCTCGTGAATCTGATCCGAGCGATGGAAGCTGGTCAGCCCAGCAACTGATCGTTCACGCAAGACAACATCCGCCCAAGCCCATTATCAAGGGCATGATAAACGAGGGCGATATCCTGTTGCTCCACGGTAGCGAGGAGAGTTTTAAATCTGTATTCGTTTTGCAGATGGCAGAAAGTGTCGCGACTGCAACCCCGCTACTTATGAAATGGAAGGTGCCTGAACCGTGGCGGGTTGGTGTAATCGAAACTGAGATTCACGAGGTCATGCTAGGAGAGCGACTCTCAAATATGTTCCCGAACGGAAATCCTCCAAAGAATCTCTTCTTCCGGGGCGAATCCGCGTTGCGTGGGTGGCGGCGTTTGGGGCTTCGGCAAAAGTTCGAATCTATCCAGAAGTGGATCGAGCAACTAAGAATCGACGTTCTCATGATCGACACCGCCAACGATTTTTTCCGAGGCGCGGATAACCCATCCGAAGAAAGAACTGTCGGCGGATTTTTTGACGAGCTGCGCAATCTGAAAGTCGGTGCGCGTGTCATAGTCCGCCATGACCGAAAGAAGCAGGCTGAATTGGATAGCTATTTGAACACGAATGAACGAATTCGAGGTTCAGGTGAGTGGAAGGAAGACCCAGAAGTGATTCTTTCGCTGGACAGAGTGGATCGCAGGACGAACCAAGTCAATTTCGAGGTAGGCAAGCTCCGTTATGGGCGGAAACCCGAGCCTCTCAATCTGTGGTTTGACGCGAAAACATTCCGTTTAACTCCGCTGCCCCCAGTCGTTCAAGTGCTTTTCGAGAAAGATAGCTCAAGGGGGAAGGTCATTTCCGACTGCCATACACGGTTCGGCTTATCAACCAAAACCGTTGATAACATGCTTGCCGAGCAGAAAAAGTATCTTACGGAGAAGCAGTCTGGGCATGAAAAAGTCTTCGGGATTGACCTAGATGTCGCGGTTGACGCTCCTTGGATCGACTTTATCTTGGTATAGAGAGGAGTAAAGATATACAAGATTGCATAAGTTTGTGGGTGTGTTTAGGAGACGTGAGAGGCATTGCACGGTACTTTTTTCGATCCCAAACGACCCTACCTCTCCTGATCATCTGGCAGCCTATCAACGGGAAAGCTGCACATGAGAAGGCCAAAAAGGGAGCTCAAGGGACCCGTGGCTTATTTAGTTTCCTTACTTTTATTCAATGGTTTACAGGTAATTTCCGGCGTTTCTCGTATTTTTGTAGCACCGAAAAATGCCCAAATTCTGTTCACGCCTAAGTTTCGGCCAAAATCCATCTAAACCATTATTAAATAAGGGGTTATTGACTTTTGGCGGGTCAGCGTTGCAGTCGAGTAGATGTACAAAATTGAGCGTTGTCAATGAGTTGCGGGAGGTGGGGTGTTAAAAACAGGTTATGGGCGGGGATTAGACGCTAGTGTGCTAACCCCGTTTTAGGGCGAGGGAGCAAACTCCCTCAATGCGACGCCAGACTGTAGTTCCCCTGATACTCGTAAGCCCCGATATCTACCACTCCACCCACGATGCGAGGATTGCCCCCGAAGTCCGTGGTCGGCAGGTTGGGAGCCGAGTTTGAGCCCGCATTGATGGCGGGCGACTTCGCCCTGAGTTCTAGGTTTCGGTTTGATACGAATAGCGGATTCGCGGAAATATTGCCGTTTTTGCCAGTTTCACCCGCGCAAGTACCCATGTAATCGTCCCCGATTGGATTAAACGCATCGTTGTTATTAAACGAAGGGGAAGGCGCACCGTAACTCGGATCGCAGAATACGAGGACGCCTCTCGTCGTGCTAGAAATGATGTTGTTCCAGAAAGCAACCGAGCCGAAAAAGCCGCTCACGTAGACTTCTGTTTCCATCTGGCTGGAATTATCACCTACTGCGTTATTAACGATGGTGTTGTTCACCACGATTGCATAGCTTCCATCATTCGGAATCTCCAGATCAAGGCCACCCCCGACAGAGGCTGCTGAGTTTCCGACAATCAAGTTTTGTACTATGACGGGAGCACCTGAATTCTGCATCGTGATACCGCCGCCGCTATAACCGGAGTGGTTGAAGGCGATGATGTTATTTTCAATGAGCGGAGCCCCACCAATCCATAAGTAGATTCCCGCTCCATCTCCCAGGTACGAAGTGTTGTGGACTATGACATTCCCGATAATCTGCACTGATCCCAAACCGTATTGAGTACCCTGACCGTAAAGCAAAATACCGCTTCCTCCCCCTGGGCCGCAACCTCCATCCAGGGTGTTGCTCACAGTATTGTTCTGAATCACGGGAGCCCCGAAGTACACCCCGATTCCACAGCCAAAATTCTTGGCTCTGTTGGCAATTCACTTATCTTCCGGCACGAGCATGGAACCAAACAGCCGCACGCTTCCGCTGTGACAACTGCCGCAAGACCTACACTGAAGAACACGATCCGAAGCACAGAACGCATCACGCAATTGCACCGCGACACGTTGCAACCCGTTTCGGTGCTTCCCGAACTTGCGGCAGTGGGCTTGGCATGTAGAGCAATTCATGTGGTTAATTTACAGCAAGCGGTTGCTGTTTGTCAAGGAGAAACTAAAGGTCTTTCACTGTCGGAACGTGCTTATTTACTGGATAACCCGCAGACTGGCGGTGTCATCTGAAGGACACCGTGTCAGACATCAATCAACTCGAAGATCGTATTCAAGGCTTGCGAGAATGGCTTAAAAAAGAAGCCCCTGAGTGCTTCGTAGAACAGAAGCACACCGAAGAAGGCACTCAGGAGCGTATTTATTGGCATCACGGCTACATGATGGGTCTCCGCGATGCATTAAGGTTCCTAACTGGCATAGGGGTTACCCCGAATACCCGCACTCAGGACAAGCCAAACGAGAGTTTTTCGGCTTAGCTGGATGCACCTTGTTATCCGGTGGATTGAAGGTGTGGTAAAGCCAACACTCTTTAGCGTGTGCCTCTTGCGCCGTGGAACAGTACCCGAAGAAAAATTGTTGGTAACGAGTTGGAACGTGGTCTTTTAGGCGACCAGCAACATCTTCATCGGAACGTCCTACGTAGTCTATGAGAAAGACGCCATCTGAACCCATCTCCCCTAGAGCATAGGCTCCCGGAGATGCGAAGAGCACGCCTTTAACGCCGTCATTGGTGAGAGCAAAAGGGCCGAACGGAAGCCCCATAGGAACCGCCATAAACAACATAACCTTTCTGGAACACAATGGTTCCGGTTGGTTTATAATTGGCGGAGAGCGGGGGGATCGGACCCCGTTCCAATTAAAGAACTCCCGTGTATAACGCGGGTTCTAGTGCCAACTAGTCGCTCTCCGGTCACGCATTAAATAGAGACTCACCACGGCTCGATTCGCGCCCCTCGGCAAAAGGAAATGCGAATCGGGCCTTCGTGTTATGGCTTTACGCACGGTGACTGCTAGTGGTGCGTTCGGCTAGATATGTATCTTCATAAAGTCATTTACATGATTGCTGTCGTGTCGGTCTCCGCCTTTCTTGGCCCCCAATCTGATAGTTGATTTGGGTCAATCGTCATGGGCAAAGCATCGCTCGCACAATTTGTTACCTTGCTCAAAATATCTCGGATATTTACTTCCGATAGCCTTTTTGTTGCCTCTGCAACTCTGGGTAAGAGGTTTCGATCAGCGAGAATTTCTTGCAGCATTCCTGCGAGGCAAATTAGCCTCAACGCCGCGTCTGATTTCTTGCTGATGTTACGGCTCCCGTTCTCCCAACGAGAAACCGTACTCGCACTGGCTCCCACAGCATGTGCCAGGTCTTTGCTACTAAGCCCGGCCATCTTACGTAGGAACCTAATCTCTTGCCCCGCCAATAGGGATGGTTTCTCAATAATCGAGATCACCAGTTCGCGATGCAATTCTCCAATGGCCGGAATCTCCGGCACAATCGCACCGCACGAGCAACGATACACAACAATGTTTTCGAGAGTAACGGAATCAAGGCCACATTCCGTGTATCGGTAGTAAGTTCTAGTGCCATGCATTGTTCCTCCGCAATCAAGGCACTTTCTAGTCTTCACTGTTCCTCCGAAGTTTTGTTTTTTTGCCATCTCGGTCTCCCTTGCATATGCCTGTTATGTAGATGACGGTCGGAAATTCTAAATCTTCCGACCAGTCCAGTGCGACACGAGCCTCAAATTTTCTTGTCTCGCACTTGCCAGAGAAACGGAACACCCAATTGTTAAAATCCTTTCGGTATTCCGGTTGGTCAACTAACGTGCCATAGCGGATGACCCGTTCTATGTCGATTGTTGTAAAGTCTCTTTCCTCCCGTCGTTGTTTGAAATGCTTGGTGATGACAACATTTCCCGCCATCAAGCCCCTGAGCAATAAGCTCCGTGCATTGTCTAACGTAAGAGGAAATTGCTCAGTAGAGAATAGGAGCAGCTGGCGGTCGTCCATTACGCCTCCCTGCCATTATGGTACTCATAGGCAAAATGGCCGTCAAGGACAAAATGTCAAGTTTTGTCAGTTTGTCCGGGACTCTTTGGAGGGTCTCCCACCTTTGCGTTCTTTTCGCATTGCGGCGATCTTGCGGAAATAATCAGGCCCGCGCTTTGCCGTGGCCTTTCCGCCCTTGGTTCCCAGCGTGACCGCTGGCGATTGAGTGAGAAGGTCGTCTGCGAGATTGATTGCAGCGGTGAGAAGTTCGTAGGCGCGTTCTGAACGACGCTCCGGCAGGGGTGTAGTCTTGAGAATGAGTTGC
>Ga0181522_10000178_pt1 | contig 50299 bp, 74 predicted proteins | sample PEATcosm2014_Bin_27_FD_121103 | JGI IMG/M metagenome (GOLD analysis project Ga0181522, IMG submission 121103) | Peatland microbial communities from MTU Mesocosm Facility, Houghton, MI, USA - PEATcosm2014_Bin05_10_metaG | ecosystem: Environmental > Terrestrial > Soil > Wetlands > Peat | place...
GCACTTCGACATCCACCCCATCTCCGTGAGCGTCGCGCAGGCGCTCGCCGACGGGGGCGTGGACTCGGGCGCCCAGGAGCTGGTCATGTTCAACAACTGGATCTTCCCGCAGGTCATCGCCATCTGGCAGGGCAACCTGATCGCCGCGCAGAACCTCGCGGCGGCCGAGAGCCTGACCGCCATCCTGAACGTCCAGCAGACCGTCACGCAGTGAGGATCGCTGTGTCCCGATCGGCCTCGCGTGCGCTCCGCGTGCTGCTCCTGGCGCTCGTGTGCCTGCTGGCGAGTGGCGCGCACGCGACCCCACGCACGCAGATCCCGGGGCAGCGCGCGCAGGTAGCGCAGCTCCAAAACCTCATTCCCTATTCCGAGGACCTCACCCAGTCGGTCTGGAACGCGTCGAGCTTCGCCGCGACCATTACCGGCAACGCCGTCGCAAACCCGGTGAACGGCGCCGTTACGGCGTCGCTCATCACGGACAACACATCGAACACGCCGCACGGTGTCTCGCAGACGGTGACCCTCACCAAAGGCGGGATCTACACGCTCTGCGCGTATGCGAAGGCGGCGGCGAGCGGCCGGTACATCGCCCTCACGGCGAACAGCGTCGGCGTGATCCTGATCTACGACCTGTCTGCCGGCGTGTACGGGACGGTCCAAGGGAGCCTGGCGAGCACGTTCATCGGCGCGTCGATCGTTCCGGTGCCGAATCAGTCCGGCTGGTGGCACGTCTGCCTGACGGCGAACAACTCGTTCGCAACGAGTGTCGCGACGAGGATCTACACGGCCACCAGCCTCCTCGCCTACACGTACGCGGGCACGGGCTCCGCGCAGCTCTACGTGTGGGGCGTGCAGCTCACGCAGAGCTGGGGACCGCCGCAGAACTACGTCCAGACCACGAGCGCTGGCGTGGGCTCCGGCCCCGTGCGCGCGTCGCTGCTGCCGCAGAACCAGAACTGGCTGACCAACTCGCTGGGCACGTCGTCGAGCTGGGGCAACTCGAACACCTCGGAAACGACCAGCGCGGCGACAGCTCCCGACGGGACCAACACGGCGACCGCGCTGATCTCCACCACGGTCTCGAGCGTCGGGCACTACGCGCTCCCGGGCAACGACCTCGTTCCGATCAACCAGTACCAGACGTTCTCGATCTACGCGAAGCCGGCCGCAGTCACGTACATCACGCTCCTCGAGGACGGGACGTTTGCCGAGGCGGCCTACCTCCTCAGCGGCGCGGGCTCGGTCAACAACGTGTCGTCCGGCGGCAACAACGCGACCGTCGGGATCGTCGCTCTGCCGAACGGTTGGTATCGGCTGTGGATCACGGCTCTCCGACTCCACAATGCAAGTTCGATCCGCATTTACTACAACAGCACGTCGACGCCAGGCGGCTCCTACGCCGCGGCCGACACGGTGAACCCGCAGGTGTATGTGTGGGGCGCGCAGATCACGAACACCAACGCGCCCGGCCCGTACCAGCCGACGACCTCGGTCGCGCTCAACGTGCTCGGCACGCCGCGGTACGTGCCACCGGTCACGCAGAACTTCCTGACCTTCTCGCAGGCGTTCGACAACGCGGCGTGGACCAAGACGGCGAGCACCATCAACACGGCGGCGCTCCTCGCGCCGGACGGCACGCTCACCGGGGAAGCCGTCGTCGCGAACACCACGTCGTCTACGCTCCACTATGTCGCAGCGACGGAGCCGGTCCTCAGCGGGAAGACGGTGACGTTCAGCGTCTACGCGCAAGCCGGCGCGGTTTCGTGGATCCTGCTCGCCACGCAGAATGCGAATTTCCTCCAGAACTTCAACCTGAGCACGTGCGTGACCGGAACGGGGAGCGGACTCGGCGCGAGCACCCAGCTCGTCAACGGGTGGTGTCGTTGCTCGATGGTGGTGACGGGCTCCTCATCCGTTGCGCCCGGGGTCCGCATCTACGCGGCGAACGCGAACAACGGCTACACGTACGCGGCCGGTAACACGACGTCCCCCCAGGTGTATCTCTGGGGCGCGCAGTACGTGCAGGGAAACTGGGCCGGCCCGTACAAGGCCACGACGTCGACCGCGACCGACACGGCGACGGCGAACAACGGCTCGATCCGCTGGGTCGCGCAGGGCGCCCCGCCGGTGGCGGCGCTCCTGCCGGCGCTCGCCGCGCTCGCGCGCGTCCTCCGTCGGCGCGGACGAAAACCTGCCAACGACAACGCTTCGCAGGGTAGGATGGCGGCGTAACCGGCCGCCCACTCGAGAGGATCCCATGACCACACGTCGCGCGACCGGCCTCATCTTCGACCAGCCGCACCAGAAGCCGAAGACGCTCTACCGGGCGACGCCGGGCTTCAAGCTGTCCGACCTCGTGCCGTGGGACCTCTCGAGCTTCTGCCCACCGCCTCCGGACCAGGGCAAGCTCGGGCAGTGCACCGGCGTCTCGTTCGTCGGGTCGTGTAAGACGTACGACAATGCGAACGGGCAGCCCAGCGCGCTCGGGAGCTGCCTCGCGGCATACTGGGGCGGCCGGTTCGAGGACTGGCTCGCGAGCGGTGGCGGCGCCGGGCTCTCGGGTGACCAGCTGGTTCAGGCCTTCATCGCGCAGGACACCGACTGCGGGAGCTCGCACGCGTCGGTCTGCCTGGGCGTGAGCCAGCTGGGGCTCCCGCCGGCCTCCGCCTGGCAGGGGAGCTACGACGACACGGGCTCGCCGCAGGACCAGTTCCGCATGCGGCCCGACGCCGAGGCGCAGCGGCTCGGCTGGGACACGCGCTCGGAGCTCGTCCGGCTCGGGCTCGACGACGAGGACACGGACGCGAAGATCGTCGACCTGAACCACGCCGGCATGAACAAGCAGCCGATCGACATCGGGCAGATCGTCGACGAGCAGTTCTGCTCGGAGGAGTTCGACCCAAACGTGGCCTACGCGCCCGACGTGACCAAGCCCGCGGGCGGGCACGCGCTCTACCTCGTCGCGATGCGGATCAACCCGCAGACGGGCGAGCGCGAGTACAAGGAGGCCATGAGCTGGGGGCCAGGCGCCTACGCGTTCATCTGGGTCCCGGAGAAGACGGTGGTGGCGCCGAGCACGCAGCTCACCATCATCAAGCGAGCGCCCGTGCTCGTCGAGGCGGCAGCGTGAGGGCCCTGGTCCTGTTCGCGCTCGTGCTCGCGGGGTGTTCCGGGTGCCACGAGGCACCCGGACCGCTCACCACCCCGCTCGGGTCACAGCCGGTCTCGACCGTGCGCCCTGGCGCGCTGACGGCATACGCGCCGACCTGCACCGGGGCGTGCTCGAGGGGCCACGACCTCGCCTGCCCGAGCGCGGCGCCGTCGCCGGGCGGGGTCGCCTGCGTGGACAGGTGCACGCAGAGCTCGCTCGCGCCGTGGGATGTCACGTGCATGGCGGCGGCAACGACGTGCGCCACCTTCGACGCGTGCGGGTCAAGATGATCCGCCGGGCACTCCTCGCGGTGGTCGGTCTCGTCCTCGCGGCGAGCTGCGCGCCGCTTCCGATCCTCGGCACGCCGGCGCAGCGCTGCGACGTGCACTGCGCCGGGCACATGTGCTGCGACCAGGGCGATGTGTGCGGCGGCACGGAGGTGGGGTGTCCTGCCGGGCAGTGCTGCTACACCGGCGACATCTCCGACTTCGGCGCGCGGCGCACGCATCCGCAGCACCCCGCGCCGTGAGCCGCATCCACCGCGACGACCTGGACTGGCTCGTCGCGATCGTGATCTGGCTCGTGGTCGCGGTCGCGCTCGTCGCGAGCATGCTCGCGCTCGCGGTGACGGAGACCGGGTGCGACGCCAAGCCCGCGTTTCCGCACTCGATGCCTGGCGTCGAGGTGCCGATCCGCGACGCCCCTCCGCGGCACTCCGACGGCGGCGCATGGCTCGTCATCCCGGCGCCGCCGGGCGAGGCCGGAGCACCGCGCTACCACTTCGAATGCGACCTGGATGATGGCGGCGCATCCTGTCGCGAGGTCCCGAACCCATGAGCGTGCAGATCCTGTTCTCGACCGGCCGGACGGTGATCTCGAAGGCGATCCGCGCCATCACGAAGAGCCCGGTCTCGCACTGCGGGGTGCTCCTGACGGACGCGGATGGACTCTGCGGCGCCAAGGTGGTCCTCGCGGAGGATGTCGGTGGGTTCAAGCCGATGCTGTTCTCGGTCTTCACCCAGAGCAACGACGTCGTGCGGCTCTTCACCCCGGTCGTTGACCTGCGACCTGGGGTCGAGGCGGAGCTCCCACGACTCGGCGCCGGCTACGACTACGGAGCGCTCGTCCAGGATGGGGCGGACGTCGAGATCGCGAAGGTCGCGCCGTGGTGGCATCCCCGCGTGTGGATGCACGAGCCTGGAGCGATGTTCTGCTCCAACGTGCTGGTGAGGATGATGCAGCGGGTGAACTACCCGGGCACGGCGGGGCTCGAGCCGGTCAAGACGGAGCCGGCGCAGCTCTACAGCCTCTGCCTCGCGCAGGACGCCAAGAGGGCTGCGTGAGCAGCGTTCCGGCTCCAATCCGCTGGGCTGCGCTTCTTGCGTGCGTGCTCCTCGCTCTTGCCGCTGGGGGCTGGCTCTACCTGGCGTGGCCGAGGCCGCGATGACCGGCAAGCCGAACATCGGCGCGACGTCCGACGACACCGACGCGATGGGTGCGGACCCTGGCGCGATGGACCGCCGCGATGCCACCCTCGACGCCTTCGCGCGCGAGGGCATGCAGCCGAAGCTCGCGGACTACGTCCCGCCGCCGGCGACCGCCGATGTGGAGGAATCCATCGCGGACGCGCGCGCGCAGGCGGGCCTCGGCGAGCTCGCGCCCGAGGCGCCTCCGGTGCACGATCCGATCGACGATGTCGCGGCGCTCGTCGACAAGGCCACGAAGACGTGAGGAGCTCCGCGGCGCTCGGGGTCGTCCTGGCGCTCGCGAGCTGCTCTCCGCCGGCCGCGGTGACGCCGGCGGCGCCGGTCCGACCGAGCTGGGGCTGCCAGCCGGCCGAGCCCATGCTGGCCTGCCTGCGCCGGGGACGAGAGACCGACCCGGAAGCGTTCGCGGAAGAGATGCGCGCGTGCCTGCGCTGCGCGCTCAAGGAGCTTCGACCATGAGCGACCAGGACACCGCCCCCGACACCTCGCCGACGGGAGAGCCGGCGATCTGCGTTCGCGCGCGCGGCGCCATCTCCTGCGAGGACGACGACACCTACCGCAAGGTAGTCGACCCGGCCGGCCCGTACGCCGAAGAGATCCAGGTCGCGCACGCGGTCAGCTCTTGTATGTGTTTTGCTGCCTGGCTCATCGGCTGGGACGGCCGGTTCGTCGCCGACACGATCCAGAACGTGCTGCGTCGGATGTGGGGCGGCACCGGGCGCAAGCCGGACGCCGACAACGTCGTGAGCCTCGGTGCGCAGGTCTGGTGGGCCGCGAGCGCCACGGCGCCGGAGCACGTCGACGGCTGCGTGGTCGGGGTCGAGCGCACAAGCGAGTACGTGGTCACCCTGACCGTCATCGCCGGCGGGCAGCGGGTCACGCAGCAGGACATCGACCAGCGCGTCTTCCCGCAGTCGGCGCTCGGGAAGCGGTGCATCAAGAAGCTCCTGCGCTCGGTAGTCTGGACCGACGGGGTCGGCTGGGTCGACCAGGGCGACAACCGCCACATCCTCGGCGTGCACGACTTGGAGGCCGCATGATCGACCCCGGCGTTCGAGCCAACTGGCGCGTGTGGAACCGGAAGTTCGAGGGGGAGATCCCGTACGCCTACTGCGATACCCACAAGCCCCCGCTCGTGACTTGCGCGGTCGGCGTTTTGATCGACCCGGTGAGCGCTTCGCTCGCGCTGCCGTGGAGGAAGCCAGCGGACGGGTCGCTCGCATCGAAGGGCGAGATCCTGGCGGACTGGTACCGCGTGAAGGCGATCGGCGAGGCGAACCCGCAGGGGCTCGTCTACACGCACTACCATTCGCCGACCGGGCTCTACCTCGACGACGACGCGATCGGCGAGCTCGTGCTCGCGCGGCTCGATGCGAACGTCGCGATCCTCGAGAAGGAGTACCCCGGCTTCGACACCTTCCCGCCGGACGTCCAGTGCGGGATCGCGAGCATGGCCTGGGCGATGGGCGCGGGCTTCCCGAAGACCTGGCCGAAGTTCTCGGCGCTCGTCGCCGCGCGCAACTGGAGGGCGTGCGGGACGTCGCCAGGGCTCGGCGAGGACGGCAAGCCGATGCCCGAGCCGTGCTGGATCAACGCCGCGGGGAACGCGGGGGTGATCCCGCGCAACACCGCGAACATCGCGCTGTTCCTCGCAGCGGCCGACGCCGTCGACGCGGTCGCCACGCCGGACACCGACCCGGCGCCGCCGCCGGACTCGAGCCCGAGTAGCTAACCGCGCGCAGCGACCGCACTTCAGGCCCCGTGGCGCTTCGGCGTCGCGGGGCTCTTCTCGTTCCATGGCTCGAACAGCTTCTCGAACCGCTCGGTGGAGAAGTGCTCGACCACGCTGACCGAGTGGTAGCAGCTACGGATACGGACGCAGGGGATGAACGCGCCGGCGGCGAGGCCGAGGTTGAACCGGGCGGTCACCTTCCAGCGCCGCCCGGTCGCGCGCTCGCGCACGAACTCGTCGCGGATGCGCTTGTCGCTCACGACGGTCCGAGCGCGTCCAGTCGCAGAACGAGGACGATCATCCGCGCAGCGATGTGCACCGCGACGACGCGGAGGGAAGTGGCCCTACCCTTCCGGCGCAGCATGTCGAACTCCTCGAACATGTGCGAGGCATCAGCGAGCTTCTGTAGATCCCAAGAAGCCAATCGCTCGACCTCCGTCGTCACTTCAGAGAGCACCTTTGCCCGCTCGTCCATCGTCGTCGTCATGACGCCTTCCTCACGCGGGACCGGCGCTTCTTCTTCGGTGGGCTGGTCGCGACCTCGAGCACGCGCCCGAAGGCGGCGCCTCGGCCGGCGACGGTCACGTGCCAGCGTGGATCTCGAGCCGTGCGCTCGAGAAGGCCCGCGTGCGCGAGCGCGAACAGATCGCTCCGGGCGACCCCCTTCAGCTGGAGGGTGCTCCACGTCGCCCCGAGCTCGTACTGGACGAGCAGGTCGAGCGCGCGGGTCTCGACCTCGGGGGCGCGGAGAGCGAGCGCGGCGCCGTCGCGGTGAGGCGCGAGCGTGACCGGCGGCGGGCGCGGGGCGTCCTGGGCCATGCGGAACGCGCGACCGCAGATCAGCTCGAGCGGGTCGAGTGTGTCGGGCCCGAGTTCGACCGCGAGCTCCGCCGAGGCGAGCGCCCAGGTGACGTGCTCGTCGCGCGAGCGGCCGACGAGCGCCGCGCCGCACCCGGAGCAGATCGGCCCGAGCTCGCGGTCCACCCGCACCACGGCGTGGAGGCACTCCTCCGGCGCGGGCGGTGTCACTGGCGCTGTGTCTGGCCGGTCCACTGGCGCCACCACGACCGTGTCGATCTCGGGCGTCTGATTCGCAGGATCCAGTTCATCCGATCGACCCAAGTTGCCGGTTGGCACAGCTTCCGCATCGGTCTTCTCCTCGTCGAAGCGCATCCCGGCCACGGGCATGACGTGCCCGCCGAGCTGCGCGGTGGTGTTCGGGTCGGTCAGGCAGCGCGTGCACGGTGCACCCGGGGCGGCGAGGGGTGTCCCGCACGCCGTGCAGGGGAAGAGCACGCGCGGCGCGGGGGCGCCCGGGAGCGGCTTCGTCCACGGGTTCTCCTTCTCGGCGACCTGGCCCTTCGGCTTCCGGCTCCTGCGAGGCTTCGCCGCGGGCACCAGCGGCGCGCCAGCGACGTGCACATCGCCCCCTCCGACGGTCGCGCCGGTCGTGGCCTTGTACGCCGCGCTCAGCAGGCTGGCGAGGTCAGCGTCAGCCTCGGGCCGGTGCACGCGCCACTGGGTCTCAGGCACCTCCACGAGCGCGCCCATGCCCTTCGCCCGGCCGTAGATGAGCGCGAGCTTCTGCTCGACCTCCGCCGGCGGCAGGCCGCGGGCCTCCAGCACGCGCCGGATGCTCGCTCGCGAGATGACCCGCGGCGCAGCCTCGGCAGCGCCTGCCCGCCCAAGGACGTCCTCGAGCAGGTCCCACGCCTTGATCGGGTCGAGCTCGTGCGATGTCTTCGCCTTCGGGCCGTAGACCTTCCCCCCGCCGACCGTGAGGGGCGCGCCGGTCGCCTCGACGTACCCGCGCGCCAGGTCGCGGATCTGCTTCTCGAGGCTCGCGAGCATCGGAAGCAGTGTGACCGCGCGCGAGAGCTTGTCCGGCCCGAGGGCGCCGGGGACGAGCATCCCTGGCTCTCCGGTGAGGAGCCGGGCCACGGACGCGGTCTTGGCCGGGCAGGACGTGCGCGCGGGGCAGTAGGTGCAGTGGGGGCCCTCCACGAGCCCGGTGAGGGGCTGGCCGGCGGCGAGGAGCCGTTCCTGCTCCCGGATGGCGCGGACCTCGGCGCCGAGGGCGCGGAGCTCCGCCGCGATGGCGTCCTGGTCGAGCGGCTTGCCCTGCTCGAGGGTGCCAGGGCCCTTCCGGATCCAGAGCAAGCTCGGGATGACGGAGATCCGGTCCGGGTCCTCCCAGCGGACCCAGCGGGCGGCGAGCGCAGCGCCCATGCGCACCTGCGCGTTGTGGTCGACCGGCTCGGCGCCGTCCTCGCCGCCGCTCTTGAAGTCGGTCACGTGCAGCGCCGCGCCGGCGGGCACCACCGGACGGCTTTCGCCGAGGACATCGTCGTAGTCGAAGTCGAACGAGTACGGCTCGGCGTGCAGGAGGTCGATCGTCGCCGCGAAGGGGGCATGGATGTCGGCGAGGTCGTACCGGCCCTGCCCGCCATCGACCGGCGCCGCGCCGGAGCGGGTGAGGCCGAGCGCAACCTCGGAGAGCGCGCTGGCGGGCGGCGTCCAGGTCCACCCGCGCGCGCGGGAGACGAACCGCCGGGCGTCCTCCGCCGAGAGCCGGTTCGCCGTCGAGATGGCCTCGAGCGCGTCGGGCGCCAGAGCTGCGTCGACGCCGACCTTCGAGCGCTGCTCCGCGTGCTGGTGTAGGCTTGTGCCGACCTCGGAGGTCCCGATGGAGTCGATGTGCGGAAGTAGCGCCGAGGGGGGGCACACGCGCACGCGCCCCCTCGTGCTGCCGCTGAGGAGGAGGCGCGTCACGGCGGCCCCATCTCCGCGATGGCCTCGTCGATCTGGGCGAGCAGCTCGACGAGCTCTTCGTCGACGTAGACGTAGCCACCGATCCCGAGCGGAGAGCTGCACTCGTGCTTGAGCACGACGCCGTTCTCGAGCTGCTCGACCTCGCCGAGGCTCGGCGCGATCTGCGGGCGCTCGCCACGTTCCCATGCCTCGCATGCGGCCTTGTGAGCTGCGAGCTCGGCTGGCGTGCAGCACTCCTCGTCGGGCGAGAACTTTCGCGGGTCGTAGTCGCCACCGGGGAAGTGGCCGTAGGTCTCCTGCGGCCGCGCGAATTCCTCGATGTAGGCGCGGGCGGCCTCGAGCGCCTTGACCGCGACCTCGTGTGCGTTCTGGTTCATGGGTTACTCCGAACAGTAGGTGGGGCCTCCACGATGGAGAAGCCGTCGATCGTTTTGACGAGCACGGGGCCGAACGCGGTGTTCTTGGCCTCGCATCGCGGACACGACGCGGGGTAGGTCCCGTCGCCGAGCAAGGTGCGGGCGCGGCCCATCTCGCCCTCGTGGCCGATCCATCCGCACTGCGTGCACTCGACGTTGTCGTGCTTCAGGAAGCGCGGCGCATGCCCGGTAATCGCTTCCGGGACCTCCGCTCGAATGGGCTTGAGCTCGGCGGCGAGGAGCGGCTTCGCGATCACCCAGCACGCTTCGCAGCAGCCGATCGTTACGTGCCGCTGGATGAACACGAAACGATCGGCGAGCTCCCACGCTCCCAGCGTGAGCGGGCGGTCGTGGTTCGGCTGCCCCTTGACCTTGTAACGACTCGACGTGCGCTTGTGCGGAGCGTACCCGGCATCCTTCCCGCACACAGGGCAACAGCGAATGCCCATGTGGGTGAAGATGAGTCGTCCGCTCTGCTTGGCCTCCGCGACGGCAGAAGCCACGAAGCGCGCGATCTCCGGAGCGGCTCCGGTGGCTGCGACTCGGATGGCGAAGCGGACGACATCGACGATGTCCTGCACCTCCGGCGAGCACTGTCCGTCCAGGAGGATGAGCTCGTCGTCCGTGAGCGAGACGCTCGTGGTCTTCATCCGGAAGGGTCCAGCTTGGCGACCATCGCCAGCACGGCGTCGACGATGGCGAGCACTGACGAGGCTTCCGCGTCGTCGCCCTTGGCCTTGCCGAACGCCACGACGGCATCGAGCACGGGCTCGAGGGCCTTCCGGATCTCGGCGAGCTTGGCGACGTGCGCGCGCAGGTCCGCCGAGAGCGCGTCGTCGCGCTTGGGGCACGAACGGATGTGGTCCAACATCTCGGCGTTGTCGCGCGGCGACATGTGGCCGCAGTAGACGCAGACGCTCTGCTGCGTGGCAGCCTCCAACTCGCGCACGCGGGCGACGAGCGCGGGGATGTCCGCCGCGGTGACGGTGTCGAGGTCGAGCTTGGTGGTGGTCATCGTCATCGTCTCCTTCGGCCGCCGTCCCTCTCGAGGATGCGCGCCATCTTCTCGCGTTTCCAGCGCTGGACGCCTTGAGAGGTCCAGTCGCGCCCGTCTTCGTGCTCGGCGCGGTCGATCGACTCGCGCAGCGCGGCGGCGATGAGCAGCCGCAGGAAGACCCCGAGTGCGTTCACGACCCACCGACCTTCGGGCGGATCTCGGCCGCAGCGACGAGGTCGAACACCGCCTTGGCGGTCGGGTGCATCTTCACCCCACCGCCGATCTTGGTGAGCATGCTGAGCACGAGGCCGCCCTGATCGCTGTTCATCGGCCCGTTCGTGACCTTGCACCCGTGCGGGCAGACCATGAGCGGGTTGTCTACCCCGCCAAACAGTCGGCAGATTCCGGGCCTCTCGTCGTACGACGAGCACCGGCCGTCGACGAGGTTCGTGCACCGGCCGTCCTTCACCGCCGGGGTCGCGCCCGCGGCGACCATTCGGAGGTACTCGGCCTTCGACATCGGGATCGGCCCGCACGTGTCCGTGCAGAGCCCCTTGCAGTCGACGACCGGGAGCGTGCGGTAGATCGTGTCGATGGCCTCGAGCGCCAGCTTGAGCTTGCGGCGGTTCATCGGGGGAAGTCCTCCGGGTCCGTCGGCGCGGGCCCGTCGCCGAACGCGTCGTAGGTGGCCGCTGCCATCGGATCGGTCGGTGGGTTGGAACTCGCGGGCTGCGACCCCGGCGCCGCGGGTGCGCCGTTCGCTGGCGCGGCCTGGGCTGCCTTCGCCTTCGCGGCGGCGTCCGCGATGATGCGCTTCCGCCGTGCGGCGAGCCACGCGGTGGCGTCCTGGCGCAGCCCGTCATGCGGGTCGCGGTCGATGCGCTGCCCGAGCGCGTCGCAGGCGTAGACGTCGGTGCACGCGCCGATGGCCTTGCGCCACGCGCCCGCGCGCGGGTTGCCGTCCTCGATCGCGAGGATCGGGTCCTGCTCGATGGCGACCTTCGGCTGCTGCGCCGGCGCGCGCTCGCCGTCCTGGCACCAGGCGACGACATTGTTCGCGAGGCCCTCGCCGGGGTTGTCGTAGAAGGCGCCGACCGCGAGGTCCTCGAAGTCGATGACGCGCCCCTTCTCGATGGTGAACCGCACGCGGCCCTTGCCGAGGCTCTCCATGCGGGCGAAGAGGTCTGGCTCGTAGCTGATCCCGTCGCGCGCGACCTCGCCGAGGCCGACCTTGACCGGGACCTTCTTTCCGCCCTGCTCCTCGAGCACCCACTCCTGCTTCTGCCGCACTGTGAAGATCACGTGCGCCTTCGTCTGCATCACGCGCTCGATCGCGCGATTGTAGATCGGGCTCTGCTCCTTCCAGCCGGTCGAGAACTTGTTCGCGCTCGAGGTCTTGTCGACGACCTCGAGTACGCCACCGATCCCGTTCCACATGTGGGAGAGCGAGTCGATGACGATGACCCCCGCACCCTGCTGCTCGCAGTAGGTCAGCGCCGCGTCGTAGGCCTGCGTCGAGTTGTCCTCGGGCGGCATCACCACGTGCTTGAACTTGAAGCCCTTGCCGCTCTTCGGGCTGAAGGCGTAGCGGAGCGCGCTCTTGTGCTCGGTGTCGATCACGTAGAGCGGCCCGAGCTCGAGCTTCTCCACCATCGCCGCCCCGAGCATGAGCGCGGTGTAGCTCTTCCCTGCGCCGGAGGATCCGGCGATGCCGATGCGCGCGAGGATCTGCTCGCGTACCGCATCGACCGCTTCGAACTTGTACGTGCGTCCCATGGTCTCGTTCCTCGGTTGGTTGCGGGCGGTCAGCCCATCTTGATCGACTTCGCGGCTTTGGTCGTGAGCGGCACCTCGGGGCGGCGGCGCTGCTCCGAGCGGCAGCGGTTGGGAGTCTCCGGTGTCGCCGGCAGAAGCGGCCTTCCCCGGTGGCGTTCCGGTGTCTCCTGCCGAGGCAGCTTTACTTGCTCGCATTGGGGCCATCGTTCACGCGCATCGAACAGTCGGCCCCATAGCTTGTGCCGTCGATGCCGATCTGGTTCGCCCCCCTCGGCACGGTGATGCGCAGGGTGACCGGCGGGATGTAGAGTGCGGGCGGCGCCGGCGCGGCCTTCGGCTGCTTCGTCTTCTTCACGTGTCCTCCAGCGCATCGGCGTGGCCGTGCGCGTGCTTGTCGTCCGGGGCTGTAGTGTAACGATCCGACTGCGGATCTCAAGCGACATTCGCCGCGGTTGGCGCGAGTCTCGCGAGGAGGTTCTCTCGCCACTCGAGGGACCATGACGCGCAGTTGTTGCAATGCTGGTGGCCGGTCTTCCGACCGAAGCCGGGCTTGTCGTGGCCCTCGAGCGGGGGCCGGTGGCGCGCGGCGTCGCTCCACGCCATCGAGTCGGCCGACGCGAGCTCGCCGGCGCACGCCTCGAGCCCGTCGACCTTGAAGCCGAAGCCGTGGAGGCGCAGCCCGTCGACCGCCAGCGTGTGGATGATGGTCTTGCCGGTGAGGGTGTCCTGCCGACGGCAGACCGTGCCGACCCCGACGAGCGGCTCGGCGCGCAGGTCGACCCCTGCCTTGTCGTAGAGCTCCTGGCACGTCCAGTAGGAGCCGATGCTCCAGCCCTGGAGCACGGGGATGAATGGGATGTCGGGCGCGAGCGCGCGCAGCTCGAGGAAGTTGTCCACGGTGCGGCGCTGGTGCTCCTCTACCGAGAGGCCGGTGCCGGCGAACGTCACCCCCTTGTGCGTGCCGCCGTGGATCACGACCGGCTCACACATCCAATCGCCGGGCGCAGCGAACAGCAGGCCCCCGATCTCGTCGCGGTACCGGCGCACCTCGGCAACGTACTCCTTCGCACTGATGGTCCAGCGCCCGTGCATCTGGAGCTCGGAGAAGCCGCCCGAGTCGAGCGCCCATTCGCCGAAGGCGCGCGGGAGCTTCTTGACCTGCGAGAGCGTCCGGCGCGAGACGAACAGCGGCACGTCGAGAAAGCGCGCATCCTCGAGCCAGTGCGGCTTCGCCGTTCCGAGCATGAAACGCATGGTCTACTCCTCGTCGATGGTGGGTGGTGGCGGTCGCGGTGGCATCGCGGTCGTCTTCTCGGGTGCGTGCTGCGCGCATCGGGTGCCACGCGCGTGGTCGGCACACATCGGCCGCGCGCAGCGCACGCCGCCCGGGCCGGCGCCGTCGCAGGCGCGCACCGCGGGCTGGCCGCAGCGGTAGCAGTCGGGTCGTCGTCGGCCGCAGATGAAAACGTCGATGCTCACGAGACCGCCTCGCGGTCCGGCTCCTCGCGCCGGAGCCCGCGAATGTAGAGCTTCCAGCGGAGCGCCTCGGTCGCCGTCCCCGCCATGAGGACGTAGCGGGTCGCCACGTCGGGTTGGACGGCCTCCGCCGCCACGGGCTCGAGGTCGAGCGTCACGGTGCCGGCGCCGCTACGGTGGAAGAACACCATGGCGCCACAGCGGGAACAGCTCCCGACGTGGGGCGCCGTCCCTCCGTCGGCGATGCGCTTGCGGATCTTCACTTGGCCTCCGGCACCAGCCACGGATCGCCAGCGATGGAAGCATCGCCGGTGAAGCGCCAGGGTGACGCGCTGTTCACGACGTCTTCCCGAGAGCTTCGCAAGGATCGCCAAACATCGCCAACGTCTTACCTTTCGCGTTCGGTTCGGCGGCGGCCAGGTTGCGTGCCGCCATCTGGTAGTAGCTGGCCTTCAGCTCGGCGCCGACGAAGCGCCGACCCTCTTGCAAGGCGACGTAGCCCTCACTGCCGATGCCTGCGAAGGGCGAAAGCACGACATCACCGGGCGCCGTCCATAGTCGGATGGCGCGTCGGATGACGCCGAGTTGAAGCGGTGCGATGTGACGCTCGTCATCGCCATCCCTGGCCGCCATGTATTGCAGCGTGTCGCCTTGGTCGATACCGCTTGCGTCCGTCTCGGTGTCGCCCTTGCGCGGGTTGCGGAAGGCTGTGAAACCCTCGCCATCTTCGCCTTCCGAGGTCGCCCAGACGGGGCTGGCGTACCGTTGCCATCGCTCGACGGGGAAGTCGTCGTGCGTGTGGCTGATGGGCTTCGTGTTCTCGCCGGGCTTCACCACGACGACGAGGTAGTCGGCCATCCCCTGCCGTGACGCAACAGAGTCCTTGCGAAGCTGCATGTGAAGCAGCCCCTTCGCCTTCGTTCGCTGCATCTGCATGACGGGGTCCTTCCAGATCGTGACTTCGCTGTGGAAGACGAACCCGGCCGCCTGAGCGGCTCGGATCATCTCGCCGCGGAAGTCGCGCAGCCCGATGTAGCCGTCGCGCACCTTGCTCGTCGGAATCAGCATGCAATGGATCGCCATCAGCCGACCGGGGCGAAGCACGCGAAACAGCGACGGCATCAAGTGACCGAAGTGCTCCCCAAATTCGCCGTGAGTGCGACAATTTCCAAGGTCGCGGTCGGAGTTGGAGTAGCAGTAAAGGAATGCGAAGGGCGGCGAATACACCGAGAAGTCGATCGACGACTCAGGGAGCGATGCGCACACTTCGACCGTGTCGGCGTTGTAGAGATGCCAGCCATTGCCACTGGCCTGATCGAGAACCTTGGTCATGGAGCCTCTGGTCCGGTTCGGACCCATTGGGGGACCGTCATCGTGACGGTCGGTTCGTAGGCGTCTGTCTCTCGTTCGGCGCCGCGCACGTTGTGGCGCACGGTCGCTGCCGTGTAGCGCCGCATCTCGTCGGCGAGCTTCGTCGCGTCGGCTTCCTTGCGGCGTAGATTGGCCAACACGGCGCCTTCCAACTCCGCGACGATGATGTGACTGTGAACCTCGCGAGTCTGGCCAAACCGCCAGTTACGACGCACCGCCTGGTACCACTGCTCGAAGCTGTGAGAGACACCGACGAATAGGGACCGTGCGCAATGCTGGGCATTTACGCCGAACCCGGCGACGCTCGGCTTGGTTACGATAACCCGTGACCGACCGTGCAGCCAGTCGACCATGCGCGCCCGCTTCTCGGTTGGGGTCATGGCGCCCGTGATCTCAACGGCGCCGTGAATGGCCGCCGTAAGGGCCTCGCTCTCGGCGTTTAGCTCGCACCATACCATCCACGATTCCGTCGGCTCCGATGCGACGACATCGGCCGCGAGTCGAACGCGGTCCTTCATCGAAGCACGCCGAGCATCGCGTTGCTCGCCGAGCGTGATAGCTGGCGCAGCGAAGAGGAGCCCATGCGCTCGCGCCTGCTCGGCCGTGGCGGCGACGCGGTGCTCGTGCATGACGAGCGGCGGCAGGTCGTAGCCGATGTCGTCGTAGCCGATGTCGGACGGACGCTTGACAAGTGCCGCCCACGAGCAAACCCAGCGCCAGAATGCTTCTCGCGCGTGGCCCTTGATGTACCAGTCCTGCGTGCTGCCGCCGTCGTGGGCGAAGAACATGGCCAGCATCTCGGTGCGTCGCATGACGCCCAAGAACTCTGCATGATTGCCAAGCTCGGTGAAGTCGTTCGGAGACGGTGTTGCCGTGCATGCGAGCCGGTACGGCGTCGCCGCGAAGCTATCGATCATGGCCGTGCGCGTCTCCCCGTCGCTCGACTTGAGGATCGATGATTCGTCGAGCACGACGCCAACGAACGCCGCCGGGTCGAAGTGATCGCGCATCTCATAGTTCGTGATGAGGATCGGGGCGTCCGACTCGGCAAGCGACCGCGCGTAGACGACCGGGACGCCGATGGCGGCACCTTCCTCGACAGTCTGCTCTGAGACGGCAAGCGGCGCGAAGATGATGATGCGACCCTTCGTTCGCTTCGCGACCTGAGCCGCCCACATGAGCTGCATGCGGCTCTTCCCGAGCCCGGTGTCGGCGAACAGGGCCGCGCGCCCGCGTCGCAGCGCCCACGTCGTCAGGTCGGCCTGGAAGGGGAAAAGATGCGGGGACTCGATGGTTCTGCGCAGCTTGAACCCGGCGACCGGCGCGACGAGAGCCTTGGTGCGTAGAAAATCCTGATAGCTCACGTCGCCTCGTAGCCCGGATCGCAGGTGTCACACCATGCTCCCGGCTTGACACTGCGGCCTTCCGCCGTGGGATCGGCGACGACATGCGTCGACAGTTCTCCGCAGCCGTCGCATACGAACCACTTCAGCGCGTTGAACGCGACGCGTGCAATGGGTTTTTGGTCCGTGTCGGGGTGAGACTTGTGAGCGAGATCGTCCAGGTTGGGCAGCCAACGCGTCGCCACCTCGACGGGCGTGTCGGCAAGGACGTTCAGCAGAAGCGCAAGCGCGTGAGCGTTGGATGCCTTCGCGAGCTCGCCAGCCCGCACGAGGATGGCGCAGAGCTGTTCCTCACCCTCAACATCGTGGCGAACACGTGCCGTGAGGTCGGAAAGCGTCATCGTCGCGATCACGCCGACATCTGCCCCATGGCTCACGTTGTGCTCCGTCTGCGAGTCCGTGGACGCGCCCAGTTCGTCACGATCGACCAGATATTTGTCGAAGAACCCGGCCAAATTCTCGAACGTCGTCATGTGATCTCTCCTCGGTGAATGATTGTCGCCCATGTCGCGCGCTCCCATCATGCGCCCGCCTCCCTTGCAGCGAGTTGCTCCGCGAGCGTCCCGTGAATGTCGTAGGCAGACGGCTTAGGAGCCTCGAGCGGCTCGGCCCAGAAGCGGCGCCCGTCGTGGCGGTGCGCGGCGGTGAGGATGCGCGCGACCCGCTCCGCGTCGTCCTGGAGCAGCGGAGGTCGCGCGCGGTCGACGCGGGGTAGCCGGTCGATGACCCGGAAAGATGCGCCGTCCACGCCGACCCGGCCGAGGCTCGAGCCGGGCGCGTCGCGCGAGCACACCACGAAGAGGGTGGGCGTCATCGCGGCCTCAGCAGCATGACGCACTTCTTCCCGTCACTGGCGTCTTCGAGGACCACGTCGGCGCACTCGCCGGTGCAGTCGCACCCCTCGGTGAAGACGGGCGCGTCTGGCGGCATCTGCCGCAACCGCTCGATGAGCTGTGCCACGGTGAGGGTGTCGGTGTCGTCGCTCATCGGAGATGCTCCTGAAGGTTGGTGCAGTCGTAGCTCTTCGTCTTGCCGCGGATGAACGCGTCGAGCGCGCTGGCGTTGACGACCTGGACCACGCGCGCAGCCTTCGGCTCGTCGGTGCACTTGCGGGCGTCGAAGATGTGCGCGACGTCGATCCCGTAGTGGCAGAGCGGCTCCGGCAAGTCCGGCGTCCAGAACGACCCGCGCACCGAAATCTGGTGGTGGCGGTGACAATCGGCGGGGGCCGATTCCTGGCACATGAGCACGAGCCGATGGCCGGCGGCGTACCAGGTCCGGAGCGTGTGGATCCCCTCCGGGCGAGGCCCCGGCACTCCGCCCCCCGGCCCGCCGAGCACGTGCCCCGCGTAGCGGTAGCGGGAGCCGAGCGCGTCGGCGAGCTGGTAGCGCCTGAAACCGTCTCTGACATAGAGCGGCTTCCGGCTCCCCGCCGGCGGCGCATGCTCGGGACCGGCCAACGCCCGGCAGTCGACGAGCACAGCCTTCAGGCCGAGCACGATGTTGAACAGGTCCTGCGGCTCATCGAGCGAGCCAGGCTGGCGCTTGCTCCCCTTGTACGGCGCGTCGCCGTAGCCGATCGAAAATAGAATCCCCGGCGTCTTCTTCTTCGTCATCGTCCCTCCGATGGTACAACGCATCGACCCCGGCGCCGAGAGTCGGCCCGAGGTCGTGCGCGTGCTTGTCGTCCTCGGAGCAAGGTAGCGCTCCGCGGGTGACCTGTCACCCCTCCGGGATCGGTCGCGCGACATCGCCCTTGAAGCGCTCGCGGAGGTCCTCCACGACCGTCTTCATCCATGCGATGTGGCGGGCCTCGACGACCCGCTCCGGGAGCTTCTCGAGGACGCGGTCGAGGTTGTCGAGCTCCGCGAGCGGGCCGTCGCCGTCGGTCGACGGGAGTGCAGCGAAACGGGCCCAGACGCGGGTGAGGTTCGAGACAGCGAGGCCGAGCTGCTCCCATCGGCGGAGCGCTTCGGCGTTGTCGGCGTGGCTGCGGTAGAAGGCGGCGAGCGCCTCCGGGACCGCCTCTTGGTAGAGGCGCAGCGCCTCGCGCATGATGTCGAGGCGCTGGTCGATGAGGCGCCAGTCGCAGGCGCTGCACTCGCAGACGAGCGGCTGGTCGGTCCTGCGTTGCAGGCCGCAGGCGCGGCACTCGAAGACAGGGGTCATGGTGGCTCCTTCATGCTGGTAGTCTCGAATCATTAACATGCCTCCAACGCAGCGACCCCCGCAGGCTACTCGAAAGCAGCCCCGGGGGTCGTGCGCGCGGTCGTGGCTCAGAACGGGAGCGCGTCCGGGTCGGCGGCTTCGGCCTCGGCGACATCGGTCTTGATGTCGCGCGGCGCGGGCGGCGGCGGAGCGGGCTGGTCCTCCATCGGCTGGTCGAGCGCGGCGGCGACCTGCTCCTCGGCGTACACCTTGGCGAGGAAGGTCCGCGCCATGGCCCGGTCGCCATTCGTGAGCTTCACGTAGCCCTCGAAGGTCTCGCGCACCTCGTCGAGGAGGCGGTTGCGTTCGCGGCACGCCGCGTGGTCCTTCCAGATGTCCGCGGTCTCCTGCCGCACCTTGTCCATGTCCTTGTTGTACTTGGTGGTCGCGGCGGTGTTCCGGTCGAGGATGTCCTTGCGGGTCTGGACGCTCGCCTTGATGGCGCCGAACTCCAGATCGGGGACGACGTCGATGAGCTTCTGCTCGTGCACCGCGACCGCGCGTGCGACGGAGAGCTCGGTCCGCCAGTCCTTGTCGATGAAGAGCGGCTTGAGGCGCAGGAAGGCCTCGAGATGCTCCTGCGTCTCGAAGCCGACCGTGCTGAACTTCTCGGTGCTCCAGACCTGGCGCTTCGGGACATCCCTCGGCTCGGGCGGTGGCATCTCGAGCACGGGCTTCTTCGGGAAGAGCACGCCGCGCTCCATGAGCTCGACGTGCAGGTAGGCGTTCACCTGCTCCTCGGTCAGCGAGCCGCGCTGGCCCTCGGAGAGGTCGTAGTAGCGAGAGTATCGTTCCATGGTGGTCGTCCCTTTCGACGCACGAACCCCGGCGGCTCAGAGGAGCCCCGGGGCGGTGCGCGTTGTCGTCCTGGCGAGCGAGTCTAACCCGGGTGGCGGTCCCAAGCGAGCAGCTCGGCGCCACGGAGGTCGAGGTAGTCTCGCTCGTCCTTCTCGGGACCGGCGGCGGTCATCACGTAGGCCCAGACGTGGCCAGGCTCGGGCTCGTACACGTTCCCGAGCGGCTCGCCTTCCGTGGCGCGCGCGAGGATGTGCTCGAAGCGCGCGCGGTCGTGGTAGCGGATCGCGCCACCGGCCCCGTGGATGCAGACCGGCCCGACGACGGAGCCGGCCTTCGTGCGCACGGTCACGTCCGCGTACGGGTCGGGCTTCGGTGGCCACGGCATGGGCCCGTGAACGTACTTGCGCGGCTCGCCCGAAGGCCCGAGCACGCCCGGCACGTCATCGACCGGAGGCTTCGTGTGGAAGCACTGGGCGCGCCGGTGCACGATGAAGCCGCCGACGGTGGCCGTTGTGGGCCGGCGGTTTGGGTCCGGATTGCAGTAGGTGCACGTGTGGTCCTTCGGATGGTCGTAGGCCCACTCGAGCGTGTAGTGACGGCGCCCTAGCCCGTCCGGGCCGGTGTCGTCGTACGTGACGAACATCGTGATCACGTGCGCACCGTGACGAGGCAGGTCCGGACGCCGGTGCCGCTCTCCTCGAACGTGCCATCCGGTAGATCGACGACTCGAGACGTCGGGTACTCGGCGAGCTGCTCGCGGAGCTCGCACGAGGCGTGCGTCTGGCGGAACCTGAAGCCGGCCGAGACGACCGCGACGAGCCAGCCGCCGGGGCGCAGGAAGCGCAGCGCGTGGGCGACATGGAAGCAGTCGGCTTGCTGCGAAAATGGCGGATTCATGAGCACGGCATCGAAGGCCCCGTGTGGCGCGAGCCCAAGGAAGTCGCGCTCGGGTAGCACGGAGAGGCCCGGCTGCCGCGCGAGGGTGGCAGCGCGCGCGGGGTCGCGCTCGCAGCACACGACGTGCGCGCCGGCGTCCCGCGCCGCCATGGCGATGCGGCCGAGCCCAGCGCTGGGCTCGAGGACGGCCTTGCCCGGTCCGACCCCGGCGAGCTCGCACATGCGCTTCGCGAGCGCCACCGGCGTCTCGAAGAAGTCGCCCGCGCGCGGGTTCGCAACGGAGCCAGTCAGGATCGCGGCCTCGATGCGCTCCGCAGCGTCCGTCCCTTCGGGGAAGACGTGCCCGCCGCCGGGGAGCGCCTTCGACGCCTTGGTCCACTTGCCGCCGAGCGCTTCGAGGATCTCGCTCAACGCCTGGTAGTCCTTGCGGTCGATCTGCTCGGTGTAGCGGAGCGCGACGTTACCCTTGCACGTGAAGCGCGAGAGGATATCGAGCACGCGGTCATCGACCTTGAGCTGGTCGCCCTTCGTTCGTCTGGCCATGGTGGTCCTTTCTGGTTGGAAGAGAATGGGAGCCGACCCGGGCAAGAACCCCCGGCCATATCGCTTGCGCCCCGAGCTTCACCGGGCCCCGCCTTTCGACGGCCGGTCACGCGGCCCGCGCCGCGCGGAGGCTCAGAGACTCCCGACGCCACGACCTCGGCGAGGCTGGTGCCTCCCGAGGTCGTGCGCGTCATGCGTTCTCGACGCCCCACCATGCGCCGTGCTCGTCGGAGCCGTGCGAGGTGACCTTGACGTTGTACCGGCGGAAGAGGTCGTCCCAGTCGTCGAGCAGGAAGCCGAACGCGGACCATCCATTCTCGCGATGGCCGAGCAGCCATAGCTCGGAGCCGCGGAACCGAACGAAGCCCGGCGCGAGCAGGCGCGCGGGGCGCTTCGGCGGAACGCTGGAGCGAAGCGCCGCGATCTTGTCGTTCGCCTCGCGTAGCTGGCGCCGGAGTTCGGCGACGCGAGCAGCATGGCCCGCGAAGTCGCATGCCATCTCGAACGCGCGCTCGTTGTCCGCCTGGTCGTTCGGGGTGACGAGGATCTTGAGCTTGTCGGTGTTGAAGCCCGAGCTCCGCGCCCCGCGGGCGTCGCCGCAGTAGGTCGTGACGGCCTCGATGGTCTGGTCCATTGTGTCCTCCTGACGCAGCGACCCGGGCGACCTTGCGGCCCCCGGGCGTGCGCATCATGCCGCAAGTGCGGCTTCGGCTTGCTCGAACAGATCGGCGAGGCCTTCATCGTACAGCGGCCCGACCTTGACCGGGAAGATGATGGCCACAAGCCCGTCGCCGGGCTTGACCTCGGTCTCGCGCGAACGCAGGTCGAGGCCGCCGCGGTGCTGGCCGCAGACCCACCGGATGGCGAGCACCGGCCCCGCGTCGCGGAGGCTGAGCGAGGCCGTGACCTCCGGGAACTTCCGGGTCACGCGCGCGACCTCCGCGAGCTTCGCCCGAGGGATCACTACGTTGTGCCCCTCGACGCCGATCGCGATGTGCTTCTGCGCGCTGTCGGCGACGATTGGCCCGAACAGCGGCGCCACGTCGAAGCTGACGCCGTTGTCCTCGCGCTTCGCGGTGGAGATGAGCTCCGCGACCGCGTCGCGGCACGCCTTCGCCCGCGCGGCCTGGTTCTCGCGCGCGGTCGCAGCCTGCGCGGTCTGCTTCGCCGCGCGGTCGGCAGCGAAGTCGTCGCTCCCGTCGGCGCTCACAGGCCACGCCGCAGCTTGCGCGCGACCCTCATGTAAAGCCGGCGCTGCTCGAGCGGCTCGTGACCCTTGCGCGCGGCGCGGGTGAGCGCCTCGGCGGTCTCGCCCGGGTCGAAGCCCTGCGTCGCGAACAGGCTGAGCACGAGCTTCTCGGTGAACGTCCAGTGGCGCTTCCGCGGCGCCCTCTCCTCGGTTGTGGTCGACATGGTGTGACCTCCCTTCAACGGCTCGACCCCGGCGGAGCACGGAGGCTCCCCGGGGTCGTGCGCGGCGTGCAGTCGGCGACCGCCTCGGCGAGGGCCTCTTCCGCGGGCTTGAAGGCCGCCTCGGCGAATTCCTCGGCGACTTCCGCCGCGACCAGATCATCGACGAACGATTCGGCCGTCTTGAAGCCTGGGGTTCGGGTGGGAATGAGGGAGCATACGAGCGTACGAAACCGGGCGTTCATGTCTTCGTTCATGGGAGCCTCCAACGCCGCGACCCCGCCGGCTCCGAAGAGCCGCGGGGTGGGCGCGTTCAGCGGTAGACCGACGGGGAGAAGTAGAGCAGCGCCGCGAGGGCGGCGCCGACGACGAGCGCCGCGACGTACAGGAAGACGCCGCGCCGGGTCACGTGGCAGCTCGTTCGGCGGTGCGGCTGCCGTAGCAGGCGTCCGCGCCGTGCTCCTCGAAGAGCTCGACCACCCGAGCGGCGACCGCTTCTTCCGCGGTGCGCTTGCTCGCGAACGGCTTGCCGCCGCCGACTGCGGCGGCGCGAACCTGCGTGCATCCGGCGCGGCCGACGTAGACGAACCAGGCGCGCAGCGTGGTGCCGGAGTCGATCGGCTCCCGGCGCACGTCGTAATGCCCCGCGAGGATGTGCAGGTCTTCGAGGCTAAGCCCGTCGGGCGGCGGCTCGGTGTCGTCGGGTGGGTCGCCCTGGTCCGTGGTGTCCGTGGTGAGCCAGGCATCGAAGCCGGCCGGGAGCTCGCCGGTCACGACGTCACCGTGAATGTGGCGAGGAAAGCTCGCATGTTGGCGATCGCCTCGTCGTAATCGCGCTGTTTGTAGAGCATCTGCGATAGAGCGCGCGCCGCCTCAGCTTCCGTGAGCTCGAGCGGCGGCCCACCAGTTTGCTTCTCGAATCCGATCAGTTCGTACAGGCCAGGGAAGTCGCCTGGTTTGAACTTCGGGTAGAGCGTGTTGAGCGGGAAAGCCTTCTTCTGTTGCATGATGTCCTCCTAGCGCAGAACCCCCGCAGCCTTGCGGCCCGGGGGTGTGCGCTTCACGTGATCTCGATGCGCCCGTCCAGCAAGGCGTTCTCGATGCCCTGGACCTGGTCGGCCCCGCAGTCCTCGCACGGGTAGCCCTCCGCGTCGGGCTCGGTGTCCCGCACCGGGATGGCGCCGCACGCGAGGCACACGCCATCGTAGCTCTCGCAGTGCTCGTTGTACTCGGCTTCCGTCATCGTGGCGACGACGCGGGATGGCTTGGTGACGGTAGCTGTCGTGGTCATCGTGAAACCCTCCTGCGCCGTGGCGCTTCGATGATGTGGTCGCCGCGCTGGATCGTCCAGGCAACTTCCTCGGCGAGCTCCGGGTGCTTCGGGCTGAGGAGCTCACGCAGCGACGCGAGCGAGACCGTGTCGACGTCGGCGCGGTCCCAGCCGAGCGCGTCGGCGCACCGCCGCTTCAGCTGCTCGAGGTCCGGGCCGCTCACCGGCGCCCCTTGGCGCGCAGCGCGACGAAGAAGACGCAGCCGAGCACGAGCACCTCACAGAGCGCGTGCCCGAGGCTGTGCCGGAAGCCGACGACGTGCGCGACGCGGCCGATGAGCCACGAGCACCCGATCGCGAAGGCGAGCGCGGTCACGGCGAGCTCGCTCGGGAAGCGGCGGAGCGGGTGCGCGATGCGGTACGCGCGCGCGTGCTCGTCGCAGAGCGCGCGGTCCGTCATCCCCCGCATGCGCGGGTCGGGGATCAGGGTCGTCCATCGGCGCTCGCAGCCGCTCTCGTGGTCGCATGTGTCGTCGTCGGTCTCGGGTTGCGCGAGGCGCGCATCATGGTCGTTTCGCATGGGTTCCTCCTGACGCCGAAGCCCGGACAGGCTTGGAAGCCTTCCGGGTCGGCGCTGGTCACGCACACTCGACGGGAGCGGCGAGGCTTGCCGGCAGCTTGCCGGCGAATTGCTGATCGACGATGTTGCGCATCCACGTGGTCGTGAAGCTCACGAGGTCGTACTGGATCCGCCGGTTCTCCCTCGTCGGCTTGCCCTTCTCGTCGAACACGATGGCGACCTGGTAGAGGCCGACCGCGTGCTGTTCGTACGTGACAGGGTACCACTCGCCGGTCTCGGGGCGCCGCCAGTAGGTGATCTCCGGGTCGCTCATGATGTCGCCGTTCTGCTCGTAGCGGTGCGCGACCGCGATCATCCCGGGCCCGATGTACTCGACCCCGAGCGCCATGATGCCGGCGCCGCCGTTGTCGATCTTGCGGTGGTGGCGCGCGTCCTCGTCGCCGAAGTCGTCCGAGAGTCCGGACACGAGAACGTCGAGCACGCGCTGCGCAGTCTTGGAAACGGGTTTCATCGTAGGAACCTCCTAACGGCTCGACCCCCGCACCGTTGCCGGTCGGGGGCGTGCGCATCCTACTTGAGCAGGCCGAGATCCCGGAAGCTCGCGAAGCGCCCGGTCGAGCCGAGCACCACGTGGTCGAGCAGCTGGATCCCGAGCAGCTTGCCCGCGTCGGCGACCTTCGCGGTCATGTGCCGATCCTCCGGGCTTGGCGTCTCGTCGCCGCTCGGGTGGTTGTGGGCGAGAATGATCGCGGTGCACCCGGTCACGATCGGCGTGCGGAAGATCGTGGCGATGTCCGTCGAGCAGGACCCGAGCGCGCCGCGCGCGACCTCGGTCATGCACACGACCATGTTCGCGTTGTTCATGCCGACCACGTACATGACCTCAACGACCTCTTGCACGATGCGCGGGCCGAGTAGCATCGCGATGTCGATCGATGTGGCGATCGGCTTCGCGGCGGCCGCGCGCTCGCTGGTCATCGCAGGCTCACGCAGGTAGACCGTCCACCCGGGCTCGAGGCAGTCGCTGTAACGTTGTCGCATGGCATCCTCCGACGCGACGACCCCGGCGGGCCGAAGCCCCCGGGGTCGTGCGCTGTTTGCTTCACGCGGCGGCGGTCGCCGGCGCGGCGGGGAACCACGCATCCAGCCAGTAGCCGGCGCACTCCTCCGTTCCGCTCGCGGCGTAGTCGGCGAGCCCCTTGACCGCGTCCGCCTGTTCGACCGCGATGTAATCGCCGACTTTCGTGCTGTTCTGCTTCAGCGTGAACACGTGGATTACTTCCACGCCGTCGGCGGCGAGCTCCGCGCCGAGCTGCTTCGCCCGGTCGGGCTCCTCGGCGAGCAGCTTGCTGAAGCCGAGCACGAGCACGCGCCCGGGCGCGCACGCGTGCACGTCGGCGCGGCCGACCTTGCCGCTGGTCCCGAGGTTGCGATACCCGGTGACCTTGCTGGCGATCGTCGCCGGCGACCACATCCCGCGCGACGGCTGCATGATGCGGCAGTCGAGCACGTGCGCGACGTCGAGCGCCGCGCACATGCGGCCGAGATGTTCGGGATTCGGCAACGATCGTTGCCCGATGGTGAACACGAGCCGCGACGGCGTCGTGGCGCGGGTCGCGCTCGGGGGCGGCGCGGGCGTCGGCGCAGGGGCCGGCGGAGGCGTGGCGGCCGCTTGCGGCGCCGGAGCGGGCGATGGTGCGGCCTTCGGCGCGCGCGGCGCCTTCGGTGCGGGAGCGCTCGCGGGCGCCTGGGGCGCGCCCGTTGCGGCGAGCAGTGCCGCGCGTGTTGCGTTTCTGTCGTGCTTCTTGGACATGTGGACCCTACCTTTCAACGCGTCGACCCCGGCGACCCTTGCGGGCCCCGGGGGATGCGCGTTGTCGGTCGGGCGAGGCGAGGCCTACGCCGTCAGCATGAGGCACTCGACCGCGGCGGGGAGCTCCGCCATCGCCGAGCTCATGTCCTGGAACGTGCCGCCCCCGGCCTCAGCGAGCCGCCGGAGCGCCGCGACGGCGCGGAGGTCGCGCGGGTTGCCAACGAAGATGCAGTCGAGCACGCCGGGAAGGCTGGCGACCGCGTCGAGACAGTCGTCGATCTGGTCGACCTCGCCGTCGCAGATAAGGACGGTGCGCGCCGGGCGCGTCGTGGCCGCGTGACGGATGGCCTTGTGGGCCTGGGTCCACCCGCAGTTCCATCCGGCGGTGACACCGGGCTCCGGCAAGCGCTGGCCCTTCAGGACCTCGCGCGTCTCTTCGGCGAAGGCGACCACGCGGGCGAGTCCGCGCAGCGGGTTGAGCGCCTCGCGCAGGACTTCGAGCCGGCTCTTGCCGTTGATGCCCGACGGGTCCTGCATCGATCCCGAGCAGTCGGCGAGTACGACGACGCCTTCACCGGCGGTAGCGAGGCGCGCAAGCGTCTCGGCGGTCGTGGTCGCGAGCGCGCCGCTTGCGGCGCTGAACATGTCGGAAAGGTCGGCGGGGACGTGGACGGTGTTGGTAGTCATGGCGGTCTGTTGCTCCTTCAACGCGGCGACCCCCGCACGGGGTTACCGTCGGGGGTCGTGCGCATCATGCCGCGCGAGCGGCGGCGGAATAGAGGCGCGCGAGGAACTGCGCCGCGCCGTTCGCGTTTTTGAACGCGACGGGGTCGCCTCCCTGGTCGGGGTGCTTGACCGCGCCCGACCCGATGAGCTTGCGGAGCGCCTTGCGTACGCCATCTTCCGTGCGCTCGCCCGGGCTCATGCCGAGCACGGACCGCGCGAGGCGTTCGGCCTGGAGCGGGTCAAGCGGCGCAGCCTTCGGGGGCGGCGGCGGCGCTTGCGGGCGCGGCGGCGGGGTCGCCGCTTGCGGCTGCGGTGCGGGCGACGGTGCGGGTGCGGCCGCTCCGGAGCGCATCACGTCGACCGTGGCGCCCGCGTAGTGCGTCGCGACCGCGCGGAGCACGGCATGCTCCTCCGCGATGGGGAAATCCCAAACCGCCGGCGCGGCCTTCGTCGCGCGGTGGAAACGGTGCCCGATGATCGTGTGGTACGCGGCGACCGCGCCCGGGTTGTACGGGCCGCAGACACCGATCCGGCCGTGCGCGTCGTCGCAGAATACGTCTACCTCCGTCGAGGCGTCGTACGTGGTCGGCGCGGCCGCTTGCGCGGGCGGCGCGGCGCGGCGCGTGCGGCGAGGCGCGCTCGCAGGCTTCGAGCCCGAAAACTCGCACAGAGTGATCCGCGCGCCCGTCGCCTTGTCGGCACCGGACCACAGAACGGCGGTGACCTGCTCGGCCGAGCGGTCGCCCTTGGCGGTGACCGCGGTCACGAGGTCGCCGGGCGAGGCGTCGCCCTCGACGCGCAGGCACCAAACTCCGCGGTAGCGTGAAAACGTGGCTTGCATGGTAGCTCCCTTCAACGGCGCGACCCCCGCGAGGCGAGGGCCTCCGGGGGTGTGCGCTAGATGCGTGGAAAGCGGCGTGGCGCCGTGCGGGGCGTGCACTCCGCGGCGCGAAGGTCCGCGGCGAGCGCGGCGTCGCGCTGCGCGCACGCCTCCGGGCTCATGTCGAGCCGCGCGCGCCGCGGAAAGAGCTCCTCGAGCGGGCGGGACCATGCGGGCGTGTTGGGTCGGTTCGGGCGAGCTCCGCCCGCGTCAGGGTGCGCCCTCACGCGCGCACCGTCTTGGCGGCCGCGCCGCGTCCCTTGACGATCGCCGGGCCGCTGTGGATCTGCTTCGCGGCGCGCTTCGGGCCGCGGTAATCGATCGGGGTGGAGCCTCGCGCGTAGCGGGCCGCGTCGGTCTTGTAGCTCGTCCGGATGTCTTGCATGGCGTCTAGCCTCCTGAAAAGCGAAGCCCCCGCGGTCCGAAGGACCCGGGGGCGTTGCGCTGGTGTTGCCGGGGTGGTGCCTCGCGCGCCGTTGTCGTGGCGACATGCGAGGGGCCGGCGGAGCCGTTTTTAGCGGCCGTCGCTCCCTTGCGAAGGGAGCATCCTAGGGGGTAGCGTATGAGCCGGGCCTAGGGTTGGACTCTCATCGGTTGGGCCGTCCCTTCCGAAGCCGAGGGGAGCGCCCCCCGTCAAGCCTCATGGGTCCGAATCGCGCTTTCGCGCGTCGACGGGATCAACTGCTCCCGTTCGGACGATGTTAGAGATCGTGTGTCGAAGCACCGTAACTCCCGGCCTAGTGGCTCGCGACTGACCGCCCGGCCGAACCGGGTTGCGCGTTGGGAACTGTGTGCGTTGCGCGTCAAGCGCGCGGCCTCGTGCTCGCGGTGCGCGGGGGCACCTGGTCGCCGACGGGGTGAGCCGTAAGCGTTGCCGATCGCCGGTTCGACGTGCCTTATCCGGCCCTGAGCCGTTGCGCGTCGTAGCTCTCCCTCGCTCCCGGTTACCCCGCGCTTCCCTTCACCGGGCCCGCGGCTCTCCGTTCGCTCCCGCATTTCGCTCCGTCTTACTGACCCTCCCCGCTTGACCCCGCGACTTATCCGGCCCTGAGCCGTTGCGCGTGAAGGTCGGGCGCCTTGCGGCGTCCTTCGGTATCGGGCTTTCGACGTTGCCCCGTAAGGGCGGCAAGCGTGCGTTTCGGGACTCACTACCTAGGAACCTGAGCGGTCCTCGCAGTCAGTCTATGTGCTCCCCTGTCAGCGGTCGGGGCCGTCCGTCCGGCGTTGCGTTGCCCGGCGACTAACCCCTAGAGCAGGCGCCGTGCCTAACCTCTGCTGACCTGTATTCGGGTACTTAGGACCGTTCCCGGACGTGTGGATTGCATCCGTGGAATCCGGCCGTTTCGGTTGTGCAAGGCGTCCCGTGAAACACCCGACCCCGAAAACGTCGCGAATCTAGCGTTGTCTCGCTGCGTCAGCGGCAATCGACGGCGCGTCATCCGAATTTGTGGGCCTTATGTTTCCCGTCGGTTTTCACTTCTGAACGACGGATCGGGCTCCGGAGGCTCGAAAGTGTTTCACGGGGTGCCCCGCTGGCATCCCCCCGGACGGGTGCCCCGCGGGGCCCCCTCGCCCCGTAGCGGCGCCCGGGCGCACTCTGGCGCCTTCCGGCCGTTCCCCTGGCGCGAAGGCCTTCCGCGCGCCCCGGGGCGCGCGCCTTGTCAGATCCTGGCGTCCGGGCGCGTCGTTCCCCCGATGGCACCGGGGCGAGCGTTCACGCGGAGCGCTCGCGCGACCGCGCGCGCTGTCGCCCCTGACGCGCGGCGAGCTCGGCTCGAGCTCCTCGAGCGCTCGACGCCACCCGTCTCCTCGCGGTAGGCTGCGCTCGGACGACGAGCACGCGCCGCGGGCGCGGGAGGGACGACACCGATGCCGACGTACGAGCTCCAGAAGGACGACCCGAGCCACACAGGGGAAGCGCTGCGGCTCCGCGACGAGCGGAGCCACGACGTGGCGCACATCCTCGGCGAGACCGACCCGGTCGTGGTGAAGACGCTCGGCTGGCTGCTCCAGCAGCTCGGGGCGGCGGAGGTCTCGATCCTGGTCGCCGAGGCGCTGGAGCTCGAGGCCGCGGGCGGGGTATGGGTGGTCGCCACGCAGGCGCGGCGCTCGCTCGGTGGCGTGTTCTTCGCGCTGGTGAAGATGCGGGCGACGCGCGCGTTCAACGCGGCGCTGTTCCGGCGCCAGCAGCGGGAGGTGGCCCGCGGCTCGGAGAAGGCTCTCGCAGCGGGTGAAGCGGCGCTAGGCGACGCGGTCTCGGCGCTGACGCCCAAGGGCGAGGAGAACGCATGGCAGCTCGCGAACGCGGCGAAGTTCTGCGCCGCGCGGGCGAAGGCGACCGACGCCTGGAAGGCCAGGGGCACCGGCGGCGGACCGTGGGAGCCGAGGAGCATCCAGTGTCCGACCTGCGGGGCGCGCGTTGGGGAGCCGTGCTCGGCGACGGTCACGCTGCACACGCGCCTCGACCCGAGGTGCCAGCCGCGCGGGAAGGCGCCGCCTCCACCGAGACCGCCGCCCGCGCCGGAGCCCGAGGTGCTCGTGCGGCGCCGGAGGCCCTCGTGAAGGCGCTGCTGCGCGCGAGGGATGTTCAGGTCTTGGAGGTGGCCGAGGTCGTCGGCCACGTCGACGCATTCCTCCGCTACCGGCAAGACACGGACCGCGTGCGGGCCGAGGATGCCCTCATGCGCCTTCGGTACGCGGCCTCAGACGCTGGATACACGGAGCTTGAGCACGACGTTCTCGACGTCCTTGACGCCATCAAGCGCGAAGAATGGGGATGGGTGGAGCACTACAAGCGAAGGATCGAGGCGTCGCGATGAAGCAGGCGGACCTCTTCGCACCAGGGCCGAGGCCGACGCCGAACGCCTGGGCGGTCTTCTCGAGCGAGACGCCGCCGGTGTACCGCTACTTGCTCGGCCGCCGCATCGCGCCCACCGGCCCGCACGGGCTGGTCGTGATGGTGAACCCCTCGACGGCGGGTGCGTACCGGCCGGACGGTCGCGAGGACAACGACCCGACCGTGACCAACCTGAAGGCGCGCGCCGCGTGCTGGGGCTGGGGCTCGTTCGAAGTGGCGAACCTGTTCGCGCTGATCTCGAGCGACCCGAAGGCGCTCCGCGACCCGCGCCTCGTCCGGGAGGTCCTCCACAACGACCTCGTGCTCGGCGAAGCCATCGGGCGCGCGGAGGTGCTCGTCGCTGCCTGGGGGAACGCCGGCGCCGCCTTCCCCGCGCGGGTCGACGCGGTCCTCACCAAGATGCTCGCGCGCGCCGACGTGCACTGCCTCGGCCGCTGCGCCGGCGGCGCCCCGACGCACCCGCTCGCTCGAGGCCTCCACCTCGTGCACGATGCGACCCCGCTCCAGCTCTTCTCGCTCGCGCCGCGCGGCTGATTCGCCGCTCCTAGCGAGGTCCGCTCGACGTGGATCTTGACCCGCGCGGCAGCGCTGGCGTACCGTCTCCCTTCCGCCACCGAGGCACCAACCGCACAAAATGGCGAAGCGCCGAAGGCTCACTTTCCAGGGAAAGCCGACGGCGCTTCAGGAGTACGGCGAGCATGGTCCAGGATACGAGCGCCAGAGTCAAGCGTCCCCGCACGAGGGACCGCTGATGGTCAGGCAACGGATTCAAGCCGAGGCCGGCAGTCTCGAGGCGATTGGCGAAGCCATCCGCGCCGCCCACGCTAAACTCGGCGACGTGGGGGCCCCGGCGATCTGGGGCATGATCGAGACGTCGGTTGTGGCAACGGGTCTAGCCGCCCTGCGGATGGCATCTCGCGCGCCAGGAATCCAGCCGGACGAGACGGCGATCGTGCCCGACGACCTTCGCGCGAAACGCGCCGAGGCTGGGCGCCGCGGTGGGCTAGCAAGGGCAAGCAAAGCAGGCAAGTTGCTTCAAGCAAACCAAGCAAACTTGCTTCAAGCAAACCAAGCAAACTTGCTTGCTTTGCCAGCCGCCGACTCTTCTCACGTGCGCGTGCCTGCGTCAGATCCCTCTGGATCTTCTCCTGGGACGTCTCCCGGATCTCAAGACCAGAAACCTCATGCTGTCTTGGAGGGGGGTGCAGGGGGGAACCTTCCGGCGGCTCCCCGATCGGAGCCTCCGGCTCCGAAGGATGGTCCGGTGACATCGAGGTCGGCGGAGGTGTTCCGGCTCACGTCACCGGAACCCACGAAGCCACCCTCGAAGCCGAGCCGTCGAGCCGAGGCGGTCGAGGTCGTCGAGCACTGGCAAGCGGCGAGCTACCACGGACGCCGGCCCCTGCTGACCGACGAACGGGTCAAGCTGGTCGAGAAGCTCCTCGCCAAAGGGCTCACGGTCGCCGACTGCAAGGCGGCCGTCGACGGTGCCGAGCACGATGACTGGATCATGGGACGCGACCCACGAACCAGCGGCAAGCGGTGGACGGGCATCGAGACGATCCTGAAAAACGTCGAGCAGGTCGAGAAACTGCGTGACCTCGCGGACGGCGGAGCTATCAACGCCAGCCTCGAGCGAAAGCCGTGGCCGTTTCACATCGAGCTTGTTCCCGGAGCTCCGACGACGGGGGACGAGATCCATCGACTCGCGCAGCGCGTGTTCTCGCCAGAGGCGAGCGTGATTCGCGCGACACGTGACGTCGAACACCTGGAGGCGCACCGATGACCCTGCGTTCGGTTCAAGGCGGGAACTACAAGCCCGCGTCGGTGGCGGGTCGCGTGCCACCCATGGACCTCATGGCCGAAGCCGCGGTGCTCTCGGCCGCGATTCTCGACGAGACGCAGATCGGTCGCATCGTCGAAACGCTCGGGCCAGAGCACTTCTACTCGGACGCTAACGGGCGGATCTTCGAGGTGGTCCGCGACCTGTCGACGGCCGGTGTTGCGATCAACCTGGTCACGGTCGTCAGCAAGCTCCGCGACCAGGACCGGCTGCGTCAAGTCGGTGGTGCGGCCTACCTCACCGAGCTGCTCGACGCGGCGCCCGTGGTGGATGCGAAGAGCGTCGCGGCGTACGTCAAGATCGTCTACCAGAAGTGGCGCCTCCGGACCCTCATCGCGAAGTGCCAGCGAATCGCCGCCGAGGGTTACGGCGATGTCGGCGACGAGGACGAGTTCGTCGACACCGCAGCGGCGGACATCGTCGATGTGCAGCGCGCGAAGGTCGTCGCCGAGGGCTGCATGGTGGGCGAGGTCGTCGACCAGATCGTAGCCCAGATCAACGGCACCCCGGCGAGCCCTTCTCGGGTGTCGGTCAAGACGGGCCTATCGACGCTCGACAAGTTGTGCGGCGGGCTGAAGGCGCCCCAGGTGACCCTGCTCGGCGCGCCGCCTGGCACCGGCAAGAGCACGCTCCTCCGCGACGTCTGCGTCAACGTCGCGCGCGACACCGTGACCGTCGATGGGAAGACCGTCGCCCAGGGTTCGGCGATCTTCTCGCTCGAGATGGACACGGCGGAGATCGCACTCGCGATGGCGTGCACCTACGCGCGGGTCGACTACCAGCGCTTCGAGACGAACGATGCGACGTCCGACGAGTACGCCCGCATCTGGGCCGCGCTCGCGTGGGTCCGCGATCTGCCGATCGTGGTCTACGGAAACAGGGACATGAAGGTTCACGCGCTGCCGACGCTCATCGAGGACGCCAAGCTCAGATTGCGGTGGAAGGGCGCCGCGCTGCGCCTCGTGTGCATCGACCACCTCGGGCTCCTCGTCGACAACGAGCCAGAGGCGAAGAACAAGATGGAGTCGTCGACCTACGCCCACGTGTCCCGCTACATCGGCACCGTGGCGGTCGCGAAGCAGGTGCCGATCCTGCTGCTCACGCAGCTCACGCAGAAGGAAGACGGCAAGCAGTTCGCGCGCGGGTCCAGGGACGTGGAGGCGAACGCGGACAACTTCTGGCTGCTCAAGGTCGACGAGAAGAAGTGCGCGCCAGGCGGTTCCCGCGAATCCACGAAGACGCCGCGCGAGGCCTCGGTTACCATCAAGAAGCAGCGGAAGGGCCCGAAGAACGTCTCGGCGTTCTTGTGGTTCACGCCAGCGTTCACGCACTTCAGCGATTCCCTCTACGACGCGGAGACGACCTGATGACGATCCACTTCAAGTGCACCGGCGGCTGCGGGCAGCGCGTGGCCGACGCCAACGTGATGGTCAACCGCGACTTCGCCGAAGCCAGCGTGCTGTTCGCTCGCGTCGTGTGCAAGGTGTGTACGAACCGCCTGGACGCGTCCGGAAGCGGACAGACCATGCAGAACCTGTGGGAGGTCGGCTGGGTCGCGCGCCGCCCGCTGCGGCTCATGTTCGACGTGTTCGCAAGCCAGGGTCGGTATCATTGGGCAACAACCGCGATCGACGACCTATGGCGCATCATGCAGGAGGCGCACCCGGATCTGTGCAAAGGCACGTCGCAGTCGTGACCGACCACCACCTCACCGCCGCCGAGCTCGCCGCGAACCCGTGGGCATCGTGCGGGCCGGCGTCGCTCGCGGCGCTCCTCGGGCGGCCGCTCGGCGAGCTCCGGCACGCATTCCCGCACCAGAACGAAGGCTCGACCTGGACGACCCTCGCGATGATGGAGCGCGCGCTGGCGCGGCTCAGCGTCAAGTACGAGCGCACCGTTCCGGACGTGGAGGTGGTCTCGGTCGGCGGGTACGCCGCGAACGCGAGGAAGTGGCCGCGCCACGGACTCGTCGTCGTGCAGTTCGTCGGCTCGTGGAGCTCGATGCCGTTCTCGCACCCGGCGCAGCTCGCGCGCACGCACTTCATCGCCGTGAAGCCGCCTGCGCCACCACCCGAAGCGAGTTCGGTCCTGCGGATGATGAGCGAAGCCGCGCGCAACGTCGGCGACGTTCTCGCGCCAGAGGTCGCCGCGTCGATGAGGGCGAGCACGGTCGTTCGCTCGATGCCCGGAGAGCCCGTGAGCGCGAGCGTCTTCGACATTAACCTGGTCGACGACGAGGCCGCGCCAGACATGCACGGGTGGACGATGCGTCGGGCGTGGGAGAAGCACTGCGCGCCGTTCCTGGCGTCCGGGTACGGCAAGCGCGCCACCGGCGAGTGGTGGGTGCGGATGGGGCTGGAGGTCGCACGATGATCCGTCTGCTCGGTTGTGGGTCGCGCACGTGGTCAGACCGCGCGCGCGTGCGGCTCGAAGTAGCCCAGCTCGCGCCTGACGTGCTCCTGCACGGGGCCGCGCGGGGCGCTGACACGCTCCTCGCCGAGGAGGCGCTCGCCTGGGCGCTCGCCGCCGGCCGCGCGCTCGAGGTGGTCGCCTTCCCCGCGCGGTGGGAGGACCACGGGATGCGCGCGGGCCCGGTGCGCAACGCGGTCATGCTGCGGGATGGAAAGCCCACGAGGGGCTTGGCCTTTGGGGCCCTATGGCGCGAGAAGGAGGGCGAGATCCGTCGGTCCGGCACCGGCGACATGGTCTCGAAGATGCTCTGGGAGAAGCTGCCGGTGCGGTGGATCCAGCACCCGCACGCGCCGGCGGAGGACCTCGTCGCGATGCCGGCGCCGCCGAGGTCGCTTCGATGAAGCCGACGACCCCGCTCGACCGCGTCGTCGCGAGCCTGCGCTCGAGGCGGTTCACGCGCTTCCGCGACGAGGCAGAGCTCCAGCGCCTCATGGCTGGCGTGTTCGCCGAGGACGGCATCGCCGCGCTTCGCGAGCACGCCCTCAGCGCCAAGGACCGCCCCGACTTCTACTTTGAGGGCGTGGCGGTCGAGGTGAAGATCGGGGGGTCGACGACCTCTCTGGCGCGTCAACTTTTCAGGTACGCGGAGGTCGAATCCGTCACCGCGTTGGTGCTAGTCTCCACGCGGGCGAGGCACACGACGATGCCGACAACGATGGTCGGCAAGCCGGTCGTGAATGTGCACGTCGGAGGGTTCGTGTGAGGTTCACCTGGACGATCTACGCGCTGGCGGAGCCGCTGCCGCTCGCGACCGCGGGCGATGTGCGGTACGTAGGCTTCACCACGAAGACGCCGGAGCATCGGCTTCGTGAGCACCGCTACAACGCAACATCCGACGCGGTCGGCTACAAGCAGCTACACGCGCGAAGGAACCGCTGGCAGCGCAAGCTCTACCAGATGGGAGTGGCGCCCGCGCAGACCGTCCTTGAGTCCGGCACGTGGGAAGGCGATGACCCGGACGAGTTTCGCGCGGTGTGGGCGCCAGCCGAGCGGCGCTGGGTCGCGCACTACCGCGCGCTCGGGGCCGACCTCACGAACATGACCGACGGCGGAGACGGGACGCCAGGACGGCACCACACGGAAGAGGCGAAGGCGAAGATCGCCGCGAACACGCGCGCGGCGCAGCTCGGCCGGAAGCACACGCCCGAGACGCGTGCGAAGATGAGCGAATCGGCGCGGCGAAGGCAAGCAGCGCCAGAGGTCCGCGCTGCGATGAGCGAGAGCCTGCGAAAGCGCGTTTTCACTGCTGAAGCCGTTGAGAGGATGCGGGAGAACGGGCGCAGGAGCGGGCATTCGCCAGAGGCGCTCGAAAAGCGAGCGGCGCAGATCCGCGGCCGAAAGGCGACGGCCGAGACGCGGGCGAAGCTTTGCGCCGCGGCGCAAATGCGTATCGCTCGGCCAGGGGCGTTGGACATGCAGCGAGCCAGCCTGCGCGCGGGCAAGCACGTCAAGCTCAACGCCGAAAAGGTTCGCGAGATCCGCGCAGCGGTCGCCGGTGGCGAGTCCCAATCGTCCGTGGCTGTCCGGTATGGGCTCCACAGTGCTTCGGTCTGCAACATCGTCAAGCGCAAGACGTGGCGTGACGTCCAGGACGAGGTCGTGGTGGCATGAGCGGGAAGGCGGTCATCGAGCCGGAGAAGAAGCGCTGGGCGATTACGGTCGATCCAGACGTCATGGTTGATCTGAAGCGAGTTTTCGCGAAAGCCGACAAGCGCGACATGGGGACCGTGTTCTTGAGCGACACGCCGGAGTGCGCACGGAGACTGCACTGGTTCAGCCAGCTTCACCCATTGGCCTTCGAGCCGGAGAGCTACCTGCTTGAACGGAAGGCCGAGTACGAAGAGCAGTGCTCCACGGTCGACCGCATCCTCGCGGCTGGCTACTCGCCGCCGAAGTTCGAGATGGCGATGCACCCGCGGCCCTACCAAGCTCAGGCCGGCGCGCTCTGTCTCGCGAGCGGTGCGCTCCTGCTCGGGGACGCAACCGGGGTGGGGAAGACCCTCAGCGCGTTCACCATCCTGACCGACCCGCGCGCGCTGCCCGCGCTGTACGTCACGCTGACCGCGCTGCCGTGGCAGGTCGAGAAGATGCTCAAGCGCGCCATCCCGGGCCTGCGCACGCACATCATCAAGAAGGGCACGCCGTACGACCTCGGCAGGATGCCAGACGTGGTCATCACGTCATGGTCGAAGCTCAAGTCTGACTGGGCGTCGTGGTGGGGGAAGGTTGGCGCGGAAGGCGGCCTCGGCGCGGTCATCTTCGACGAGATGCAGGAGCTACGGCACCCTGACACCGAGCGCTACAAGGCCGCGAGCCACGTCGCCAAACATGCGAGGTTCAAGCTCGGGTTGAGCGCGACACCCGTGTACGGGGCCGGCTCCCAAATCTTCAACCTAGTCGAGGTGCTCAGGCCAGGGGCGCTCGGCACGTGGGAGGAGTTCTGCCGCGAATTTTGTGGCACGTCAGGCGGCGAGAAGCCCGCGGTCAAGGACCCTGGCGCGCTCGGGCTCCACCTTCGGAAGATGGGCCTGATGCTCGCGCGCTCGAGGGCCGATGTCGGGCGCGAGCTACCGAAGATCCAGCGGATTATTTTGCCAATCGAGATGGACGAGGAGCCTCTCAAGAACGTGGCCGGTCGCGCGGCCGAGCTCGCCCGCATCGTGCTCCGCGTTGGCGGCGACGGCCTGTCCAAGATGAAGGCATCGGGGGAGATCGACATGCTCCTCCGGCAAGCAACGGGCATCGGGAAAGCGAAAGCGGTCGGCGAGTTCGTCGCCATGCTGGTCGAGTCCGGGGAGCAGGTCGTCGTCTACTGCTGGCATCGCGAAGTCTACCGAATCCTCAATGAGCGCCTGAAGCAGTGGTCGCCGGCGATGTACACGGGCAGCGAGAGCCAGCCGCAGAAGCGTGAGGCGAAGCGCCGGTTCTGCGACCGCGATGCGCCCGACCACACGCCGATCCTGCTGATGTCCCTTCGGAGCGCGCAGGGCCTCGACGAGCTTCAACACGTGTGCAGCGTGATCGTAGTGGCAGAGCTAGATTTTGCCCACGCCGTGCTCCTTCAGGCGGAAGGTCGGATCGATCGCGACGGGCAGACGCGGCCGGTCGTGGCGTACTACCCGATCGCGTCGAGCGGGAGCGATCCAGAGATCATCGACCTCCTAGGCTTCAAGAAGGCCCAGCTCGATGGGCTCATGCGCCCTGGTGAGGACGGCGTCGAGAAGGCGCCCGACCAGACCGCGATCATCGAGCGCGTGAAGCGGCTCGCGGCTGGGCACCTCGCGCGGCACGACCCGGCGAGCCTCAAAATGATCGACGGCGCCAGCGACTACCTCGTGAAGCCCGAAGATGAGGACATCGAGGACAACGCGCCGCGGTTCGTGCCGCCGCCCGAGGTCCGCGCCGCGCGCGTCGAGGCGCGGCCGGCGCTCGCCGCGCTCCCGTGGCTCGTGGACCCGACCGCGGACGACGACGAAGGAACCGACGTCACCGACGAGCTCGAAGAGGCGGGGTTCCCGTTGCACTACTGGTTCGATGACCCAGGCGGCGGGAAGGTGATGCTCCGCCGGTACGACAATGAGGACGGGACCGGCGCGAAAATCTGGTGGTATGACCTGCCCCCAGAGGAGCCCCCTCCACCACCCCCGCCGCCGGCGCACAGGGTCGTCCGCCGCGACGGCACCCGCGTTGCCCGCATCATCGAAGGAGCCAGCGAATGAGCCACTGCCCGCAGTGCACCGACGCGGTCGACCTCTTGCCGTGCGCGACGGACGAGCACCCCGAAGACGGCCTCTACTGCCCGCGGTGCGGTAGTCCTTTCGTGCGCGGTGGGCCGCACCAGCCTCGCCCGCGCGAGCCGGAGCGGGTGAGCGCGCGCGGCGACGTGACCGGCTACCCGTTCGCCCTCCACGTCGAGCCGGACGGCCTGGTGCTGCTCACGATGGACCCGGGGCCGGGACAGCAGCGCCTGACCTGGCGCGGCACGCCGGAGGACCTATCGAGGCTCGCGCGCGCCGCGGTGCACATCCGCCACGAGGCGAAGGCGATTCAGGACCGGCTGCGCGGCGCCAATCGCTGGGCGTTCCGGCGCGACGCTGGCGGCTTCTTCGCGCGGATCTACGACAGCGAGGCGCGGCTCGTCACCTGGACATCGGGCGGCCGGCGCACGACCGCCGCCCATAACATCGGTCGCTCGCCGCAGAAGTGCGACTCGTGCCGCGCGGAGCTCCCCCGTGGCAGGCAAGGCTTCCGGCCGCTCGCGACCCCGCAGGGCGCCATGGGCAGCTGGGACGAGGTGCGGTTCTGCGCCGCGTGCGTGAGCACGGCGCCGATGCCGACCGCGCGGCCCGCGCTGGTCGCGATCGACGGCGGCCGCACGAAGGCGAGGCGGGCGTGAGCCTCTGGGTCGTCCATCACGGCGACAACGCCGACGTGCTTCCAACGATCGCGGACGAGAGCATCGACGCCATCGTCACCGATCCGCCGGCCGGGATCGCGTTCATGGGGAAGGCTTGGGACCGCGCGACCCGCCAGACGTTCGTCGTCACGATGACGGCGACCTTCACCGAGTGCCTTCGCGTGATGAAACCGGGCGCGCACGCGCTCGTGTGGGCGTTCCCGGTTCATCGGCATCGAGCGCGAGGCCGTCCACGTCGAGGAAGCCCGGGCTCGATGCGCGCAGGCGGAACGCGACCTACGCGAGGAGCGGAACGGGCAAGCCCGCTCTTCGGAAGGCTGGGCACGTGACCCGTCGCGCGCTCGGCCGCGCCGGCACCAACCTCGCGGCGTGGGGCTGGTACGCGCTGATGATGGTCCCGGTCGCCTCCGTGCCCGGCGGCAGCTTCCCGAGCCTCGTCCAGCGTCCTGGCCCGGGGCGCGTGTTCTGGGCTGCGTGGTGGACCTCGGACCCGCGCCGGTACGATGTCGAGCCCGACGACTACGGGTTCGTCGAGGGGCCACGCGCCACCGGGGACGCGGTCGGGGCCGCCTACGACTCGCTCCGCAAGGGGCGCGGCCGCGCGGTCTACGATGTGTGCGTCGGCGAACTGCTCGCGCGTCGCGCCTACCGCGCCGGAGCTCCACAGCGCCGTGCGGTCGGGCAGGACTTCGAGGTAGTCGCGCGCGGGTGGCTCGAGGAGCAGGGCCTCGACCCCTTGACCGTCACCAGCCGGCAGGTTCGCGCCGCTTGGCGCAAGCTCGTGACAGCGGTGCACCCCGACCGCGCCGCGGGGAGCTCGGTCGACATGGATGCGATGCGCAAGCAGTACCAGGCGGCGCTCGCGGTCGTGCAGGCGCGTGAGCAGGCGACCGTGCGCACGGAGATCGCCATGGGGCGCGCGCCGGCACGCAAGGTCCGGAAGCCGCGGAAGCGGAAGGGCGAGCAGGGCGCCGCCGACCTCGGAATCGGGTAGTACCGCCAGCGTGCGCCGTGGTAGCCTCCTGGCTCCCGCGCAGGGCGACCGCGGACGCCGCGGCGCATTTCTCTGAGGGGGACAGGGACGGCCATGAACGCTTCACTTAGCGAGTGGGAAGCGCTAACTGAAAACGACAGCTTCAAAGGTCGCATTCTTTTGGGCTTCAGACTAGGACCAGCGGGCCCAAGTGAGTACGAGTTCAGAAGGCAAGTGCCAGGGCAACCATCATGAAGCTCGACCTCGACGTCATCCGTAAGTGCAATCTGACCCTTCCAGAAGACGGTCCGGCGAAGGCGTTCGACACGACCGTCGCCTTGCTACAGGCGCGCATGGATCTATTCGACGTGCTGGAGGAGCTGGAGAGCACGCGAGATGCGTTGAGGGCTATCGCCGAGCTGGCGCCTCGTTGCCGTGAGGGTAGCTGCGGCGACGACTTCGACGATGGCCCAGGTGAGCGCCGACTCGCGACCTACGTTTGCGACTGGTACGGCGTCGTGATCCGCGAGGCTGGGACGCCGGGGTGGGCCTACACGTACGAGGACGATCCTGAGCACCTCGAGTCCTGCTCCCCTAGCTTCCTGCGGAGGCCCTCCAACTTCCGCATGGCTGGCGAGGCGCCGGCGCGGCCGCTGCCGGTCGTGGAACTCCGATCCGTGCCAGCCGGTGCGGTCGCGGATGTGGTCGTTCGGCAGGCGCCTGTCCCGAAGCTACCGCCGGCCGTCGAGCCCATCGTTTCCACGCCGGAGGAGATGGGGGTGCGCGTTTACATCTTCCGCGGACGCCTATGCGTCATCGCGGCCGCCGTGGGGCGCGCGCTCGGGTACGCCGACGATGGGAAGAAGCTCGTGGACAGCATCCGCGACAAATGGGCCGCCGAGATGATCGACGGGAAGGACGTCGCCACCCTCAGGGCCGACGATCTGCGGGAGTTCAAGGCCTTGCTCGATGGTTCCCCCGATCGGCGGGAAGCATCGAAGACGTCGCAGCTGACCATCCTCTACGAGTCCGGCTGGGACATCGTGTGCATCAAGACCGACAAGCCCGAGGGTGTGCGCCTTCGCCGCGCGCTCGCCGACAAGGTGCTACCGCGCATGCGCCGCGGCGAACCTGTGGGCGCGGCACCACCGCCGCTGTCGTCGACCGATGCGAAGCTCGACAAGATCCTCGACGCCTTCGCGTCGATGGCGCAGCTCATGGGCAAGTTCATCGGCCAGGGGCAAGCGCCAGCGGCAGCTGAGCCCGTGCGGGTTGCCCCGCCGGCGTCCGACATCGGGCCAGGCGTCCGGCGCCTCGTTCCGAGGTCGTGGTCGGGCGAGCACTGGATCGCTGCGATGATCTCGGATCGCCACGGGCAGACCGTCTCCACCCGGAGCGTCAACAAGGCGATCAAGGCGCTGAAGGTCCGCGCTCGGCCGGATGTGGCGGTCGAGGAATGGGTTCAGAAGGTCTCGCCAGCGGGCAAGACCTTCCCTGTCCCGTTCTGGCGGTACGCGCCGCCCGTCATCGACGAGATCGACGCGCACCTGTTCCCCGGTGTGCGCGGGGCACCCCCACAGCAGAAGATCCCCGGCACCGACACCGAGACCTAATGCGCCTCGTCGTCTCCTACGATGTCCCGGCGCGCATCCCGAAGAAGGGGTCGCGCGCGGGGAAGCCGACCGCGGGGATGGCGTGGCTCGTGCGCCCGAACGCCAACATGATTGGCGGGTCGATGGGGATGATCGCGGCGCGCAAGGCCGCGCAGCGGAAGATGGCGCTCCGCGCGCTCCTCGCCGCCTTCGGCGATGGGCCGCTTCCGGTGCAAACCGAGGCCGGCGAACCGAACCGCTTTACCGTCACGATCACGCGCCACAGCGCCGGCTTCATGGACGACGACGGGTTGTCGAGTTCTGCAAAGTGGTGCCGCGACATCATCGCGTTCTGGATCCAGCGCGGCGGCGCGGCGACGCGCGTGGAAGGCTGGGAGCGGAAGCTCGGGCGCGGCGACGACGCGATCGCGTGGAAGTACGCGCAGGAGCCTGCGAAGAAGGGCACCTACCGGGTCACCATTGCCATCGAGGACCTCCGCGCCGCCCCGGACCGGGTCGTCACCGCCGAGCAGGTGGCCGCCGCCCCGCCGACCCCGCCGCCGGCGAAGCCCGCCAAGCGGAAGCCGAAGGCCGCGCAGCTCGCCGTCGTCGAGACCGCGTCACCGCCGGCGAAGCACGGGCGAGGTGCGGCCCTCCAGGCACGCGCGAAGGCCGCTGGACCGGCTCCGGCGCCGATGCTGGTGCCAGCGGAGCCAGAGCGGAGTCACCTCCCGCTCGGCGGCCCCTACGGCCCCGGACCAGGGCACCCGGGCGGGGTAGAGAACTGCGCGACGTGCGCGGCGTACCTGCTGACGCACCCCGAGACCCGGATGCCCGCCCGCGCGCGCGCGGCGGCACCAGGCCCTCGCCGCAAGGTGCTCGTCGCGCTCCCCTCCGAGAACCGCGACCCGGACAGCGACGACCTCGTCACGCGCGACGTGTCGACCGCGCCAGGCTTCCGCGATGCCCCTCCGACCGTGCAGCTCGGCGACAACGAGGGGCGCGTGATCCTCGCCCGCTTCGAAAGCGAAGATGACGGCGGCGCGTGCTGGCTGTACGTGGAGGTGCCGCGATGAACGACGACGCGCTCGCCGAGTTCCTGAAAGAGGTCATGGCGCTCGCCCAGGCGCGCGGCGTGCGCACCCTCGTCGTCGGCGCCGTGTCCGAGGATGGGCACACCTTCCGCATGACGCACTTCGGCTCGCACCTCGAGAGCGAGGGGCTCGCCACGCGGCTGCACGAGCAGGTCGCGATGGCGGCGCGCGGCCTGGTCCAGGTTACGCAACACCCGGTCCAGGCGCCCGCGCCGGAGCCGAACAAACCGAACAACACGTCGGGGATGAACTGAAGGGCGCGCGGCGCCCGGAAACGAGAACACGATGGCCACGATGAATGCCCAGGGTTTCTACGAAGAGGACGGCGCGCTCGAGCTCCCGGTGCCGATCGACGCGGACGAGGTCGAGAAGGACAACCACCGGATCGCCGAGCTCAGCTGCGAGATCGAGCCGATCGACGAGGAGCGCCGCCGGGTCGCGAAGGCGCACTCCAACAAGTTCAAGCCGTGGGTGAAGGAGCACGACGAGCTCGTCAAGGACATCCTCGAGAAGAACGTGAAGGGCGAGGACGCCGACCGCCACCGCGAGAAGATCGCGCAGCTCTCGTGCAAGATCGTCCCCGAGAAGCAGAAGGCGTCCCAGGATGCCAGCCGGTTCCTCGAGACGCTGCGACCGCTCCGCGACGAGCGCACGACCCTCGCGAAGGAGGTCAACGACCAGATGCGCCTCTCCCCGGTGCCGGTCCGCGTCGTCTTCGAGACGAACGAGCGCGTGCTCTACCGCCTCGACGGGCCGAAGCCGGTCGAGGTGCAGCGCACGCCCTACACCGCGAAGGAACGCGACGAGATCAGCCAGGGTTCGCTCTTCCCGAGCATCGACATGTTCGACATCTCGAAGCCCGGCGCGAAGGCCAAGACCGAGAAGGCCACGAAGGCGGCGGCCTCGAACGGCAACGGCAAGGAGCACGCGAACGGCGCCGCACCCGCCGCCGCGAAGGGGAAGGGCAAGACCCCGCCACCCGGTACTCGCAAAACGAAGCGCCCGGCGGCGGCGCGGAGGACGCAGGCGTGAAGGAGCACGACGAGCTCGTCAAGGACATCGTCAAGGACATCCTCGAGAAGAACGTGAAGGGCGAGGACGCCGACCGCTACCGCGAGAAGATCGCGCAGCTCTCGTGCAAGATCGTCCCCGAGAAGCAGAAGGCGTCCCAGGATGCCAGCCGGTTCCTCGAGACGCTGCCGGACTTCATCCTGGCCGAGTACCTCGCCGACTGCCTCGCGGCGTACGACAAGGCGGTCTACGCGCGCGCGACCTGGTTCGCCGGGCGCAGCGACAAGCCGGGGCAGAGCCCGACCTCGCCGCCAGTCGCCGCGACGGAGGTCCCCGCCGGTCCGCGCCGCCATGCGGCCGACGACGACTGCGGCTGAGGGCGCGATGGATGGACAGCAGAAGGTACCGCCCGCGGTGCAAGCCATCCTCGAGCGCGTGCGCAACGGCGAGATCGACGAGGAGGAGGCGCGCCGCCTCGCGCGGGAGGCCGGCGCCGCCGCGGCAGGCGGCCCAGCCCGCCAACCGGAAGCAGCGCCGCGAGCTCGCCGCCAAGGTCCGCCGCAAGGCGAAGCGCTGAAACAACGCGGCCCCGGGGCTTGCGCTCCGAGGCCGCGGCGACAGCGCGAGGGGACGTGTTTTTGGACGACAAGTCCCGCGCCGTCCAGGAACACCTACCACGCCGACCACGCGCGACGCCACCGCTTGACAAATCGCTCGCGCGTGGCCCATCATGGCGGACATGAACTCCTCCATGCGCTGAAGCGGTTCACGTACCGCCCGCGGTCCCTGCCGCGCCCGTCCTGCATCACTACCTGATCTGTCGCTCCGACCTGCCGTGGGTCGACCGTGCGATTCAGATCGCCCACGCTGCCGGCGAGAGCTCCCCGGGCCACCTGCCCGAGGGGACCAACGTCGTGCTGCTCATGGTCCCCGACGAGGCCGCGCTCGACGTGCTGTCCCGTCGGCTGTCCTGGGCCGGCGTCGACCACGTGCGCGTCGTCGAGCCCGACGCGCCGTGGCTCGGACAGCTCATGGCCATCGGCGTGCCGCCGGGGAGGAAGGAGGTGGTGGGGCGACCGTTCTCGTCGCTGTCCAAGCTCCGTTGACCGTTACGGGCGCGGACCCTCGCTCGCCGAGGCCGCGCCCACCTGCGCCCATAGCTCAGACGAGAGCGCCCGCGCCGCTTGCGGTTCGGGAGGTCGGTGGTTCGTAACCATCTGGGCGCGCCGGTCTGGTAGAAGGCCAGACGCACGGGTTCCTAGCTCAGTTGGTAGAGCAGCAGGCCCAAACCACCACTGGGAGCACGACCACATGACTTAAAATAGGGCTCGGTTGCGGGTGCAAGTCCCGCGGAGCCCACCACGCGCCTCTAGCTCAGTTGGCAGAGCGCTCTGGACGCATACCAGGGAGGTCATCGGTTCGATCCCGATGAGGCGCGCTATCGGCCCGCATCCTTCGCGAGCAGGAAGCACCACGCCGCCGCGCGCACCGCGCTACGGTACCTCGACTCTGGCGTGTAGGGCGTGTCCGCGGCTCCCTTGGCGGCATCGTGCGCGAGGTCGGCGAAGGCCCGCGGTGGGTACGGCGTGGGGTCGCTCTTGGCGGCGGCGGCGAGCTCGGTCTCGAGCTGCTCCACCGCGCCGGTGACATCGGCGCAGAACGCCGCGAAGGCACCGGCGGTCGCGCGCGCCCCCGCCGTCTCGGCAGGCTTGTCGAGCGCGTGCGGCTCGAGGCCAAGGTCGCGCTCGGCGTCGCGCCGCGCGGAGAAGAAGAAGTGTCCGTGCTGGCGATCTCGCCAGAGGGCGCGCCCGATGCGCGCGGCGCCCTCCTCCGTGGTCGCGAGCTCGGGGCGGACCCTGCTGTCGGCGCTCACGCTCGCGCCTCCGGGAACGCGCGGGTGCCATCGCGGAGGTCCTCCGGCCACTCGGACGGATCACCGCCGTGCGAATCCTTCAGGCGCACGCGGAAGCGGCCCCCGACATCCTCGAGCGTCCGGGTGGCCGCCGTGGGCCAGCGCTCCCCCGGCCGCGAGATGCCATCGGTGACGATGTTGGCGCCGAGCTGCTTGAGAAAGTACGGGACGCCGGCCGCGGCGCACTCGTCCCGCATCGACCGCGCCCATGCAAGATCGAACGGGCGCGCGTGGTGACCGCTCTCGCCGCCTTGGATCACGAACTGGACGCCTGGCCGGAGGAGCTTTCCCATCCCATCGCACCGCAGCGCGCCGAGGTAGCGCGCCACGTCGATCGCCTCGATCTGCGGCTCGACGGACAGGAAGCGCACGCGCGCCGGGATCCGGAGCAGGTGGGGGATGCGCTCGTCGGCGCGCTTCTGGTCCTCGACGCTCGTGCCGAACCAGATGTTGCGCGGGACCTGGTAGCCGACCTCCGTCTCCTCCGGCGCGTTGAAGCGAAAGTAGTCGAGGACGAAGTCCGCCATCTGCTCCGTTCGCTTCGTCAGCACCTGGAACGTGTGGTGGCTCGCGCGCTGCATCACGTTGAACACCGCGCGGATGTCGTCGTCCGGGTGCCCCTCGAAGAAGAGATCGCCCATGTCGCAGACGAACACCTTGCCACCCTTCCGCTTCCGTAGCGGCTCGTCGAGACGGTCCGGCATGAAGCGGTGCTGGCCGGTGAAGCGCGGCTCACCACGGTCGTTCAGGCGCGCGATGTCGTGGTACATCGGGAGCTTCGGGTTCTTGGAGAACCGGGTGCCGATGAGCTGCTCGGCGTAGCAATGCTCGCACCCAGGAGACGCCCGTCGGCATCCCAAGAGTGGGTTCCACGTGTAGTCCGTCCACTGAATCGAAGTCTTGTTCACACGCGTCTCTCCCTCCGCGACGCACGGCGCCGCGCTTGTCGTCCGGGCGCGAGCTTAGCAGGCTTGACCGGCGGCCCGCCAGCGGTGCAGACTTCGCCGTGGACGACGAGCCGGGCGGCCGCCCGGAGGAGACGAACATGGGAGACGAGATCGAGCTGGTCCTCGCGAGGATCAGCTCCCGCTACAAGCTGCTGCACCAGAACCTGGAGGACAACGCGCACACGCTTCGCGCGCTGCGGGCCGAACGCAACGAGCTCTCCGCGCAGGTCGCGAGGCTCGAGGGCGAGCTCGCCACGCGGACCGAGGAGCGCGACCGTGCTGAGCAACAGGTGCGCGCGACTCAAGCAGCCATCTTCGAGATGCGCAAGGATGCGCTGGCAGGAGGCGTCGGCTCCGGCGGCGCGGGCGTTGGCGACGCAGGCGGCGCGCACGAGGCGCAGGCAGTGACGACGGCCGAGGAGGCGGATCGTCGCTGGGGGAAGGGCTTCGGCGATGTCTTCCGCGGGACCTTCGCGGCCCCGCGCGGCGAGCGGCCTGGCGCGCGCGCGGAGATCCGGCTCAGCGCCGATGGCAAGGTCTGGGGCGAACCTGGCGAGAAGCTCAAGATCCAGTCGGGCGGCTCGGTGTGGGCGTGCGTCGCCGACATGCGCGGCGTCTACTCGGTCGGGTGGACCTTCGACCGGCCACATGCGGCCGACCCGGCGCCGTCGAGCGGAATCCTCTCCGGACCGTGCGGGAGCATCGTCCAGTTCCAGCCGCCGGTGGGGGACGGATGGGGGCTCATCAGGGTCACCGTCAACAACGGGCGCGACGAGTTTGGTGTCGAGTGGCCAATGCAGCTCAGCGCGACCGCGAAGTGGTACGTCGCCGAGGAGAAGCCGGCCGGCGACCTCCCGAAGCCTGACGAGGAGCTCCCGCGGCTCTCGCTCCGCTACCACGGGAGCGCCGATGTGCTCGAGGCCTTCCGCGACTGGCGCGACGCCCTGAACTTCTACGAAAGCTGGGACTACCACCAGCGCCTCGATCTCGACGATGCTCAGGGCCGCACGATCCAGCGGATCCGCGTCGAGGCGTTCAATGTCCTGATCGCGCGGATCAACGATGCCAAGCGCATGCACGAGGAGAAGCCACGATGAGCCGCCCCCTCGCCTTCCTCGCGGTCGGGCGCGAGGCGCTCGCCGAGGTGCTCGAGGACGCAGATGCGGTCGTCAGCACCGGCTTTGCCCTCCAACTCCGCCAAGACCCGCACGGCTACCTGCGCGCGTGGGTGCAGATTCTCCGCGTCGGCCGCATGATGCGCAAGGTCGGCGCTCCGATGTACAGCGAAGCTCACCGCCGCGCCGAGGTCATGGTCGGCCTCGCCTGGCGCGCCTACCGCGCTTCGAGGTCGTGGTGAGCCAACGCGCGCGCGTGCTGGTACTCCTCGTCTCCGCTGCTGGGCTGACGCTCGCGGCGGCCTGGTTGTGGTTCCATCATCCGACGCCGACGGAGTGGGTGATCGGTGTGGTGTGGGGCATCTCGAATCACGTAGCGTTCTGGCTTGGCGCAGCCGATCGAACACGGATGGATCGTCGATGAACCTCCACCGCCCGAACATCCCGCCGGCCTCGCTCCCGCTTCCCGCAGGAGTCCCGCCGACGGTCCCCCGCCGCTCGCTCCCCCTCGTCCGCGCGCGCGAGCAATCCGCCTTCGTCTTCTTCCGCGGTCCCTCCCGCCTGAACGGCGCTCCCATCATCGGGGTCGTCACCGGCGCGCATTCGAACCCGACGCACGGCCGCCACAGGCATAACACGAAGCTCGGCCCGATGGCCCAGCTGCACATCCTCCACGCCGAGGTCGCCCCGAACATCGCGAAGCGCACTGGCCTCGATGTCGCGGTCTGCGGCGACTGCACCCTCCGCACCGCATCCGGCGACCTCCGCTGCTACGTCAACACCGCCTTCGCGACCACGACCCTTTGGAAGGCGCACGCCTGGCGCCCGCAGCAGCTCAAGCTCGCCGCCGAAGCCCTCCGCACCCACCACATGCCCCTCCGCGTCGGCTCCTACGGCGACCCCGCCGCGCTCCCCGAACGGGTCATCGCCGCCCTCGTCGCCGCCGCCCCGGGGCACACGGGTTATACCCACGACTGGCGGCACCCGCGCTCCGCCTGGCTCAAGCCCTACTGCATGGCCAGCATCGAGAGCGAGCACGACCTCGACCGCGCGGTCCGCGAGGGCTGGCGCACCTACCGCATCGTCGTTCCGCACGGGCACCGCCGCGTGCTCGTCCTCGACCACCACGAGGTCCTCTGCCCCTCCGAGACGCACGGCAAGACCTGCGACGACTGCCGCCTCTGCAACGGCTCCCGCGGCCCCGACGACGCCCGCAAGCTCGTCGCCATCCCAGCTCACGGCTGGCGCGGAAGGGGCGGCCGATGAAGAAGCCGAAGCTCGTCTACAAGACAACTATCAAGGCCGAGGCCCGCGCCACGGTCGACCGCATCCTCAAGGCTCACGAGAAGACGATCGGTCGACCCGCGACCGATGCCGAGCTCTTCCGGTGGAGCGCGGTCTACTTCGAGATCGGCGAGGCGATGGAAGACCTCGCGCGAACGCGCAACAATCGAAGAAAGAAGGGCCTAGAAACATGAAGTTCACGCTCGACATCGACCTCGCAGACCTTCCGTTCCTCGTCAGCTTCCTGCGCGAGCAGGCGCAGCCATCGACCCTCAGCGACGACTACTACGAGCAACGCGACATGCTGGGCGCCCAGCGGGACGAGACGGTCGCGCAGGCGGCGCGTCGGGTCGTACAGGCGCACGACATGCTGAGGGACGTGAACGAGAACCAGGGACGACGGATCGCCGCGCTGGAGGCTGAAGTCCAAGGATACAGGGCCCGTCTCGAAGAGTTCGGCAACCCGGCTGGCGCCTGGCGCGCCTTCGCGTTCGCTCTGGGCTGGGCCGGCGGCTACCACGATGACTGGCAGCCCGCCCGGGAGTTCATCGAGAACCTGCTCGACGAATCCGGGGTATCGCTGGGTTCTGGCAATCTGCCGCGCCTGCTGCTGGCCTGGAAAGAGCACCGCGCCAAGCGATGAGGGCCTACCGCTCGAGCCTTCCGTGCCCGCCATGGCTCTCCGCCGAGCTCGACCGCCAGGTCCGCGTTCAGCGCCTCATCCTTGAGCTCGCCTGCCTCAAGGACCGCGACTTCGCCCGCACCGCTCCCTGGGTCGCTCGAGGGGCCTCCCTCACGAGCCATGGTACGGTCGAGCAGTACCTCCAATTCTTCCGCGCGCTCATCCTCAGCGGGCAGCTCTGACCCCGCAAGGAGCGTGACGACCGCCCCCTTCTCGTGCCATCCTGTGCCGACCAGGGCCAAAAGACCGTCTCGACGGTTCCCCGAGGACCTGGACTGAGGCAGAGAACAGTGGCAACGGATCGAAGACCCCACGCCGGAAGGGCTGGCGGAAACGGCTCCGTCGAGAGCATCCCGGGCGCGACCTCGGAGGAAATCGAGCAACTCTGGCGTGA
>Ga0181522_10000185_pt1 | contig 49459 bp, 44 predicted proteins | sample PEATcosm2014_Bin_27_FD_121103 | JGI IMG/M metagenome (GOLD analysis project Ga0181522, IMG submission 121103) | Peatland microbial communities from MTU Mesocosm Facility, Houghton, MI, USA - PEATcosm2014_Bin05_10_metaG | ecosystem: Environmental > Terrestrial > Soil > Wetlands > Peat | place...
CATCGCCGCCAAAATTGTTGTAGATCAGATTCGTCAGCAAAATCAGGGTATAGGCGGCTATGGCGGGAAAAACCAAATCGGGTTTGTGATGTGGAAAGACGCCGTTGCTACGAAATATCAGGAGCATGAAAAAGGGAACGATAAGCGTGAAAAGCATGGGGCCGCTACGCGACAAGTAACGAAATTCTTTTTCCATGATCATGGTGGTGGGTCCGGGCAGTCCAGGGAGGGCCCAGCCGCGGGCCAACTTGTCGATTGGTTCGGCTGCACCAGATGGTCCTGATTCGCTTAGATTTTCTCCGCGATACTCTTGCCTGACGCGGGCACTGAGCAATAACGCCGCGATTGCGGTGTAGCCGCAGAGCACCGAAAAATAAGTAAGGGCAACGCCAGGATTCCTTCGTGAACTTTGGGTTATCGCTGCTGCGGCCAAGCCTGGTGGTAACACGCGCTCGGCTGGAATAATTTGTGCAGCCAGGCGTAGCCATTGAGAACGGTTCCCGTGCTCGTAGCGGCGCAGAAGAGGCCCAATCAATTGAATGCTTAAAATTGCTCCGATGAATAATACGCCCAGGATCTCACGGGTTTTTCGCTGCGCCAGCCAACGCTCAAGCCATGCAAAAAGCATGCGCGAAAGCATCAGGTTGAAAACAGCGAAGGTCAGCAGCGTCAAAAGGGCGACTGGAAAGACGTGCGGGGATGCGACAGCGACGCCAATGCCAATTCCCACCAGGCACAAACTCCCCATGAGAGTGGCCGGGTCGAATGCACCATAGGCAATTCGGACCAGAAAATAGGCTGGATAACTCAAGGGGTAGCGCAACAAGGTCGAGGAATCTGAGGTTTCTGAAAAGGCGGCTGAAAAGATGGGAAACAATTGCCAGAACGCGAACACGGGCCACAAGAGGATTGCGATCCACTCCGGCTCGCCGTGGGAGACGAAATACCAGGCAGCGGCGCCGAGGCCAAAGGCGCCGCCGAAGGCGCCTGTCGTCAGGAGTAATCCGACGATGATGCGAGATATTAGTTCAAGTTGGCCACGGGTTGTGCGCAACGTATTCACAAACAATCGCCAACGCAAAAACGCAATCGCGGCGATTCTCTCGCGGGTCATTCCAGCCATGACAACTCCCGCCCCGTGTTTTGGGTCGTGCCCACAACACGCAAGAAGATATCTTCGAGCGTCATTTTCCCACCATCGCCGCCAGCGCCAGCGCGCAGTTCCTCGAGCGAGCCTTGAGCGACCAATCGTCCTTTATCGATAATGGCGACGTGGCTGCATAGCCGTTCGACGATTTCGAGCACGTGGGAGGTCAAGAAAATCGTTGCCCCACGTGCGATCATACTTTGCAGCATTGCCTTGAGTGTGCCCGCGGCAATTGCGTCCACGCCTTCAAATGGTTCGTCCAGAAACAAGACTTTGGGACTATGAATGACGGCGGCCGCCAGCGCAAGCTTCTTCTGCATGCCATGAGAGTAGTCGGTGATGAGCTTCTTATGTTGGTCTGCCAACTGCATGAAATTGAGTAATTCTTCCGCGCGGTTCCTTGTGGTTGCGCGGTCGAGCCCGTACATCCGGCCGACAAAATTCAGATACTCCCATCCCGTAAGGCGAGTGAACAACGCCATCCCTTCTGGGACCACACCGATCTGACGCTTTACCTCGACTGGATTCTGGAGCAAATCCAAACCCAGAATATCGATCTTGCCGGAACTCGGGGCGAGCAACCCGGTCAGCATTTTGATCGTGGTAGATTTGCCGGCGCCGTTGGGCCCGAGAAACCCGAAAAACTGACCTGACGACACGCGAAGGTTGACATTCTCTACAGCAACGATCTGCCCGAAGCGGCGCGTAAGATTTTCGGTGGATACCGCCGGAACGTCCATAGATGCCCGACTCTAGCACGAGACGGGGGTGTCTTCCAGATATTGTTGCTAAGAGAGTGCGGGTTTGCGGGTAGTGTAAAAGCGCGGGGCGCAGTTCTATTTCATGACACCACGCTGGGCAATGCCGATGTTGTCGCGACTGGTATTTTTGACCAGGTACATCATTTCATCGGCTTGTCGGATTACATCGTGCGGCGTTTTGGCATCATGAGGATAGGTGGCTACGCCCATGGAAGCCCGTACGTTGATGTTCAAGCCTTCGTCTTTGCAGAACATGCTGGTGCGCAGGCTGTCGCGCAAACGCTTAGCCACAACCAGCGCCTGGTCTTTGCCGGTCTGCGGGAGCAGGACGACAAATTCATCGCCACCATAGCGGAAGGCGTAATCGATGAGTCGAAGTTGGGCTTTGATGAGATATCCAATCTCGGATAGGAGCTTACTGCCGACCAAGTGACCGTGCGTGTCGTTAACTTGCTTGAAGTGATCCAGATCAATGAAGACGACCGTAAATTCGTAATTGAACCGTGCGGAGCGATAGACCTCGGTTTCCAGCGTTTTATAAAGATGCCGGGCATTATAGAGGCCAGTGCAGTCGTCGGTGATTGTCAACTCCTGAATTCGCTCGACAGCACGAGCGTTCTCGATGGCGATGGCGGCGTAATCGCATAGAGACTGCAGGAAGAAAGATTCCTGATCGCCGAAATGGTTCATGTCCACGTTCACCAACTGGATTACACCCAGAACGCGCAGGCGGGAGCGCAGCGGCACGCAAATGATGGATTGCGTCTCTAATTTCGTCATTTCATCAATGCGTTTAGCGAAGCGCGGATCTTTCATTACGTCAGGCACAACGACCTTCTCACCGTGTTTAGCAACGTAGCCGGCGATGCCCTCACCGACTTTAAGTCGTACATTTTTCAGGGCTTCGGAAGCGCTGCCGACCGCGATGGCAAAGTAGAGTTCTTCGTGTTCTTCGTCCACCATAAGCAAAGACCATGTGTCAGGACGGAAATATTCCGCCATTTTTTCCATGATGGTCTGCAGAATGGAATCGAGCTCCAGCGACGAAGTGAGCGTCTTGGCCACATCGTGGAAGATGTTCAGCTCCAGATTTTGGCGGTTCAAACCCACCCCTGTGGCCTCGTTCATGAAAAAGCTCACCCTTTTGCTGACGCGGAAGTAACCCGATTATAGGTTCCGGCCGTAAATGCGAGCAATGCACCTTGGTAACATGCGCCCTCGTGGATTCAAGGACAAAGGGGTTAGCCGAGCCTCCGCGAATAAATACTAGGCTGTTACCCCCCTGCCGGTTGCTGAACGATCTCTAGCGTGTATTTCATTTGCCTATCTCGCAAACGAAGCATGGGTTTTTCGACTAGGTAGTACGAAGATGCGGCGCACAATACCGCAAAAAATGTGAGGTATGCGGATTGCAGTTTTGGGTCGGCGCAGAAGGGCTGTTGCCAAAGATACAGGCTATAGCTAATGCGACCCAACCAAATTGCGGGCAGGCAATTCAATACTCGATACGGGTTCTGCACAACGTGCCACACAAGGCCTGCCATGCAAAAATGTTTGAGTGGTTGCAGTAAGAATAGAAGAACTAGAGTTTTTGGGGGAGTATTTGCATCAAAGAATGAAATTAGGAACGTCGCGACCAGCATGGCGAATGCCCAGCTTTTTCCGATTTTAGGAATCCGTGGCGCCAAAATAGCCAGTAGACATCCGGCCGCCAAGGTTGTGGCCACTCCTGGCCACGCTCCAAAGTTTCCACCTGGCACTTTTACAAAATAGAGCAGAGCTTGTATGAGGGGAGCGAGTATGGAAACGCCTATAAGAATTGTTGTGCGATGTTGATACCACTTACGCAGAACACTGGGCCATATAAGATAGAACTGTTCTTCTACGCCGAGCGACCACAACTGCCCGAAAATCCAGGGACGGCTTGCATCGAAATTTGCGACATAAAGAAACGCAGCGGCAACGTTGTACCAGTGCATTTGTCTCCAGTAGATTGCAATCGCGATGAACATAAACACAAAGGCGGCGGGAAAAATTCGGTAAGCTCGACGAAGGTAGAATTCCCGTAAATTAATCGTTGAATGTTGCCGCCATTCCTCGAGCAGAATCGTCGTAATCAGATACCCGGAAATGATAAAGAAGAAATCAACGCCCAGATCAGTGAGATAGCTCTTAAATATCAGTGGAGCATGGCCGTTTTTTCCCAGATGCCCGGCGACGACCAAAGCGATCGAAATCGCGCGCAGACCGTCCAACGATGGGATTCGATGTTTCGTCGCTGCGCTCCTCGCAAATTTTAAGTCAAAAGTGGTTGCTATTCATCGCTTATGCCTCTGAATTGTCGCAACAGCCTGAATGAGTTATAACTTTTTGGCTTCACAATCTTGCGTTGCGAGGGCATGAATTTAACCAAACTTCCGCCGAAACCCTTCTTGAAAAACGCGGGGCCCGAAGTGGCTTTTTCTGTATATCCACCAAAGTCATATTCTGAGCATCCCTGCGCCTTGGCCCAGAGCAGGGCGTACCATTGCAATATATGCCCTACATTGACTTTGAAGTTACTTTCCGTGGCTCCCCAGACATACCAACAACGCTTCGCTGCTCTGACAATGATTACGCCGCCGCGAATTGCACTATTTTCCATCGCAAGCAGCAAGGCCCCACGGTTACTTTCTCTTGACAACCAGCCGATGGCTCTCTTAAGGTCATCGTCGGAATCGGCCTGGAAACCCTTCCTTTTCGACATGGAGTTGTAAATTTGTAAGAATTTCTTAATTTCCTTCCTGTCGTAAGATGATTTCACAATACAAATACCATGGTCTTGGGCGCGTTTGATTTCATAGCGTGTGCTTTTCCGGAATTGTGCAAGTAGTTGTTTTTCAGGAGCATCCAGATTAAGCCGCAGTGAAGTTGCGGCACGACCCCGGGTCACCCATTTAGCCTCTTGGAACGATTCGAAAATTCCCGGCGTCAAGCCAGTGATCACGTCAGGGTTTGCTTCAATAAATAAATAGCCAAGCGCGCTCACTTCTTTTTCGAGCAGAGGAAGGATCTCACGGTAGATCGCAACGTCATCGCAAACCGGGCCTCGCGTTATTACCAAACCGCGGAATTGCCGAACAATGCGTCCCAAGGGATACAACGTTCCAGCGGAGGCAAACCACACAATCCGTGAATCGCGCTTCCCAATGAGAAACCGGCAGGTCGGCAAGTATTTCGCGTCTGTGATTTGAGCCCATTGGGGAAACTGAAAGGGGTGGGACGTATCCTGTCCATCCAGAAAATCAACGATTTCTTGTATATCTTTTGCCTGTAATTGAGCCGGTTGAACGAATTCGAATGTAAGGGACGATAGTCCAGGCGGCGTGTATTTCTTAGTCGTTGAACTCATTTGATTCCCGCTCGCCAAAGAACAAAAAGATTATGCTCCACTTACTTGTCGAATTTTGTTCCACGTTGCCATGAGGATAAATCTGTCATCTTCGTCCAAATTGCGTAGCGAAAACGTCAATAAAAATACTCCATAGGCAACGAGTGCAGAAATCCCGACTATCGCGAATTGCCAGCGCATCTCGCGGGTCAGCGCTCTAAGAACCAACAACAACGCTAGAGTAATTCCGCTTGCCGGAACTAACTGCAAATATCCACGTAAAGACGGCCTAATTCCAAGCGCGTTCTTGACAACATTTAGAAACCACAGATTCGTGAGTGCGATCGTCAAGGCCGAAACGATGGCTGCACCAACCAATCCCCAGATTGCGATTACGACAAAGTTGCAAACCGTTACTATCGGAGCCAAAATCATCTGAATTCGGAGCGCGGTTTTTTCCTGCCCGGACATATAAAGCATGATTCCTACCGAACCCACGCCGCAATTAATCAGTTGTCCGGCGGTCACGATTACCAATACTGGCCACCCCCGCGCGAAGTCCGCGCCAAACGTCTGCATGAGTGGCCGGGCAAATAGCATGACGGTGAACGCCAACGGGATAGTCAACCCTAATGTCCATTTGGTGAGGGTCTGATAAAGCCGGAGCAAATTTGAATGCTCACCTTTAGCGTGCAATTCTGCGATAGTCGGAGAAAATATCTGATTGACGGATTGCAACGCGATCGGCACAAAGCCAGTCAGTCCCAAAGCAAGAGCATAAACTCCGACGTCGGCAGCATTGGTGAAGACTCCCAGTGCGATTCGATCCGTTTGCGCCAACAGAAACTCAAGTATCTGAACTCCCAATAAAGTGGTCGCATAGGCCGTAACTTGTGGATCCAACTTTACAGTCCGCCCCGGCAAAGAACGCGCGCCTATGGGAGTTAGCCTCCAGGCAGTTACGAGTAACAGGAATAAGACCACAGCCGCAGTGACTAACTGGCCAAGTAGATAACCCCGCAGACCTAAACCAAGAATGAGGAAAGTCAGAACTGAAATTAGCAGCAGCGGCGTACCGATAAAATTCACAATCACCGTGCGGCGACTGATGTCGCGGTATCCGGCCAGCACTTCGCTAAAAAAACTGGTTAAAGCGCCCACGAACATAAGCCCAATGAAAAAATTCATGTAGGCATCGATCTCGGGCTCGTGATAGATGCGGTTGGCAATTATTTTCTTTGAGGCCATCAAGACAACAGAAGCTGCAAGTTGTAGAAGAATAACGATCCCTGTGCCACGCCACAAGAATCCTTGGAGTTTTCCGGTTTGATTCGTAGCCGAGTAGGCAGCGATGTAACGAGTTCCAGTTTGGGGCAACCCTCCGGCTGCAAACACGCCGATTAGGCCTGTTGCGGTCATGCCTAGCGCATAAACGCCTAATGCGTGCGCGCCCAACTTTCTGGCTACATAAATTTTGAAAAGATATCCGGTTACCGCGGTGAAAATCGTCCCCGCAAAGAATATCGAGGATTGTCGCGTGATGCGCCCGACATGGGCGCGAAAATCAGCGCTGTTCTGCCTGGGCGCCGAGTCCGCGTCCGCCCTGATCTCGGATTCGTGCATCCTGGAACCAAGTTACACTAATCGCAGACGTCAACTTAGTGGAATAGGCATGTACTCGTCGAATTCCCCCGATGGCGCGCTGATTGCACATTGCTTAAGCAGGGCGGATTTCATAGGGGCGCATCATCTCATTGTCGCCGTGCTCCAAAATGTGGCAATGCCAGACGTAGCGGCCTGGATAGCCGTCGAAGCGCACCATGATTCGCGTCACCATGCCGGGTTCGGCGCGGACTGTGTCCTTCCATCCCATCTCGTTCGCCTCGGGAGGAACAGCGGGCCCGGTGAACTTCAATTCGCGCTTGCGCAGGTAATGCGCGACATAAAAGTTTCGTCGATCGAGCACCTGGAAACGAACCAGATGAAGATGGATGGGATGTGAATCATCTGTTCCGTTGACTAGGCTCCAGATTTCGGTCGAGCCAAGCGCGGGGTCCTCGGTGACAGGATCCACCCACCGCTTCCGGTCGAGAAGCATAATGGTCGGATTGTCAGCTGCATCGTCCGTTTCTTCCAACAGCAGTTCCCTCGTTTTCGTTGCCTCGGTTTCTGCCATTCGAGTAATGGGACGGAGAGTCGCAGGAAAGGCGGCGACCGCGGCCATTGTCTTGCTGGTCACGCGAAATTGCATGACGCTTAGATTGTCGTTTCTGAATATGATTTTCTCGCCCGCGTTCTTGGAGAAATCTACGACTATGTCGGCGCGTTCCCCCGGCGCCAAAGTGAGTTGCCTGGTCGGCACCGGCGCTGCGAGCAGCCCTTGATCGGAGGCAATTTGCTGAAACTCCATTTGATTCGAAAAAGCCAGGTGAAAGAAACGGCCGTTGGCGGCATTGAGAATGCGAAATCGATAGGGTCGAGCTTCGGCTTCGAGAAACGGCGCGATCTTGCCGTTCACCAGGAACACATCGCCGAAGACCTCCGGTACCCACGGCGCTTTGGGATGGGGCGAAACTGGATAAAGCAGTTGTCCATCCTGATCCAGCTGCCTGTCGCACAGTACAAGCGGTATTTCGTACTGCCCGCTGGGCAACCCCAAGCCGTCTTCGAAGTCGTCGCGGATCAGAAACAGGCCGAATAATCCAGCATATATATTCAGCCGGTTAATGCCCATGGCGTGATCGTGATACCAGAGCGTCGCAGCTTCCTGATTGTTGGGATAGAAGCACACAATGGACTTACCGGGAACGAACCAATGTTCGGGATAGCCGTCGCTCTCAGGGGGAACCCGTCCACCGTGGAGGTGCACGACCGAACGAACCTCAGGCTTATCGGGTTCGGCACCGGCCAGATTATGGTCGATGGGCAGAAAATGGCTACTCGGGAGTTCATTTATCCATTCGACGAAAACACCTTGCCCGCTGCGCGTCTCGAGTGTGGGCCCTGGGAATGTCGAATTGAATCCCCAAATGCGGGTTGGTTTGAGGTCGCGGTGCAGCTTGCTCTCGCTCGCGCGCATATGCAAGCCATAGTAGGGAACTTGAGACTTGGAATCGGCCGGACTCAGACGCAATTCCTCGTGTTTCAAAACACTGGGCCGAGGCAGCGGATCCACGAAGCTGGCCAATGCGTTGACATCGAGCGGATGTCGTGGAACCGTCGTGTCTCCACCGAAAATGAATGGAAAGGCGGTGAAAGTCGCACCCAGAGTTCCGGCACGATACAAGAACTCACGTCGATTCATAGGGAAATTACGAATTGGTTTCATGGGTTCTTACAGATTGTCGACTCGAGTAAATTAAACGGGCACGAGATGTGCAACCTCGTGCCCGGGCTGATTGAGATTTTAAACCAGGCTATTGCGGCTCGCCCGTGTTTGGATCTAATAGCAAAGTCCCGTTGCTCCGGATGGAGCCAAACCGGAACATTTGCACCAAAGATCCGGAGATTCCATCGAACGACCCGCTGCCCAGACGTTGTCCGCCCAGCCAGTTATCTTCAATGAAGTGAATGATGGAAGTCTGGTCGGTCACAGAATGGTCAACGAAATTCTGCCGTGCCCACGGAGAGATCACCATCAAGGGCAGGCGGGGTCCGTAACCGCAGCGGCCCAGAGCATGCGGGTTGGCCGTGGGATTGACGCCTGGCAGGGACGTTGCCGCCGTGCCACAAGCCCCGGGTCCGGTCAACGCGTCGGCTGCGCCGGTAGAGGTGTTGATGATTGGACCCATCTGGTGGTCATACCAGCCGTCGGAGTCGTCATATGCGATTACGACGGCGGTACTGCTCCAGGTGGGAAGCGACTCGAGGAAGTTGATGGTGTTAACGATGAAGGCCTGTTCGTCCAACGGGTCAGAGTACCCAGCATGGCCGTCTTCGTAGGCAGGTGCTTTGAGGAAGCTGACTGCGGGCAGATTGGTCGCGGCGCAGTTGTAGAAATCCTGAATATCGTACTGATGGTTGGCCGGTCCCGCGTTGCCAATTTCAGCGCAACTGGCGGGTGGCGTGTGGTTCGGGTTGGCGGTTGATGCGTAGTAGCCGAACAGGGAATGGTGTGGAACATAGTCTGCCGTCGTGCCGGCCAAGCCCGCCGAGCTACGGTTGCAGCCCGTTGTACCGTTGGGATTTACGATGGAGAGGTTGAAGCCCCCCATGAATCCTCCCCAGGTGACGCCTGAAGCATTGAGCATATCGCCGATGTTCGGACTGCTCATCTGTACCTGATTGCGCGTGGGGTTGGAGCAAACGTCGTAACGCGGATCGGCGTCGCCAATGAGCGTGTAAGATCCGTCTGGGCCGCCGCTGACTTCGTCGCCCAGACCGTTGATGATGTTAACTGCGCCGTTGGTTTGCCCCGAAACGAGGTTGGTGAGGCCGGGAGTCGATGGCCCGAATGTTGTGCCGTAAGAGTTATCGCTCATCGCGAAAAACTGTGCGTAATTCCAGAGCGCGGTCACGGTATTTCCGTCGAAATAGCCCATCGGCTCGGTCGTGCCATAGCCCGTATGCGAGGGGAAGAGGTCCATCAGACCCGAGTCAAACGCAGATTGTTCATCTTCATAGTTATGGTCCTGATCGCTCGTCACCGCCTGCGAGCGGTCTAAACGAAAGGGATTTGAGGCGATGCCCACATTGGCGGGATTCAAGTTAGGGTTATTGGTCAGCAACCCAGTGGTTAATCCATTTACTACAGGAGTGCCGGCGACACCTTTAAACTTCGGTTCACCAGCAGGGTTCGCAGCGACCGGGTAGGTCCCGAAGTAGTGGTCGAAGGAAATGTTCTCATTGAAGATGACGACAAGATGTTTAATCGGGGATGCCGGAACTACCGGCGTAGGTCGTTTGCCACTGCTGGCGGCAAAACCGGGGGTTGCATTCGATCCCAAGCCCAACATAACGGCGGTGAAAAGCGCCAGTGCTTTCTTGGGGGCTGCGGCTTCTTGTAGCTTCATGAACATAGAGTTTTCTCCGCTGCGTATCGTTCATTTCGCGACCTGAGCGGCAGAAGGCAGGATGGCCGCTGCGGTCTAAAATCATGAACCGTTCAAAGCGTACAGAGACAGTGCGAAATCATTGTTTCGCCCATATGAAATCTTTGTGAAAGGTATGCTAAAAAATTTCCACAATGTACTGAATGGGGCTTACCGTGTCTGCTGCGCATGTCGGGGTGGAGTGTCGAAGCCCAAAATCGCGAAATCGTTTCGATATATATTGTTGTCGCAGGCAAATTGATGGATCCATTTGGCGCCAGATTTAAGCGGGAGCGAGAAAAACGCAAGATTTCCCTCGACGACGTTTCCGCCGCCACCAAGATCAGCAACCGGTTTCTGTCCGCGATCGAGTCGGATAGATTTGATCAGCTTCCGGGTGGCATCTTCAATCGTGGGTTCATAAGGGCATATGCCCGCCATTTGGATCTTGACGAAGAACAACTCATAACGGATTACAAAGTGGCGGCAGGTGAAGAGGATCCCAATGTTCCCCTCGAAACCGACCTTCCGGAAGACAGGCGGTCTCAGACCGGTCATGGCGGCAGCGAGCTTCCGTGGAAAGAGTTGGCAGCATTGCTCTTGCTAATCGCGGTTGCATTGGGCCTTTGGAGATTCCGCTCCCACGAAGAGGCGAGGAAGAGCGTCGGATCTGCTCTAAAGGAAGCTTTACCTCGAGACGCAAGCACCGCACCACCACCGAGCGCGACTGCGGACAAGAATGCCCATCAGGTAATCTCGACTTCGCTGAGTAAATCGGCGGCACCTCATCCCATCAATCCGAACTCGCAGCCCTTTCAGTTGCGAATCATTGCTCGCGAGGATTCGTGGATTTCTGTCACTGGGCCCGAAGGCGAGATTCTTCACCAAGTCCTGACTCCGCCGGAGGAGAAATCATTCCACTCGACCAGCCGCATCGTCGTAAAAGCAGGCAACGCTGCTGGTCTCGAGTTCGTGTGGAATGGTCACGAATTACCCGCGCAAGGAAAGGAGGGAGAAGTGAAGACCTTTATTTTCGATAGCGGGGGCGTTCACGAGCCGCTAGCGGTTCCGGCGCCGTAATGATTTGACATACGCCTATTAAGGCGCGAACCTGTGTCATGCGCAAATTCCTCTGCCTGTTGGCTCTGTTATATGCAACTGCGAATGGCTACTCCCAGAGCGGGTCGTATCTCTTCGCCTGGTCTGGCGATGATGCTAAAAAAGGCAATGACTTTCTGGCTGTAATCGATGGCGACGCGAAATCTCCGAAGTACGGCGAGGTACTCGCATCGGTTGCTGTGCCCGGACCCTACGGTATGCCCCATCACACCGAACTCGAGATGCCCGCCGGGGGATTTCTGTTGGCCAATGCATTTGAGAGCGGGCGCACGGTGTTGTTTGATCTGAATGATCCCTTGCATCCATCGGCGATTACTTCTTTTGGCGACCTGGATGGTTATATGCATCCGCACAGTTATGTGCGTTTGCCCGACGGCCATATCTTAGCCACCTTTCAATATCATGGCGGCGATACTCCCAAATCCGACGGTGGGGGGATTGTTGAGTTTGACGAAAACGGACATTTTATTCGTGCCGCTAGCGCGATGGATGTCGCGGCGAAGGGTGAGCTGATTCGTCCTTACAGTCTGGTTGTCGTGCCATCTCTCGATCGCATTGTCACTACAAACACTGCCATGCACGAGGCAGACGGCGAGAGCCGTACGGTCCAAGTATGGCGGCTGAGCGATCTAAAACTATTGAAGACAGTTGCGTTGCCGACCGGTCCAAACGGATATGAGCAAAAATATCCTGGTGAGCCGAAATTGCTCGCCGACGGAAAGACCGTGCTTATACATACTTTCGCGTGCGGTTTGTATGAGATGGAAGACGTGCAGAGCGACCGCGTGTCAGCCCGTTACCTCAAGACCCTTGATGGCAAGCAATGTGACGTGCCGCTCGTCGTTGGGCACTATTGGGTTGCGGCGCAGTCGTCCGTTCATGCGATAGCTGTCTACGACATTGCCGACCTTTCACACATTCGCGAAGTGGCGCGGGTCAAGTTCGACGATAAGCAAAAGCCACATTGGCTTTCTGTGGATGAGAGCGGCCGCCGCATCGTGGCAAATTCAGGCGAGTATGGTGAGCACCGCCTGTTCGTTTTGAACTTCGATCCGAAAACCGGCTCCCTGCAACTGGACGAGAAGTTTCGAGATCCCGGCAGCGCCGTGCCAGGCGTGAGCATGGACGGCAAAACCTGGCCCCATGGATTTAAAGGCGACGCGTATGCGCACGGTACTGTGTTTTCGAGGAACGCGACCAACACGCAAACGGCGGCGATGGGGAGGTAGGGTGCCTCTCTCCCCAATGTACGCGATCTTTTGGGGAACGATGTTCCCGTGACGAGCGTATATTGCTAGGGACAGCGAGGAATCCCTTTGACCACTATGCCTGATGCGCTGACTCCGCAGGATGACCCAATTTTGCCGTCGAACTCTCCTGCTTCCCCATCACCCTCGACTGTGCGCCGCATCTTTTTCGGCGCCGATGGCTTGCGCGCAGGATGGAGCTTGCTTATCTTCATTGCGCTCATGGCGGTCCTGTCGTTCACAATCAACTTCACTCTCCGGCGACTCGGCGTGCATCGGCCAGATCCTGCGGCTGAGCTAAGGCCGTGGTTAGGAATTCTGGGTGAAGGTGCATCGTTCCTGCTCGTATTTTTTGTGACTTGGGTTATGTCGAAAATAGAGCGTCGGCCGCAGGCTATCTATGGTCTGGCTGACGATAACAAGCTCCGCCGTTTTCTCGCCGGCTTGGGTTGGGGATTTGTCTGCCTTTCTGTACTTGTCGGAGCGCTTATTCAGACTGGATTCCTTGTAGTTGACCGGCGTCTCCTTTTTGGAAGCGACATTTTTCGTTATGGGGCCGTTTGGTTTATCGGTTTTCTTATGGTGGGTTTGCTCGAAGAGTATTTGACGCGAGGCTACGTGCAGTTCACACTGACGCGTGGCCTCGCTGGCCTGTACGCGCGCTTGTTCAAAATTCCCCATAGTGCTGCCGTGGGGTTCTGGACTTCGGCGATTGTGTTTTCCTTTCTCTTTGGACTTGGGCACAGCTCGAACCCGGGCGAGTCTCCAATCGGATTAGTTTCTGCCGGCCTGGCGGGGTTGGTCTTCTGTCTCAGCCTTTGGCGCACGGGATCACTTTGGTGGGCGATAGGCTTCCATGCTTCATGGGATTGGAGCCAATCGTTTCTATATGGCGTCGCCGATAGCGGACTGATGGTACAGCACCATCTCTTTGCGACCCACCCAGTCGGTAAGCCGATACTGAGCGGCGGCGCAACCGGCCCTGAGGGCAGCAGTTTTATTCTGGGTATCTTCGTACTAATTGTCTTGATTGTTTTCTTTACGCTGCCACGCGGAGAAGGCTATGAGGCAAATCTGCCCGGCCATCGCGCGGCGCGTTGAAGGCATGCTCAGCGCTTCGTAGAAACTATCGCTGCGTCATGACCATTTCGCCGTTCTCCACTTTGAATCCGCCCACATTGTCGGGAAGCTTTAGGCGGTCGCGTTGCTCGGAGAGTTTCTTCTGCAGGGCGTCATTGACCAGGGAGACAGGAACGTTGAGGTCGCCGATCTTGATCTCGGTTGGGTCAAAGGTGGCGTAACCGTCTTTGGACGCCAGATGTCCCGCCAACGTAACCCAAACCGATTTGCCCCCGATTTCCGTTAGGAATTGGCCTTTGGCAATGTCGCCTTCAAAACTGAGCTGGTAGTCTTTGACGTCTGGTTCGCCCGCTCCAACTATGGAATCGGCTGAGGTTAAGGGCCCGCTCTGCGAGCCGTCGGCCCCGGAGGGTAGACCTAGAGCCCCGAGGTTCGCCGAAGTAGACTGGCTGGACTGCGCCGATGATTGTGACGGCGAATTCGCAGATCCGGATGCAACTGCTGCCGATGTTTTTCCCCCTGATTGTTGAACGGCCGCCGGCATTGTTCTGGCGGCTTCGGCCAAGGCCGCCCGTAGCTCATCTGCGCTTAAATGCACCTCGACGGGCGGTTGTCCGGGGGTCTTCGGCGCTTCCAATTGTTCAAGCTTGTTCTCAAAAGATTGGGCATTTGTTGCACGTGTGCTCGGACTCATCGGCGCCGCAACAGGCTGCGGCCGTTTCAGCACAAGAATTAGCGCGGCTACGGAAGTGACCAAAGTGGCGATGCTGACGATGCGATCCATTTTCCACTTCATAAAGCACCCTTTCGCAACACACGATGACGACCCTCTAAATTCTAGTCCGGGGCAGGGCAGACATCAGGTTACAGAAGGACTTGACCAAAGGCACAAAGTACACACGCCCAATGGCGATTAATCAGGCTTTAGGAAGCGAGCTTAATGCGTTACGGAGCACGCTCACAGGAAGGAGCAGGATCCACAAGGGAAGCAATAGCAGCATTGTGAAACAACCCACGACCATCGGCGGCCGGCTAAAATCCGACTTGCGTAGTTTCATGAATCACTCCTTGTTTGAGGATACCTGAAGGCGACATGGATACGCCAAGAGCGCGAGCAAATATGAGATGCTCAGAATATGGCGCGAAAACTTTTGAGGTTGGCGCTTCCCGTCTTCGCCTTTCTTCTGGCGGTGCTCACTGGTTGGGGTCTCTCGAGCTGGCGGGAATATTTTGCAGACGGTGCACGAGCGGGCGTGATGCTCATTGCGGTGTTCGCCGCGGGAATCGTTCTTCTGCAAAATCTCGATATTTATATATTGCGTCTAGGTAAGTCAAAGTTGGGAAGCCAATCATGGGTCCTGTTAACACTCACGGTGGCGTCAGTGGGGCTGCTATGGTTTTTCCCATTTGCTGATCGCAGGCAGATTTTGACTCTTCATCACCCTCAAATCTGGCGGTGGATGGGACTGACTCTTTGCGCGTTGGGCGTGGCCGTCCGCCTGCTGGCCCTGGGGAAACTCGGCAAGCAATTCAGCGCTTATGTGACCATCCAGGAAGGACACGAGCTCGTGCAGTCAGGAATCTATGGCGTTATCCGGCATCCGCTATATCTGAGCTTGCTTCTGGCTGGCCCCGGCTTTGCGCTTGTCTTCCGCAGCCTACTAATCTGGCCGATTCTAGCGGTAACGCTGGTGTTTATTAGCGTCCGTATTCGTCAAGAGGAGCGGCTGCTTGCGACGGAATTTGGGGACGCGTTTGCGCGATATCACGCGCGAACTTGGGCCCTCGTGCCTTGCATACTCTAAACCAATTGCCTTGCAGCGATCTTCGCTTTTTATTTCTTCGTCTCCGGCTGCTTTATTTCCGGTTGCGCCCCTGGCATCGTGTTGGGTAGCGGCTTTTGCAAATGCTCGTAGAGTTCGGGATGCGGTAAGGGCTTGCGCGGCATCATCTGGTCACGCATCGCAGTGTTATAGACGAAGATGGCTTCTACAACCGCGGCCTGTTGGAGGTCCGCGGGAATCAACCGCTCATATACGTCCATGTTCGTATGTACGCTGCGAGTTTCATAATCAAGTGGCTCTTGAATGAACTGAAAGCCAGGAAGGCCCACATCGTCGAACGGCATATGATCGGTGCTGCCCGTGAGCCGCGCGCTCACGGTCGTCACGTCGATATCTTTGAGTGGCGCGATCCACTGCTCAAAAATTGGAATAACCGCGCTATTGTCCTGGGCGTAAATTCCTCGAATTTTGCCGTCGCCGTTATCAATGTTGTAGTAGGCGGAGAGCAGTTTGTGCTCGGGCTTCAGAGTGAGCGGGCCTCCGGGCTTGCGGATGAATACCGGTACTTTGAGTTGTTCGGGGGTGGCAGAACGGGGGAAGCTGCCAAAGTGCGCGGTTACATAACCGGTCGACCCGAACAAGCCTTGCTCTTCGCCGCTCCATAGGGCCACGCGAATCGTGCGTTTGGGCTGCACATGGAGCGAAGTAAGAATGCGCATGACTTCCATGGCGATAATTGAGCCCGCTCCGTCGTCCGTTGCGCCAGTGCCGGCAATCCAGCTGTCGAGGTGGCCGCCAACCATCACCACCTGGTCTTTCAATTTCGGATCTGTGCCGGGAATTTCGGCAATAGTATCGAACCCATGTTGATGATCGCCGGTAAAGACCGTATCGACATTCATTTCGATGGAGACGGGGACGTTCGCCGCGAGCAGGCGGGAGACGCGGCCATAGTTTTCTAGCGCCATCTTGGCAATGGGAATGCGATTCGCGTGGTCACGCTGGTAAACAAACCAGCCCAGGGTGGGGCCGCCACTATCATCATCCAAGGTGCCGCTGGTGCAGCAGCCGGGTACGACAATCGCCAGGGCTTTTTCGTTTGCGATGAACTGAGCTTCTTTTTCGAGGAAGGCGACCTGCTTGTTAAATACAGACTCCATCTGGTCAAGCAGGAGGACATGTTGTGGACCCAAATCCTGGTCCGTATAGGCATAGTGGAAAATATCTGCAAGCGCTTTGTCGTCGTAGCGGGTCAGGAGCGGCTGGTCCTGTTTGCTGATTTCAGGAACTTTGCCGACAAATACAATCTTGCCTGCAAGTTTGCCTTTGTACTGATCCAGGTCTTTTTCTTCTTTGGCGACAACAGAAACTGCTGGCGCGGTGATGGCGCCGTTGGTAGACGGAGACCACGGAGTGGCTTGTGCAATGAAGACTGCCGTATCTGGTGAGACCATCCGAATCCAGGTGTTGCGCTGCTGCCAGCCTATACCGAACTCGCCCCAATCTTCCAGATGAACATTGGCGCAACCCATCGCCGTGAATTGCTGCTGCGTCCAGTCGTAGGCACGCTGCAAATTCGGTGAGCCGGTCAGCCGTGGGCCGATGCCATCGAAAAGCCCGGAAGCGTATTCCATGATGTGCGAATGGTGTAAGCCTTCGTCTCGAATCTGCTGATACATGGTGAGGTCAATCGATTCGACGACCGGCTGCGCTTGCGGTTCGGGTCTATTGTCGGCCGCATAGCCAGAGCAGGCAAACAACGCGAAGGCAACGGCAAAAAGACGCTTGGAATGAGGCATGGCATCTCCAGATGAGTTTTTGCGACAAATAGTTATACGTGCAAAACGACTTGCCAGTTAACAACCAACTGAAAATAGACGAAGCCCCGATCCTTTAGTCAACATAACAGTTGAAAAGAATCAGGGCTTCGGATTTCAAAAAAAGTGGGTGTTATTGGGCTACAACCGGTGCAGCAGCCTGCTCGCGATCAACGTCCTTCAAGCGGGCGGCTTTGCCCCGTAGTCCGCGCAGGTAATACAGTTTGGCGCGACGGACCTTAGACGACCGCACGACTTCGACCCTGTCAATAACACGCGAACGCTCGGGGAATATACGTTCCACGCCCTGGCCGAAGCTCATTTTGCGGACGGTGAAGCTGGGTTGAGCGCCGCGGCTGCGGGAAATGACGACGCCTTCGAAGGCCTGGAGGCGTTCTTTGTCGCCTTCCTTGATTTTGACGTGAACACGGATGGTGTCGCCGGGAACAAACGCGGGAATCTCGGTACGCGTCGTTTTGGCCAATAGTTTTTGAATGATTTGGTTCTGCATAATTGTTTCCTTCTTACCGAATATCGGTGTTTGTTTCTCCAGCCTTAATGCTTGCCAGCAATTTCTGGTCTTCTTTGCTTAATGTTGCATCCTGCAAAAGATCAGGGCGGTTACGCCATGTTTTTTCTAACGCAGTGCGCCTACGCCAGCGGCGAATCTCGTCGTGATTCCCGGAACCCAAAACTTCCGGAACCACCATACCCCGAAAATCAGCGGGCCGAGTGTAATGCGGATAATCAAGCAATCCGCCAGAGCCGCACGTCGAATCCGGGCCATCGCCGTTTGCACTTTCGCGATGAGTCGTAAACGATTCCTGTCGCGTGGACGCTTCGTTCCCAACCGCTCCGGGAATCAATCGCGTGACCGCGTCAACAATCAGCGCTGCGCCAATTTCGCCGCCGCTTAGCACAAAGTCGCCGACGGAAATCTCACGATCGGCAAGATATTGGCCGACGCGTTCATCCACGCCTTCATACCGTCCGCAGATGAAAACGATTCGGCTTAGCCCGGCAAGTTCTTGCGCCACGGTTTGGTCAAATCGCCTGCCCTGCGCGGAAAGCAAAACTACGCTTTCGCCTACAGCACGGCGATCTCGCGCCGCGATGCCCAATGATTCTATACATTCAAAGATCGGTTCCGGCTTGAGCACCATGCCCTCGCCGCCGCCAAATGGGCGGTCATCTACAGTTTTGTGACGATCATGCGTAAACCCCCGCAGATCGTGTACTGCAATCTCCGCCAAGCCAGCTTCCCGGGCCCGGCGGATAATACCAAAATCCAGTGGCCCGCGAAAAAAATCTGGAAAGATCGTGACAATGTCGATCTTCATTTGGCGGACCTAAATTAATTCTTCCTGCGATTGCGCACTTGCTGCTGTTTCTCTTCTTGCGTCAGCGGAGCGTTCAATTCCAACATGCCTTGGGGCAACTGCATCACAATTTTTTTGTGATCGAGATCCACGCTCTTGATATACGCCTCTGCGTAAGGAATCTCATACCGCTTACCGCCACATTTGACAATCAGCAGCGGCGCTTCACCTGCGCTAAACTGAACGTCTTCTACTTTACCTACTTCGCGGTCACCATCGAACAATACGCATCCGGCCAGATCGCTAACGTAAGTCCAGCCTGCTTCCAAACGTGCCCGCTCACCTTGCGGGACCTGCAACTCGCACTTTAAGAGCGTTTCGGCGTCATTGATGGAATCGATCCCAACGAACTTCAAAACCAAGCCGCCTTTATGCGGCCAAAAACCTTCAACTTTCAACTCGCGTCGCTTGGAATCTTCTCCCAGAGCCCACAGCTTCATGCCTTCATGAAACCTGTCCGGAACATCGCTGTGCACTTCGGCTGCTACTTCTCCATGCCGTCCCTGCGTTTTCAAAACGCGGGCGAGAGTAATGAACTCAGCCGTTTCTTTTTCTGTAAAACTCGCCACCAAACCTACTCGAGAATCTCCAACTCATAACGCTTGTTAGTTTTCAAGCTTGCTGCGCGCAACAAATGACGCAATGCGCGCGCAGTACGGCCCTGCCGGCCGATGATTCGGCCCATGTCATCTTCGGCCACGGTGAGTTCGAGCACAATTTCGCCCTCTTCGTCGAACGATTCGACAAGGACATCCGCCGGTTTTTCCACCAACGCTTTGGCGGCGTGTTCCATCAAGGCCACCATATTGGGCGATTGCTCACTCATCGTTTTTCTCGGCTAATTCCCTAGGATGCCTACGACGCCGCGGTAGCAGCGGGTACCGGCAACTTCAAAATCTTGCCCACGCGGTCTGACAGTTGGGCGCCTTTTGAGACCCAGTAGTCAATCCGTTCACGCTTGAGCTCAAAGCTGGCAGGGCTGGTGCGGGGATTGTAAATCCCCACCACTTCCACCGGACGGCCGTTGCGCGCGCGTTCTTTCTCAATCACCACGACGCGGTAATGCGGTTGTTTTCGCGCACCTACGCGCGACAGACGAATCATTAACACAGAGCTTGTTTCCTTTCCTATTCCCTACGGGAGGGGTGAGACAAACCATTATTATGCCGTAATTTAGCGGGAATGGCAAGGTCTTACCCCGTATTGTGCAGTCCAGCCGCGATGCCGTTGATCGTAGCGCCCAAAGCATAGTTCAAGGTAGGATTCGCTTCGTCCGCCAGAGCCCGTTTCCTTCGTAGCAATTCCACTTGAATCAAGCTCATGGGATCCACATACGGGTTACGCAGGCGAATCGAGCGCGAAAGAACCGGATTGTTTTGCAATAGCTCGTCTTGCCCGGTAATTCGCAAAATTACGCCTCGGGTGCGGTCAAACTCCTCAGCCAGCATTTGCCAAACCCGCTCTCGGAGATCAGCCTCTCTCACCAGCGAAGCATACAACCGCGCGATCGCGAGGTCAGCCTTGGCCATGGCTAGTTCGACGTTGTTGAGTAAATCCGAGAATAAAGGGAATTTCTTCAGCATGTCTTTCAGCAATTGTTCGTTCGCTAGGCTTGCGGAGGCGAATCGTTCCAGGGCATAGCCGACTCCAAACCAGGCGGGGACCGCGTGGCGGCTCTGCATCCAACCGAATACCCACGGGATTGCGCGCAAATCTTCGAGGCGTCGGCTCTGATTACGACGAGAGGGTCGCGATCCGATGCGAGCATGCTCGAGTTCATTCACAGGAGTAGCCTGCTCGAAGTAATGCAATACATCTGGATTCTCGGCGATGTTTTTGCGATAGAAGCCAAAAGCATCGGCCGATATTTGCTCCATCGCGTCGTTCCAAGGATGGTCGTCACCACGCTTCGAACCGTCGTGACGGAGCAGCGCTTCCAGGCACGCCGCAATCATGATCTCAAGGTTCCATTCCGCGAGAATTGGATCGGAGTATTTCCAGTTCAGTACTTCTCCCTGTTCGGTCACCCGAATCTCGCCGCTGAAATCGCCAGCCGGTTGCGCCAGAATTGCAGCGTGAGTCGGCCCCCCGCCGCGTCCAACTGTTCCTCCGCGGCCGTGAAACAAACGCAACTTCACGCTATGTTCGCGCGCCACCTGTTGCAATTCGCGGTGGGTTTTATACAGCTCCCAAATGCTCGTCAGCATGCCGCCATCCTTATTGGAATCCGAATAGCCCAGCATGACTTCCTGCCAGCGGCCCCAAGAATTGAGCGCCGCCTGATAGCTGGGGGTTCCCCATACCCGCGCCATGATTTTCCCAGCCGAACGCAGTGCCTGGATGGATTCAAATAGCGGCACGGGCATGAGTCCCGGGTCATCGTCTGATGCGGCCATTTGTACGCCGCAGACGCTTGCAATTCTGGCGACCGCGAAAATGTCATCTTCGCTCTCAGCCCCGCTGATGATGTAGGCGCGAATCGCTTGCGGTGGATAGAGTTTCTTCAGACGAGCGATGCTTTGGAAAGTATCGAATACTTCAGCCGATTGCTTTGAAAACGCCATGGGAAAGTCTTTGGCACCAGGGGAGAGCGCGGCCCCGATTTCAGCCAGCAGTCTTGCGTGCACCTGCGCATGCTGGCGAATGTCGAGAGTGGAGAGGTGAAATCCGAAGGTGCATACCTTGCGCAGTAGCGGATCGAGAGACAATTCCGCCAGCCGATGACCGCGATTTTCGTTGAGGCTCTCTCGCAGGAGTTCAAGATCGGATTGAAATTCCTCGGCCTTGGAGTATCTGTCCGGTTCGGCGCTCGTTTCCGAGCGCGTCTGCCGCAGGCGGAGGATGACAAAATTCATAAAGCGGCGGTAAAGCTCAGTCTCGGAAATTCGCGCCAACTGGGAGTGCTCGTCGCCCATACGGGCCGCATAATCAACGCATTTGTTGCCCAGCGCCTCCGAAATCGGAACCTGCCGCGCAGATGAACTGATCTGATCTCGGATTCGTTCAATTTCGCCGATATAGTAGCCAAGTATGGCGTTTCTTGACCTCTGCAGTGCTTCGCGCGTGGAGTCCGAAGTTACAAACGGATTCCCATCGCGGTCGCCCCCAATCCACGAGCCGAAGAAAAGAACTTCCGGCAGGGTCGACGCATCGAAATCAGAACCGTACGTTTCTTCGAATGCCTGCTCCATTTCAGCGTACAAAGCAGGAAGCGCGTCGAAGATGGACATCGGGTAGTGGTCGAGTCCCATCCGGATTTCATCGCTCACCAGAGGTTTTTGCCTCCGGACTTCATCGGTCTGCCAGAGCGCGGTGATCTCGCCAAATATGAGCGATTCGAACTTTTGGGCGTCGGCGTCGGTGAGCGGCAAGCGGTCGAGGCGTTCCAACTGCTTGGCGATTCGGCGGCGCTTACGAAGAATGGTTCTGCGGGCGATTTCTGTGGGATGCGCCGTGAATACCGGCACAACTTTAATTTGCCGCAAAGCCACCAACGCTTGTTCCGCGGTGAAACCACTTCTGTGCAGACGGCGTAGCGTGCCGCGAAACGAACCCTCCAATGGAGGTTGTGCGCTCTGCAACGTAGACGCGCGTCGCCGTCGCTTGCGGTGATTGGTCTCGGCGAGATTCGTAAGCTCGAAATAAATGGCAAATGCTTTGGTGACTCGGTATGCGTCTTCGACCGGGAGGCCTGCGATGATGCTACGCGCTTCCTCAAAGCTTGGAGAGAGTCCGACCCCTGATTGCTGCTCGCGATACTGAATCAGCAACCGCCGTAGTTGTTCCACCACATCGAGTAGAGGCTCGCCAGCCTGTTCTATCAATACTTTTCCCAGTAATGTTCCCAGCGAGCGTACGTCGCGGCGCAACGGAAGTTCTTTAGCGGGGTCGTCCGTCGAGGCTGTCAGTTCGGCCAGCCGCGCCGCCTGGCTTTCGGCGCCCCATAATGGCTTCTCATCCATAGCCAATCATAGTTTGAATTTGAACTGGGTGCGTCAGAATTTAGCGCGCTGCGAGATGTTGCAGAATGTCGGCGGGCTCCGGACGATCAGTGTAATCAGGATTTGCTGACGCATAGGTAACCGTACCGTCACGATCGAGAATATAGCTTGCTGGAATGGGTAATTCCCAGCTTTCATCTCCGTTGGCGAACGGCAAATTGACGAAGGCGCTGCGGTACACCTGGCGCTGTTCGCCGGGGACGCTATAGACGAGGCCAAACTGCCGCGCGACCTGATTGCCGGCATCGCTGAGCAGGGGAAAGCGCAACTTGTGCTGATCGGCCATGAAGAAAGATTGCTTCACTGTCTGCGGAGAAATGGCCACCAACGCCGCTCCCGCCTTCTGAATTTCGGGCGCGATCAGATTCATGGCTTCAAGTTGGCCGACGCAAAACGGGCACCAGCGTCCACGAAAGAAAATGACGACGATCTTGGCGTGATCACGAAGAAGCTGCGCGGAAGAAACTAACTTTCCGTTGTGATCTTGCAACTCGAAACTAGGGGCTGGCGCGCCGACGGGCAACGCTCGTCGCGCGATGTTTTCTGATTGCAAGCATTCAACCGTGCGCGCATGGACCGCCTGAATTTCCGCCGGAACATATTTTGCAATGAGAGTTTTACGCTCGGCGAAAATCTCCGCCAGCGGACGAACGTCCGTTGCTGGACTCGACTCTTCGAGGGAACGCCATTTCATAAGACTAAAGACTAACCGAACAATTTCGAAGCGATCTTTGGCATAGCAATTTCTTGGTCTTTGTCGCACACGACCGATACTTCGGGATTGTTCGGCTTGACGCGCACAACGATAAGTGTTCCTTCTCTGAATCGTTCGACGTACTCCGTCAATGATTTAGTCAACAAAAACGGTTCCTCGTGAAGACCGGTGTAAAGTTCCCCATTGACACGAAATGCATAAACGATCTCCACTCTGGGGCCCATGATTCCTCCCGAACTTCTGGGCGGCGCGGTTACGGTCGCATTTACAAAAAGCCACCGGTCGGAACCGACAATTCTGGGCCAGCGTATAATTACCCGAAGCGCATACGCGAGAGCTTTTACCAGATAATCGAATAGGATGTCCATCGTGAATAAGTCCTGCCGCCGTCTGGCAAGCGACGACTGACCACTGGCCGCTCTTACATCCCCGGAAATTTCATCCCCGCCAGTTTTCTTCCAAAGCTGGCTTTGCCCATGTCTTTGAACATCTTGCGCATTTGCGCATATTGGCGAAGCAAATTATTTACTTCTTGGACCGAGGTTCCCGAGCCACGGGCAATACGTTTTCTGCGGCTGCCATTGATGACTTCATGATGATGGCGCTCGTGCGCGGTCATCGAACTGATAATGGCTTCGATGCGGCCGATCTGTTTTTCATCCACTTTGTCGGCGTGTTTCTGCATTCCGGCAAATGGCCCGATGCTGGGCAACATGCCCATGATGTTCTTGATCGAGCCCATTTTCTTTACCTGTTGCAACTGGTCACGAAAATCTTCGAGGGAAAAGCCATCGCCACTTAACGCGCGGGAAGCCATCTCCTGCGCTTTTTTCTTATCAACATTCTGCTCGGCGCGTTCAATCAGCGAGAGAATGTCGCCCATTCCCAAGATGCGGGAAACAATGCGATCTGGATGGAAGGGTTCCAGCGCATCGTATTTTTCACCCACGCCGATGAATTTAATCGGCTGGCCGGTGACTTGGCGAATAGACAACGCCGCGCCGCCGCGAGCATCACCGTCCATCTTGGTTAGTACAATCCCGGTTAGAGACAGCTTCTTATGGAATTCATCCGCTGAGCGGACAGCATCCTGCCCGGTCATCGCGTCGGCCACAAACAAAATCTCTGAAGGATCGAGCAGCTTCTTGAGCGACTGCATTTCGTCCATTAACTGATCGTCGATATGCAGACGTCCTGCCGTATCAACAATCAGCACATCGGAGCCGGTGATCATTGCCTCTTTGCGCGCTTCTTTGGCGAGCCGTTCAACCGTTGCCGTGTTCGCCTCGACATTCGACCCTTCGTAGATATTGGCTTTAATTGCCTGGGCGACGACTTTCAATTGTTCACGCGCAGCGGGACGATATACGTCCACCGAGACGAGAAGCGGCCGATGGCCGCCATTCTTGAACCAATTCGCCAATTTGCCGGATGTGGTGGTTTTGCCGGAACCCTGCAATCCCGCCATCAGCACGACCGTTGGCGGCTGGGAGGCAAATTTCACGCGAGCGGTATCGGTGCCAAGCGTGGCAATCAGTTCATCGCGGACGATCTTAATGACCTGTTCGCCCGGCGAAAGCGCTGTTGCTACTTGCTGGCCAACGGCCCGCGCTTGAATATGGTCAATTAATTCTTTAACAACCTTAACGTTAACGTCGGCCTCAAGTAGCGCCAGGCGTATTTCGCGCAGAGCCTCGCCGATGTTCTCCTCATTGAGAACTGCTTGTCCGCGCAGAGTTTTGAATGCACGTTGTAATTTTTCTGAGAGATTCTCAAACATGGCTGATGAGTCATTCTAACAGCGACCGAAGCCTTGCGAGGATGGCGGGAATGAGAGCGCAACCATACAAACGGCGCCGGAGTTCATCCGGCGCCGTTTGTAATTCGATGATAATACAGTTAGTTTGTGGCGCCGTAGATCGCGTACGCGCTCGCGCTTCCGGTGAAGGTCTCCCACGTATTGTTGTTTCCGCTGGCTGCGAAAGCCACCGTGCCTTGGGCGTTGTTGTAGGTGAAATCCCAGACGCCGTAGATGGTCTCCGAAAGTGAATCCCATCCCACAACCACCCAATACTGCGTCCCGGCCGTTAAGGCGATGCCGGAAGGATCACGTACGGTCACAAGTGAGCAGCAGGTCCCGAATGTGGGGATGTTCGTCACATTCCAAAACTTGATCGGCTTGCCCGGCAGGCCATTGGCATCGGTGAAGATGGCGACCGCCATTTCATCGGCGCCTTCCACATAACCCAGTGCGAGTTGAAGGCCCTGGACGGTGACATTCGTGGACGGCGTGTAAGGCTGCCCGATCGCTTGGTCAAGGCCAAGCCCGCTCTGCGGACCCGCGATGGTCCATCCCTCGTTCCCGTCATACGTGTTGTTATTGGGTCCGAGGTTGCTATAGAGAACTTTTACACCCGGAATCGGCGCAGACGGAACCACGATCGGTGAGGCTTTGGTGATGGACTGATGGGCCACAGTCTTGCCGTCAGCCGCGAATAGGCTGGAGCTAACCGTGAGCAAGCCAATACTGAGCAACATGCATGTCTTCTTCATCGTTCCTCCTGGGATTGGTAAGACTGCGATTTGGTGTCATGGAGAGTCCGTCGGCAAAACTAGAGAGAACCGTGGGACCCACATAAAAACCGTCTCGCAGGAATGCACAGGATTGTACGCCAAATCACTCCACCGTCAACAATAAAACGGGCGCGGGAAGCCAGTTTTGAAGGATCTCTGTACAGGGGGAGTGCAAATAATTGCACACTCCTCCGATACGCTTTGTGGAACCCAATTTAAGCGCAGATTGCTGCGGCCGCCTTCACCGTATTGCAATGAATATTCACCGTATCTTCTACGTGCCGCGCATAACCTCCGGCATAGGTCACCATCACGGGAATGTTTTTCGCCCGAGCTATCTTGAAAACGAGTTCGTCACGCTTCTTTAACCCTTCCATGGTTAGGGCGAGTCCTCCCAGTTGATCTTTGCAATACGGGTCGGCGCCGGCGATGTAGCAGATTAAATCAGGCGAGAATTGGCGCAATCCTGAACTGAGTGCGTTGTCGAGCCATGCCAGGTAGTCGTCATCGCCGGTCCCGTCGGGCAAGTCCACATCTATCGAGGAAGGCGGCTTAAGAGCGGGGTAATTGTTCTGCTGGTGCAAGGAGATAGTGAAAACATCTGCTGATGATTTCGGTTGCACGGTTCCAGCGGATTTCGATGGCAAAACATCGGCAACTGGTCGGCTACCAGCAAAAATCGCCGCCGTGCCGTTGCCTTGATGCACATCGCAGTCTACCGTCATTGCCCGCTCGATCTTTTTATCCCGCTGCATTGCGCGAATCGCAACCGCAACATCATTGATCATGCAAAAACCTTCGCCATGGTCAGGAAAAGCGTGATGGAATCCGCCGCCGAGATTGATGGCAAGTTTGTCTTTGAGGGCGCATTGTGCAGCGAGGATGGAGCCACCTGCCGCCAGCCAGAACGCCCGCACTAATTCCGGCGAGAAAGGAACTTCCAACTGCAATTCTTCTCGTGGCGAAAGCGTGCCAGTTTTCAGCTTGCGAACATAGTCGTGCGTATGAACGAGCAGAATGTCTTCCTCAGATGCAGGCTGTGGTGTAAGAAAATCATTCGCCTCGGCAACATTTGTTTCAATCAGCCTGTCATGAATGCGCCGATACTTTTCCGCCGGAAATACATGCGCGCCGATGGGCAGGTAATAATCGTCGCTATAGATGAGCTTGAAGGGCAGCATACCGTCAGCTCTTACGTATGCTTTTTCTTGAGTGGCGCGGGCGTTACGATAGCCCTTCTTATTGGCACAATCGCGCCCTTCGAGGGGTCAGCCGCCGCGCTGGCGCGGGACAGCACTTCTTCCTGGATGTACTTTACGAAATCCTGAATCTGGCGCTGCATTTCTTCCATGCGCTCGCGCATTTGCAGGATGATCGCCATCCCGCTGATGTTCACGCCCAAATCGCGGGCCAGCGACAAAATAAATTCCAGCCGCTGCAAATCCTCATCGGTATAAAGCCGCGTGTTGCCTTCCGTGCGGGAGGGTTTAAGCAGTCCCTCGCGTTCATACAACCGCAGCGTCTGGGGATGGATGCCATACATCTCGGCGACCGCCGAGATCATGTAAGCGCCCTTGGATTTCCGTTTAGTCATTGGTCTCTCTTCGCCATTCTAGAACACGCCCACTTTTTTCTGCATATTTGTGGGCAACTCTCCAACCCAAACTCCTGTGTCGCATCCAAAGGCGCGGAGGCAACCATGGACCAAAATCATACCGTAGACGTGGTAAAGAATCTCATCGAAAGCTGTAGGGATGGGCAAAAGGGCTATCAGGATGCGGCTTCCCATGCGAAACGTTCGGATCTAAAAACACTCTTCTATGAAGAAGGCTTGGAAAGAGGGCGCTTTGCCGAAGAGTTACAAGCTGAATTAAATCAGCTGGGCAAAGACGAAAAGGTCTCAGGAACGATGGGAGGCGCGCTGCACCGTGCTTGGATTGATACAAAAGTCGTTCTCGGCGGCGGTGACAAGTCAATTCTGGAGTCAATCGAAGCGGGAGAAGATTCCGCCAAAGAAGCTTATAAGAAGGCTCTTGCTGAACCGTTGCCGGCAAACATTGCGGAACTCATTCGCCGTCAAGCGAACCGGGTTCAGCAAGCCCATGACAAGATCAAGATGCTTCGCGATTCTGCGAAAGCCGCGTAACCCACAAAAACTAAGGGGCCGGAATTTCGGCCCCTTGCATTTTCATTTTTTTGATTCCTACGCCTGCACCTGCTGTTCCCGCTCATATATTGCCCATCCATCGGGTCTCAGCAAGCGATTCACGCCGTAGGCCACGACGCCCAAACCGATCAGGATCAATCCAAATTCCAGCGAACTCATGTGCCACACCGATTCGTGCTCACTGTGAATCAGATCGAAGGCCAGCATGAGCACCGGTGGAATGCCGATGGCAAACGCCCCAAAAATTCCCCCGGGCACGCGGAATGGCCGCTTTAATTCTGGCTCGCGGACGCGCAGAACCGCCAGCGCCACAAACTCAAGACCGAGGCTGAGCCCGTAAATCAGAATGTCGAGTGTGATGAGCCGTTCAAAACCGAGCAGCAGACACGGTGCCCACAAAATTGCTAACGCGATGATGGAAACCCAAGGGGCGCGAGATTTCGGATGCAGCCTGGCAAAAATTCCCGGCAACATTCCATCCTGCGCCATGGCCAGCGGCAGACGTGAGTAGCTCATCACCAGCGCGTTGAACATGCCAAAGGCGCTGATCATTCCGCCAGCCACAACTGCGATGCGAAGCAGCGGTCCGCCGAGTAATCCGGCAATCTCCGCCCATGATCCTGTTTCCCAGGCAGAAGCGGGCAGTTTTGTCGTCCACATCGCGGCAAACGGCAGCATGTAGCTCAGAGCAACAATGCAAACCGCGACCAGCATTGCCCGTGGATAAGTCCGCTGTGGGCGCTCCACTTCCGTGGCGATCGTCGAAGCGTTGTCCCATCCCATGTAATTCCACATGCAAATCAGCAGCCCGCCCAGCAGGTCTACGCTGGAAGTCGTCGGCTTGGTCACTGCATTCGCCAGTGCGCCAAATTTGAATGGCGCGAGCAGAACGATTGCCACGAACGGCGCTGACAAGGCAAAGAACATCCAGAGAGAAGTCGTCGAAACGACCTTGACGCCAGCGATGTTCAAAATCGCGCAGACGGCGATTACGGCGATGCCGACCATCAACCCGCGATGGCCCTCCTGAAACCAGGGGAACATCGTCGTGAGATATGTCACGAACAGTGTCGGGTAAATCGCCATGTCGAAAATGGACGCAACCAGCGAAAGCCATGCCTCCTGAAATCCCCAGAAATTGCCCATGGCGCGGCGCACCCATGCGTAGTAACCGCCCTCGTAGGGCAGTGCGCTCGAGAGTTCGCCGATCATGAATGCAGTGGGCAGGCTCCAGAGAATCGGAGTGAGCAGGAGAATCAGAATTGCCTTGCCATACCCCGCGCCGTGAACGATGTCTTCAGTCCCATAGGTTCCGCCCGACACCATAAAGAAGGTGGCTGCGACCAGGGGCCAAAGCGTGAGGCGAACCGATTTTTTCCGGTTGGGTATTGCGGCAAGAGTGGGGGGATTCTCCGGTAGTTGTTGTGGCGCGCTAGCTGTTGCCAATTTCTATGGCTTCCTCCTCAAGCGACTCACTCTCGCCGCCTCGTCTCCCTTGAAAAGGTTCAACGTCTCGAGGCTCCCGGCTGACAGCGATTTCCGGACATTGCGGCTAAGTTAGTTCGCAATTAAGAGATTACGGGAATTTTCCACAGATGCAAGATTTTTTTGGGGTTCAGAGGAAATTTTTATGGTGAGGCGAGGGTACGGAGGTAACAGTGCATCAGCTGACTACGCCGGGTGGATGCACCTCTCAGGATACTTCCTCGCATAGCGTATCCAATATGCCATGAGGCCAAGCTTGCCTTGCTCTTTGCTGATCTGCCACATTCTCTCACTAAGCAGATCGGTTTTGACCTGTATTCCCGTCCTCTCAAGGAAGTCTGAAAACGCTGCGCCTTTCCAATCCCTCGTTCTAATTTCATCCAGATATGGTTTTACGATTTCCCAAGCTGCAACGAACAAGAGCAACTGCAGCAACTTTTCATCGTCGTCTGTTGTTTGGATGGCTTCCAGAGTTAGCGTCATGCAGTTCTTCGGTTTTTTCGTCGCGCGTCCTAGGCGCGCTAATTTTAATCGTGTACTATCGCTGGTTGCACACGCTTTCAGCGCGACGGCAGATCATAGCATTTGCGTTCTGATTTCTACATGGCTATCATGCCGCCAGCGCTTGGAGGCGTTTTATGAAATCAAGTCTATTTAAGTTTTCAGTCGCCTTTTTCATTGTTCTCGCCGGGGCATTTGCCCAAAATGCATTTACCCCTGATCAAATCAAATGGGGACCCCCACCACCGTTCGTCAACTCTGGCGCTCAACTCGCCGTCATAGAAGGCAATCCCATGGGCAGCTCCGGAGACTTCACTATTCGCTTGAAAATGCCGGACGGCTACAAAATTGCCCCGCACTGGCATCCAACGCGCGAGAACGTTACGGTAATTTCAGGAAAGTTCAAAGTTGGCATGGGAGATAAATTCGACACGGCGAAGATGAATCTTTTCCCAGCCGGCAGCTTCGCCTATCTCGACCCCGACATGCATCACTACGCGATGGCCGTAGGAGAAACGGTCGTACAAGTCCACGGCATGGCGCCGTTGCAGTTTAACTACGTCAACCCGGCGGACGATCCAAGCAAGAAATAATTTCAGAAAATTACTGCCGAGAACGCCAAGTTCCGCGGGAAGACAAATCTGCTTCCTTGCGCGCTCGGTGCTCTCGGCGCTAAGAACCTACACGTCTTTCCAAAGCTCTGACCGCGGATCTTCCGGATTCAGCTTGGCCAACTCCCGGAGCAGTTCTTTCGTCTTCTCATCCCGCGGCATGGGCGCGACAATCTTGATCTCGACAATCTCATCCCCGCGCACGTCTTCTTTCGTCGCCGACGGCACGCCCTTTTCCCGCAGGCGTAATTTTTGCCCTGACTGCGTTCCCGGTGGAATTTTCAACTGCGCTCGCCCATCAATCGTCGGCACTTCGACTTTGGATCCCAAAGCAGCTTCTGTTACTGATACCGGCACTATCAGCCGAATGTCGTCTCCATCGCGCTGAAAAATCGGATGGCTCCCCGCCCGAATAATCACGTAAAGATCGCCCGCCGTTCCGCCGCGAACTCCGGCATTGCCCTTGCCGGCCAAGCGAATCCGCTGTCCATCACGGGTTCCAGCTTTAATGCGCACTTCCAGCGGATCGGTTTTTCCCAGCGTTCCTTCTCCATGGCAAGTCGGGCAGGTCGAAATATTCTTACCTGTTCCGTGGCAGCGGGGACACGTGACGTTGAACTTCATGCGTCCGCCCGTTTGTGTCACCTGCCCCGAACCTTTGCACTCTGGACACTTGCCGGCACCCTCCACAAAACCCTGGGTATGACAAGTGGGGCAGGCATCGCGCCGCGTGATGTTCAGCTTCATAACCCCGCCGCGAATTGCCGTCCAGAAGGGAACATCCACTTGATATTCCAGGTCAGATCCCGGCTCGGGTCCTTCGTCCGCGGCCGCCCCGCCGCGCCCACTGAACATGCCGGAGAAAATATCTTTAAAGCTGCTGCCGCCCCCAACTCCCGCGCCGCTGGGCCGCTGCCCGCGCCCCCCGCCTTCGAAGAGATCGGAAAAATCGAATCCGCCGAAGTCGAAGTTTTGGCTGCCCTGGCCGCCGCTTCGCGGGGCTTGCTGTCCCGGGAAACCCCCGCCGGGATATCCGCCCGCTCCTCCGCCTGCGTTGGCATAAGCCTCTGCCGTCGCCGGATCAATATTGTCCGAATAAAATCCCAGCTGGTCGTAGATTTTGCGCTTCTTGGGATCGCTGAGAACGTCATTGGCTTCCGACAGCGATTTGAATTTCTCTTCCGCCGCCTTGTCTCCGGGATTTACGTCGGGATGATACTTTCGCGCCAGCTTGCGAAAAGCCTTGCGAATATCCTCGGCGGAAGCCGACTTTTTCACACCGAGGATGCCGTAATAATCTTTTTGAGTAGTCGTTGCCATTACTTATGAGAGCTTACTTGAACGCGAATTAATTCGGAATCGTACTCAACTTGTCCGCAAAGCCGATGCGATCCCATTTCTGCGCATCGATGTACACCGGAATTCTCTGAACACCCGTGTCGCTAGGCTCAAACACATACCAGCGACCTTCATCATCCACAAAATGTAAGAAATATGCCTGTCCATTCACTTCGAATTGCATGATACCCACCTCCGAACCCGACTTCTTCAATCAAAAAAACGCCAACCATGAAACGGCAGGGGCGTTTTCACGCCCCTGCTAACGCCGAACTTTAGAACTCAGGCGGGCGAGGACGCCCGCCCCACACATTATTTGTTCTCCACGTCCACGTACTCGGCGTCAATTACCCCTTCGTCCTTCTTTGGCTCAGAGGCATTGCCATCCGCTTGCGGACCCGCTCCAGCCGCACCTGGCTGGCCTTGAGCTTGAGCGGCCTTGTACATCTGCTCGGCCAGCTTGTGCGAAGCCTGGGTTAAGGTCTCGCGGGCCTTGTCCATGGTGGCTTTGTCGTTCGACTCGAGCGCCTTCTTGGCGTCGGCAATCGCGTTCTCGACATCGCCTCGCTCCGAACCGGAAATCTTGTCTCCCTGCTCGCGCAGCATCTTCTCAGTGCCATACACCATGGAGTCAAGCTGGTTCTTCGATTCAATCTCGTCCCGCTTGGCCTTGTCTTCGGCAGAGTGAGCGTCGGCTTCTTTCGCCATGCGCTCGACTTCGTCCTTCGACAAGCCGGAAGACGACGTAATCGTAATCTTCTGGTCCTTGCCCGTGGCCGTGTCCTTGGCCGTGACATTCAAAATGCCGTTCGCATCAATGTCGAACGTCACTTCGATCTGCGGCACGCCGCGTGGCGCTGCCGGAATTCCAGTCAAGTGGAACTTACCCAGTGTTCTGTTCTGTGACGCCATTGGCCGCTCGCCTTGCAACACGTGGACTTCGACCGTCGTCTGGCTATCCGCCGCAGTGGAAAATGTCTCCGTCTTGCGCGTCGGAATAGTCGTGTTCCGCGGAATCATCGGAGTCGCAACTCCCCCTAGCGTCTCAATCGACAACGACAGAGGGGTTACATCGAGCAGAAGCAGATCCTTCACTTCGCCGCCCAGCACGCCGCCCTGAATCGCCGCGCCGACTGCCACCACTTCATCCGGATTTACGCCCTTGTGGCCTTCCTTGCCGAACAACTCTTTTACCAGCGCTTGAATGCGTGGCATACGAGTCTGTCCGCCAACCAGCACGACTTCATCAATTTTGCTGGCATCCACGCCCGCGTCTTTCATGCATTGCTTGCAAGGTCCGACGGAACGCTGAATGATGTCTTCCACCATCGCTTCGAGCTTGGCGCGGGTCAACTTCACAACTAAGTGCTTCGGCCCGCCGGCATCTGCCGTGATGAAGGGCAGATTGATTTCCGTCTCCATCGTGGTCGAAAGCTCAATCTTCGCGCGCTCGGCTGCATCACGCAGACGCTGCAATGCCATTTCGTTGCCCTTGCCACGCAGGTCGAGGCCTTCGTTCTTTTTGAACTCATCAATCAACCAGTCAACAATCTTCTGGTCGAGGTTGTCGCCGCCCAAATGCGTATCGCCGTTGGTGGCCTTGACTTCAATGACCCCTTCGCCCACTTCGAGAATAGAAATATCGAACGTGCCGCCTCCGAAGTCATAAACCGCAATCGTCTCGTCCTTCTTCTTGTCGAGACCATAGGCCAGTGCCGCCGCCGTGGGCTCATTGATGATGCGCTTCACGTCGAGTCCGGCAATCTGCCCGGCATCTTTGGTCGCCTGGCGCTGCGCGTCGTTGAAATACGCCGGCACCGTGATGACCGCTTCGGTCACTTTCTCGCCGAGGTAGTCCTCCGCGGCCTTCTTCAACTTCTGCAAAATCATCGCGGAGATTTGCGGCGGGGTATACTCCTTGCCCTGTGCCAGCACGGCAACGTGGTCGCCCGACTGCACGACCTTGTACGGGACCATCTTGATTTCTTCCGAGACTTCGTTGAAGCGGCGTCCCATGAACCGCTTAATCGAATACACCGTGTTTTCCGGATTGGTGATCGCCTGGCGCTTCGCTACCTGGCCAACCAGCCGCTCTCCGGACTTGGTGAACCCCACCACCGAAGGGGTGGTGCGTCCACCTTCTTCATTCGGGATAACCTTGGGCTCGCCGCCCTCCATAACCGCCACGCAGGAGTTAGTGGTTCCCAAGTCAATTCCAATAATTTTGGCCATAATCGGCTCCTCTCAAATGCTGTAAGTGCTTTAAAATCAGTGCACTTATGATTGCGCTCAGGACTATCCTAAGACCTGAGTGAATCGTTGTCAATGTTTAGATGCAGAAAGATGTGAGATGGGTGCGGACGAATCTTCGTGTCCGGGCCGGGCGTCCCATGTCTCGCCTCTTTCGGGATCCATGGGATTCCACGAAACTCAACTCCTACTTCACCGGGATCAAATCGAACTTCGTTTTTTGGATCACAGATCCAGCCCCGCCAGGTCACACCCAAATCTTAACTTTTTGTATCAGGGCAGGCCTTCAGGCCTGCCGGTATAGACCCGGCACCGATCGCCTTTAGGCGCTGTGGTTGTGACATCCATCACATACAACGCCACATTTCAGCGCGGATACTTTTGGAATGGCAATTCCTGCCCGTCATGCGAGCCCCGCCAGCATCCTTTCTCATGCCCGCACTTTCTTCGTAACCTCATCAACATGGGAAAAGCGAAACTTGTCGCAATCTGATCGCGCCGCAGAACTCTTCCTTAAGACTCTCTACGAATACCGCTCCCAGGGAAAATTCAAGCTGCATGAATTTGTAGTCATGCCCTACCACTTCCATCTATTGCTCACTGTCGGAGGGGACATGACCGTTGAACGGGCAGTCCAGTTCGTCAAGGGAGGATTTGCGTTTCGCGCCGGCAAAGAACTTGGAATACGAGCGCCCTTCTGGCAGAAAGGCTTCTCCGAAGTAAGGGTTTTGGATACAGAGCATTACACGCATACGCGAGAATATATTCGCGATAACCCCGTGAAGACGGGTCTTGCGGTGCGAGCGGAAGATTATCTGTACTCGTCGGCAAGGCCGGGTCTCGAGCTAGACTCGCCTCCTCAGGGGCTAAAGCCCGTCGTGCTTAGAGTCCGAGACGATAGGGCTGAAGCCCTATCCTGATACAAATCATGTTAGTCGGAATGCGGGATCCCATGGTCTTGCACGCGCGATTAAACCGCGCTAGGTTAGAGGCATATGAGCGACTTGCGAAGCCAGATCAACAATCTCTCCGCAGCAGAGAAAGCAGAGCTGCTGGATACGGTCTGGGAGAGCCTGGAAGGAGACGCCGCGTCCCTGACCGACGCGCAACGCGCTGAGCTTGATTACCGCATCTCTCGCCATGAACAAGATCCTTCGGGCGTCATCCCCTGGCAGCAAGTCAAAACCAATCTATTCTATCCACGAGCCGCTCGTGCTTACTTCTTGCCCTTTCCCAGCCACGGCGTCCCGCGATAGGAATCAGCCAACATCCAGGCACCGGCTGTTAGCACCGCCGAAAGAATGGTCTCGCTCTTGAAGAACGGATTCTTCGAACCTGCCGCCATAATGGGCACCCATACTAGCAGCGTGAACATGCCAATCTGCACAGTAGCCAGCGCCGCAGCCAACCGCGCCCACACGCCAATGAGCACCCCGACGGCCGCCGCGATAAATGTGCACCCGAAGAAATACGCCCAAAACGTATGCCAGGGCAGCCACGCGGGCTCAAGCGACACGGTATCTTTCACGTCCAGAAAATGGGCGACGCCGTAGTTGATCAACGAGAGTCCGAAAAGCACCCGCGCAATACGCACGCCGGTATCGCCGGCGATGGAACCAAGGTGCGCCCTATCCCAGTCCGTGGCGAACCAGGTATACAAAATCCACGCTGCCGCAAGCATCACCGCCGTGTCACACGCCGAAAAGAAAACTCCCAAGCCGGGCGCGCGAATCATATCCGGCACGCGGAACACCAGAAACCAAAGCAGGAGCACAGCGGCCAGCACGCGCGCCGCGAGAGTCGCCGTGCGCCGCCAAAGCAAGCCCAGGCCGCAGGCCAGGGAAATGAACGCCGAGAAATATACGAGCGCCATGCGCGCGGGCACTCCCTCCGGTACGGGATCCCACACCGAGGCGAAATTGCCTTGCAGCAAAGTTACAATTCCCAGGCCAATCATGGCCGCCGCAAATGCGGCATGTCCCCAGCTTGCGATGCGCATCCGCGCCCTCCGAATCCCTTCGATACGGATTCCCTGTATGCCTGATGCGTACTTGTACTAGGGAGGTTGCGTGTAGAGCCGAAGAAGAGAGATTTACATGGTGCACGAGCTCTAGCTTCGTGTCAGGGCAGGCCTTCAGGCCCGCCGGTATAGACCCGGCACCGATCGCCTTTAGGCGCTGTGGTTGTGACATCCATCACATACAACGCCACATTTCAGCGCGGATACTTTTGGAATGGCAATTCCTGCTCGTCTTTGCGAGACAAGCGTCTAAAGACCTGCAACTCCTGGCGGGGTCAATTCGAATCGCCCTATGATGCGTTTGACGAAAGATGCGTTGAAGAAAGATATGTCGAGGAACGATGTCGCCGTCCCCTACTCCAGGCTCACCGTGAAATCCGCCTTCACCGTCGCCGTTCCGCCACGCTGGCTCGCTGCGAATACCAGATGATACTTCCCCGCATCCTCGACTGTCGGATGCAACAGCCAATCCACATCCGCGCTCTTCGCGCCTTCCTGGCCCTGCAACCAATCGACTGGCCGATGGTTCACAAAATCGTCGTACTGCTGATCATCCATCAACAGCAAATCCACCGCAGCCGCCCCGTCAACGCTTTGGAATTGCCCATGCACGTGCGGACGCACCCTGTGGGGTGGCACGTTGATGACAAATGCCTGAAAGTCCCGAATTTTAACCAATCCATGTATCAGCACGACATCCGAGATTTGCGCCGTCGCGGTCGTCGGAGGCGCTGGCATCGAGAAATCCGCAGAATTTGCATTCGGCGTCGGATTTTCCACCGCCGGGCTCGCGCTTGACGATGCATGGCTCATCTGCGCCCGCCACATGTAATAAGCCCCGCCCAAAAGCGCAAGTGCAAACAAGATCCCCACCACTTTTTTCAGCGGTGACCGCTCGGGTGATTCAATATGAATGTCGAATTTGTTATCGTCGCCGCGCCCCGGCGAACTGGCGCGACCGCCCTTCGGCGATATCGTGGTGCTTGTGGAACTATCCGGCTTTCGGTCCGGATAGGGAGCTTGGGCAGGCGTCGTCATAAGGCGTTCCTCATGACGATTCTCAGTTCACTCGAAGCCGCGGACAAGTTACTGCCGTAATCGCACGCCGAGGCGGCGCGCTTTCAATCATATTTTTCGTAGAGAATCGACTTCCGGTCCCATCCCAGCGTTTTCAACAACTCCCGGTTCGCCTTAACCATTTTGTCCAGTCCGCAGATATATGCGTGCGCATCGTTTCTCCCTGCCGCAATATCAGGCACGTGCTCCTGCACGTAGCCTCTCAGTCCTTCCCAGTCATCGCCGGCTCTGCTCAGCGTCGGCAGATAGCGAAAATTTTCATGCTCCTCCGCCAGCTTCAAAAATTCCTCGTGATAGTAAATGTCTTTTTCCGTCCGGTTGCCGAAGATGAGCGTCAGCGTCTTGCCCTGGTGCCGCGTTTCATCCGCCAGCACCCATCGGATCATACTGCGAAACGGCGCAATGCCCGTGCCCGTTGCGATGAACAACGTGTGCCTCATCGGCGGACGCAAAATGAAGTCCCCAAATGGCCCCTGAAACTCAATTTCCTCGCCCTCGCCCAGGTCGCAAAGATAATTCGACATAAAGCCGTCTTCAACCCGGTTCAGGCAAAATGCGAACTGCGAATTCTCCGCCGGCGGCGACGCAATGGAGTATGCCCGCGTAATCTCTTCGCCGTCGGCCTTCTTGTGTTTCACAGAAAGCCATTGCCCGGCCACAAAGCCAAACCGCGGCGAGTCTTTCACTTCAAATTCCAGGTGCTTGGTGTAATTCGAAAGCGCAGTCGCGCTCACCAGCCGCGCCGCGTAAGTCTTGAATTGAGCCATAAGCGTCTGACATCACTATGCAAGATGATGATCTAGCAATTGTATTTGGATGATGACACGCCCGGGAACGAATCCGACGGAAAGGCTGTGTTATGCTGTCCGCGTTCTTTCGACTCCGCGACCCGCGAGGCCGTCTTATGAAGGCGCGATTAGCTGCGATTTTAATTCTTCTCCCGCTTGTCCTTTTACCTTCGCCCTCCTCCGCGCAATGCCAGATCCAGCGCGCCTTCTACGGCGCCGGACATCGCACCGCGGACGTGACGGCGCAAGTTCAGGGCATGGTCCGCGGCGGCCAGTTGAATTTCCGCGTGGGCAACTCTGTCTTTGGCGACCCCGCCCCCAACCAGAGAAAAACTTTCCAACTCACCTGCGGAGATTGGCGTGGCCGTAGCCAAAACTATCATTACCGCGAAGGGGATGTCGTGACTATGGCCGTCGTCGGCCCCAGTTATTATCCCGGTGGAACCTGGAACCGGCCCAACCCCACCTATCAAGGCCTGCGCATTATCGAAGCGACTTATGGCCATGGCCGCCGCGTTCGCGACGTGACGGATCGCTTAAATGCGATGATTCGCGGCCCCGTGCTGACATTTCAGGTGAATAACGCCGCCATGGGCGGAGATCCCGCCGTCGGCCAGGTGAAGACTCTGTCTGTCTATTACGTGAACAACGGCCGCAAAGCGCATCGCAACTGGCCGGAAGGCGCAACCGTCACAATTCCGTAGATTATCTGCTACTCGACCGTCACCGATTTCGCCAGATTTCTCGGCTGGTCCACGTCGCACCCGCGGCGCACTGCGATGTGGTAAGCGAGGAGTTGCAGCGGCACGATTTCCAGAATCGGCGCCAGTTCTTCCGGAGCTGGCGGAATATACAAAACGTGATCCGCGGCCTCTTTCATTTCTTCGTCGCCTTCAGTGGCCAGCGCAATCACTTTGCCCGAGCGTGCTTTCACTTCCTTCAGATTCGACATCGTTTTCTCGTACCGAATCATCGAAAGCTCACTCTTCGGATCCCGCGTGGCAATAATCACCACCGGTAAATTCTCATCAATCAGCGCGTTAGGCCCATGCTTCATTTCTCCGGCCGGGTAACCCTCGGCATGGATATACGAAATCTCCTTCAACTTCAGCGCGCCTTCGAGCGCAATCGGATAATGAATGCCACGGCCGAGAAACAGAAAATCCTGCGCCCGCACGTAAAGCTTCGCGAGTTCCTCGCACTGCTCGTCTCGGGTGAGCAACTGCTCAATCTTGCCGGGAATGCGCGTCAATTCATATACTGCCTGCGTGGCTTGTTCTTTGCTCATCGCCCCGCGCACCTGCGCTAGGTAGAGCGAAAAAAGGTAAAGAGCCGTAAGCTGTGCCGTGAACGCCTTCGTCGAAGCTACGCCGATTTCCGGCCCGGCGTGCGTGTAAATCGTGCCCGCAGCCTCGCGTGTAATCATCGAGCCAACCACGTTGCAAATCGCCAGCGTCTTCGAGCCTTTGGCTTTCGCCTCGCGCTGCGCGGCAATCGTGTCGGCTGTTTCGCCCGACTGCGAAATCACCAGCGTGATCTCATCCTTGCTCACAATCGGATCGCGATAGCGCCATTCGCTCGCGTAATCGACTTCCACCGGCACCCGCGCCATGCTTTCGATCATGAACTTGCCGGCTTGACCCGCATGCCAGCTCGTTCCGCAGGCTTCTATGTTGATTTTGCGCGCGGCTTTGAACTCCGCCTCGCTTATCTGCATTTCGTCAAGATAAACGTGGCCGGTTTCCTGCGAAATCCGACCCAGCGTGGTGTCCCGTACGGCCCGCGGCTGCTCGTAAATCTCTTTGAGCATGAAGTGCTTAAAGCCGCCCTTTTCCGCCATGATGGGGTCCCAGGTGACGTGCTGCACTTCGCGCCGGACTGGCTTTCCATCAAAATCCGTCAACTCGACGCCGCTGGGCGTAATGACCGCCAGATCGCCGTCCCCGAGGAAAAACAAATCGCGGGTGTGGTAAAGAATCGCGGGAACATCCGAAGCGACGAAATACTCGTCATTGCCCAATCCAATCACCGCCGGAGGTCCATTGCGCGCTGCCACAATCTTGTTGGGTTCATCCACGGCCAGCACGCCCAGAGCGAACACGCCGCTCAGCATTTTCACCGTCTTGCGCACGGCCTCTTCGAGCGACGGGCGACTTCCGTTGTCATGCTTTAAATAAAATTTTTCGACAAGGTGCGCAATGACTTCCGTGTCCGTTTCCGTGACGAACTTGTGGCCTTCCTCGATTAATTTCTTCTTGAGCGCAACGTAATTCTCGACAATGCCGTTATGCACCACGACGATGCGTCCTGTGCAATCGCGCAGGGGGTGGGCGTTTTCTTCGCTTGGGCGTCCGTGAGTGGCCCAGCGGGTGTGGCCGATGCCATAAGTTCCGTCGAGGGGATTTTGCCGGATGACTTCATCCAGATTGCGCAGCTTTCCTTCTGCGCGGCGCACTTGCAGGCCTTGTCCATTCCCGCAAACCGCAATGCCCGCCGAGTCATAGCCGCGGTACTCCAGCTTGCGCAGACCCTCGATGATCACCGGAACAACCGGCTTCTTGCCCACGTAGCCCACAATGCCGCACATACGACGCTTGGCTCCTAATCTTCCACTTTCATTTTGAATTCTTCGATGACTGGATTGGTCAGCACTTCCCGGGCTATGCGTCCTACTTCGGCTTCAGCCTCGCTGTGGTTCAATCCGTTCGCCAAATCCAGCTCGAAATACTTGCCCTGGCGGACGCTTTCCAGCCCCTTGTAGCCCATTTTCTGTAAGGCGCCGTGGATGGTCTTACCCTGTGGGTCGAGCACGCTCTTCTTCAGCGACACATAGACGTATGCCTTCATAGTTAGGATTATACGTGAGCGCGAATGGCCGTAAGATTACGGTGGTGCGGCGTTGAATCGGTTGTGGCGGAAATCGGAGTGGGCAGTCGGCACTCCGCGCACTTTGCGGCGCGCCACTATCTCATTGAGAGAGTAGTGATAACTTATGCTCCAGGTCGGCCAATGCGCGTTGCAGCATCTCGCGGCGTCGGGGATTCTGCGCCGCCAATAATTGCTGCTGCACATGTTGCTTTGAGAGCTCCAACCCTCGAAGATCTTGCGCCCGCTTGATCTCCGCGGGAGAGAGCCGGGCGCTATCGTGTTTTTTCTCCGCGATAGCCTCCGCCTGCTGATCTTCTACGGACTTGCTCTCCCACCCGCGTGCCATCCTGCCATGGTAAACCTAGCCCACATTGTCGCAAAATGAGACGCATCGCTATCGCTCTTACGAAAATACTTGATTTTATTGATGCGTAAGTCATAGGCTTGGCATTAACCGGACGCGCATCCGTTTTTTTGCGACCGGGCGAGGGCAGCTGCACGAGGGGGTGGAAGTGAGTACTCGGGCAAATGCACCAGCATTTTGTTTCTGACGTTGCGTTGACGTTTGGCCATTTGGGTAGCACTCCCCGCCTCGGCAAACCCTTTGCCGTTGCTGTTGCTCATCCACTTCTGATTTCCTGTTTCCCGATTTCACCCGCATCCGGCTGCGAATTATCTATCTTTGGGAAAAACTATCGCGATAGTTGTCTGGAGAAGGAACGGCACGTGTTCGCGCATAGCCATACATGTTTGATGGCCAAAGGATGTGTCTGATGTCGATTCCGCGATCGCAACGTAACAAACCGATGAAAGCTTCAGCGCCTGCCGCCACGGGCAACGGGCGCGCCGCCATTGACTGCGATCGCTGCGAAACCCTGTTCGACGCAACCGACATGGTCGCGCGTTGCGAAAGCATGCCTGCCTTCTTTGGCAGCCTGGCAGAGCTCTTGTGCGAACGCGAGGATTGTCATGAAGTGAGTTTTTCGATTTACGACGCGGCGAATCATGTCATGCGCGTCCATCTCGCCGGCTCCGTGGACCGGCCCCCGGCATCTTTTGTGGTGCCCACCGACGAGTCCATCAGCGGATATGTGTGGCAAACCCAGGAAGCCGTCGTCATACCCCGGCAAGAATTTGATTTGCCCTGCTTTCCGAAAGCGCTGCGCTGGTTGGAAAAGAAAAAACTAAAAGCCTATTGCACCCTTCCTCTGGCCACAACGCAAAATCGCTTGGGCGCCATGGGCTTCGGAAGCCGTGTTACAGACGATTACGTGGCGACAAGCTTGCATTATTAAAGCGCATCGCCGATCTGGTTGCCGTGACGGTAGAAAATGCCGTCACTCGCGACGCCTGGCAAAATGGCGAGAAGCGGTTGCAGGCACTCAGTTCTATCGTAAGTGTTCTCAACTCCTCCCAGCCTTTGCGGCAAATCTTCCCTTTGATTGCCAATGCCCTTCGTTCCGTAGTTGCGGCCGAAACCGTAGGATTTACGCTTTACGACCATTCCCACGACTCGGTGCTGGTCGGGGCCGTTGACTCAACCCTCATCGAGGACATTGCCGGAGCCCGCGTGCCTTTTGAACACTCATTGACCGGCGTCGCTTTTCACGGGGAACGGGCGAAAGTCTTTACGCAGGAGGAGTTAAACAGGATTTCCTCGGTCTTCCTTCAGCCCCAACTGGACCGCGGCGTCCGCTCGGCCTGCGCCATCCCGCTGATCCACGGACAAATGAAATTGGGGGCATTGATCCTGTGTAGCACGCAGCTCAACCCGTTCCTATCGAAGGAAGTTTTTCTGCTGGAACACATCGCGGCGCAACTGGCCGCCTCATTGGATCACGAACGCATCGATCGCCTTCTCGATGAACTTAGCGCCAAGCTATTGACCGAGCAGGTGGATCTAGGCGTGCCGATCGAGCGTGAGACCGCATTCGACGAAATCATCGGCCTGAGTGAGCCGCTCAAACGTACTCTGGGCCTGGTCAAGACGGTCGCGTCGACGAATGCGACGGTCCTGGTTCTGGGTGAGACCGGCACGGGCAAGGAACTGATCGCGCGCGCCATTCATGCGATGAGCAGCCGCCGCCAGTCGAGTTTCTTAAAGCTGAATTGTGCCGCCATCCCCACTGGATTGCTGGAGAGCGAGCTGTTTGGGCATGAGAAAGGCGCTTTCACCGGCGCCGTGAGCCAGAAGATTGGGCGGCTGGAGCTGGCCGACCACGGCACACTGTTTCTGGATGAAGTGGGCGAGATTGCCATGGAGTTGCAACCGAAACTCTTGCGGGCGCTGCAAGACCAGGAATTTGAGCGACTGGGAGGGACAAAGACCATCCACGTGGATGTGAGGTTGATCGCGGCGACGAACCGGGATTTGGCCAAAAGCGTGGCCGACCACACTTTCCGCTCGGACCTGTATTACAGGCTGAGCGTGTTTCCCATCGTTTCGCCTCCGCTGCGCGAGCGGGGGAAAGATATCCCGCTGCTCGTGCGCTACTTTGTGCAGCAATTCGCTCAACGGATGAATAAGCACATAACCAGCATTCCCTCGGATACGATGCGAGTGCTGGTCAACTGGCACTGGCCCGGGAACGTGCGGGAGTTGGAGAACTTCATCGAACGCTGCGTCATTCTGACGCAAAGCGAAGTGTTATACGCGCCATTGGCCGAACTCATGGCTTCCAGCCCGCCGATGGAGCAAGGCACGCTGGAGAGCATGGAGCGGGAACATATTCTCCGCGCCCTGCGGCAAAGCGAGGGAGTGATAGCGGGCATCCATGGTGCTGCGGCGCGCCTGGGCCTAAAGCGAACCACTTTGCAATCCCGAATGCAGAAACTTGGGATAGACCGGCGCGAGTTTGAAAATTAGACACCGGTCACTACTTCTAATAGCTACTTTCGACTGACGCTTTTTCGGCAGCCTGCCGTAGCGTCGTCACCGCCCAGTGATGCTCGCCTGCAAGTTCAAGGACTTACAAGCCCAAATTACGGAAGCACACGTGCTTCAGCACTAACCAACTTTCCCCGAACGAGTAACGCCGCTACTCAGGAGAGCGGTTCATGCCACTTTGTCAGACGGTGCGGACGACGCCGCAGGCGGGAGTGTTATTGGGGCAACTGGCGCTGATGCCCCCGAGCGCGGATGATCTCCTTTACCTCTTCGCGTGCAGCCTGCGTTGGCGCGAGCGCGGCGATACGACCGCTGGTTGGGATTTGACTGCGGGCCTGCGCTCGACGGACGAAACCATGCGGACCGTCTGCGAAAGCCTCCTCTTCGGGCCGCGCAGCGAAATACCCCCGTGGCGGGATTTCCGGCAGTCAAGCCGGGAAGTGCCGTCGAATCTGATCTCAATTGCGAACACCAAGGACGAAAAAATGAATACTCCCTACGGACTTGAAATGTGCGAGAGCTGCGTGACCTGCAAGTTGAACCAGACAGGCTGGTTCTGCCACACCTCGCAGGAGGGCTTAAAGTCGCTGGCGACGGCTGGACACCTGACCGTATATCCCGGCGGAGCTCTCCTGTTCGTCGAAGGGCAAAGACCCCGCGGAGCTTTCATTCTCTGCTCGGGACAGGTGAAGCTTTCCACGAGTTCGCGAGAAGGGAAAGTGCTGATTTTGCGCATGGCAGGCCCGGGATCTGTGCTGGGATTAAGCGCGGTGATTGCGGGCGAGCCCTATGAGCTTACCGCGGAAACATCGATGCCGTGCCAGGTGCATTTTGTGGAGCGCGAAAATTTGCGGCGATTGCTGCGTAGCAATCCGCAGTTGGGGCTAAAGGCGACAGAAGAGCTGAGCCGCGAATTCCAGGCGGCATACCGCGACATTCACGATTTGATTCTGGCGCGCTCATCGGCTGGAAAACTGGCGCGGCTCCTGCTTTCATGGACGACCGACGAGCGCAACGATGAGCTGGAACAGCGAGTGCACGCAGGGGCGACGCACGAGGAGATGGCGCAAATGATTGGGGCTTCGCGCGAGACGGTAACGCGCCTGTTGAGCGAGCTGAAAAAAAGGGAGTTGATCCGGTTGGAGGGCACGAGGCTGGTGATCCGTAACCGGGGAGCGCTGGAAGAGATGGCGGCGTAGTGCCTGGGAGAGCCGCATGGACGGCGAGCGGGCAGTTCCTCCACGCTCGCCGTTTTTTACGGTGTTAGAAGTGGAAACCAATTTCCGCGGTCAGCGAGCGTGGGGTCACATAGTGCGTGCCGCTGAAGGTGGAAAGGAAGTTGTAGAGCGCGTATTTGTTCGTGATGTTGATGGCGGTAAGCTGCGCGCTCCATTTGAAGCGGTCGCCATGAAACAGGTTGTCATCGCCGAGCGAAAGATCAAAGAGGTTTCGCAGGGCGATGCGGGGCGGATTCTTGTCGTCGTTCTCGGTTCCCGGCGCGGGTACCTGCAAAAGCGTCGAGCCGAATTGCGAGACAGGGCAGGCGCGAGCCGCGACACCGGGAATGACCATGCCAATTGGCGAGGTGGGTGTGGCACGCTGCGAACCGCAGAAGAGACCCGATTGGAATTCCTGATCGGCCGTTAAAGGCGTGCCGAAAGAATCCGTCATGGTGATGTAATTGACGCCGCCCACGTTGATGCCCTGAGCGCAATTGCCGCCGAAGCAGGGCGTTTCCCCTGCAACCAGCCCGCTGTCATAGCGCCAGTTGAAACCCATCCAGGGGCCGCGCTTCCAGGGTTGATATTGAATGTGTGTCGTTTGATTAAAGTTCTCATCGTGGTCTATACGGAAGGGAGTAATGCCACTGCTTGAGGCCACGGCGGGGACGGCTCCGGCGCCGCCGATTTGGGGGGTGAAGAAACGGGCGGCGACACTCGAGAAGACGACGAGCGCGGATAATCCGTGATAGTCAGGCACGCTGACGCGCACGGCGTATCCCGGAATCTTGGAGTTGTGCCATTCGATGGGGAAGGTGATGGGGGTTGCACCCAAAACGCTGAAATCGTAGGCATTGTGAGTGTATTTCCAGATGTAATCGCCACTGATGACAGCGTACTTGCCGAACGCCTGCTGGAAGCCGGCGTGGAATTCGTTGCGGTAGCCGGGATCGAAGGGCGTTGCGCCTGCTGAGGCCGGCTGGGAGCACAAAAGCAGAGGGTTCAAAACAGAATTGGCGCAACCGGTGCTGGAGAGCACGAGGTTTTCGTTAAAGGGACTCTCCAGCGTCCGGGCGTAGGAAACGCGAAGAACGGTGTTCGTTCTCTTGATGTTGTAGGCTGCGCCGAGTCGAGGCTCAGCCTGCTGCGCGACAACGAGCCCGTTGTACAGGTCGCCGCGAATGCCGATGTTAAACGCCCAAGCGCCAGCCGTTATGGAATCCTGCACGTACATGCCAAGTTCCTTGACGTCAGTGTGGCCGTGAAAGGCATATAACCCGCTGGTCGAAGTTGGGCAATTGTCGAACGGAGATGGAGTCGAACGAGTGAGATCGTAGCAGCCGAGCAAAGGATTGAAATTCGGATTGGCTGCGAAGGGTGTGGGATAGAGAGCCGTGTTGGTGGACGTTGCGGTGGGGCAATTCGTGGGATTGTTTACGCCTGGATTGCCGACGAAGACTGGAGCACCATTCGCATCTAGGCAGGGAGCATTGAAATTGGGATCCACAATGCCAAGATTGAAGTTTTCGGTTAGGAACGTCTGCTCGTAGGTTATGCCCGCTTTAATGTTGTTAATGCCCTTGGCGTGGGTGATATCGCCGCGGACTCCCGTGTTTGCCAGGGTGCGATTCTGTCCGATGGTTTCCTGTTGCAGGTTGGCGGGCCCAAGATCTGCGAACGGGTTGCCGCTGGGGTAGTAGTTGTAGGCGTCGCGGCGGACGAAGCCACCGAAGTTTAGCAGCGTCGTGGGGCTGAGAATGCGGGTCCAGACGGGTGCGATGTTGAAGGTGTCAATTTTTGAACGCTGGTCTGCGGGGCCGACAAGGTTGCCGTTCGGGTCGAGGCCGTTGTTGCTTACTGAAACTCCATTCCAGGGGGTCGCGTATTGGGAATCGAAGGAGTTGGGGGTTTGGAACCAGGAACGGCTGAATCCCAGGTTCAGGTGGATGGCGTCGTTGTTCGAAGCTTGGTAGTCGATGCGGTCGAAGATGTTTTCTTCGTTGCCCTTGTCATGCATGACGGCGAATTCAGGAGGATCAAGGAAGCGGCCGGAGTTAAGCCCGTTGGCGGAGATGAAGTTACCCCACTTGTCGCCTCCATACGCGAGATCGAAACTTAGGTTTGAAGAGCCGAATGAGCCGTAAGAGGTGGTGACACTGCCGTGAGGAGTTTTCTCTCCCTGGCCCGATCTTGTGGTCGCCACAATGACGAGGCTGGTTTTGCCACCGTATTCGGCGGGCGGAGCGCCGGGAATGACTTCAAGCGATTGGATGGAATCCAGGGGAATCTGGTTGGAGAAGACTTTGCTTTGCTGATCGGTGATGGGCTGGCCGTCCACAGAGAAAGAGTTGGATGCGTGGTCGCCCAAGCCGTGAAAGAGGCCATTGGAATCGGCGGAAACGCCGGGCGAGGCCAAAGTCACAAGCGAGCTTACCGAGGAGGACTTGCTCTCGAGGGGGATTTTGTTGAAGAGATTGCGATCGACGTCGGTATGAGCGGTGGGGTTGGTCTCAACGAGGTCGCCACCCGCTTCGACGGTGACAGTGGACGTAGAGGCGGCGACCGCCAAAGTGATTTTGACGCTGACGGCAACGGCCGAGCGGACATCCACATCCTGCGCAGTTTGAGCGAAACCCTGAGCGGTCGTGGTCATGTGATAGGGATTAAAAGGAACGTTGGAGAAGGTGAAGTTTCCTGCGCCATCGGTGGTGGTCGAGCGGTCAAAGCCGCTGACCGGGTTGTGAATTTCAACGGTGGCGTTGGCCACAACAGCGCCTGAGGGATCGACGACGGTGCCGAAGATGGAACCGTCGTTGGACTCCGCTAGAGCCGAAAACGCCGCGAATAAAAAGAAAGCGAGTACAAAAGCCGCGTGACGCGGCTTCTTATAAAGAGCCTGCATGATTCCTCCAAAGGAATACGGAATAGGGTTGGAGATGAATCCGCGAGGGATTCTTAATCGATTGTGTGGAAGACCCTAGGCCGCTGGAGGTGGGCGAATGCGGAGAGAGAAAAGAAAGCCGGAAGATAGCTGTACGCTCTCCGGAGCAATAAAGAGCTCCGCAAGCGTGAACATCGGAGAAGGTTGATAGGGGATGCTAACCACTGCGCCCGAATGTGCGACCGAGCACAAGGAACATTCGTGGCTGGGCAGCTTGGAGTCGTCGGCGTGAACGTGAACGGCTTGAGCAAATCCGCTGAACGCGACCAGCAAAACGCCGGCCAAAGCCAGAAGCTTGACGGTCGCCGAAATGCGATTTGTGCGGATGCGGAACACGCGATTCAACCTAAGCTTCAAACATTGTATAGACTGCGGCAGCGAAAAAACGATAGGACAATAGATGCGGCGCGGTGACGAAAGGTGTCGTTCCGGCGAAGAATTAGCGGAATTTTATTCATTTATAAGCCGAAAAGTTCACGCAGGCGCTTGGTCTGAGCGCGGCTGACGGGGATTTCCGTCTGTTTTTTGTCGTCCATACGGAGCTGGTAGGAACTCTTGAACCAGGGAACGACTTCTTTAATGCGGTTGATATTCACCAGATAAGAGCGATGAGCGCGCCAGAAGAGATTGGGCTCGAGGCTCTCAAACAATTCTTCGAGGGTGCGGCAATTGGATTGGCCCTCCATGCCTGCCACGCCGCCGGTGACGACGGTGATGATGCCGTCCTCTATCGAGGCGTAACAGATGTCCTTCTGGTTGACGAGAAAGAGGCGGCCGGCGGCCTTGAGCAGAAGTTTGGAGGTCTGCGGCTTTTGAGCCTCGAGCATCTTGACGAGGGTCTCCAGCTTGTCCGATGAGCCGGCGCTCGATTCCGCTTTCGCACGAGCTTTTTGCAGCGATTGGGCGACGCGCTTTTTATCGAAAGGCTTGAGCAGATAGTCGACAGCATTGACTTCAAAGGCTTTGACGGCGTACTGGTCGAAAGCTGTGGCGAAGATGATTTTGGGCATCGGGAGTTTGCGGTCGAGCAGCTTTTTGATGACGCCGAAGCCATCGAGGCCGGGCATTTGAACGTCGAGGAAAACGAGATCAGGATTGTGCTCCCGGATGAGGCTTACGGCCTCAACGCCGTTCTTGCCTTGAGCGACGACATCTACGTCGCCCGCGCCTTTGAGGAGGAAAGCGAGTTCGTCGCGGGCGAGTTGCTCGTCGTCCACGATTACGGCGGAAAGGGGCATAAATGGAGTATAGGAGCGGGTGAAGAGGAGGTCAACGGCGGGAA
>Ga0181522_10000189_pt1 | contig 48928 bp, 47 predicted proteins | sample PEATcosm2014_Bin_27_FD_121103 | JGI IMG/M metagenome (GOLD analysis project Ga0181522, IMG submission 121103) | Peatland microbial communities from MTU Mesocosm Facility, Houghton, MI, USA - PEATcosm2014_Bin05_10_metaG | ecosystem: Environmental > Terrestrial > Soil > Wetlands > Peat | place...
AAAAACCGACCCGCGCCGGCATCGACCCCTACAACAAACTCGTCGACCGCATAGCCGACGACAACGTGATCCCGGTGACCCAGCCATAGCGGACCCACCCACCCGCCGTTCCGGACTCTCTGCGCCGACCGAAGGATACGGATTCAGCCCTGCCATAAATGACATCGAACGATTCCGGCTTTAGCCCGTGAAGGTCGTTTGCCGGGTGCCGCACCGGGGAACGCTTCGACGCCGCCATTCTCCCGCCGAATCGCCCGCCACATCGTGTACTATTTCCCGCGATCCTGATCACCCAGAGGAACCTTGTGAGAAAACTTCCCAGCCTCGCACTCGCTCTCGTTTTCGCCGCGACACTTCAAGCACAAACCAAGCACACTCCGTCCCTCGACGAATCGCTCCAGCTCAAGAACATCACCGGTCCCCGCATCTCCCCTGACGGTCGCTTCATCGCCTATCGCCTCCGCGAAACCGACTGGAAAGAAAACGCCTACGTGCGTCAGATTTGGCTGATCAACGTAGCCACCGGAGACGATTTCCAGCTCACGCGCGGGAAGAAATCCGTAGATTCCCTCGAGTGGTCCCCCGACGGTCGCTGGCTGGCGTTTCTAACGGAACGCGAATCCTCAGCCGTCACTCCGCCGGAAAAAGAAGAAAAAAAGGAAGAGGCCAAAGACGAAAAGAAAGAAGAGAAAAAAGACGAAAAAGACGCCGCCAAGCGCGGCAAACCCGCCGCCCACCAACTCTGGCTTATCTCCCCAGAAGGCGGCGAGGCCTGGCAACTCACCGAACAGGAAACCGACATCGGCTCGTTCCACTGGTCCAAGGACTCCAGGCAAATCGCCTTTACCGCCTCGGTCCCCGAACCCAAGACCGAAAAAGACCGCAAGGAGAAATACAGCGACTACGAAGTCTACGAGCAGGATTTCCAGCAAAACCAACTCTGGGCCGTCGACGTCTCCGCCGCCCAATCCAATTTCCTGCCGGCCAAGGCCCGCCAGATCACCCGCGACCCCACTCTCAACGTGGCGGACTTCTCCTGGTCGCCCGACGGCACCCGCATCGCCTTCGGCGCCACGCCAAATCCCCTGCTTCCGTCCAGAGGCCAGGAGGACATCTACCTCGCCGATCTCTCGCACGACAATGCCACCCACAAAATCGTAGCTCTGCAAGGTCCCGACGGCGATCCCGTTTTCTCTCCCGACGGCAAGCAACTCGCCTTCTCAACCGCCCTGGCCGCCCCCTACTACTACTATGCCAATAGCCACATCGCCATAGTAGATCTCGACAAGGTCCTGGTCAGGCCCGCAACCGAACCCGCCGACGTTCACGACCTTACCGCCAGGTTCGACGAAGACCCCACGCTCCTCGACTGGGGTCCTGCAGGCATCTATTTCGCAGGCCTGCAGAAAACCTCCGCGCACCTTTTCCGCCTTGATCCCAAAACCCGCGAAATCGTCCGCATCACGAGCCCCGATGCCTACAATCTAGACGAAGCTTCGTTCACCAAGGACTTCGCCACCATGGCCTTTTCCGCCGAAGACGCCACCCACATGTCCGAAATTTACATCTCAGCCTCCGACAAATTCTCCCCGCGCAAACTCACCGACATGACCGCTCAAGTCAAAGACTGGGCCCTCGGCACGGTTGAGGTTATCTCCTGGAAAAGTTCCGACGGCGCCGCCATCGAAGGTATCCTTCACAAACCCGCCGACTACGATCCCTCCAAGAAATATCCCCTGCTGGTACTCATCCACGGCGGACCGAGCGGGGTTTCGCAACCGACCTTGTCACCCGGAGACAACTACTACCCGATCCAGATCTTCCTCTCCAAAGGTGCTCTGGTTCTGCAACCAAACTATCGCGGCAGCGCCGGCTACGGCGCCGCCTTCCGCGCCCTCAACGTCCGCAATCTCGGCGTAGGCGATATGTGGGACGTAATGAGCGGCGTCGACTCACTCATCGCCCGCGGTATCGCAGATCCCAACAAACTCGCCTCCATGGGCTGGTCCGAAGGCGGCTACATCTCCGCCTTCCTCACGACCCACACCGACCGTTTCAAAGCCATCTCTGTGGGCGCCGGCATCTCCGACTGGATGACCTACTACGTCAACACCGACATCACGCCCTTCACCATTCAATATCTCCACGCCAACCCTTGGGAGGACTCCGCCATCTACGCCAAAACCTCTCCTATCAGCGCCATCAAGCAAGCCAAAACTCCAACGTTGATCCAGCACGGCAGCGCCGACAAACGCGTTCCCCCTCCCAACGGTTTCGAGCTTTACCGCGGCCTTCAGGATCAGCACGTCCCGTGCCGCCTGATCCTCTACACTGGCTTCGGCCACCCCATCACCAAGCCCAAATCCAATCGCGCTGTAATGCAAGCCAATCTCGACTGGTTCAGCCACTACCTCTGGAACCAGCCCTACCCCAAAGACTCGCCCATCCTGGGCAGGAGCGAACTGGAGGCCGCGCCGCCATCCGCTTCGCCCTCCACTCACTAACGCCGACTTCTCCACCGTTAGAAAAGTTCCCGGAGGTTGGTTTTCGCCAGATCGAGAATTTCACTACCTCTGCCGTTAAGCATCGCCTTCACCAAATAGATTCCGAATCCCTTCGCCTGCTCGAAGTCAATCGTCGGCGGCAGAGAAAGCTCTTGATTGGCAACTTTGAGGCTGACCAACGCCGGACCATCATGGTCGAACGCCGCGCGCAGTGCTCCCTCAACCTCCGCAGGATCCTTCACATTTCGACCAAAAATCCCGCAAGCCTCGGCGACCTTGGCGAAATCCGGATTCACGAGGTTTGTGCCGAAGCTGATAATTCCCGCAGCCTTCATTTCCAATTCCACAAAACTCAGTGCATCGTTTTGATACACGATGATTTTCACCGGCGCGTTGAGCTGCCGCAAACTCAGCAACTCCCCCATCAACATCGCAAGCCCTCCGTCGCCGGAAAGCGAAACCACCTGCCGCCCGGGGAACGTGACTTGCGCTCCAATCGCCTGCGGCAAAGCATTCGCCATCGAACCGTGGTTGAACGATCCGAGCAGGCGGCGCTTGCCATTCATGGTCAGATATCGCGCGGCCCAAACGGTTGGCGTCCCAACATCGCACGTAAAAATGGCATCCTCCGCAGCGAGCCGGTCCAGAACCGCGCTGACATACTGCGGATGAATCGGCATCTCCCCGGGCTCGCCGCTCGCCAGATCGTCCAGCCCCTTGCGGGCCTTCTTGTAACGATCCTGCGCATCCTCAAGATGAGCGCCGTCCGTCTTGGCCTCGAGCAGAGGCAAAAGCCCGCGCAAGGTATCCTGCACCGATCCCACCAGCCCGAGATCGACGGCCGTCCTGCGCCCGATCTGCTCCCCGCGCAAGTCCACCTGAATAATCTTCGCGTGCGTTGGATAAAACTGCGTGTAGGGGAAGTCCGTGCCCAATAACAGGAGGACGTCGCAATGCTCGATTCCATAGTGCCCGGAGGTGAATCCCAGCAGCCCGCTCATGCCGATGTCGTAAGGATTGTCATAAGCGATGAATTCTTTGCCGCGCAGCGCATGGACAATGGGCGCCTTCAGCTTCCCTGCAACTTGGAGCAGTTCGGCATGAGAACCCGCGCATCCCGCGCCTCCGAAGATTGTGACCCGCGATGCCGCGTTCAGTATCGCCGCCGCGCGTTCGAGCAAGGCCGGTTCCGGGCTGCTTACCGGCTGCATGGAATCCAGCGTCAGGCCGATGCGCCCCAGCTTGGCTTCCTGCAGTGCGGTATCGCCCGAGATCACAATCACCGAGACGCCCCGCTTCGCGATCGCCGTACGGATGGCGATCTCCAGCACCCTGGGCATCTGGCTCGGGTGCGAAATGAATTCACAGTAGTGGCTGCAATCCTTGAAGATGTGATCGGGTTTGGTTTCCTGAAAGTAATCGCTGCCGATTTCTTTGCTCGGAATCTGTGCGGCGATCGCCAGCACCGGCACACGATTGCGATGACAATCGTACAAACCGTTGATCAGGTGCGTGTTACCGGGCCCACAACTTCCCGCGCACACAGCAAGATTGCCGGTCAGGTGGGCCTCCGCCCCCGCCGCAAACGCCGCCGCTTCTTCATTGCGTGTATGGATCCAGGCGACCGATTTGTGCGCCCGAATCGCGTCGGTAATTCCATTCAGCGAATCACCCGGCACGCCGTACACGCGTTTCACGCCGATGGACTCCAGCGTATCTACAATGATGCTTGCGATTTTCGCCGTGGCCATAATTACCTCTCGTTACCTAAAGCTGACCGTCCGCGACTTTTCGCCAGGCCGTACCGTCGCGAAGCTCACGGTCCTCGCACCGCGAAAAGCCTGCGACACAGTTCTGATGCGTCGGTTCAGGTTTCGGATTAACTTATTTAGGTACGATCCCGACGAAAAACCTAGATGAGGGCGCGAACGATCGCTCGAATTGGATGCCGCACTTTCGGTTTGCCAGAGCGCGGGTTTGGAGCCAGCAAGATCCGGAGCAAAAAAAGGCGGGCGAGTTCATCTCGCCCGCGTTCGCTTGGTGTGCTTCTCGGTCAAGCAGTCTGGTGCTTCGCTGCCCTGGCGTTCAACATGCGTTCGCCAAGTTGCGTCAGCTTCGTGTCCGCCGCTTTCTCTTCCTTCAGCGTTTCCTCCAGCGGCCCTGCGGCATTCTGCAACCCCAGGCTCCGGGCAAACGCCGCCAGCGACCCGTATAGCGCCATCTCGTAGTGCTCGACCTGGCGGCCGTTCTTCGTCATGCGCCCGACGCGCGACGTTTTTGCCAGGACGCCGTGTGCTTTCCTCCCCTGCGCGTTTCGATTCTCGCCGTTGCTCCGCAATCGTCACCGCTCACCCCAACATCACGGCCTTGACACACATCACAGCCTTGACTCTTAACCCCACCAAGACTATATGTAGTTCTGAACAATCATCGCCGCAACCCCGCAGCCGGCGCGTTGAGCCCATGAACAAACACCTCATCGCCCTCCCCCTCCCCCTCGCCGCTGCCATCGTTCTCGCACCCTCGGCCCAAGCCCAAAGACCCGGGGCGTTTACCTTCGCTCACGCAAGTTCAACGCGAATGCTCATGGCGCGCGGTACCACCCGAGCGAACTTCGCCCGGGGCCGCCGCACCCACCGCTTTTATCTGGGTTCGGGGTTTGGATCACCCTTCTATTCCGATTACGATTTTGACTCGGGGATAACGGAAGAGCCTCCGCCCCCGATTCTGCAGACCGCTCCCTCGGCTTTGCCAGCCTCGGCGCCAGTACCGGCCGAGTCGGTGGTTCTCGAACTGCAGGGCGATCATTGGGTGCGCCTCACAAATTACGGTCAATCGCAAACGGGCCAATCCACGGACTCCGACCGGCCATCCCATCTCCCATCCGCCTACAGCGCTTCCGCCTCCCGCCAGATTCAGCCCTTCGAGCCGCCGCGCGAACTTCCCACCGCCGTGCTGGTCTTCCGCGACGGCCACCAGGAAGAAATTAGAAAATACGTCATCAACGGCGCAACGATCTACATCGGCGCCGACTATTGGAGCAACGGCTCCTGGACCCGCAAGGTCCAAATCGCCGCCCTCGACATCCCCGCAACCCTGAAGCTGAATCGCGACCGGGGCGCAAACTTCACCCTCCCCTCCGGCCCGCATGAAGTAATGATCCGCCCGTAAGTCTCGGCGCCTCGGGGTTAGAAATCGCACGGCAGCACCAAGCTTTCCTGAGTTTCGCCGTTGACCTAAAACTGCAGGTCTGAAGCTCTGATTTGGCGGAGCGCATCACAAAGTACTCTTTTGTTTTCAGTGGCTCAGACGTCATCCGCACTTGCAGGCATGATTCCACCTGCCCTCCCTCGAGGCAAATGGAAAACCGGCTCCTCCCCAAAACATCGGACTCCTTGTCGGTCTCGAAGGTTCCTGCAAGACGCCGGATCGGTTGGCGGCACCGTCACATCCGACCATCGCTGCTCCTCCTCGGTACCCGCTCACCTCCCGTCCCCAACTCGCCCCGTGCTTCTGGAGCCACTTGAACTTTTTCCCGCGAGACCGTACCGTCTAGTTGGCAACAGGGCCTATGCACCCATCGAAGAAGCTTGTCGCACTGCGTACCGTGGCTGTCTTTGAAGCCGCAAAGGGCGTTCTCGTCCTGCTGCTCGGGCTCGGCTTACTCCGCCTACTGCACAAGAACCTCGATGAATTCGCCGAGCAACTCATCCACTTCCTCCACGCCAGCCCCGGGGGCCGCCTTTCCAACCTGTTCGTCAACGCCGCCAACCACACCACCGACAAAAGCCTCTGGGCCCTTGTCGGCGCCGCGGTAGTCTACGCCATGGTTCGTTTTGCCGAAGCTTTTGGCTTGTGGAGCGACCGCGAATGGGCCGAATGGTTCGCGCTGCTCTCGGGCGCCATGTACCTGCCTTGGGAAATGTACTCGCTGATGCGCCATCCCCACCCGATCAAGTGGGTGATCCTCCTCGCCAACCTCGCCATTGTTTTGTACATGATCGTGCTCAGAGTCCAGGACAGCGGCCACAAAACCGCCATATCGAGCGCGCCCTGAACATGGTCATGAAAATCGAGAGTCAGTGAGACCAAGAACGTTAAGACGAAGAAAAGCAGAAATGGGAAAAAAGAACCAAGGAAGAAAAAAAACCCCAAAGCAAATTATCGTTAACGAAGAATTATTTCAGCAGTTCGTTGGCATAGCGAACCGGCACAGCAAGATTGGAACCACCAAAGCCCTTCAGGATAGCGAAGTTGACGCCGATCACCTTGCCGTTGCGGTTGAACAAAGGTCCGCCGGAGCCGCCTGAAGTCGTAGCCGCGTCGTAGACGATTTTGTCTTGCAGGATGTCGCCGATGTGTCCCTGGGTTGTCGTCGGCCGAATCAACTGTTGCGACGCCAACTCTGAAACGATGTGCGTCACATTCTGAGTGTCGGTAATTTTCTGGGCCACATCGGAACCGGCTCGCGCGAGAATCCCTTCGATCCCGGTCGGGTAGCCGATCAGCACGACCGGGTCGCCGGTGACCGTCGCGTCGTGCCTCTCGTCAAGTTCCAAAAGCGACGCCTTCGGCGGCGCTGGAGCTTCCAGCTTCAGCGTCGCGACGTCAGCATCCGACGAAATGCGGTCGAGTTTCGCCGAAATACCCTCGGCAATTCCAGGGAAGTACGCCTTGTAGGAAAGCACGTAGGCCGCTGCGCCGCGATCGAGCAATTGTTTCAATTCCTCGTTGTTCCACCAAGGTTCGGCGACGTGATGGTTGGTGACGATGCGCCCATCGCGGCGCACCAGAAAGCCGGTGCCAAACACATCGATCTGCAAGTGCGGCCCGGCGCCGCCGGAATCAAGCTGCACCATGCCCTGATCGTCAACCTGCGGCTTGCCCAGTCCATCGACAGCAATCTGAATGGGCTTGCCGGATTGCTTGTCCAGAAACTCCACCACCACGTGCAGCAGGCAAACGCTGGGCCCGTAACTGTGGACCACGGTCTCGGCAACTTTTCCTTCGTTCTCTAAAAGTTTCAAACGGTTCTGAGTGTCCGAGAGCTGCTGCTTGAGCGAGTCGGAATCCGAGCCGCCCGCCGCCGCCATTTTCTTGCGCAGGTCGTCAGACTGCGCTTTCAGCGAATCGCGCGTCGCGGAATCGTTGCGTGTTTGCGCCTCGAAGGAATCGCGCGCCAACTGCGCGCGTTCGAGCAAGCCGCTCTCCTGACCGAGTCCGTAATTCAGTCGTGCAATCTCCGCTTTGAGCTGCAGCGTGTCTTTGCGGCTGCGGCGGGTGGAAACCAGCATGGAGAGCGACGCGATCACTGCCGCGACGCTGACCGCAAGAATCGACGGAAGCAGCCAGCGACGACGTTTGGTAACCCTTGCCGCGTCGGTGAGGGACTCGACGGCGAGGTCCGCGATGGTTTCGCGCTGCGTCGCGTACTTGAGCATGGTCTGAAGCTCTTCCTGCGGCTGGCGTTCGCGGAACTGCGTACGAACCCGGGAGGCGAATTCCACGCCATCGAAGGGAATCGACACGACGTCGTCGGCGCCGAGGTCGAGTGCGCGGGCGCGTTCAAGCGGCCCTCCCGGGACGACCATGATGATTTTCAGCGTTCGGGTGTCGGGTCGCGATTTCAGTTGGGTCATCAGACCGCAGCAGGCCAGATCCGAAGGGCTAGCCTCGGTGACCAGAACCTCAGGAGCGAGCGCGAGAACCTGATCGACGGTGAGGCCGATTTCCGACGCAATGTCGTAACCCTGGCCGGCCAAAGCGTTATTGGCCTCGAGCAGGGATTCGGCGCTGAGATTGAGAAAAAGGATGCGCATCGCTAGGAGCCTACCATCGTCGTGCGAAGTTGCCCGGGGTAGCGCGTCTATCCGATGCGCGGCAATAGATTCCGGATACGAACCGATTCTCGTGGACGTATCTTTTCTGGTTTCAATGGATTATGCTCCCATGCTCATTCCATCCTGCTCGCCCGGCAGCGGAGCGCAAATCCCGGATCACGACAGAGCCCAGCGGCGGGGAGCGAGGCGTGGCCGACGAATAAATACTGTATCTACAGGGAGATGCCGCAGCATCGAAGAGCATTGGGTCGGAAGGAGTTCGATCGGAAAAAAGGGAGGGCAAATGGGAACTCAGGTTAGACGCGCGTTGAAGGCGGTTCGCATTCGGCGAGCGTTCTTGACGATATCGATGGCCGCGTTTAGTCCACTGGCGTTGCCGATTCTTGCGCAACAGCCTGTGCAGCCGGTGAAGGTGACGCAGATCACGGGATTGATGGGAGTCACGAAAAACACGGGCGGGAATCTGACTGTGGAGGGAGGGAATCTGCACTTCAACCACGAACAGACCAAGGTGGAGGTGGCCACCACTTCGATGGAAGACGTGGTAACCGGGGGCGACAGCCAGCGACTGCTTCACGGTACTTTGGGAACGCTGACGATGTTGGCGCCGTACGGTTCGGGGAGGTTCCTGAGTTTGTTTCGCACCAAGCTGGACACCCTCACGGTGAAATATCGCGACACGGACGGCGGATTACACGGCGCGATTTTTACGATGGCGGTGGGCAAAGCAGATGTGCTGAAGAAAGAGCTGTTGGCACAAGGAGCCCATACCACGGCGCCAGAGGAACCTTCCAATTCCGCAGCGGCCCAAACGCCTGCAGCGAAGGAGCAAAAGCGATGAGGAGCCTGCTTCGAGGTGGAATCGTAAGCGCATTTGTTTTGACGACCCTTATCGCGGGGACGGTTTTGCGGGCGCAGGAGAACAAGCCAGTAAAAATAAAAGCGTCGGCGATCAAGGTGGAGATGATCCAATCCGACGAGATCAAGTTGCCCGCGGAATTTCAGGTGGCGTTGTATGAAGACCTGATTCAACAACTGCAGAAAAAAGGCGGCCTGCACGTGTACCGCGAAGGGGATCGCAACGCCGCAGATGCCGCGGATCTGGTGGTGTTGCACAGCACGGTGCGCGGCTTCAAGGAGGGAAGCGAGAAGATGCGCGAAGTAACCACGGTCGCCGGGGCGACCTCCATCGCCATCCACTGCGTGTTCAAGGATAGAGAAGGGAAAGCGCTGCTGGAGAGCGATGTGAAAGGCAACGTACGATTCTTCGGGGGGAATCTGCGGGCCACCTACGACTTTGCCAAAAAGACGGCACAGATTACACACGATCACTTTTCCCCTACTGCAGGGGCCTAAGGGACCGACCTTGCGCGCATGAGCCAAGACCTATTGTTGAAGGTGGAACTGCGCAGCGATCCTAGTATGCTGTGCGTAGTGCGGGGCGCGATGGAGCGTTTGACGGAAACGTTCGGATTCTCGCCAGCGGACTGCAGGTCGGTGACCCGGGCGGTCGATGAAGCGATCACCAACATCATGAGGCACAGCTATCAGGGGCAGATAGACCGCCCGATCGAACTGCGGTGCCGGCGTGTGCCAAAACGGTCCGGCAAGGCGAGCGGCGACGGATTTGAAGTCTTGCTGAGCGACCGCGGGCCGGCTGTGGATCCGAAAAAACTGCGGGGGCGGCGGCTGGATGAGATCAAGCCGGGCGGGCTGGGGCTGCATTTCATCCGGCAAAGCATGGACGTCGTAGAATTCACACGCGGGCGGGGCGCTAATCAGCTGCGGTTGGTCAAGTATTTGCATCCTGAGCAGCAGGACTGAACTTGGGAAGAGGAGATAAGATCTTGCAGATTTCGGCGCGAAGAATCGATACGACGACGATCTTTGACGTGATCGGGGACATTGACCTGGCAAACTCACCGGAGATCCGAAAGGCGTTGCTGAAAGAGATCAAGGAAACCAAGACGCCGCGAGTGGTGATGAATCTGGCGAAAGTGAGGTACATCGATAGTTCGGGTGTGGCGTCGCTGGTCGAAGGGCTGAAGGCTTCGCGGGATGCGGGGACGCGGTTTGTCTTGTTTGGGTTGAGCCCGGCGGCGCGGGAGGTCTTGCAGCTTTCGAGATTGTTAAAGATTTTTGAGGTGCATGACACCGAGGAGCAGGCGCTGGGGTAGGACCGGGAGTCGGGGTCTGGGCTGGCGAATCTGGCAGGTAGGGCGCAGGTGTGCTGCGCTCCTACCACGGACGGTCCGGTCTTCGCTTGCGGATCATTTCGCGGTTTGGCTGAAGTTGGGCACAGGCAGTAGTGCTTGGGCTACCTGGGTCGAGAATGGAACTGGTCTCTCAAATCGGCGGCAGTGTCACGAATGGGCTCGCCTACGTCGGCTCGCTGACTTCACTGGCCTGGCGGGCGGCTTATTTTACATTTGTGGCGCCGTTTCACGGCAAGCCGCTGCGATTGCAGCGGGCGGTATCGCAGGCTTTGGAAGTAGGCGTCCGGGCCCTGCCAATTCTTTCCCTGATCACGTTTTTTATTGGATTGATTCTGGCGCTACAGGCCGCCTACGAACTGCGAAAGTTCGGAGCCTTGGATTTGGTGGCGACGGCGGTAGCGGTTTCCATGACGCGGGAACTTGGCCCGTTGATTACCGCGATCGTAGTCATCGGGCGATCGGGTTCAGCGTTTGCGGCAGAGATCGGAACCATGAAAGTGACCGAGGAGATTGACGCGCTGCAAACGATGGCGATCAGTCCGATCCAGTTTCTGGTGACCCCAAAATTTCTGGCCATGATCGTGATGCTGCCATGCCTTACGATCTGGGCAAATTCGATGGGCATCTTTGGTGGAGCGTTGTTTGGTGTGGCCCAGGCGGACTTTACCTGGGGACGATATATCCGCGCGTCGGTCGATGCGTTGTTTATGCGTGACATCGTGACCGGGTTGATCAAGAGCGTGATGTTTGGGATGACCATTACGGCGGTGGGATGTCTGGAGGGTCTGAATACGGGAGCGGGAGCGGAGCAAGTGGGTAAGTCGACCACGCGCGCGGTGGTGATGTCGATATTCATGGTGGTGGTGGTGGATTTGGTTTTTACGCTGTTGTTCTTTTTTATCGGGGGATAAGGAAAACAGGTAAGCAACTGGGATGAGCGAATAGCAACGCAAGATGGATTAGCCACGACAGGCGCGGGAGACACGAAGGAAGAAGGGAAAACGAACACCGGGAAAGAAACCGACCGGACAGATTGGCAACGATAAACAGGCAGGTTGTGGAGATGAGAAAAGGAACTGAGCATGGCTGAACCGTACGTAGAGACGAGGGACTCGGGGTTGGTGGATGACGGGGAACCGATGGTTTCGTTGCGGGATTTGCGGGTTAGTTATGGGGACCGGGAAATTCTGCACGGCATTACGTTTGACGTGAAGCACGGGGAGACTTTGGTTATTTTGGGAGGATCCGGGTCGGGGAAGAGCACGCTTTTGCGGACTTTAGTGGGACTGGAGCGGCCCAGTTCGGGGGAGATCTGGATCAAGGGGAAGGATATTGCGAAGATCTCGCAGGCGGAGATGGATGAGATCCGCAAGCACATCGGGATGTCGTTTCAAGGTAGCGCATTGTTTGGGTCGATGACGGTGGGCGAGAATGTGGCACTGCCGCTGCGTGAGCACACCAAGCTGGAAGATTCGACCATTGAGATTATGTTGCGGCTGAAGCTGGAGCAGGTGGGGTTAGCCGGGTTCGAGTACTACATGCCGGCGCAACTCAGCGGGGGGATGATGAAGCGGGCGGCGGTGGCGCGAGCGATGGCCATGGACCCGGAGATTTTGTTTTTCGACGAACCTTCGGCGGGATTGGATCCGATTATCGCTGCGGGCATCGACCAATTGATTCTGGAGATGAAGAAAGCCTTCCGGATGACGATTATCGTGGTGACGCACGAGCTGGCCAGCGCGTTTTTGATCGCGGATCGCATGGTGCTAATTGACAAGGGCAACGTGGTGGCGATCGGAACGAAAGAGGAAATGCGAGCCAGCAGGCAGCCACGGGTGCGGCAATTTCTGGATCGCGTGGCGGAGCCGGAAGTCGCACGTGAGTTGGATTACCTACAGATGCTGACCGAGGATCGGCGGTCCGTGAATGTAACCGAAGGGAAGAGGGGAACCTGATGAACGCAAAAAGCGAGCAGGCCCTGGTGGGGCTGTTTGTGATCGTGGCCGCAGTCGTGTTGATCGCCACGGTGTTCACGATCAGCGGAGCATTCGGACGGTCGGTGAAGACCTACCACACCTATTTTGCATTTGCCGGGGGCCTGGAACCCGGGGCGACGGTGCGCTATTCGGGCGGACCGAAGGCAGGCCGCGTGGATAAACTGCGGATCGATCCGCAGAATCCGGCGCGCCTGGAAATCACCTTCAGCGTGCAATCGGATATGCCGATTAAGACCGACAGCAAGGCCAAGATCATGAGCTTGAGCCCGCTGGGTGAGAACCACCTGGAAATTGTGCCTGGCAGCGTCAAAGCCAGCCTCGCGCCGGACGGCTCCGTGCTGCCGTCGGAGGACTACCTGGATTTCAATGCGTTGACCAAGAGTATCAACGACCTCGCGCCGGACGTGCAGCAGCTGCTACACACGCTGAACGATCGAGCGACGGAACTGAAGGTCACCGTGGATCGCGTCAACGATCTATTGAGCGCGCAAAATCGCGCCAATGTGTCCGCGGCGCTGGCAACCACGCGGGGAATGCTCGAAGAGGACCGGCCGCAGATCAAGTCCACACTGCAGCACCTGGATGTCGTGACGGCGAAGTTGCAGCCGTTGCTGGACGATTTCCGGAAAACGACCCTGGAGGCGAATAAGACGCTGGATCACGTCGATTCCTTGATCGGGGAAAATCGCGAAGACGTGCACAAAGCGGTGCTGGAACTTCGGCGGACACTGGCCAATACGACGGAACTTACCGGGCATCTGGACCAGACCTTGGATGTGAACTCCGACAATATCGATGAGTTGCTGGATAACCTCCGGCAGATCAGCGAGAATTTGCGGGAATTTTCGGCCACCATCAAGGCGCGGCCGTACTCGCTAATACGTTCGGTGAATCCTCGAGAGCACAAACCGGGTGAGCAGCCATGATCGATCGTAATCGTAGAGGTGCGATTTGGATTTTGCTGTTTTGCGCCGGACTGTCGAGCGGGTGCGGGGCGGCTCGACCCATCCGCTATTACGAGCTGAGCGTCCCTGGTGAAATACCTCGCGCCGCCGATCCGAATGCCTATCCGATCACATTGGTGGTGGGATCGCTTTCTGCTTCCCATCTGTACCGGGAAGACCAGATCGTGTACGGCACGCCGGGAGAAAGCATGGGGTTATACGAAACGCAGCGCTGGGCCGAGCCGCCGACGGACATGTTGCAGGACTTATTGTTCCGGGAGCTGCAAGCTTCGGGGCGGTTTCGGTCGGTGAGCACGCTGCGCAGCAGGGCGCGGGGAGATTATATTTTGCAGGGACGATTGTACGATTTTAAAGAAGTGTCGGGGAATCCGTTGGTCGCGCGCGTGGCGCTCGAATTTGAGCTGCGAGAGATCAAGAGTGACACGTCGGTTTGGTCGCGATATTACAATCACGATGAACCGGTTAGCGGGAAAGAAGTGAACGCCGTGGTTGCTGCGTTGGATCGGAATGTTCAGGGGATTGTGGAGCAAGTGAAGGCGGCGTTGGAGCAGTATTTTGCGGCGCATCCGCCTGTGGCGACAGAGAAGCAGTAAACGGACATGGCATTGAAAACGGGCTCGGTCGATCGACTTGGGAATAAGCGCGAGCATTTGCCTTCGGATCAAGCGAGGGCAAGCCGCTCCCCAACAAGTGGAACCGAGCTACAAGGAGCGGCGCAGGGTCAGCAGGGTGATGTCATCGTCGAGCTCGGAGCCGCCGCGGTATTCGTGGATGCCGGATAGCAGGGCACCGGAGAATTCGGGTAAAACGATGGGTTGACGAAGTTTCGCCAGCGTGGCGGCCGCGAAATCCAGGAAGCCGCGAGCGCTGAGTTGCTCCCCGCTCGGGGATCGCACTTCGGTTGCGCCGTCGGAAAACGCCAGGATCATGTCGCCCGGGCCGAGACACACGCTCTGCTCGGTGTATTGCTCACCTGTGATGTAGCCGAGCGGAAAATTTTCCATGCCATCGCCGATCTGATGGAAGTTCTGTTCGCGGGCGCGCCAGAGAAGCATGCGAGGGTGCGCGGCGTAAGCGAAATTGAATTCGCCGGAGCGGCCGTCGAAGGTGCCGGTGACCACCGTGGTCAGGCGGAGAGCGCCATCGGATTGTTCGGTGTTGAGGGTGAACTCGTCGTTGAGCGCGGCGAGCAGGCCGGCGGTGTCGCGCATATCTTGAAATTTGTGGAGCAGGCGGTGGACGTGGCGGGCGACGCCGCTGGCTACGTATCCGTGTCCTACGCAGTCGGCCAGGACTACGCGGGCGATGTTATCGCTGCAGGAGAAAACGGCGGAGAGATCGCCGCCGGATTCGGCGCCGGAGGGGACGGCGATGACGTCGGCTTCGAGGCCGGCGAGCTCCAGGGAGCGGTGGGCTTTTTCGTTGCCAGCCCATAGTTCCATGCAGCCGAAGGGGCGAGCTGCGGAGGTGGTGCACTCGACGATTTGGGGCTCGACCTTTTTAAATTTCATCGCGGGTTCATGCTAGCACGCGGTTGCGATTCTTCTCGTGCATGCGATTTGGCTTTCGTTTTACTCACTACATTAGATACGAGGAATCGCGTTTGGATACATGGCCATCGACTGCGAGATATTCCCGATCGCTTGGGGCACCCCTTCCTCCCTCGCGGCAAGCGGGAGTGCCCATGCTACTTGGAACCCAGGGTGCGGTCGAGGTTGAAGGCGGCGCTGATCAGGGCGAGGTGGGTGAAGGCTTGGGGGAAATTGCCGAGGGCCTGGCCTTGGGCGCTGGTTTGTTCGGCGTAGAGGCCGAGGTGATTGGCGTAGCCGAGCATACGCTCGAACAAAAGGCGGGCTTCGTCGAGCCATTCGGGATTGGCGGTGCCGGCGCGGGTTAGGGCTTCGACGAGCCAGAAGGTGCACATGTTGAAGGTGCCTTCTTCGCCGGGCAGGCCGTCGACGCGGGGTTGCGGCGGGTAACGATAGACGAGGCCATCTTGGACCAGGCCGCCGTTTTTCGGCTCTTCGAGAATGGCTTTGATCGTGGAGATCATTCTGGGATCGGTGGGCGCCATGAAAAAAACGAGCGGCATCATGAGCGCCGAAGCATCGAGATCGTCGCTGCCGTAGTATTGCGTGAAGGCTTGGCGCTTTTCATTCCAGCCTTTGGTCATGATTTCTTCATAGATGGCGTCGCGTTCGTGCATCCAACGGTGGCGATCGCCGGGGAACGAACGCTTGTCGGCGAGACGAGCGCCGCGATCGAGCGCGACCCAGTTCATCAATCTCGAGTAGACGAAATTTTGCCTGCCGCTGCGTACCTCCCAGATGCCTTCATCGGGGAGTTGCCAATTGTCGCAAACCCAATCGAGGCGCCTGCGGATGCGAACCCACAAGTCGTAGGGGATGGGGCCGACATACTTGTTCGAGAGATAGAGGGAATCCATCAACTCGCCGTAGATGTCGGCTTGGTATTGGTTGGAGGCGGCGTTGCCGATACGGACGGGGGCGGAGCCGCAGTAGCCTTCCCAATGAGCGAGCGATTCTTCGGGAGGGAGCGGTTCACCGTAAATTGTGAAAACGGTGGGGAGTTGCGCGCCGGTGTGAGGATGCTTGGCGACATAGTTCTGAATCCAGCTTATGAACCCGGCGGCTTCGGCGTAGAAGCCGAGGCGCACGAAGGCGTAGACGGTGAACGCGGCGTCGCGTATCCAAGCGAAACGATAGTCCCAATTGCGCGAACCACCGAGAACTTCAGGGAGGCTGGTGGTGGGGGCGGCGACGATCGCGCCGGTGGGTTCGAAGGTGAGGAGCTTGAGGACCAGGGCGGAACGCTCGACACGCTCGCGCCAGCGACCCCGGTAGGTGCAGTGGGCAAGCCAGTCTTGCCAGAACCTTACAGTGCGCTCGAAGGGCTCTTTGGCTTCGAGGTTGGAGGATGGGATTTGCGTTGGCGCGGTCGTGCCGTCGTGCTGGAAGATGAAGGTCTTGGACTGGCCTTCATCGAGGACGAACTCGGAACTGACGCCGCCCTGGTTGTCGACCTGAACAGGGACATTGGCAGAGAGCGTGAAATAGGTGTTGTTGCCGCGGAAGCTGGCGCCGCCTTCGACGAGTTGGACCTGGTGGGGCTGGCGGCCGTAATCGAAAGCCGGACGGCACACAACGGAGAGACGAACCGTGCCGCGTACGCAACGGACCCGGCGATGGATTTGGTGAAAGGACGGGGAGTCGGCGGCAAATCCGACGGGCATGAAATCTTCCAGTTCGGCGATGCCCTCTTCGTGGGAGAAGCGCGTGACCAGGATGTTTGTGGAGGGCCAGTAAAATTGTTTGTAACGGACTCTTTCGGCGACCGGGGCGATCTGGAAGCGGCCGCCTTTCGCGTCGTCGAGCAGTGCGCCGAAGATGCTGGGCGAGTCGAAATTTGGGGAGCAGTGCCAGTCGATGGAACCGTTTATCCCGACAAGGGCCACCGTGCGCATGTTGCCGATGACTCCGTAGTCCTCGATCGGTTGATAGGGCATTCCTGTTCTCCCGGAGCGGTATGATCTCACGAATGCACTGCAACCAAGAAACGACGCACGATGTTCTCGAGCCGCGCATCGCTGAGGCTTGCCAACCGGTTTGAAAGCAAGAGCCTGGAGTATAGTGGCGGACATGAAGGACTGGAAACCGGCTGCGGCGATTCGTTGGTTGTTCGATCCTGCATGCGGTGCAACGGACCGGCTGCTTTCAAGGTGGATATTTTTGCGGGCCCTCGGACTGATTTATTTCTCGGCATTTTTTTCACTTGTTTTTCAGATTCGCGGGTTGATCGGTCCGGAAGGGATTTTGCCTGCAGGCGAGTATCTGCGGGCAGTGGCAGAGTCGGCGGGACCAGGACGTTTTTGGTATGCGCCGACGGCCTTCTGGCTTTCGAGCAGTTCGCACGCGCTGATGGCGGTGTGTTGGATCGGAATTGCCGCTTCGCTTGTGGTGGCTTTCAATGTGTGGCCGCGGGGCGGGTTGTTTATCTGCTTTCTGTGTTTTCTTTCGTTTATTGCTGCGGCCGGAGAGTTCTCCGGTTATCAGTCCGACGGAATGTTGCTGGAAGCGGGATTCATCGCGCTGTTCTTTGCGCCGCAAGGGTTCCGGCCGGGTTGGGGGGAGGCGCACCCCCCGATCCGCGCCGGCATTTTTCTTCTGGTGTGGGAATGGTTCCGTATTTATTTCGAATCGGGCGTTGCGAAGATCGCCAGTGGAGATCCCGAGTGGCGGCATTTCACGGCGATGGACGAGTATTACCAGAATGGCCCGCTACCCACGTGGATTGGTTGGTACGTGCAGCATTTTCCGCATTGGTTCCATGCGGCGACGGCGTTTGGAACTCTGGCGTTGGAATTGGTTTTGGTGTGGATGTTGTTTTTGCCGAGACCTTGGCGCATGGTTTGCTTTTTCATCGCGACTTCCTGGCAAATCGGAATCATCCTGACGGCGAACTACACGTTTCTGAACTACCTGGTACTCGCGCTGGGGTTCTTGTTGCTGGACGACCGCTTCTTGATGCAATTCGTGCCGCTTCGATGGCGTGAGCGCGTGCCCGCCGGACCTGCTGTGACTGCGCCCGAGCGGGAACACGGTGCGTTTGGTTCCGACTCGATACTCGCGACGGAGACAGTGCCAACCACGGACGTTTCCGGCACGGTGGAGAAACAGGTCGAACCGACGCGCCCGGTGCCCTGGTCCGAGCGGCTACGACGGCACGGAGCGTCGGCTCAACTCGCGTTAACGGCCGTGATGTTTGCCTGGCTGTTCTGCTCCAGCGCCACGCTGTTGGTATGGATGGTTTGGCCGGGTGCGCCGCTGCCAACTTCTCCAGTCGTCGCGCTGGAACCGTTTCGAATTGCCGATCGCTACGGCTTGTTCGCCACCATGACGCGCGGCCGCTATGAAATTGAGTTTCAGGGCTCGCAGGACGGCGAAAGCTGGGCGAGCTATCCGTTTCGATTCAAGCCCCAGGATCCTCGCAAGGCGCCGGGTATTTACGCACCCTATCAACCGCGTTTCGATTGGAATTTGTGGTTTGCTTCGCTCGGTGACTGGCGTTCGAATCCGATCGTGCCGCGGACCGAGGAACGTCTGCTGACGGCAAGCGCCGATGTCCTTGCGCTTTTCGAGGGCAATCCGTTTCCGCAGGGACCGCCGCGCCAGGTGCGGGCGGTCGTTTGGCAATATTGGTTCAGCACAACGGAACAGAAGCGTGCGCAAGGCATTTGGTGGACGCGTCAATTCCTCGGGCTGTACGCGCCGACGTTGCAGCGCGAAGCGGACGGGAAAATTACCGCGGTCGAATGGCCGACGGCGCTAGAGCCGCGGGAATGAACTCCCGATGAGTCGGCGAGCCTGTGTAATCGGTGCCGGGCCCAATGGACTGGCCGCAGCCATAGTTCTGGCTCAGGCGGGATTGCAGGTGGACGTATTTGAAGCGGAACCACAGCCGGGCGGCGCGGCGCGAACGCTGGAGCTGACCATTCCAGGATTCTTGCACGATTTCGGATCGGCAGTGCATCCCCTTGCGGCGGGCTCGCCATTTTTTTCTTCGCTTCCGTTGCCAAAGTACGGGTTGGAATGGATTCATTCTCCGGCAGCGCTTGCGCATCCTCTCGATGACGGCACGGCGGTACTGCTGGATTCCGACTTGTCCAAGACCGTTGCCGCTCTCGGAAGTGACGGCAAGACCTGGCGGCGGCTGATGGAACCGCTTGCGAAACATTGGCCACTCCTATCAGCCGAAGTGTTGCGCCCCGTTTCCATTTTCCCTCGTCACCCGTGGTTACTCGCGCGCTTTGGGCTCAGCGCGCTGCCCCCTGCCAATGCGCTCAGCAATCTTCTGTTCCGCTCGGAGCGGACCAAAGCGCTGTTCGCGGGTTTGGCCGCGCATTCTTTTCTGAGCCTCGACGAGCCGTTGAGCGCCGCGTTCGGCGTGTTGCTGGGAGCTGCGGCGCACGCGGTGGGATGGCCAATTCCGCACGCCGGAGCGCAGTCGATCACCAAGTCCCTTTGCGGCCACCTTAGCGAGCTGGGTGGCAGCATTAAGACGTCGGCGCGGGTGGAGCAGTTGCGCGATCTTCCCCGGTATGACCTAACCCTGTGCGACATCACCCCCAGGCAGTTGCTGCGCATAGCGGATGACCGGCTATCGGCACGGTATAAGCGAACGCTCGAGAACTTTCGTTACGGGTGCGGCGTCTTCAAAGTGGACTACGCGCTGGCGAGTCCGATTCCGTGGAAAGCTCCGGAGTGCTTGCGCGCTGCCACGGTGCACGTTGGTGGCAGCGCCGAAGACATCACCGCTTACGAAGCTGCCGTACGGAGCGGCCAGCAAGCGGAGCGTCCATTCGTTTTGCTGGCGCAGCCGAGCCTATTCGATCCGACGCGCGCACCGGCAGGGAAGCACACCGCCTGGGCATACTGTCACGTTCCCAATGGGTCCGGTGTCGATATGCTCGGACCGATCGAGGGCCAAATCGAGCGCTTCGCGCCTGGGTTTCGGGACTGCGTGTTGCAGCGGCGTGTTTTTTCTCCGGCGGGGCTCGAAACGATGGACGCCAATCTCGTGGGGGGCGACATTGGAGGCGGGGCCATGGACCTTCGGCAATTCTTGTTTCGGCCGACGTGGCGGCGCTATGCGACCTCGTCGCGGGACCTCTATCTATGCTCGTCATCGACCCCACCGGGCGGCGGCGTCCACGGAATGTGCGGGTATTACGGGGCGCGAACGGCGCTGTCTGAACACTGGACGTAGAACGCATCGCTGTGATCGCAAGCGATCATGGGAGCGCGAAACGGACACCGTTAGCGTACACGGAGAACCATCGCGCAGCTGCAAATCGCCGGTGATCCCCGGCCACCAGATCGTCCGGGCCCTGAACTCATTAAAGAACGAGAGCGGCAGTTCTCAAAGTGGCTGCGACGTAGAACGTATTCCGCGGTTCTGCGACCGAAGTTCGCCGGCTCCCGCCGCGGTTTCCGAGGGTCGTCCGAAATCGGGACGTGCATTCCCGTTAGTGAGACCAAGTCCGTTCCCAGAAATAACCAGTGCCCCGCAAGTTTCATCGAACCAGTGGTTTACGTCCGGGATACGATTGGAACGCCACCTGCCCTTCCTTCCACAGCCGGAGAATCCTACTCCGGGGCGATGGAGGTCGCAAGTTATGGCGGCAGCGGCGACTGAAGTTCCCCGGCAGGTGCAAACGGTGCACACTCGAATCCTCATCGCGGACGATCAGCAGGACGTCGTGCGCGCTTTGCATATGCTATTGAAAGCGAATGGCTATGCTACGGAATCGGTCTCGTCGCCCGGGGAACTACTCGAAGCCATCGCCCACCACGAGTTTGATCTTATTTTGATGGATTTGAATTACGCGCGAGATACCACTTCGGGGCGCGAAGGGCTTGATCTCTTGGCGCAACTCAACGCCATAGAAGGCACGCCGCCAATCATTGTCATGACCGGCTGGGCGACCGTAGGTATCGCTGTCGAAGCCATGCAGCGTGGCGTCACCGATTTCGTCGAGAAACCCTGGACCAACACGAAACTTCTTGAGAGTCTGCAAAAGCAGGTGATTCTCGGACGTGAGCGCCGGGAATCGGCGCGCAGCAGCGTACGTGAGAAGCAGGCTCACAAAGAGGTCGCGTCGCAGTTGCACAGGCATGAGCAGGAAATCGCGGAAGCGCGATCGATTCAAGAAGGCTTCCTCCCAAAACAAATCCCGCAATTCCCTGGCTACGAGATTGCCAGCGCGTGGCAGTCCGCTCGGATCGTCGGTGGAGATTACTTCGATGTGCTTTCGTTTGACCGGAACGTGCTGGGGTTGTGTATCGCCGACGTTGCAGGAAAGGGGATGCCTGCTGCGCTGCTGATGTCCAACTTGCAGGCAGCGGTTCGCGGCTTGGCGTCGGCGGATTTGCCCCCCGACGAATTGTGCGGGCGTTTGAATATGTTGCTTTGCCGAAACATCGCCAGCGACCGCTTCATTACCTTTTTCTACGCCCACCTCGATCGTGCATCTCGCGCGCTGCAATACGTCAATGCGGGTCACAATCCACCCATTGTGTTGCGCCCGAACGGTTCGCACCTCCGCCTGACCGAGGGCGGCGGTGTCTTCGGCGTCTTCCCGAACCAAACGTTCGCCCTAGGCACGACCCATCTGGAACCCGGCGACCGCGTCGTTTTCTACACCGACGGCGTCACGGAGGCGACCGACGCTCACGAGGAAGAATTCGGAGACGAACGCCTCTTGCGCGTACTCCAGGAAAATTCCACGTCCACCGCCAACGAACTTCAAGCCAGAATTTTGCAGGCAGCCGGCGATTTCTGCAGCGGCCGCTGGCACGACGATGCAACCCTGCTCGTCCTGGCGGTCTCCTGACAACCTGCCGGGATCATGAACCCTTCGGTTCCGTCATGCTGAACCAGTTACCGGAGTCATCTTTCATGATGGCTTCGATTCCGTAGAATTGTTCTTTGGGCGGAGACGGGAACTCAACGCCCTTAGCCTTCAGCTCCTCGTACGTCTTCCGACAGTCGCTGGTCTGCATCACCCCTCCATTGATCTTGCCTTGGGTGAGCAAGCCACGAATCGTCTTGGCCACATCGGGCTGCATGTTCGGGCCATCGACTTGCATCAGAATAATTTGCAGATCGGGCTGACCTTTCGGGCTGACCGTTAGCCAGCGAAAACCGTTGTCCATTTTCACGTCCATGCGCACTTCGAAGCCCACTTTGTTAACGTAGAAATCGCGCGCCGAGTCTTGATCTAGCACGTACAAAGTTGCGTGAGACAGTCGTTGAATCATGGAATCCTCCTTGTTCTTGGCGAGACTATCCGAATTTCGCGAAGCTTGCTTCTCGATTCTTGCGGTTTTCGAACTGCGCTACGATCGCAGGAAGAAATGCTGGTAACACGTGGGGATGTAGTACAGCGGCCAAAGGGATGCGAATCCTCCGAAGCTGACGCGGGCCTGGCGGCGAAACTCGGCGGGGGACAAGCCCGTCAGGGAGCGAAACTTCACGCTGAACGACCCCAGGCTCCCGTAGCCGAGGTCGAAGCAGATGTCTGTAACGCTGTGGTTCTCGGCCAGCAGGAGTCTCTTGGCCTCTTCCATGCGAACCCGGGTGATAAATTCGTGCGGCGTCTCCCCGAAGGTCTGCGCGAACAGCCGGTCGAAGTGAAAGGGCGAAAGACAGGCGTGGCTCGCGGCTTGTTTCAGGGTGATTCTGTCGCGGTAGCAGGCGCCCAAATAGTCGCGGGCACGCGAAAGACGAGCGAAAGTGACTGCGTCGCACAGCTGGAGGCTGCGGCGGGACGAAAACTCGGCGCGTCTCGATGCGCTTCTCATCGTCGGAAAATGTAGCACATCATGCCCGGAAAGATCACCCGAAGCGCAAACCCGTGGATGGTCAGTGCAGGCCTAGCCTTGATAGCTCCGTCTTCCCTCGCACGCGCAGAAATTAGTACTGCATCACACCGAAAATCTCGGATCGCCTTCGAGAATCTGCACCTTAAGTTGGGGCACTTTGCCCGCTTCCCATAGCGGCGTTCGAAATCTAGCGCGATATTTGAGCGCCCCTCCGTCCTGTGCGTCACTGCGTTCCAGCGGCCGCGGGATGCACACGAACTCGGTCTCGATAGCTTCGCCGCTCGCGCGAACAACCGAGTATCCGTGCCCACCCATGTCCACGAACGATACGTGTGGCGACAAGTCTCGATTGGACAACGCGCGGGCCTTGTCAATGTCACCGCTCTGCGCATATTCAAGACACGACCGCACACCATGCCGAAGCAACATGTTTATGGTCGGTTGAGGGCGGTGATCACTCGCCGGTTGTCCCAGATACAACGATCGCAGCGGATGGTCTTTGGGAAGGAAATGCTCGTACGCTTCGACGAATCCCGGAGCGGAGATCGAGCCGGTGACGAAAGCGATGCCAACCGGTGCAAACTGCTTCGGCGGCAATGACTTCGCCGCGTATCCAGCCCAGAAGCTATGGCGATCTCCCGCGACGGTAGCGAATCCTGTGATTCCATGTGCCGCCACGAAGTCGTATATCTCGCCGCGTTCGACGTAGGCGGTGCTGTGATCTCCTCCGGCAAAGCCGGCATAACCAGCGCCCGGCCAAGGTTTCGTAATTCCTGCTGGAAGATTTTGCGGATCGGCGCGCATATCCAGGGTGGCCGTGGTGTTGCCCCAGATCTTCCAGGTCGCCTTCGAACTGTGCAAGCGCTCGAGAAACCAAGCCTTTTGCTCTGCACCGAGGATGGTCTGCGCCGGACGATCTTTGCAGAAATTCGCAACTTGGACGTTGCCGAAAGGAATCGACGTCGGGGGTCGGCCCCCGTCGTATGTCCGACCCGCATCCAGAATCTCCATGGCCTCCTGCGGGATCATGTCCGGGAAATCATCGCTGGCAAGAGGTTTCGCCTCGGACCGGTCCATCGGCTCTTCCGAGCGATAACTGCGCTGGTCGGTAACGATCAGTTCCACGTTGCGCCCCCACCTCACGGCGCGATAACCCTTCAGGCTGCCAATCGCGGCCAGATTATTTGCTTCTTGCCCGAGGCCATGCTCGTCAAAGCGTGTGATCGGCGCATCAACGACGTGCGGCGGGTCGAAGCGCTCCAGTGAGGGGCCCCCGGGCTTCGCGATCCGTGCCGGTTGGTATTCGAAGAACGCCTGGTTGGCCGCTACCTTGCGCGTCTGCGCAGGCCGAGTCTTTCCTTCGAATTTCTGCAAAGACTGCCAGCCAAGCCAGCTGAATTCGTGGTTGTCCCACATGTTGACGAAAGGCCAGCGTGCCCGCGCGTCCTGAAGATCCGGATCGTGGAGATACGCGCGGTAGATGGCGCGGTAGTCATCGACGACCGTGGGAATGTGGAAATCGCCGATCTTCTCTCCGTGTTGGTAGCGAACGATGTCGCGCAAGCGCCGGTCATACATACCCTGCGGACGATCCTCCGGGTACCACACGATTTCGTAGATGAAGTCGCCCAGGTGCAGCACGAAGCCTAATCGCTCCGCCTCAGGAGCCTGCTCGTCCTCGAAAATCATTCTGCGATACGCATTCTGGGCTCCTTGATTGGCGTTCTGGCAACTCACGAACGCGAAGCTCACTGGCCTGGTATCGCTATCTGCGGGCGCGGTGATCGTCCGGCCGACGCGGCTCCCGTTACCGTCGTGGTCCGCGAACCTGTACCAATAGACGTGGGCCGGCTTCAAGCCACCCATCAGCACGCGGCAGGTCCAGTCGGCAGCCTCCGAGATCGGCGCCTCCGCGGTCGCGACGACCCACTCGAACGAATCGTCCTCGGCGACCTCGACATTCAGCTTCTCCACCCCCGTAAGGCCGCTCGGTGCTCGGCGCGTCCACAACAGGACGCTGTTGCTCGCCGGATCTCCAGACGCCACGCCTTCGGGGTAAAGGTCGCGCCGTTCGCGCCATGCGATCTTGGATCGCGTGGCCAAGGGATTTCCCCAGACGGCCGTCGCACCGAGTGCGATCGCCATTTCGAAAAAGGATCGTCGGCTGATAACTGTCATCGGCTCCACCCCTCTTGTAGCGGCAGTTCGCAAAGAATGAATGATCCCGCCAAATTTGTCTTGAATCGATTTGACGTTCCCTGGTCGCGATGGCATACCGTGTTATATATCCACTGCGAAACCAGGAGACGCCCGTATGGCGAAATACGTAATTCAGAGCAAGCGCGGCGCGCCCCCTCAGGGAGCCTATTCCCAGGGATGGCGCGCAGGAGATTTCATCTTCGTGACCGGCACTGGTCCCATCGATCCGGCCACCGGCAAGCTGGCCGGCGATACCATCGAACAGCAAACCGAACAGACCATCGACAACATGCTCTCCATTCTTGACGCGGACGGCGCTTCTCTTGCCGACGTAGTCAAGGTCACCGCGCATCTTGGTGACACTTCGCTCTTCCCCCGTTACAACGCGGTCTATGCACGGCGCTTTTCGAAGCCCTATCCCGTGCGCACCACGGTTGGCAGCGACCTCGGCCACGCCCCCGGCATGCTGGTCGAACTCGACTGCGTCGCCTACGCCCCGGCGAAAACGAGCAAGAAGGGATCACGCAATCCAAGGAAAAAAGGTCGAAGCCGCGGGCGATAGGAAATATTCTCTGACATGGCGCGACGGCAAGCTGTTGTCCGGGGGCAAGACGGCTTTCACGGATTACTGCCTGCTACTTGCTTCTCAGGGCAAAAGCTTTTTCAGCAGTTCGAAGAAGCGGCGCCTCGCGCCCGCGCGCAGAAACCTTTTCGACCGACGCCACCGCGCCGTTCCGCAGAAGCAGTGCATCATCGAAATTGTTGACCGTGGGACAAACGTGCCGGGGCAAGAGATACAGCACCTCTCCTGCCCGCGGACTGGCGAAACCTTCCTTCACGGCAATGGGAAGATGCTCCTCGCTCGGCGAAAGCGGCGTCAGCCCCGGGCGCCCGACCACCACACATGTGGGCACTCCGGCATCCGCTGACACCGCTTTGTGCCCCGCGTCGCAGGTCGCAATACCTGCGCGTGGGTGGCTCACCACACGGGTCAACACCAACACCGCCGGCCGGTAGCCGTATTCTTCAGGTAGCTGCGCCTGGCTCGTCGCATCGCAATAAACGACAGTCCCGGGCGAGATGCGATGGATGAATCCTGCCTCTTGAAAGCCTTCATAGGAAAGCGCGCACGGAAACGTCGGCGTTCCCGCCGTGATCACTTCGGGCACGACCATTCCTGCTTGCCCTAGTTTCCCCACGATGTCCAGCAGCTGATCGTAACCCCGGTGCGCCGCGGCGGTGCGTTGCGGCTCTTGCAATCCACCGTGGTGCCCGTCGTAGTAATGCAAGCCACGGAACTCCAGCCTGGCCGCCGCGATCGCGCGCGCCAGTTTCACAACTTCGTCGGCGTGACTTTCTTCGATTCCCGTCCGGTTCATGCCGGAATTAATGTCGAGCAAGATTCCCAACGGGCTGCCCTGCCACTGCCGCACCTGCTCTTCGTTCTCTGCCAGAACGGAAACGCGCACGTCCGGGAACTGTTCCGCGATTTCGCGCACGCGTCGTGCGTTCGCGCCCATCGTCGGATAGGCCACAAGAACGTCTGCTGACCCGCACTGACAAGCTACGAGCAACTCCAGAGTAGTCGCGCACTTGAAGTTGCGCACCCCGCGCCCGACGAGCATCCGGACGGTGGAACCCAACTTCGCCGTCTTGATGTGTACACGCCAGCGATCGGGATCGCCGCCCAGCAGTTCCACGGTTCGCTCGATGTTGGAGGCCACGATTTCCGGATAGATCGCCAGAGCCGGAGTCAGCACACCTTCGAGGCCAGACACGGCATACTGCGCGTCCCACGTGCATTCGCTCAACATGGATTTCTGCGCCGCCATCGCGGCTCCGATCATAACGCGGAAACCCTCGCCGCATTCCCAAGCCGCGCAAATAGTCTCCCTGCCGCAAGCGCCAATTTGACCCTCTCCATGCCGGATAGTAGGCTCTCTGACTTCTATGACTCCGAGGGATCCCGAGCTAGCCGAACGGCCTAGGCAGTCCCACTTGGTTCGCGGTTTAGGCCTGTGGTCCGCCACCGCCATCGTCATAGGCGACACCATCGGCACGGGCATTTTCCTGGTCACCAGGGACATGGCTCGCGCGGTCGGTTCGACAACTCTGGTCTTCGCCGCATGGATCATTGGCGGTCTGGTCGTCCTGTTCGGCGCTTTCTGTTACGCCGAGCTCGGCGCAGCCTTCCCGAAAGCCGGGGGCAACTATGTTTACCTCAGTCGCGGCCTCGGTCCGCTCTGGGGATTCCTCTTCGGCTGGATGAGCTCCTTTCTCGAACGCCCGGTGGCCATGGCGACGCTGGCGGCCGGATTTTTGCGATTCTCGGGTTTCCTGTTTCCGATTGTCGCTACACCGCTGTTCACGACCCATATCGCACGATATGCGTTCACCTTCACGCTGGCCCAGCCTCTGGCTGCGTTGGTTGTTGTGGCGGTCACCGCGCTGAATTACTTGAGCGTGCGCTTCGGTGGCAGTCTGCAGGTGCTGCTGACGTCCCTGAAAATGGGCACGATCTTTTTGATCGTGGTTGCGGGAGTTCTGTTTGGAAGGCAGAATGCCGCCGAATCCGTACCATTCGTTACGCCAGTTGGTTTCGGACTGATCGGCGCCGTGCTAACCGCCATGGTTCCTGCCATGTGGGCCTACAACGGCTTCAACGACCTTGGCGACCTGGGCGAAGAAATCGTGCACCCAGAGAAAAACATCCCCGTCGCCATCATTTTGGGACTCTTCACGATAGGAGGCCTCTATCTATTGGCGAATGTCGTCTACTTCCACGTTTTGCCGTTTGCGGCTCTCGCTCAATCGCAGCACGTCGCATCGGACGTGGTACAGTCCTTCGCTGGTCCTCGCGGGGCCGCGTGGCTGACGGTTGCCATGGCCATCTCTGCTCTGGGCGCGCTCCACGTTGTCGTCCTGACGGGCGCCCGCATCCCTTATGCCATGGCCCGCGACGGCGTCTTTTTCCAATTTGCCCAGCGCATTCACCCGTCTTTTCACACCCCCAGCGGCTCGCTGGTCTTCCTCGGCTCCATTGGCGCTCTGCTGGCGCTTACCGGCACCTACGAGGAGCTCTATTCGCTGTTCGTCTTCGCCGTGTGGATTTTTTTCGCCCTCACGGCGATGGCCCTGCTTCGCCTTCGTAAAAAAGAGCCCCACCTGTCGCGCCCGTATCGTGCTTGGGGTTATCCCTGGACCCCGCTGATCTTTCTGGTCGCCGCCGTCGCCCTTACCGCCAATTTGTGGATGCATCGGCCGGTGCGCTCCTCATTGGGCCTGGTGGTGATCCTGGCAGGCATTCCATTCTTTTACCGATGGCGCAAATCCCTTCGGCCCTCGGTCGGACTATCCGAAGACGTTCAAAAATAGTTCTGCGGACGTCGAGAATACGGCCGGTGCTCCGACCATCCTATGAAAGCGCGAAGATCAGCCCGAGAATAACGAGGGGAAAAGGAGCAGGGGCCGTGAAATACACTTTACATGATGAACATGAGAACCCCGGTCTTCCGCAGGTCGTCGTTTTGCTAGTCTAGTTGTCGGGCCATCAAGAAAAATGTGGAACCGCGACATCCCACGGAAAAAATGACCAAACGGCGCTGTCAGACCTGCAATTTGCGAAGGTAGGGAACGCTGGCCTTCATCATGTCCAGGTCCATTTCGACGAAATAATTCTTTACGCCGCCTGTTTTCGCTGCCGTAAAAATGTTCTTCCAATCGAGACTGCCTTGTCCCACCGGCACGATTTTCTTGGCGCTCGCCGACCATCCCTGGACGTGCATGGAAAAAAAGCGCCCAGGGTATTTCATGAAATACTCCGCCGCGTCGTAACCCGCGCTGATGGTGGAAACCTGAAACTGGAACTTGACTAGTTTCGGATCGAGGAGGCCCAACAAAAGATCATACGTCCGCTTGCCGTCCACCATGGTCAGCTCAAAATCCTCATTGTGAAGGCCCTGCTGGATACCCGCTTTGGCCGACCGTTCACCCATTTTGTTGTATTCGTCGGCCGCTCGCTTAACATCATCGAGGGTCGGATTGTTGGGCCCATCGAGCGACGGCACGATCATTTGCTTCAGGCCCACATCTTCAGCCCAGGCAATTCGGCCCTCCTGATCGGCCCGGAGCTCTTGCATGCTGAAATGAGAGCTGATACAACTCACCCCCGCGTCGCTCAGCATTCTACGAAGCTCACTTCCTTTGTATTGCGAAATACCGGCAAAACCGGAATCCGCGTAGCCTACCGGCGAGCACAGCTCAATCGTCTGAAATCCCGCTCCAGCAAGCTGCCTGATGGTGCCGGGAAAATCCTTGGCAATCATCTCCCGGACCGGCCACGTCTGACATCCAACCGGCAAACCCAGCGGACTGGCGTCAAGCTTCAGACCAACCGCGGAAAGAAGGCCGGCCGCAGCGCCACTTGTGGCCGCTGTCTTAACGAACTCTCTTCTCGAGAAACGGGACATCGACGCCCCCCGGGCAATTTTGTCGCCCCATCAAAGACAGGTGCACCGGCCAAAGTACAGCTGATCGAGTATGCGTGACAACGGGTTCTTACGGCCAACGGCTCAGGCGACTCGAAACGGATCCAGCATCGTGGCAAGGGAGTTCGGTAATGCGCACTTGGACGGCGGGCGGCTGGGTAGTATTCTGGTGGCTGGGCGGCATCCACCCAGGAACGGAAGTGTGTTCTGGGCCGTCCATTACAGTGCGCGTTTACCGGACCGCGATGTCCAGGGGGGATCATGCAGCGTCGTGAACTGTTAAGACTGCTGGCAGCAGGAGCGGCTGTTCCCGTTTTATCGCCAAGCTTGCTGGCGCATTTTCAGGAGGCGCAAGCGCAGGTCGGTGCAAGTTACAAGCTCCGCACGCTGAGTCCCCAGCAAAACGCCCTGGTCGTCACCATGATCGATCTGATCATTCCGGCGACCGACACTCCCGGCGCAAAGGGCGCGCGGGTGAACGAATTCATCGACGTAATCCTCACCGACTGGGCGACCGGGAGTGAGCGGCAGGCTTTTCTCGAGGGCCTCGGCGGAATTGACAAGAAGAGCACCGAACTCTACGGGAAGAATTTTGTAGAGGCGTCGGTCGACCAGCAAACCACGCTGCTGCGCGCCATCGATGACGCTGCCATGGCTACCCACGGCAATCGCCGGCCGCGCCACGGCAACACCATCCCCGAAGAGCGCGACAAGCAACTCCAGGGTAACTTCTGGGACGTCTTCAAGGGCATCACCATCCATGGCTACTACACCTCTGAAATTGGATTCACCCAGGAGGAAAATCTACAGATTATTCCGGGCGCTTATCATGGTTGCGTGCCGCTGACCGGCGAGAAAAAGGCTTAGGAGAATCACATGCCAGCGAATACATACGACGCAATCATTGTAGGTTCCGGAATTACCGGCGGCTGGGCGGCGAAAGAACTTACCGAAAAAGGGCTGAACACGCTGGTTCTGGAAGCAGGCCGGACGATTGATCCCGGTACGGACTACGTCGAGCATGTCCCGGTGTGGGAGCTGAAATACCGCAACTGGGACGATCGCGCCACTCGCCAGAAGACGCAGCCGGTGCAACGCGAGGTCTACTACGCGTGCGACGAATATTCTTCCAAGTTTTTCGTCAGCGACATCGAGAATCCTTACACCAACGTTCCCGGAACAAAGTTCTCCTGGATCCGCGGTCGGCAGGTGGGCGGAAAATCCATCACCTGGGGACGCCAGAGCTACCGGTGGAGCGATCTCGATTTTGAAGCCAATCTGAAAGAGGGAATCGCCGTCGATTGGCCCATCCGCTACGCGGATGTCGCGCCGTGGTACGACTACGTCGAAGAATTCGCCGGCATCAGCGGGCAGGCGGAAGGTTTGCCGCAATTGCCCGACGGGAAATTTCTGCCGCCGATGGAAATGAATTGCGCGGAGCTCACTTTCCGCGATGCGCTGGCGAAAAATTTTGACGATCGCATGGTGACCATCGGGCGGACGGCGGTGCTCACGCAAGTCCACAAGGGCCGCGCTGCGTGTCACTACTGCGGCGTTTGTCACCGCGGCTGCATCACGTCGTCCTATTTCAGCAGCTTGAATTCCACGCTGCCGGCGGCGCAAAAGACCGGAAAATTCACGATGCGGCCGTACAGCGTTGTGCACAGTCTGGTTTTCGATTCACAAACGCGAAAAGTCACCGGCGTGCGTGTGATCGACGCGAAGACCAAGGCCACGACGGAGTACAAAGCGCGCGTATTTTTCCTTTGCGCTTCCACTTTGGAATCGACGCGCATCCTGCTCAATTCCGCCACCACGGAATTTCCCAACGGCTTAGCCAACACCAGCGGCGAGCTCGGCCACAACCTGATGGATCACCACATGGGCGCCGGCGCCAGCGGGGTTATCCCCGGGCATGAAGACAAAGTGCCGTTCGGAAACCGCCCCAATGGAATCTACCTTCCGCGCTTCCGCAACGTGAAAACCAAGCAGAAGGAATTCGTCCGCGGCTACGGCTACCAAGGCGGCGGAAGCCGCGAGAACTGGGGCCGCGGCGCAACCATGGCGGGCATCGGCGTGGATTTCAAAAACGCACTGAAGGGTCCTGGTCCATGGCGCATGGGGCTTGGCGGATTCGGGGAGTGCTTGCCGTATCACAGCAACTATGTCGAGTTGAACAAAGACAAGCTGGACACCTGGGGAATCCCCACGCTGACGATCCATTGTGAGTGGGGCGACAACGAAAAGGCCATGTCCAAGGATATCTCGGTGCAAGCCGCGGAAATGCTGGCGGCTGCGGGCGCAAGGGAAATCGGCGTGTACCAGGATATTTCCACGCCGGGCCTGGGCATCCACGAAATGGGCACGGCGAGAATGGGCCGCGACCCGAAAACGTCGGTGTTGAACGAGCACAACCAGACGCACGAGGCCAAAAACCTGTTCATGACCGACGGCGCTTGCATGACATCGGCGGCGTGCGTTAATCCTTCGCTCACGTACATGGCGTTGACGGCGCGGGCGTGCGATTTTGCTGTTACGCAAATGAAACGCAACGAGCTGTGAGCCTGGCCGGATGCAAACCGAAGGGCGGCCGTCGGAGCTCGCACGCCGAAGGACCAGAGCCCCGACGTAAATTGTCAAAGAACGATCGGCGAATCTCCAGGATTCGTCGTCCCTAGTTTTGCCGTCTCCGTTTTTCGGCTAGGGCGTACTCGCCTCGTCCGAATATCCAAGAGATTGTAATATTTGCTCCGTGTGTTCGCCGAGCAGTGGGGGCGGTAACCGGTAGCTCACGGGCGTGTCGGAAAAACGGATGGGGTTGGCGATGCTGCGTGCCTGGCCAATCGACGGATGTTCGAGTTGCACGATCAGGCCGCGTGCAAGGGTTTGCCCATCGTTCAGAGCTTCGGGCACGGTGTTGATTGGCGCGGCGGGCACACCGGCACGCGCCAGTTTCTCGAGCCAGACTGCAGCGGGTTCGCGATCGAATTGAGATTGCAGCGTGGCGACAAGTTCCGCGCGATTTGCAATGCGCAGCATATTGTTCACGAACCTTGGGTCCGCGCCCAATGTCTCCTCCGCGTCCAAGACCTGCGCGAATTTCTTCCATAAGAGCTCCGAGCCGACACCGACGACGAAGTATTTGGCGTCGCCGCCCCGGAACATCTGGTAGGGCACGATGCTGGGGTGAGCGTTTCCCCAACGCTGGGGCAACGCATTTGCGTTCAGGTAGTTGCTCCCGATGTTCCCGAGCCAGGTTAATTGCGAGTCGAACAAAGACATATCCAGGAATTGACCGCGACCGGTTTGTTCCCGGGCGAACAGCGCCGCGAGGATTCCCATCGCGGCGTACATGCCGCAGGTCATGTCGGCAATGGCGATGGGGTAGCGCATCGGGTCGCCGCCGGGTTCGCCGGTGAAGGTCATCACACCGGATTCGGCTTGCGCGAGAATGTCATATCCGGGCCGGCCGGTTTTTGGTCCCGTCAGGCCATAACCAGAGATGTTGGAGTGGATTAGCCGCGGATATTGGGAATGAAGGGAGTGGGGATCTAACCCGCGTTTTTTCATTGACGACAAGGAGGCCTGGTTGGAGATGAAGACGTCGGCAGTGGTGAGCAGACGCTGCACGATCTCGGCGTCGCGGGGTTCGTCGTAGTTCAAGATGATGGACCGCTTGTTGCGATTGGTGGCGAGGAAGTATGCGGACTCCCCTCCGACAAAGGGGGGACCCCAGCCGCGAGTTTGGTCTCCGCTGCCAGGACGCTCGACTTTGATGACGTCGGCGCCCAGATCGCCTAACAGCATTGCGCAGTAGGGTCCGGCGAGGGCTTCACTCAGCTCAATGACACGGATGGACTGGAGGGCGGAGATCACGGGCGAGATTATAGCGGAACGGGGGAGGGCCCGGCAGACGGGCCGGATTGTCGGTGATGGAACGGAATTGGGAATGAATTAGGGGAGTTCCGGGTGAATGGGCCTGAAGGCTGCCGGAAACAGCAAGCTCTTGCCCAAGCAGAAGCCCTCACCGCTTGAGACAGTGAGGGCTTGTTGGGCACGCGTGGTGGCGCGGGGTTGCCGGGCGTCTCATTGGTAGGACGATTTGTAGTACCACTGCAGCCGCTGAACCGTCGGTGGTGAGAAGGACGAGCTGTCGGTGGTGCTGACTTGGACGGTCGTCGATGGATACCAGGGAGGAGCGAAGTTGCCCTGGAGGAAACGCTGGTCAAAGAAGATGTTCCGCGTAATGGTGTTGCCTGACATGGCGACATTGGCGACACGGCCGCCAACAAGGTTCAAGGTATTGATTTGCGGCCCGATGTTGACCCAGCCGCCGGTGCCGCCTTGCGAGATCATGGCAATCGAGGCGTCAATTTCCAGATTGCCATCCCTCTGGCTGTTGTTCATCTGGATGTTACCCGTGGCCGTAAAGATGCCGAGCACCTGGCCTGTATTGTTTGCCGGGATCAGCGTGTCCAAGGGAGGGTTAGAACCACTGGTTACGACGGGTTCGGTTTCATAGCGAATATCACCGGTGATGGTCACGTTTTGTGCGGCCGTAATGGTGAGGGCGACACCATTGTTGATGGCAGGCTGACCCTCGCCCGGACCTGTAAGCGTGGTTATGTTTCCGTCCACGTAGAGCATCGTGGCGTTCTCCACGGGCGTTGCCGAGCCTGAATTGTACATTGTCGGGACGCCGCTGATGGTCGTAACCGGGCCACTGCCCACCTGGATTGTGGTCGTACCGGTGCCGATACCCGTCGGGTTCGTAACAACAGTGGTGGTTACGCCGCCCTGTACGATGGTGTAAACCTGACCGCTGGTGCCCGAGGGCGAGAGAGTGACGGCGGCATTTCCCTCAACGTAGATACCCCCGCCGTTGAGAACCTTCTGGCCCTGAGAGTTCGTTGAGTAAGGGAGGTAAACACCATTGTTCGTAGGCAAGGTGCCAGCTGTGGCGCTGTTATACGGCTGGCCAGCGGCATTTTCCAGGACCGTACCCATGTATGCAGGAGTCGGGTTCGTGGAAGTCAGGCCGATGCCATCGAGTACGGCTTGCTTTTGATTGTAATCGTTCGGAGGTAGCGGGATGCTGGCAGCACCCAAGTTGAGGCCGGCCTGGAAAGTAGGCGCGATCGTTGTGCCATCAGCGGTATTGGAGGCGGCCGCCGCTTGGACACAGTTGCCGCCGTGCCAATAACTAGCGTTTCCCTGGGCTTGCCCAGTTGTATTCTGAAAGTCGTAATGCGTCGACGAGCCCAAGGCATTGGCGTCGCCGAAATTCCAGGCGCCATTGGTGAAGAAGGGACCATAGAGGTTGCCAGCGACGAAAGGAGCGCTGCAGGGTGGGTATTGGTCGATAAAGGTGCCGTAGGAAGCGAAGCTGACCGTGGTGGGTCCGGAAGCAGCAACCGTCCCGTTGAATATGAGGTTACCGGAGTCCACCAGGGTGGTCGCTTCGGCGCCTTGCGACTGGCCCACGGAGGTCAGCGTGTAAGAGTAGATGTAGTTGAAGCCGGTGACCGCCGGGGTGGAACCCGCCGAAGGGAGGTTAGTGCAACTAATGGGCGCACCGTTCACAACCGAGGGTCCGCCTTGGACACTGCACGTCGGGGCGTTGACGACGAGACTGGTGATGGCGAACTTCTCTGGCCAGGAACCAGCAGGGCCGCCGTTGAGCGGGGTGGGTGCGCCGTACGCGCCAAGGACCGCGGCTTGCGCAGTGGCGTTCGTACCTGCAGGTATGGGCTGAACGTTGGGCGCGAAAGTACTCGGGACGGCGGAAAGGATTGCCGACGTCAAGGCCTGCCGGGCTATGTTGGCGCCGGAGTCGGCAGCATAAAAGGAAGCGCGGTCGTTGCCGTAATAGCCGTTGACGAGCATGTCGGAGCCAACCGACAGCACCATCGTGAGGGACATGGCGGTCAGCAGCAACAACAGCAGCAGAGTGGTCACCAGGGCGATGCCGTGCTGGTTGCTGGAGGCTAGCCTGAGGCGCTTTTTGGGCGAGAAATGAGCAGGGGTTTTCATCGGTAGCTCCTCAATCATTCATGCTGAGATTTCTGGGATTGATCACGAGAGAAAGGGCCTGAATTCGGTATTGCCCGCCATCGAAACTATTTCTGAAGGTGCTGCCGGTGAACTGACCCGGCGTGGTGCGACCAATCAGGGAAACGCGGATGGAACGGATCAACGTAAAATTAGAGCTGTATCCGGGAGGGTTCGCGGTGGGGGCGTTGGTAGCCGCGAAGCTGTACGAAGGCGTGCTGGTGCTGCCACCGCCGCTTTGGTACGTGGCCGCGCCAACCTTGAAGCCGATAATTTGATCGGCGATGATGTCCGGATTGGCGACCGTTGCGGCGGTGGTGCGAATCAACTGGTTGGTGGCGTTAACGCTATATTTTACGTAGCTCAGGCCGACGACGTAGTCGCCGTTTGTAGGGCAGAACTGGTCGGCGAGCTGATCGGGGTCGCTGGCTGGTGGGACAACAGCTGTGAGACCAAAAGGATCGTTGGCCGCACCATTGGTTCCATTCGCGTTGGTAGGGCCGTAGGCGATATTGATGACCCCGCCACCGCCGGTGGTGGCGCCCGTCAACGTCGCGATGGTCATCTGGTTACCGTTGCCGTTCATAAACATGATCGGACCGGAAGCGAAATTGGCGGCAGTGACTCCGGCTGTGGGGGCCAGGCTAGCGACTCCAGTGGTGGTGACGGCGCAGGCGCCGGTGAGCAGCACGGCGGGAGTCGCTGCTTGAATGAGGTACATCGAATCGAACGAGCCAGGATTATTTGTAATGGTGATCCCCACCGGCGTATTGGCGGTGCTGGTGGCCCCTCCGATGTAGAAGCCGTTGCCGGCTTGCACGGCATCGGTCTGGATTTGCCCAAGAGCATTGCGCAAGGTCATATTCAGCCCGACTTGGCCTTGCTGGGTGCTGAACAAGTCGGCGTGGGAGCGGAACAAAGACATCGCCGCGCCGCCGATAACGAGAAAGACGGTCATGGCAACCATCAATTCGATCAGAGTGAAGCCGGAGGATTTCCGGCGGAACCGTGAGAAGCGCGATTCTGCGATTTGCGGACGGTTCGTTATCATGGGCGCACCATGCTCATCTGGAAAGTCACCGGCGGATTTTGAAACTGCCCTACTGCTGTAACCAGAACAGTGACCGTACGGACACCGTTGACTGGCGTGTTCGCGAGAATCACCCAGCGTCGATCGAAGGTGAGCGTATCCGGCGTAGGGGCCGGGAGGCCCGCGTTCTGGGTAACGGTGATGTTGCCACCGGGCTGTTGCACGTACGAGGTACTGACGCCGTTGGTGCTAGTGGTTTCGGAGATGGAACCGTTGTCTGCCGAGATTTGCACGTCGTCGAAATAGCCAACCGTATCGGCCGTGATGCTGCCCCCGGGAACGACGGAAGGATCGGTCTTGTCAAACCGATCCAAGTCCTCGAGTTTCTCGGAAGCCAACATGGCGGCGGTGCTCATGATGTGAGACCTGGAAGTGGTGTTTACGGTGGTGCTCATCAGGGCTGCCGTGCCAACCAAGCCGATGGTCAAGATCAGGAGCGCGATCATCGTTTCGATGAGTGTGAAACCAGCATTTTTGCGCGATCTACGGAGTGACATAGACCCTCCCGTAGTTGGAGACCGTGATTTGTTCCTGCGGCAGGGTAGTACCGGTATACGTTACGGTGATCGGCGTCATCGAGCCTACGACCGCCACGACCTGTCCACTGGGGTGAAACTGCAGCGTTACGTTGCCACCGAGCGCGATTCCATTTCCGCCGTTCAGAGGAATCGAGGTTTGCGGCGGAGTCGTCGGACCGTATGTGGCAAGGCACGTCGTGCCTCCATACGCAGGCGCTTCGGTTTGCACGGTATACGTGTTGTTGGCGGCGTTGAATGCGATCTGGTACGGACAACCGTGGTAAATCGCCTGGTAACGTGTGGCCTGAATGGCGCCGGTCACGGCGGAAACGGCGGAACGAAGCGCGAAGACGCGAAGCGTGTTCTGGATGATGGGAATGGCAATAGCGGAAAGGATTCCCACGACGGCGACAACCAGGACGAGCTCAAGAAGCGTGAAGCCGCGCATGGCACGGTTTCGGCGAAGAGATTTGGTTCGGCGTTGCTTTGGTGAACCGCAGATCATTCCTGTCTCCGTAAACCTTGAAATTCTTCTGGACTTTGCGTCCGACTCAACCTGCAAGGGGAGGAGCAGTTGGGGTGCCACGCGTCTCTGTCGGTAAGCTATTGAAAAAGCTTCGTTTACCTGGCACAGCAGTGGAGAAGATGGCGCGGAGCCTGCAGGATGGGTGAAAAGGTAACAAGTTGGCCCGCGGGTCGCGGGGTGCGTGAGTCGTCCTCGGTAACAACGCTCCGGGGGACTTGGCTTGCGCGCGTGGCCGTATTCCTCGACAATGAGTCGTTTGGGTGGTGTGTTTTTTTTGACGTGGACAAGCGTGTGTGTTGCTCGCGGGGTTTCAAGGGACATGGCAAAGCAAGTTCATTCGCCGAAGCGAATTGTCGCGTATTTCTCCATGGAGATTGCGCTGGAGAACGCCATGCCGAGCTACAGCGGCGGACTCGGCGTGCTGGCTGGGGATACAGTACGCGCGGCGGCGGACATCAAGCTGCCGATGGTGGCGGTCTCGCTGCTCTATCGCAAAGGATATTTCACTCAACGGCTGGCGGAGGACGGCACGCAGACAGAAGAGCCGGCGGTTTGGCGCGTCGAGGACTTTCTGAAGGAAGAAACTGCGCGGGTTAGTGTGCCGCTCGAGAACCGTCGTGTGGAATTACGGGCTTGGCGGTACGACGTCAAAGGCGTGCGGGGCTTCGTTGTGCCGGTGTACTTTCTGGACGCCGATCTCCCGGACAACCAGGAATCGGATCGGGCGTTGACGGGCAGCCTTTATGGTGGCGATGCGTACTACCGGCTGTGCCAGGAAGTGCTGCTTGGCATTGGGGGCGTGCGCATGCTTCGCTCGCTTGGATATACGGAACTGACGCGCTATCACATGAACGAGGGACATGCGGCGCTGCTGGCCCTGGAGTTGTTGGGGGAGGAAGCGGAGAAGGCGGGGCGGACTTCGATTCGCGGCGAGGATATTGAGAAGGTGCGAAGCAAATGCATCTTTACGACGCATACCCCGGTGCCCGCGGGACACGATCGCTTTCCCATGGAGTATTTGACGCGGGCGTTTCCGGACCAGGGCGGGTTTTTTGATCTGAAGGACGCTTCGTCGGCGGACCTGGTGAAGCGGATTTTACAAGCCGAGCAGGATTTTCCGGATATGCAGGAGGCTGCGCGGGCGGGAGCTTCGTTGAACATGACGTATCTGGCTTTGAGTCTCAGTACGTATGTGAACGGCGTGGCGAAGTTGCACGGGGAGACTTCGCGGAAAATGTTTCCGCAGGTGCCCGTGGAGTCGATTACCAACGGCGTGCATGCGGTGACTTGGACCTCTCCGGCATTCAAGGAATTGTTCGACCGGTGCATCTCGTCTTGGCGGGAAGACAATTACAGTCTGCGCAGTGCTTTGGGGTTGCCGCCGGAGGAGCTGTGGGCGTCGCACCTGATTGCCAAGCACGATTTGTTCGAGACGGTGCGGACTAAGACGGGTTTGACGCTCGACCCCGATGTTTTCACGATTGGATTTGCGCGGCGGGCGACCGGGTATAAGCGGGCGGACCTTATTCTTTCCGACCTGGACCGATTGCGGCAGATTGCCAAGACCGCGGGCAAGTTCCAAATCGTCTACGCGGGCAAGGCTCATCCCCACGATAACGGCGGGAAAGAGATTATCCGACATATTTTTCAAGCCAAGAAAGCTCTGCGTAAGGCGGTGCCCGTGGTTTTTCTTGACGAATACAATATGGAAGTCGGTGGGAAAATTACGGCCGGCGTGGATTTGTGGTTGAACACGCCGCAGTTTCCGCTGGAGGCTTCCGGGACAAGTGGAATGAAGGCGGCGCTGAATGGTGTGCCGAGTTTGAGCATCCTGGATGGCTGGTGGGTGGAAGGTCACATCGAGGGCATCACCGGTTGGTCCATCGGGGAATCGCGGTTGTCGGCGGGTATCGCTACTCCGACCGACGGGGCTGCCGAAGTGCAATCGCTGTACTGGAAATTGGAGAATGTGATTCTGCCGATGTTTTACAAGGAGCGCAGCCGGTATTTGACGCTGATGCAGCACGCGATTGCGATTAATGGATCGTTTTTTAATACCCAGCGCATGGTGCAGCAGTATGTGACCGACGCATATTTGCGCTAGGGGGCTGCGGTGTTGAGAATGTGTGGTTTCGTGAATCCCTAGAAAAAATCCCAGTAGCCGTATTTTTCTGTTAAAGATTGGTCAGCTTGCGGATATCGGCGAGCATTGGCCTGGCGGCTTCCGGATTCTCGAAGGTGTCGATGACGGCTACGCCGTCGTCGCCGATGAATCCGGCGTTGGCCCCTGCTTCGCCTTTGGCGTCGTCGATCGCCTAATTCACTTTGAGACCAGGGCTTATCAACGGCGTGGAAAATCCGCGCCGTGGGACTGGCGGTTCGCGCCGTCTCAAAGGTCGGGAAGCACTAGCGAAGCCGGTTCTTGTAGATGGCCATGCCTACCGCGGCGTCCATGCCGATTTTCTCCAGGGCGACGATTTCGCGGCGGCTCTTGATTCCCCCTGCGGCGATGATGGGATGCGGCGTGGCTGCGCGCAGGCGTTTGAACCATTCGAGATTTGCGCCGGTCATGGTGCCTTCGCGGCCTACGTCGGTGCACAGGAATGCGGCGCAGAACGGCTCTAGTTCGGCCATTACCGTTGCGGGGCGAAGTTTTAGCTTGCGGCGCCACCCGTTGGTTACGATGCGGCCTTTTTCGGCGTCGAGCGCCACGACAATTTTTCTTGGATCGATTTTCTTCGCGAGTTGACGGAAGAATCGGGCGTTCACCCTACCGGCGTTGAACGCCGCGCTGCCGATGATGATCTGCTCGGCGCCGAATTTGGCGATTCCTGCGGCACGCGCGACGCTGCGAATTCCGCCTCCTACACGCACTTTCATTTTATATTTGGTGCGGGCTTTAACGCAGAGGTCGCGCAAGAGCTTGTCGTTTCCGGGCTTTCCCATCGCGGCATCGAGGTCGATGATGTGCAGCCACGGATATTTGCGAAATTTATCGAGCAGCCCGAAGACGTCCGCGACCGCAAGTTCGCGGCGGCGTCCGTGAACCAGTTGCACGGCTTGGCCGCCTTGCAGGTCGATGCAGGGAATCAGCACGGGAGGCGAACCTCGATGCTTCTTGCCGCGAGGAATTCTTTGAGATCGCGAATGGGTTGCACACTGTCGTGAAAAATGGATGCGGCGAGCGCGGCGTCGGCTGCGCCATCGTGAAAAACCTCGGCGAAATGTTCAGGAAGTTTCGCCCCGCCGGAGGCGATTACCGGTACGGAGACTGCGCAGGCGATCGCGGAGGTCAGCCGAATGTCGAAACCCTGCTGCGTGCCGTCGCGATCGACCGAGGTCAGCAGGATCTCTCCTGCGCCGAGCGAGACGCCTTGTTCTGCCCACGCTATGGCGTCTAGTCCGGTGGCATCACGGCCGCCGCGAACCATTACTTCCCAGCGGTGGCTGGTACGCTTGGCGTCGATAGCCAACACCACCGCTTGCGCGCCGAATTCGCCGGAAAGTTCCGCGATTAGCGCCGGGCGCACGACAGCGGCGGTATTCACGGTGATCTTGTCGGCGCCTGCGCGTATAACGGCGCGAGCATCGTCCAGAGTGCGGATGCCGCCGCCCGCAGTGAGGGGAATGGCGAGTTCGGCGGCAACGCGCCGGATGGTTTCAAGGAAGGTGGGGCGGCGGTCGCGGGAGGCGGCGATATCGAGGACCACGAGTTCGTCGGCGCCTTCGGCGTTGTAGCGCGCGGCAAGCACCACAGGATCGCCGGCATCCCGGAGGCCAACGAAATTGACGCCCTTGACGACGCGGGCGCCGTCGGTATCGAGGCAGGGAATGATGCGGTGCACCAGGGTCATGTCGCAAACCTCAGAAAATTCCTCAAGAGCTGGGCGCCGGGCGCGCCACTCTTTTCCGGATGGAACTGCACTGCGTTGATGTTGTCTTGCTCGAGTACGGCTAGAAATTCCGACCCATGCGTGCATGTCGCTACGGAGCGAGCGGCACCGTCGGATGCGACGGCGTACGAATGCGCGAAGTAAAAATACGCTTCGGGCGCGACCCCTTGAAGCAATCGCGATTTGCCGACGACACATAGCTGATTCCAGCCCATATGTGGCAATTTCACACTCGCCGGGAGCGCGCGGATGCGTCCCGGGAAAATCTGCAGGCCGTGAAGCTCTGGGGCTTCTTCGCTGGAATCATAGAGAGCTTGCAGTCCCAGGCAAATTCCGAGAAAGGGCACGCCGCGGCGCAAAGCTTTGAGAATGGGCGCGCGCAAACCGCGTTCATCGAGCGCGCGAATCAGCGCGGCGAAATGTCCGACGCCGGGAAGAATCAGTGCCTTGGCGCTCCCGAAACATTCCGGAGTGGCCGCTTTTTGTGATTCCGCACCAAGCCTCTGCAAGGCGCGCTCGACCGAGACCACATTTCCCGCGCCGTAGTCGATCAAGGTGACGTTCACATCAGGCCTTTCGTGCTAGGCAGAACATTGCGCAATCGTTTGTCACGGGAAACTGCGAAACGCAGTGCGCGGGCAAAGGCCTTGAACATGGCTTCGATCTGGTGATGCGAGGAACGGCCGTAGAGGACGCGCAAGTGGACGTTGGCTCGCGCCGCTTGGGCGAAGCCCTGGAAGAAGTCTTCGGTCAATTCGGTTTGGAAATCGCCGACGCGCTTGGCGTTTATTTTTCCGCTGCAGACACAATAAGGCCGGCCGCTTAGGTCGATAGCCGCGACGGCGAGCGTGTCGTCCATGGGCATCAGAAAATAACCCGCGCGCAGGATGCCACGCTTGGTTCCCAGCGCCTGCAGTACGGTCTGGCCAAACGCAATTCCCGTATCTTCCACAGTGTGATGCTGATCGACGTCGAGGTCGCCCTTCGCATCGAGCGTCAGGTCGAAGGCCCCGTGCCGTGCCACGAGCTCCAGCATGTGATCGAGGAAGCGGATTCCGGTGGAAACGCGCGAAGTGCCTCGTCCATCCAGATTCAGGCGAATATGGATATCGGTCTCGTTCGTCTTTCGATGGATTGTCGCGGTTCTTGGCATAAGAGTTTTACCGGTAGCGCTTGATCCGCCGGACCAAACGCTCCATTTCTGTTCTTGTTCCGATGCTGACGCGCACGAAACCCGGTCCGATTTCCTTGGAGCGATCTCGCAGCAGAATCCCGTCAACTTCTAGTCGCCGGCACATGTCCGTTCCGCCGGGTCCGAAATCCGCCAGCAGGAAGTTGCCTGCGCTCGGATAAGTTTTCACACCGAGCTTGCGGAGTTCTTTCTCGAACCACACGCGCATGCGCAGGACGTCGCGCACGTAGCGCTTCATTGTTTGTCGATCGCCGACAGCGGCTTCTGCGGCGGCGAGCGCCGCGACATTGACGGGGAAGGGGGCCGTCGCGCGGCGGAGAATGGCGAGGGAATCCGCGCGGGCGATGACCGCGCCAAGCCGCAAGCCTGCCAGTCCGGCGGCCTTTGAGAAGGTGCGGGCGACGAAGAGCTGAGGATATTTCTGGATCCAAGGAATGACGGTTACGCCGGAGAATTCCGCGTAGGCTTCATCGATAACTACAGCGGTGCGCGTTGCCGCCTGCAAAATCGTTTCGATCGCTTGCGTGGAAATCAAAGTGCCGGTCGGATTATTGGGATTGCAGATGAATACGGCGCCGGGATGGGTCTCGAGCGCGCCCAGGACGCCTTCGAGCGGAAACTCCATCGCCGGGCCATAGCGCAATACCTCGATCTTTGCTCCAGCGACTTCTCCCCAATAGCGATACATGGGAAAAGTGGGTTCGCAGATCACGACGCTGCCGCCGGAATCGACAAAAGCGTCAAAAAACAAACGAAGAGCGTCATCACCGCCATTTGTGAGCAGCAATTCGCGGGATTTCACCTTGAAATGCCGCGCCAAACACCGGGTTCCTCGCTCGTACTCGGGATACATCGCCAGTTGCCTGAGCGAAAGTCTCGCCAGCGCGCGTTTGACCGCGGGCGAGCAGCCGGCCGTGTTTTCGTTGAAATCCAGGCGCAGCTTGCGGGCACGGTCTTCGCCGGGCGGTTCGTAGGTGCGTCGATCCAGAATTGCCTGGCGCACCGGCAACTGCACCTTCATCGGCGCACCTCCACGGCGTTCGCGTGCGCTTGCAGTCCTTCCGCGCGGGCCAGCGTTTGCACATCATCCGCGAGCCGGGCAAAACCTCGGCGTCCGATAGATTGCACGCTGATGCATTTCACGAAGTCGGCGGCGCCGAGTCCGCCGCGGCGTCGTGCCCATCCGCCGGTCGGCAGCACGTGATTGCTGCCGCTGGCGTAGTCGCCCAGGGGTTGCGCCGCCCACGGACCAAGAAACACGGTTCCCGCCGCTTGGCACTTTCTCAGCAAGGTTGCGGCGTTGCGAGGAAGGCTGAGGTGTTCTGGAGCAAATCGATTGACGAATTCGCCGGCGGCGTCGACTGATGGCGCGAGCAGGATCGCGCCGCTTCCCCGACGCGAAGCGTGAGCGGGATTTGTTCGCGGGAGTTGCCGCAATTGCATCGCGACTTCGGATTGTACTTTTTCCGCCAGGACTTTCGATGTGGTGACAAAGAAACTGACCGCGTCCGGCGCATGCTCCGCCTGTGCAAGCAGGTCCGCGGCTATCCATCGTGGATTGCCCTGCGTGGCTAGAACAATGGCCTCGGTGGGGCCTGCGGGCAAATCGATCGCGCAATCGCTGCTTACGAGTTGCTTTGCCGCGGTCACGAAGCGATTGCCGGGGCCGAAAATCTTCTCCACGCATGGCACGATCTTCGTTCCGTATGCCAGCGCGGCAATCCCTTGCGCGCCGCCAATGCGGGCGATTTCCGAAACGCCAAGAAGCCTCGCTGCGGCAAACAATTCCGCGTTCGGCCTCGGGCAAACCATCACGATTCGCCTTACTCCGGCCACCTTTGCCGGGATTACGGTCATCACCATCGTTGACACCAGAGCATGGCGGCCGCCGGGAATGTAGCAGCCAATGGTCTCGATCGGACGCACCACTTGTCCGATGCTCACGCCGGGCTCGACTTCCATCGTCCAGGGCCGCGGCAATTGTTTCTCGGCCACGCGTCGCACGTTTTTTGCAGCGTGTTCCACCGCCCGGAGGAAATCGTTTCCGACGCGAGCGGCAGCTTCGTTGATTTCTCGGCGCCCAATCCAGACACCCTCGTCGGCCAGCTGAATGCCATCCAGTTTTTTCGTCCAGTTAAAAAGTGCCGAATCCCCTCGCCGCCTCACATCCCCGACGATCCGCGCAGCGATGCGTCCTGCCTGCACGTCGTGGTGCTGGCGTGCGCGTAAAAGGCGCTTCTCGACGGCTGGTGTAAGTTTCAGGATCCGCATTAAAGCACGATCTTGTTCAAGGGATACTCGACGATCCCTTGCGCGTTGGCGCCTTTGAGCTTCGGCAGGATCTGCCGGACGACAGCTTCCTCAATGATAGTGTTCACCGCCACCCAATCGGGATCACTTAACGTCGAAATGGTGGGCTTCTTCAGCGCGGGAAGAACGTCGAGCACGCGAGGCAGATCGTCGCGCCGCACATTCAGCAGCAGACCAACCTTGGTTGCCGCGGCGATCGCGCCCTGCAACATTAATATCAGGTTTTCGGCTTTCTCACGCTTCCAGGGGTCAGCTGCGGCGTTGCGGTTCATGATGAAGACAGTCGCCGACTCCAGGACAGTGTCGATGATGCGCAAGCGGTTGGCGCGGAGCGAGGATCCGGTTTCGGTAACTTCCACGATGGCATCGGCGAGCTGAGGAACTTTCACCTCGGTCGCGCCCCAAGAAAAGTCGACGCGGGCGCTTACACTATGGCGGGCTAGGTACGTTTCGGTGATGCGCACGATCTCGGTGGCGATCACTTTTCCGGCCAAGTCGCGGGGCCCTTGAACCAGGGAATCCTCGGGCACCGCGAGGACCCAGCGCACGCGCGCCAGGCGCTGCTTGGCATAGACCAACTCCGCGAGTTCATCGACCGCTGACCCTGTTTCGACGACCCAGTCGTGTCCGGTGATGCCGGCATCCAGCGCTCCGGTTTCGACGTAACGCGCCATCTCCTGCGCACGGACCAGCAAGCATTCGATCTCCGTGTCGTCGATAGACGGGACGTAACTCCGCGAGCTGACGGTAATTTTCCACCCCGCGCGCGCGAAGAGATCGAGAGTTGCGTCCTGCAGGCTACCCTTGGGAATGCCCAGCTTCAGGCTGTTCATCGCTTTTCCTCCCGGCCATAAACTTGATCCGGCTCGAAGGTACGCTCCGCGATGATCTTCGGGGCCCCGTCGTCCTCGATTCGCCGAAAGAAGCAGCTTCGATATCCGGCGTGGCAAACGCCGGGTCCTACGGCTTCGACTCGAATCAGAAGCGCATCGGCGTCGCAGTCTACGCGAAGGTCGCGAACTTTCAGAACGTGGCCGCTGGATTCGCCCTTCTTCCAAAGGCGATCGCGCGACCGGCTGTAGAAAACAACTTCGCCCGTGCGACGTGTTTCCGCCAGCGCGTCTTCATTCATGAATCCCAGCATCAGCACATCTCCGGTGCGTTCGTCCTGGATGATGGCGGGAACCAGGCCGCCGGCCTTTCCGAATGCAAGCTCCACGAGTGTTCTCCCTCGAAATGTCAAAATCCTGGCCTAAAAACAAAAAACCCGCCGGGCTTTCTTGCGCCAGCGGGCCGATGAGTGCTTTGTCTCTAGCGAATCGCTATGCACACCTCATCGGACGCGGCGTGTGGCCGCGATGGTGATGGTGCCGATGAGCGAGTGAGTTCATCGCGAAAGGGCAGAATAAGGAAAGTCGTGTCGAGAGTCAACCGATTGTTTGCGACTGTTTGCGACTCAAAACGTGTGGGTGCGCGATCAGGGGCGGCCGGTTGACCCGGGCTTCCCTGCGTTGTAGTTCACGGTCATCAGCAGGTGTACGGCGATTCCTAACCTGCCGTTGGGCAGCTTGTCGATGCGCACGACCTGGGCTACATACTCGCAATTCATCGGATCGTGCGGGGAACTGTAAGGAAAGGTGACAAACACGCGCATTCCGGGATAGTACGCGGCCTGCCGCGTCTTGAACAGGATCCCTTCTTTCGACACATTGATGCTGATGGGCAAGTCTTCAAAAGGTTCATCTTTAGGTTCGGAAGGACGCACGCGCAACGTCTGGGCGATTTTCGCCCGGCGGCTCCGTCGTTTGTCGGGGTACTGCTTTTCCGCCCCTTGGGGCGCGATTTCGTTCGGAGTGGGCACTTTCTTGTTCTATTGTTGGCATACTGGCCTGCAACGTCAAGGCGATGCGGCGAATCAGATATTGCACGGAAATAGTTCAAACTGGATTCCGCGGAGGATGGACATGGAGGAGAAAATTCAAAAGAAGGATGCGGAATGGAAGAAGCAACTCACGCCGGATCAATACCATGTGACGCGGCAGAAGGGGACCGAGCCTCCCTTTACCGGCGCGTACGAGGACGAAGACACGCCCGGGACCTACAAATGTGTCTGCTGTGGTCAGCCGCTGTTTCGTTCGGAAACGAAGTATCACTCGGGCTCGGGTTGGCCGAGCTTCTACGCGCCCGCGGAAAACAGCGCGGTAGAAACCGAGACCGACGCGAGCCACGGAATGTCGCGCACCGAAGTGAAGTGCAGCAAGTGCGACGCGCATCTGGGGCACGTCTTCGAGGACGGGCCGCAGCCCACCGGCTTGCGCTATTGCATCAATTCGCTGTCGCTAAAATTGGACGAGGACTAAAAGCAGAACGCGCTGCGGGGTCGCCGCAACGCGCTCTGGAAAGGTTTGTGTCAAGTCTGTAAGGGCTTGTAAAAGGACGCGCGAGCTACGCCGCGCTGCACGCGCACGCCACCATTTCGGCGACGCGATCGCGTTCCCACACACCCAACAGAAGCACTTTCGTGCCGGTGGGGTACTTAAAGATATAAAAGACGTTCGTATCGCCGTCCACTTCAAAAAAACCCGGTCGCCGCGTATCGGCACGCAAAGGCGCGCCCGCACTCAGGAGCATACGAAGCTCAGAAACCTGCTCCTGGGGATGATTCCGGAGGTCTTCCAGAAGAGGCAGCTGTTTTTGTACTGTCATGGTCATCCTATTTCTCCGCCACATATAGCTTAGCTTTGTCCTCACTCATAAAGACGTAAGAATTCGGCAAAAGTTTCATGCATTGCAACTGTTTCAGCCGGCACGTATACGGCCCATTTGGTACCTTTCGTTGGATGCGGCAGAGGCGTCGGAAGGGTGTAACGATTATGTCTGGCATGTTTCTGTTTCCTCCAGGCGCGAATTGAAGAAAAGGGCGGTCATTTAGGGCGCCGCATGGCGCCAAGTTAAGGGCGGTGCTGTCCTCGCCGTGAGTTTGTCTCAACGCAGCGCCGACCCATTCCATGGTGCGGACCGGCCTCTCAAATTGTTATAGATATAGATAATGTCACTACCGCTCCCGGAAGCTCGGGTCTCGGCGTGTGGTCCGTCCGATCGCGACTGGTTCCATGTTCATGGCCGCGTACTGCCGCAGAGCTGATGTTTCGCCCTGCATAGCGAAGTTGCCATGTACATTCTGCGCAAAGCCTCATTCCTGCTCGGCGTCGACTTTGAAATCTTGGTAGCTGCGACTGCTGTTATGATACAGTGCACTTGACTATTTGCCATGGTACTTGCGCGGGCTTTGTTTACCTGCGATAGTGGCCTCAACGACCTTCCAGTACAGGAAAATCACTGTGACCAAACTAGCCACCAAGAAAACGACGAGTAAAGAGAAGAGTACTTTCGGCAAGGATCGACGGCGGAAACATCATCATTGGCTGGTAACCGTTTACTACGCGGATGGCGAGAAATTCGGCCGCGTGTACACCGACAAGGACAAGGCCTCGCGCTTTGCCGAACGGCAGCGCCGTTCGCCGGTCGTGAAGTCCGCGCGCGTCAGTCAGGTCTCCTGACAACGTTTTTCATGGTTTACTGTTGAATGTCTGAAGACGCGCGATCAGGCAGTACTTGTCGCTGCTAAACCAGCGTGCTATAAAGAGACTTGAAGTTAAGCGGCCTTAGTATAGTGGTAGTACGGAACCTTGCCAAGGTTCAGGTGTCGGTTCGATTCCGATAGGCCGCTCCATTA
>Ga0181522_10000191_pt1 | contig 48817 bp, 42 predicted proteins | sample PEATcosm2014_Bin_27_FD_121103 | JGI IMG/M metagenome (GOLD analysis project Ga0181522, IMG submission 121103) | Peatland microbial communities from MTU Mesocosm Facility, Houghton, MI, USA - PEATcosm2014_Bin05_10_metaG | ecosystem: Environmental > Terrestrial > Soil > Wetlands > Peat | place...
GGGGAGTGCAGGGAGCCGCCGACGAAGTCGGGTTGGCCGCCGAAGCCGGAGTAGACACGGCCGCGGACGTGGCTGGCGCCGGCCTGGTCGGACAGGTCCACCTGCAGGGCCGTGTTGACGGAGACCATCCGCGGCCTGGCGGCGATCAGGCCCGGGTCGTTGGTCGTCTCGGTCCGGGCCATGCGCACGCGGGGGTTGTGGGAGACCCAGTCGTAGAGCTCCCGCGAGCCGAACATGAAGGAGCAGACGATCTCCCGGGCCCGGTCCAGGGCGCCCTGGCGCTCGAGCGCCATGACGCCGTCGCTGATCATCTCCGACCAGACAGCCAAGCGGGTCCGGCCGGCGAGCGCCCGCAGCGTCGCGTCGGGGATCTGCCCTATGCCCAGCTGCAGGGTCGCCTCCTCGGGCACCAGCGCGGCGACCAGCTCGGCGATGCGCAGCTCGCGCTGGTCGACCGGGCGCACGTGCGGGACGGGCAGCTCCTGCTGCACCTCGACGGCCAGGTCGATCAGGTCCTCCTCGAGCTCTGCATCGCCGAAGGTGTAGGGCATGTGCGGGTTCAGTTGGGCGACGACGAGGCCGCCGCGCCGCCTGACGGCCTCAACTGCAGCCGGCAGGATGTTGACCTCGATTCCCAGCGACAGCCGGCCCGCGTGGGGCGAGGAGGCGTGCAGGAGCACCGCGTCGGGCGGGCGCAGCGTCGCGAACAGCCTGGGCACGAGCGACAGGCGCATCGGCAGGTAGTCCAGGCGCTCGCCGGCGTCGCGCATGCCCGGCCCCACGAAGGGCGTCTCGAAGACGACGCCGTCACGATCGGGCAGCGGCGGCTGCGCCGCCAGCATGAACAGCCTGTAGCGCTCCACGGAACGCTCCAGTGCGTCGAGCAGCGTCCGCGGCGAGGCGTGGTTGCCGCTGGCCACGATCCTCGGCTCCCCCGGCCAGCGGGCCGCCAGGATGCGCTCCAGCTCCTCTACGGTGACGATCCTCACGGTCCCAAGACTCGCGCCTGTGCGGCCCGCGACCATGCGGGAGAACTACCTAGCCGGTTCCGTGCTGAGCGCCCTACCAGCGCGGGCCCTCGGGGGATTGACTGGTGACATCGTCCAGCGGCCCCGGGAGAAGAGCGTGAGCGCCCCCAGCGAAGTCATCCCCAACGTCCGGCTCGACCCCGTCCTGCCCTTCTCGGCCCTGCGCCGCACCGACACGGACTACGCGGGCGGCAAGGGCGCCAACCTCGGCGAGCTGACGGCCGCCGGCCTGCCGGTCCCCGACGGCTTCGTCGTAGGGGCTCCTGCCTACGCTGCCTACTGCGAGCAGACGGGCCTGCGGGCGCGCCTGTCCGAGCTGCTGGACCATCTCGACGTCGAGGACACGACCGCGCTGCAGGAGGCCAGCCGCCAGGCTCGCGAGCTGTTCGACACGACCCCGATCCCCGCGGACCTGGCCGGCGCGATCCGGGAGGCCTACGAGCACCTCGCCCACAGCGCCCCGGAGGCGCCCGTGGCGGTGCGCTCCTCGGCGACCGCCGAGGACACCGCGGAGGCCTCCTTCGCGGGCATGAACGAGACCTTCCTGAACACGCGCGGCGCGGAGGCGGTGCTGGACGCGGTTCGCGACTGCTGGCGCTCGCTGTTCGGCTCGCGCACGATCTACTACCGGGCCGTCAACGGCTTCTCTCAGGCGCAGATGGACATCGCCGTGGTCGTACAGCGCCAGGTCGCCTCGACCAGGGCCGGCGTCATGTTCACAGTCAACCCGGCAACGGGCTCGCGCGAGGAGCTCGTGATCGAGGGCGCCTTCGGCCTCGGCGAGGCCGTCGTCTCGGGTTCGGTCTCGCCCGACCGCTATCTCGTGGCCAAGCCCGCCATGTCGATCACCCGCCGCGAAGTGCGCCGCAAGGAGCTGGCGATCGAGGAGCAGCCGAACGGCGGCACGGTGCGCAGGGAGCTGAGCGAGCGCGAGGGCATGCGCCCCGTGCTCAGCGACGAGGAGGTGCTGGAGCTGGCCGGACTGGGCGTGCGCATCGAGCAGCACTACGGGGCGCCCCAGGACACGGAGTGGGCCTACGACCCGGAGGGGACCCTGTGGATGCTGCAGAGCCGTCCCATCACGACCCTGCACGAGCAGCCTGCGCCCGGAGCGCAGACCCCTGCCGAGGGGGCCACGTCCACGTCCGGGCAGGAGCCCGAGCGCGTGCTGCTGCGCGGCCTGGGCGGCGCCCCCGGCGCGGCCGGCGGGACCGTCAGGATCCTGCGCTCGCTGGACGAGGCCGACAAGCTCGGCGAGGGCGAGGTGCTGGTCACGCACATGACCGCACCCGACTGGACCGCCCTGATGCACAGGGCCGCGGCGATCGTGACGGACTCCGGCGGCATGACCTGCCACGCGGCCATCGTCTCCCGTGAGCTCGGCATCCCCTGCGTGGTCGGCACGGGCCACGCCACGACGCTGCTGCGCGACGGCGAGGTCGTGACGGTCGACGCCACCCGCGGCATCGTGACCGAGGGCCTGAGCGCTGCGGCCGCGGCCCCCGCAGCCATCACTTCGGCCGCCGGCGCCGCCCAGCCGGGCCTCGCCTTCGAGGCGACGGGCACGCAGATCCTCGTCAACCTGTCCGAGCCCTCCCAGCTGGAGCGCGTGAAGGACCTGCCAGTCGACGGCGTGGGGCTGCTGCGGGCCGAGCTGATGGTGCTGGAGGCGCTCGAAGGCGAGCATCCCCACCAGCTGCTGGAGGACGGCCGCCAGGACGAGTTCGTCAAGCGCATGGCCGACGGCCTGAGCGCCTTCGCCACGGCCTTCGCGCCGCGTCCGATCACCTACCGCACGATCGACTTCCGCACCAACGAGTTCAGGGGCCTGCACGGCGGCGAGCGCTTCGAGCCCCAGGAGGCCAACCCGATGATCGGCTACCGCGGCGCGCTGCGCTACACGCGCGAGCCGGAGGTCTTCCGCATGGAGCTGGCGGCGATCGCGGCGGCCTGGGACGTGGGCGCGACCAACCTGCACGTGATGCTGCCCTTCGTGCGCACCGTCGAGGAGCTGCGCACCTGCCGCGAGCTGATCGCGGAGGCGGGCCTGCTGGACCGTCGCGGCTTCGAGCTGTGGGTGATGGCGGAGGTCCCCTCGGTGCTGTTCAACCTGGCCGACTACGCGGCCCTGGGCATCGCGGGCATCTCGATCGGCTCCAACGACCTGACCCAGCTGCTGCTGGGAGCGGACCGCGACAGCGAGCTGCTGGCGGACACATTCGACGAGCGCGACCAGGCCGTCACGACCTACCTGCGCCAGTTGATCCCGGCCGCCCGTGCGCTGGGCCTGAAGACCTCGATCTGCGGCCAGGCGCCCTCTGTTCACCCGGAGTACGCGGAGCTGCTGGTGAACGCCGGCATCGACGCGATCTCGGTCAACATCGACGCCGTGCCCCGCGCCCGCGCGCTGGTGGCTGCCGCCGAGCGCCGGCTGCTGCTGAGAAGCGCCCGCGAGCAGCTCGCCCACGGCGACGGCGATGCTTGAGGTCCGCCTGCACGGCCGCGGCGGGCAGGGCGTCGTCACGGCGGCCGAGTTGCTGGCGCTGGCGGGCTTCGTCGACGGCCTGCAGGCGCAGGCCTTCCCGAGCTTCGGCTCGGAGCGGATGGGCGCCCCGGTCGTGTCCTTCTGCCGCCTGGACACCGCCCCGATCCGCCTGCGCGAGCCGATCCTCGAGCCGGGCGCGATCGTCGTGCAGGACCCGACGCTGCTGCACCACGTCGACGTCTTCGGCGGCCTGCAGCCCGACGGTTGGGTGATCGTCAACTCCAGCCGCAGCCCCGATGAGCTCGGCCTGGGCGAGCTGTGCGAGCGACTGCCCGAGGGGCGCGTCATGACGATCCCGGCCGCAGAGATGGCGCGCCGGCACCTGGGCCGCCCGATCCCCAGCGCGGCGCTGCTGGGCGGCCTGATCGCCCAGACCGAAGTCGTCAGCCTGGACTCGCTGCTGCAGGCGATCGGGGAGCGCTTCTCCGGCCGGGTCGCGCAGGGAAACCGTCTGGCCGCCGAGGAGGCTCACGCGCAGGTGGCCATCCAGCTCGGGATGCTGCAGGGAGGCGCGCGTGCGTAGCCAGCTGGAGGGCTCCCAGGCGGTGGCCAAAGCCGTCGCGTGCTGCCGCCCGGAGGTCATCTGCGCCTACCCGATCACGCCGCAGACGCACATCGTGGAGGCGCTGTCGCGGATGGTCGCCAGCGGCGAGCTGGCCCCCTGCGAGTACGTCAACGTGGAGTCGGAGTTCGCGGCCATGTCGGTGGCGATAGGCGCCAGCGCGACGGGCGCGCGCGCCTACACGGCGACGGCCAGCCAGGGGCTGCTGTACATGGCGGAGGCGCTGTTCAACGCCTCGGGCCTGGGCCTGCCGATCGTGATGACGGTGGCCAACCGCGCGATCGGGGCGCCGATCAACATCTGGAACGACCACAGCGACTCGATGGCGCTGCGCGACTGCGGCTGGATCCAGCTGTATGCGGCCGACAACCAGGAGGCGGCGGACATGCACGTGCTGGCCTACAGGCTGGCCGAGCAGGTCTCGCTGCCGGTGATGGTGTGCATGGACGGCTTCGTGCTGACGCACGCCTCAGAGCCGCTGGAGGTGCCGGAGCAGGAGCAGGTGGACGCGCTGCTGCCGCCCTTCACGCCGCGCCAGGTCCTGGATCCGGCCGACCCGATCACGATCGGGGCGATGGTCGGACCGGAGGCCTTCACGGAGGTGCGCTACCTGGCCCATGCCAAGCAGATGGAGGCGCTGGACGCGATCCCGGTGCTCTCGCGGGAGCTGCAGGAGGCGCTGGGACGCGAGTCCGGCGGCCTGCTGGGCGCCCACCGCTGCGAGGACGCGGAGACGATCGTCATCACGCTCGGCTCGGTGTTCGGAACGCTGGCCGATGTGGTGGACGAGCTGCGCGAGCAGGACCTGGCGGTCGGCGCGCTGTCGCTGAAGTCCTTCCGGCCCTTCCCGCTGGCGGAGCTGCGGGCCGTGCTCGGGCAGGCGCGACGGGTGATCGTGCTGGAGCGCGCCTTCGCGGTGGGCATCGGCGGCATCGTCAGCGCCGACGTGCGCGCGGCCCTGACCGGGCTGCCCGTCGAGCTGCACACGGTCGTGGCGGGCCTGGGCGGGCGTCCGATGACGCGCCGCTCGCTGCGCGCCCTGCTGGCCGACGCGCTGGCGGGAGAGCTCGAGGAGCTGCGCTTCCTGGACCTGCGCCACGACCTGGTCGAGGCGGAGCTGGAGCGAAGCCGCCACGGCGAGCGTCCGGGGCCGCACGCGGAGGGCATACTGCGCGATCTGGGGATCGTCGCCGGGGGGCCGGTATGAGCCGTCCGGCCTTCTATCAGACGGGCACCTTCGCGGTCGGCAACAGGCTGCTCGACCCCGAGCAGGCCTCGGTTCAGGCCGACCCGGAGCGCTCCAACGCGATCACCAAAGGCCACCGGGCCTGCCAGGGCTGCGGCGAGGCGCTGGGCGCGCGCACGGCGCTGGACGCGGCACTGCGGGCGACGGACGGGCGCGTGATCGCGGCCAACGCGACGGGCTGCCTGGAGGTCTTCTCCACGCCCTATCCGGAGACCTCGTGGCGTCTCCCGTGGCTGCACTCCCTGTTCGCCAACGCCCCGGCGGTGGCGACGGGCGTGGCGGCGGCGCTGCGGGCGAAGGGCCGCACGGACATCCGCGTGGTCGGGCAGGGCGGGGACGGCGGCACGGTGGACATCGGCATGGCCTGCCTGTCGGGGATGTTCGAGCGGGGCGATGACGTGCTGTACATCTGTTACGACAACGAGGCCTACATGAACACGGGCGTGCAGCGCTCGGGCGCGACGCCGCCGGCGGCGCGGACGGCCACGACAGAGCCGTTGGGCGGGCATCCGGGCAACGCCTTCGGGCAGGGCAAGGACATGCCGCTGATCGCGATGGCCCACGAGATCCCCTACGTGGCGACGGCGACGGTGGCGGAGCTGCGCGACCTGGAGGCCAAGGTGCAGAGGGCGATGGAGCTGCGCGGCCCCCGCTACCTGCACGTGCTGGTGCCCTGCCCGCTGGGCTGGGGCTCGGCGACGGGCGAGACGATCAAGATCGCCCGTCTGGCCAAGGAGAGCGGCCTGTTCCCGGTCTTCGAGGCCCGCGACGGAAACGTCAGCGAGGTCTCCACGATCCGCCGCCAGGTCCCCGTCGAGGAGTACCTGCGCCCGCAGAAACGCTTCGCACACCTGTTCGCGGGCGAGGGCCGCCCCGATGTGATCGCCAGCCTGCAGGCGCGCGCCGACCGCAACATCGCCCGCTTCGGGCTGCTGGGCGACGGACCCGCCAGGCCGGACCTGCTGGGCGTGCTGGCCGACTCCGAGCGGGGGGCGCCATGAGCGTGCCGGAGCAGCGAGGCGACGTGACGGGCGACGGAGCTGCCGACGGCGAGGCGCGACCGATCGGCGCCCCCTCCCCCCTGCCCGAGCGTCCCTTCGCGATCACCCTCGACGTGGGCTCGAGCCTGGCCAACCGCACGGGCGCGTGGCGCAGCGAACGGCCCGTGTACGTGCGCAGGCTGCCGCCCTGCAGCGAAGCATGCCCGGCGGGCGAGGACGTGCAGCGCTGGCTGTACGAGGCCGAGACGGGCGGCGAGGGCTACGAGCGTGCGTGGCGGTCGCTGGTACGGGCGAATCCCTTCCCTGCCGTGATGGGACGCATCTGCTACCACCCCTGCGAGTCCTCCTGCAACCGCTGCCAGCTCGATGAGACGGTGGGCATCAACTCGGTGGAGCGCTTCCTGGGCGACGAGGCGCTGCGAGAGGGCTGGCAGCTGCAGGCGCCGGGCCCGGCCAGCGGCCGGCGCGTGCTGGTCGTCGGAGCGGGGCCGTGCGGGCTGTCGGCTGCCTATCACCTGGCGCTGCGCGGCCACCGGGTGACGATCCGCGACGGGGCGGCAAAGCCGGGGGGCATGATGCGCTACGGCATCCCCGCCTACCGCCTGCCGCGCGAGGTTCTGGACGGCGAGATCGAGCGGCTGCTGGCGCTGGGCATCGAGCTGCGTTGCGGCGAGCCGGTGCAGGACCTGCAGGCGGAGCTGAGAGCCGGTGGCTTCGACGCGGCCTTCGTGGCGGTGGGCGCGCAGGTGGCCCGCAACGTGGACATCCCCGGCGGCACGGCCGAGCACGTGATCGACGCGATCTCGATGCTGCACGGCGTCGAGGATGGAGAGCGGCCGCAGCTGGGACGGCGGGTGGTGGTCTACGGCGGCGGCGACACGGCCCTGGATGCGGCCCGCACTGCTCTGCGCCTGACGGGCTCGGAGCCGGTGATCGTCTACAGGCGCACGCGCGAGCGGATGCCGGCCCACCCCGAGGAGCTGGCCCAGGCCGAGCAGGAGGGGATCAGCTTCCGGTGGCTGTCGACGATCGTGGCGGCGCCGCAGGGCGAGCCGATCCGCATCGAGCGGATGCAGCTGGACGAGGACGGGATGCCCCAGCCGACGGGCGAGTTCGAGGAGCTGGACGCGGACAGCGTGATCCTGGCGCTCGGCCAGAGCGCGGACCTGAGCCTGCTGGAGGGTCTGGGCGAGGTGCGCACCGGCGAGGGCCTGATCGAGGTGGACGAGCGCATGATGACGGCGCGCGAGGGCGTCTTCGCGGGCGGCGACGCGATCCCCGACCAGCGCATGGCGGCGGTGGCGATCGGGCACGGCCGGCGCGCGGCGAGGTGCATCGACGGCTGGCTGGCAGGCATCGAGGTGGCGCCGGAGCCGAAGGGCGAGCCGGCCGCCTTCGAGGCGCTGAACACCTGGTACTACGCGGACGCGCCCGCCACGATCAGGCCGCTGCTGGAGGGCGTGCGCCGCCAGAGCAGCTTCGAGGAGGTCGTGCAGGGCCTGGACGAGGACTCGGCCCTGTACGAGGCGCGCCGCTGCCTGTCCTGCGGCAACTGCTTCTCCTGCGACAACTGCTACGGGGTCTGCCCCGACAACGCGGTCCTGAAGCCCGGTCCCCCGGGCGAGCCCTACGCGATCGACCTGGACTACTGCAAGGGGTGCGGCATCTGCGTGACGGAGTGCCCCTGCGGCGCTATCGAGATGGTGGAGGAGGAGATATGAGGATGGGCGGACCGGCTCGGCGTCTGCCTCGCATGTCCGTGAGACGTTCGGACGGCCGTGGCGAACGGCGGGCTAACCTGCACGTGATGAGCGACCCCACGAGCCTGCGCGGCCGGACAGCACCCGACCCCTTCCCCGCCTGCTGATGGCGCGGATCGGGCTTCTCACCGGCGGAGGCGACTGCCCGGGCCTGAACGCGGTCATCCGGGGCGCCGTGCGGACGGGCCTGCCGGACGGCCACACGTTCCTGGGCTTCCGCTACGGCTGGGCGGGCGTGGTGGCCGACGAGGCGCAGGAGCTGAACTTGGAGAGCACTCGCGGCATCCTGACGCGGGGCGGGACGATCCTCGGCACGTCGCGGACGAACCCGTTCGCGAACGGCGGCGACGGCTCGGACGTGCGGGCGACGCTGGAGCGCAGGGGCGTCGACGCGCTGATCCCGATCGGCGGCGAGGACACGCTGGGGGTTGCCCTGCTGCTGGCGGAAGCGGGCGTGCGCGTCGTGGGGGTGCCGAAGACGATCGACAACGACCTGGGCGGCACGGACGTGACGTTCGGCTTCCAGACGGCCGTGCAGATAGTCACGGACGCGATCGACCGCCTGCACACGACGGCGGAGTCCCACAACCGCGTGATGGTCGTGGAGGTGATGGGCCGTCACGCGGGCTGGATCGCGACGCACGCGGGCCTGGCCGGCGGGGCGGATGCGATCCTGGTGCCGGAGCGCCCCTTCGACATCGAACAGGTCTGCGCCCACATCACCCGCCGCCATCAACGGGGCAGGGAGTTCTCGATCGTCGTGGTCGCCGAGGGGGCGACGCCGAAGGAGGGCACGCTCGACGGCGGCCCCGACCGTCCCGTCACGACGGCGGCGGGCACGGACGCCTTCGGCCACGCCCGCCTGGGCGGCATCGGCTCGATCCTGGAGCGCGAGATCGAGTCGCGGACGGGCTTCGAGTCGCGCGTGACGATCCTCGGCCACGTCCAGCGGGGAGGCACGCCCGTGGCCTACGACCGCGTGCTGGCGACCCGTTTCGGCGTGGCGGCGATGCAGGCGGTGGCAGCCGGGCGCTCCGGCGTGATGGTCGCCCTGCGCGGCACAGACGTCGTGGAGGTGCCCCTGTCCGAGGCGCTGGCCGAGCCGAAGCTGCTGGACCCCGAGCTGTACCGGACCGCCGAGATCTTCTTCGGCTGAGGCGCGGCGCGGCCGGGGCTCAGGGCGTCAGCGCCACCTTCACGACGCCGTCGCGCTGATTGCCGAACATCTCGTAGGCCTCCTCGATCTGCTCCAGGCCGAAGCGGTGCGTGATCAGCGGGCCGAGGTCCAGCCGCCCGCGCTTGACGAGCTCCATCAGCTTGCGCATCCGCTCCTTGCCGCCGGGACAGAGCGTGGTGACGATGCGCTTGTCGCCGATGCCGTAGACGAAGGGCTCCAGCGGCACCTCGAGCTTGCCGCCGTAGACGCCGAGGCTGGAGACGGTCCCGCCGGGGCGGGTCGCATCCAGGCACCACTCGAAGGTCTGTTGCTTGCCGAGCGCCTCGATGGCGACGTCGACGCCGCGGCCTTCGGTCAGACGCTTGATCGCAGCGACAGGGTCCTGTTCGGTGAAGTCGATGACCTCGTCGGCGCCGAGCTGGCGGGCGATGCTCAGCCGGCCCTCGATCGCGTCCACGCCGATCACCAGCGAGGCGCCCATCAGGCGGGCGCCGGCGGTGGCGCAGAGCCCGATCGGCCCCTGCGCGAAGACGGCGACGGTCTGGCCGAGACTGACCTTGCCGGACTCGGCGGCGGAGATCCCGGTCGAAGCGATGTCGGCCAGCAGCACGCACTGCTCGTCGCTCAGCTCGTCCGGGATCGGGGCGAGGTTGGCCTGGGCGTAGGGAACGCGGAAGTAGTCGGCCTGGACGCCGTCGATGGCGTTGCCCAGGCGCCAGCCGCCGATCATCTTCCAGTCGTCCTCGTAGCCCGAGCACTGGGACTCGCTGTGGTTCTGGCAGTAGAAGCAGGTGCCACAGGGCGTGATCGCCCCGACCAGCACGCGCTGGCCGACCTCGTAGCCGGTGACGGCCTCGCCGAGCTGGTGGATCACGCCGACCGGCTCGTGACCGACGATGCGGCCCTGCTCGACCGGATACTCCTCGCGCCAGATGTGCACGTCGGTGCCGCAGATGGTCGTGAGCGTGACCTTCACGATCGCGTCGCTCGGGCCGCACTGCGGGATCGGGCGCTCCTCCAGGACGATCCGCTCGTGACCCTCGAAGACTGCCGCCCGCATGGTCTCGGTCATGTCTGACTCCTCGCTGGCCGACCCGCCGGTGCAGCGACGGGAGGCCGGAGCCGGCGGATCGTGGTGGAAACGGCTGACGTCAGCCTGACAGGGAGCCCGGGGCGCGCCAAGCGTGATTGGGCACGGTCGCGCTCCGTACTCTTCACGGGTCCCGGGCGCTGGCGGTGCTATAGAAGTCGTCTTGTGACGGAGCAGCCGGCAACGTCGCCCGGTCCGCCCTCCGAGCGAGAACTGGAGCTGATCGACGCCTACTGGCGGGCCGCCAACTACCTGTCGGTCGGGCAGATCTACCTGCGCGAGAACCCGCTGCTGCGCGAGCCGCTGGCGCCCGAGCACACCAAGCAGCGACTGCTGGGCCACTGGGGCACGACGCCGGGGCTGAACTTCGTCTACGTGCACCTGAACAGGTTGATCCGCGAGCGGGACCTGAACGTCATCTACGTGACAGGACCAGGGCACGGCGGTCCCGGCCTGGTCGCGAACGTCTACCTGGAGGGCACCTACAGCGAGGTCTACCCCCACATCGGCCACGACGAGGCGGGGCTGCGGGCGCTGTTCAGGCAGTTCTCCTGGCCGGGCGGCATCCCCAGCCACGTCGCGCCGGAGACGCCGGGGTCGATCCACGAGGGAGGCGAGCTGGGCTACTCCCTCGCCCACGCCTACGGTGCTGCCTTCGACAACCCGGACCTGCTGGTCTGCTGCGTGATCGGCGACGGCGAGGCCGAGACGGGGCCGCTGGCGACCAGCTGGCACTCCAACAAGTTCCTGAACCCGGCCCGTGACGGGGCGGTGCTGCCGGTCCTGCACCTCAACGGCTACAAGATCGCCAACCCCACGGTGCTGGCGCGCATCCCAGAGAGCGAGCTGCGCAGCCTGCTGGAGGGCTACGGCTACGCCCCCCGCTTCGTCTCCGGCGAGGAGCCGGCGGCGATGCACGGGCTGATGGCGGCGACGCTGGAGGAGGTGGCCGACGAGATCGCGGAGATCCAGCGTCGCGCCCGCGAGGACCGCGTCCGCGAGCGCCCGGCCTGGCCGATGATCGTGCTGCGCACGCCGAAGGGCTGGACGGGACCGAAGGAGGTCGACGGCCTGCCGGCGGAGGGCAGCTTCCGCTCCCACCAGGTGCCGCTGGCCGACGTGGCAGGCAACCCGGCGCACCTGGCCCAGCTGGAGCAGTGGCTTGCCTCCTACCGTCCCGGCGAGCTGTTCGACGAGCATGGGGCGCTGCGCGAGGAGCTGGCGGCGCTGGCGCCGCGGGGCGAGCGGCGCATGGGCGCGAACCCCCACGCCAACGGCGGCCTGCTGCTGCACGACCTGGACCTGCCCGACTTCCGCGACTTCGCCGTCGACGTGCCGGCCCCCACGGCGACGGTCTCCGAAGCGACCCGCGTGCTGGGCTCGTTCCTGGCCGAGGTAGTGCGGGCCAACCGCGATCGCTTTCGCATCATGGGTCCCGACGAGACGGCCTCCAACCGCCTGGGCGCCGTCTTCGAGGCGACCGACCGCGCCTGGGACGCGGAGGTCCGTCCCGGCGACGACCACCTCTCCCCCGACGGGCAGGTCATGGAGGTGCTCAGCGAGCACATGTGCGAGGGCTGGCTGGAGGGCTACCTGCTGACGGGCCGCCACGGCCTGTTCAACAGCTACGAGGCCTTCATCCACATCGTGGACTCGATGTTCAACCAGCACGCCAAGTGGCTGAAGGTGAGCAGGGGGATCCCCTGGCGCCGACCGATCGCCTCCCTGAACTACCTGCTGTCCTCGCACGTCTGGCGCCAGGACCACAACGGCTTCTCCCATCAGGACCCGGGCTTCCTCGACCACGTCGCCAACAAGAAGGCGGAGATCGCCCGCCTGTACCTGCCGCCGGACGCCAACTGCCTGCTGTCGGTGGCCGATCACTGCCTGCGCAGCCGCGACTACGTCAACGTGATCGTGGCAGGCAAGCAGCCGGCGCTGAACTACCTGAGCGTGGAGGAGGCGATCGTGCACTGCGCCCGCGGCCTGGGCATCTGGGAGTGGGCCTCGAGCGACGAGGATGGCGAGCCCGACGTGGTGCTGGCCTGCGCGGGCGACGTGCCGACGCTGGAGACTCTGGCGGCGGCTGCGATCCTGCGCGAGCGCCTGCCGCAGCTGCGGGTGCGGGTCGTCAACGTCGTCGACCTGATGCGCCTGGAGCCCGACGGGGAGCACCCGCACGGCCTCCCGGACGTCGAGTTCGACGCCCTCTTCACGACCTCCAAGCCGGTCGTGTTCGCCTTCCACGGCTACCCCTACCTGATCCACCGCCTCACCTACAGGCGCACCAACCACCACGGCATCCACGTCCGCGGCTACAAGGAGGAGGGCACGACGACGACGCCCTTCGACATGGTCATGCTCAACGACCTCGACCGCTTCCACCTGGTCATGGACACGATCGACCGGGTGCCGGGACTGGCCGAGCAGGCCGCCCACCTGCGCCAGGAGATGGTCGACGAGCGCCTGCGCCATCGCGCCTACACGCGCGAGCACGGCATCGACCCGCCCGAGATCACGGACTGGCGCTGGCCCGAGCCGGCCTGAGCAGCGCGTGCGGGTCCTCGTCGTCAACGCCGGGTCGAGCAGCCTGAAGCTGTCGCTGCTCGACGATGACGACACGGTCGTGGCCGAGGAAGAGCTGCGGGCGGGCGGCTGGGGCGCTGATCGCGAGGAGCTTGGCCAGGCGCTGCGGGGGCCGCTGGCAGGAGCGCAGGCGGTCGGTCACAGGATCGTCCACGGCGGCGAGAGCTTCGCGGGGCCGGTGCGAGTCGAGGGCGAGGTGCGGGAGCGGCTGCAGGATCTGGTCGACCTGGCGCCGCTTCACCAGCTGCGGTCGCTGGCGGCCCTGGACGCCGTCAGCGAGCTGCTGCCGGACGTGCCGGCGGTGGCCTGCTTCGACACCACCTTCCACGCGCAGATGCCGGCTGCCGCGGCCACCTATGCCCTGCCAGCGCGCTGGCGGGAGCGCTGGCGGCTGCGCCGCTACGGCTTCCACGGCCTCTCCCACGCCTGGGTGGCGCGGCGCGCGCCGCAGCTGCTCGGCGTCCCCTCCGACGGTCTGCGCGTCGTCAGCGCCCACCTCGGCGCGGGGGCGTCGCTGTGCGCGATCGCGGGCGGTCGCTCGCTGGACACGACGATGGGCTTCACGCCGCTGGAGGGCCTGGTCATGGCGACCCGCTCGGGCAGCGTCGACCCGGGCATGCTGCTGTGGCTGATCGAGCACGAGCGCCTGGCGCCGCACGAGCTGGCCGGGGCGCTCGAGCACGAGTCGGGGCTGCTGGGCCTGAGCGGCACGGCCGACATGGTCGAGCTGACCCGGCGTGCGCTGGCGGGGGAGGCGCGGGCGGAGCTGGCCCTGGCCGTCTACGTGCACCGCCTGCGCGCGGGCGTGGCCGCGATGGCCGCGGCCATGGGCGGCATCGACGTGCTGGCCTTCACGGGCGGCGTCGGCGAGGGCTCGGCGGAGGTTCGCAGGCGCACGGCGAGAGGCCTGGCGTTCCTCGGCGTGTCCATCGCGGTGCAGGCCAACGCGTCGGGCGAGGGCGACCGCGACCTGAGTGGCCCCGGCTCCCCCGTGCGCACCCTGGTCCTGCGAGCCCGTGAGGACCTCGAGATCGCCGCTCAGACAAGGGCCACGCTCGCGACCGTCTCGTGATCGAGCCGGGGTTCGGGCTCGGCGGCGACGAAGGCGGCGTCGGGCTCGCGCAGCCTCACGACCCTGTCGCAGCCTGCGGCCAGGTCGGGGTCGTGGGTGATCAGGAGCACGCCCCGCCCCCGTGCCTGCTCGAGCAGGTTGGCCATCACGCGCCTGGCGAGGGCCGCGTCGAGGTGAACGCTCGGCTCGTCGAGGATGAGGAAGCGAGAGCGGCCGAGCAGCGCCCTGGCCAGCGCGATGCGCTGGCGCTGCCCGCCCGAGAGGAGCTCCCCGTCGGCGCCGGCGAGCGTGTCCAGGCCCTCCGGCAGACCTCTCGCCCATCCGTCCAGCTCGACTGCAGCCAGTGCCTGCCAGATCCGCTCGTCATCCGCGTCGGGGTCCGCCAGGCGCAGGTTCTCGCGGATGCTCGTGTTGAAGACGTGGGCGTCCTGGCCGCACAGCAGCACAGCTCGGCGCAGATCCTGCTGGGTCAGCTCGCGCACGTCTGTGCCGTCGAGCAGGATCCGGCCCTGCTGCGCTTCGCGAAAGCGCACGAGCAGCTCGGCCAGGGTGCTCTTGCCGACGCCGCTCGGCCCGACCAGCGCGACGTGCTCTCCCGGCTCCACGCGCAGATGCAGGCCGTCGAGCACCAGCGGCGCGCCCTGCTCGTAGGCGAAGCGCAGGTCCTCGGCGACGAGAGCGCCGGCGCCCGAGGCGCTGGACGGAGCGGGTGGGTCCGAGACGGGGGGCGCCACCGACAGGACCTCCTCCAGGCGGCGGGCGGAGGCGGCGCTCGTGCGCAGGCTGCGAACGGCTGCCGGCAGCGGCGCCACGGCCTCGTGAGCTGCCAGCAGCAGGAAGGCCAGGGCGGCGAGCAGGACGCCGGGCAGCGAGCCGTCGTGGACGGCCCCGATGCCGACGATCAGCACTGCCATCAGTCCCGCCCCCGACAGGGTCACGGAGAGGGCGCCGGCAGAGGCGGCTGCCGCGGCGTCGCGGCAGCCGAGCCTGCGCAGCTCGCCGCCGGCGGCCTGCAGCCGCTCGATCCGCTCGGCGCCCTGCCCGTACATCAGCAGCTCCTCGGCCCCGTCGATCGCCTCCACCAGTTGCTCGGTGAGGCGCGCCCGCGCAGCGGCCTGCCGGCGGTCGGCGCGGACGGCCAGCCGCGAGCCGAGCCACGGCAGAACGGCGGCGCTCGCCAGCAGCGAGGCGGCCACGACCAGACCCGCCGCGGGCAGCAGCAGCCACGCGGCGAGGCTCGCGCCGAGGATCACGACGGCCGCCACGGCCAGGGGGATCAGGGCGCGCAGGTACAGGTCCGACAGCGCGTCGACGTCGCCGACGAAGCGCGCCAGCAGCTCGCCGCCGCCCCTGTGCACGGCCCCAGGCAGCAGCGGCGTCAGGCGCTCGTAGAAGCGGACCCGCAGCCTTGCCAGGCGGCGTAGCGCCAGGTCGTGCGAGCAGAGCCGTTCGCCGTAGCGGAGCAGGGCCCTGGACATGCCGAGCCCCCGCACGGCCACGATCACGACCATCAGCTGCAGGATCTCGGGATGCTGGGCCGCCCGGGAGATGAGATAGCCCGAGCTGGCCAGCAGGCCGATCGCGGCGGCCATGGCACCGGCGGAGAGCAGGATCGAAAGCGCCAGGCGACGGCCCTCGCCCCGCCGCAGCCGCCCCGCCGTCACGAGCGCCCCCAGGCCCGAGGAAGCCTCGCTGCGTTCGTCCCGCTGGAGCCCGGCGCCGAAGCTCATGCCGCGATCCTCTCTATCTCCTCCATCTTCGAGACCTCCCGAACCGTTCCCGCCTGGATGTGCAGGACGCGGTCGGCCCGCTCTGCCAGGTCGGGGTGGTGGACGATCAACAGCACGGTCCTGCCGAGCGCCAGCAGCGGCAGCAGCTCGGCGATGCGGGCGGCGTTGTCCTCGTCGAGGTGGGCCGTAGGCTCGTCCAGGATCATCAGCGGCGCGTCGCGCAGGATCGCGCGGGCCAGGGCGATGCGCTGGCGCTGCCCCGCGGAGAGGCGTTGGGCGTCCTCGCCCAGGCGCGTGTCGAGCCCCTGCGGCAGGCGCTCGAGGATCTCCAGGGCACCGGCCAGGCGCAGCGACCGCAGGACGTCGGCCTCGCTCGCGCCGGGCCTGCCCAGCAGGACGTTCTCGTGCAGGGTCCCGGCGAACAGCCGCGGCCGCTGGGGCACCCAGGCGATCTGCTCGCGCCAGGCTGCCAGCTCGACGTCCCGGAGCGGGACCTCGCCGCACAGCAGGCGCCCGCCGGTCGGCTCGGCCAGCCTCATGACCAGGCGCGCGATCGTGCTCTTGCCGGCGCCGCTGGGGCCGACCAGGGCCGTGATCTCGCCGGGCGCGATCGTGAGGTTCACTCCTTGCAGCGCGGCTCCGGGCCGCTGCGGGTACTCGTAGGAGACGTCCTGGAAGCCGATCGGGCTGTGCGCGGGGTCGGGAACCGGGGCGACGGGACCTGCCGGCCTGTCCGACTGGGCACCGCTTCGCCGAGCTGCCTCGACCCCAACGCCTGCCTGCGGTCCCGCCGAGTCCAGCGCGGCGAAGATCGTCTGGGCGGCGGAGGTGCCCTCGGCAGCCGTGTGGAACTGCTGGCCGACGCTGCGCAGCGGCGCGTACAGCTCGGGGGCGAGCAGCAGCACGGTCAGGCCGGCCGTCAGGCTGAGCGCGCCGGCGTCCAGCTGGATGCCGATCGTGGCTGCCGCGAGAGCAGTCCCGATCATGGCGCACAGCTCCAGCACCAGGGCCGACATGAAGGCGATGCGCAGGGTGGCCATCGTCTCCGCCCGGTAGCGCTCTCCGACGCCGGCCAGGGTGGCGGCCTGGGCCTGCTCGCGGCGGTGCGCGCGCAGCGTCGGCAGGCCCCTGACGACGTCCAGGAAGTGGGCTGAGAGGAGCGAGAGGGCGCGCCAGCGGCGGTCCGTCTGGGCCTTAGCGCTCTTGCCGATCAGGACCATGAAGAGGATCAGGATCGGCAGGGTGAAGAGCAGGACGCCTGCCGCGATCGGGTCGACCACGGTCGACCAGGCCAGGATCGCGACGGGCACGAAGAAGGCCAGCATCATCTGCGGCAGGTAGCCGGAGAACCAGCTCGCCAGGGAGTCGACGCCCTGCACGGCCGCGGCGGCCAGCTCGCCCGTGCGCTGCTGGGAGGGATCGGCGGGAGCCCGGCGGTCGGCCAGGAGGGTCTCGGCAAGACGGTCCCGCAGCTCCGACATGGCAGCTCCCGCGCCCAGGCGGGAGGACAGCTCGATCGCGCCGCTGAGGGCGGCGCGCAGGAGCGTGACTGCAGCAAGCGCGATCAGCCTTCCCCGCAGCGCGTCCAGCCCGGCGTGCTCGAGGGCGGCGCGGGCGACGATACAGGCCAGAAGCGCGGCCTGGGCGACGATCGCGACTGCGCTGAGCGCCCCCAGCACGGCGACCGTGACGAGCTGGGAGCGTGCCGCCCGGCTCTCGCGCAGCAGGCGCCGGTCCAGCGGCCCGGCCACCGGCTCAGCCTGCTGCCGGTGGATCGCTCGCGGGCAGCCCGGGCGGCTGCTCGCGGGTGCCCTGGCTCTCGCCGCGGTGGCCGTCGGTGCTGTGGCCGTTCTTGCCGCTGTATGAGGACAGCACCGCGATCGGCGTCAGCGGGCCCTCGAAGTCGTCGCGGCCCAAGCGATGGCGGAAGACCCAGTAGGTCCAGCCCTGATAGGCCAGCACGATCGGCACGAAGATCACCGCCACGACCGTCATCACGGTCTGCGTGTAGTGCGAGGAGGATGCGCCCGCCAGGCTGAGCGAGAAGGCGTGGGAGGTGGTCGAGGGCAGGGCCGCCGGGAACAGCTCAACGAACAGGCAGGCGAAGAGCATGGCGATCGCGCCGGCGCTCAGGCCGAAGGCCAGCCCGTCGCGCCCTCGCGAGACGAGCACGGGCGCGGCGGCAGCCAGGACGACTGCCAGCACGCCGATCAGAAGCGCGGATATCTTCACGCCGCCCGTGTCCTGGTCGATCGCGGTCCACAGCAGGAAGCCGGCCATCAGCGCGGCTGCGACGCCGCCGGCGCGGACCGCCACGTTGCGGGCCCGGTCGACCATCTCACCGCTCGTGCGCAGGGCCAGGAAGATCGCGCCGTGGGCCAGGAACAGGGTCAGCGTGACCAGGCCCCCGAGCAGGGCGTAGGGGTGCAGCAGCGAGAACAGGGTGCCCGTCACGTTGTGCTGGGCGTTCATGGGCACACCGTGCACGATGTTCGCCCAGCCCACGCCCCACAGCAGGGCCGCCAGGAAGCTGCCGATCACGGCCGTCCACTCCCACGTCGCCCGCCAGCGGGGAGAGTCTTCCTTGCCCCAGAACTCGAAGGACACGCCGCGGATGATGAGCGCGGCCAGGATCAGGAACAGCGCCAGGTAGAAGCCCGAGAAGAGGCTCGCGTACCAGCCCGGGAAGGCCGCGAAGGTGGCCCCGCCGGCCGTCAGCAGCCACACCTCGTTGCCGTCCCAGACGGGTCCGATCGTGTGGATGATCATGCGCTTGTCGGTGTCGTCCCTGGACAGCGCACGCAGCAGCATGCCGACGCCGAAGTCGAAGCCCTCGAGGATGAAGTAGCCGACCCAGAGGACCCCTATCAACAGGAACCAGAGCGTCTGCAGGAAGTTCGGATCGGGCACGACGAGGCTCCTGTCAGTAGGCGAGGATCAGGTCGGGACGGGTGGTGCGCTCGCCCTCGCCGTGCTCGGGCGTCTGGCTGGGCGGAGCTTCGGGGCCGTGGGCGAGCTCCCGTTTGGCCAGTTTGCCGCCGATCACGAGCAGGGTCCCGTAGATGACGGTGTAGCCGACCAGGGTGATGATCAGCGAGCTCGAGCTGACCAGCGGCGAGTTGGCTTCGCTGGTCTTCAGCAGGCCGTAGACGACCCAGGGCTGGCGGCCCATCTCCGTGAAGATCCAGCCGCTGAGGTTGGCCAGGACGGGGATGAAGATGCCGATAACCGACGCCCGCAGGAACCAGCGCTTGCGCTCCAGCGCTCCCTTGCGGATCAGCAGCAGGCCGATCAGCGGGATCAGCACGAGCAGCACGCCGGCGCCGGCCATCAGGCGGAAGGTCCAGTAGGTGACGCCCAGGATCGGCACGTAGTCGCCGGGGCCGAATTTCTTCTGGTCTTCGCGGTTGAGCTGGTTGACGCCCTTGACTTCGCCGTTCCACGAGGCCGTGCCGAGGATCGAGAGCAGGTGCGGGATGCGGATGTCGGTGTTCAGGCGCTTGGGGAAGTGTTCGAAGGGCCCGACGGCGAAGATCGACAGGCTGGCGCCTTTGGTCGTGTTGTAGAGGGCCTCGGCGGCCGCCATCTTCATCGGCTGCTGTTTCTCCATCTCCATGCCCTGGGCGTGCCCGAAGGCGCCCGTGGCGATCGCCGCGACGAGCGTCAGCGGCAGCACTGCCCGCATCGAGCGCGAGTAGACGTCGACGGGGCCTTTGCCTTGGCGGTTGCGCAGGAGGCCGAGAGCGGAGACGCCCAGCACCAGCATGCCGCCCGTGACGAGGGCGCCGATGACGGTGTGGGGGAAGGCCAGCAGGACCGTCGAGTTCGTCAGGACGGCCCAGATGCTCTTCAGTTCGGCGCGGTGGGTGGCGTGGTTGAGCACGTAGCCGACGGGATGCTGCATCCACGAGTTGGCGGCCAGGATGAAGTAGGCCGAGAGCGCGGTGCCGAAGGCCGTCAGCCAGATCGTGGCCAGGTGCGCGCGCGGGGAGAGCTTGTCCCACCCGAAGATCCAGATGCCGACGAACGTGGACTCCAGGAAGAAGGCGGCCAGGCCCTCCATCGCCAGCGGGGCGCCGAAGATGTCCCCGACGTAGCGCGAGTACTGCGACCAGTTCATGCCGAACTGGAACTCCTGGACGATGCCCGTGACGACGCCGATCGCGATCGAGAGCAGCATCAGCTTGCCCCAGAAGCGGGTGGCGCGCAGCCAGACCTCGTCTTTGGAGCGGTACCAGCGGGTCTGGCAGTAGGCCACCCAGCAGGCCATGCCGATCGACATCGGCACGAAGATGAAGTGGAAGACGGTCGTTATGCCGAACTGCAGGCGGGCGAGTTCAAGAGTGTTCACACGGCCAATCTACGGTTGCCCGCGGGGGGCGCGGATCGGCCCCTTCCCGCTCGCCTGGGCGGTGGAATCCGAAGCCCAGTCCCGTGCAAACTACGTACCCCGGAGCGGCCACGATTGCTAACTCGCGCGCGTGGAGCGGCCCCGGCGAGCGCTCGCCAGCCATGCCCGCAGCTGCTCGGCCCCCCACACCACAAGCGGGCACGGGATGAGCAGGAGCAGGTAGCGCGGGGGCGGGCCCGCCGTCCCCAGCAGGGACTGCAGCGGGGGCGCGTAGACGATGACGGCGGCCAGGGCCAGCTCGGCGAGGACGGCGAGCAGCAGCTGATGGTTTGAGAGGAACGTCGCGAGGCTCGGCCGCGACCCCTCGCCGTGGACCGCGAAGGCAGTTCCGATCTGGCCGGCGATCATGGCCAGGAAGGTCATGGTCGTGGCCTGCAGGTAGGCGTGATGGAAGCGGCTGCCGGCCGCGACGGCGGCGCCCGAATGCCAGCCGGCGCCCGTGAGGACGGCGAAGAAGCAGGCCAGCGACAGGGCCGCCACGATCGCCCCCAGGAACAGCCAGGCGCGCAGCAGCATCGGTTTGCGGATCACGTTCTCGCTGCGCGGGCGCGGCGGACGGCGCATGTTCGACGGCGAGGCCGGGTCGCGGCCGAGAGCCAGCGAGGGCAGCGTCTCCGTGCCCACGTCGAAGGCCAGCAGCAGCAAGACCGGCAGCGGCAGGGGCACGCTCCCGCCAGCCAGCGCGAAGACCAGGAAGGGCACGACCTCGGGGGTCGCGTGGGCGAAGATGTAGACGATGAACTTGCGGACGTTGTCGTAGACCTGGCGTCCCGCTTCGACGGCCGCCACGATGCTGGCGAAGTTGTCGTCGGTCAGGATCATCGTGGCCGCCTCCCGTGCCACGTCGGTGCCCGAGCGTCCCATCGCGACGCCGATGTCGGCGCTGCGCAGGGCGGGGGCGTCGTTGACCCCGTCGCCCGTCATCGCGACGACGTGGCCGCGCTCGCGCAGGGCGTCGGCGATCTGCAGCTTCGTCTCCGGCGAGGCCCGGGCGAAGACGATCTCCTGCTGCCCGTCGAGCGCCCGCCCGATCGCCTCCGCGTGACGATGGTCGAAGCTCTGGGCATCCACCAGCGCGGGCCCGTCCTCGCCGCCGATCCCGACCTGACGGGCGATGGCGGCGGCCGTCAGGGGATGGTCGCCCGTGATCACGATGATCCTGATGCCCGCTTCGTGGCAGCGGGCGACGGCGTCAGCGACCTCTGCACGAGCCGGGTCGCGCATCGCCACGAAGCCGAGAAAGCACAGCTCGCGCTCGGCCGTCGCCCGCACGGGCAGCGCCTCCCCCGGCAGGGCCCTGCGCGCGAAGGCCAACACTCTCAGGCCCTCGCGGGCGCTGTCCTCGAAGCGATCGTGGATCGAGCGCGTCAGCTCCGCCGTCAGCGGCCGCTCCCGCCCGTGCTCGTCGAGGACGGTGGCGCAGATGCGCAGCACGGCCTCGGGAGCGCCCTTGGTGTGCAGCACCCTCTCCCCCCCACGCTCGTCTATCGTGCTCATCACCTTCAGGCGCGGGTCGAAGCCGAACACGTGGCGGCGTGCGGCCTCGCGGGCGCTCACGTCCACGTCGGCCCCGAGACGCCCGGCGGCCTGCAGGAGCGCGACCTCCGTCGGATCGCCGGTCGCCTCCCCGCCCGCACTCAGGCGCGCCCCGTTGCAGGCCGCCGCCGTCTCGGCCAGCTCGTGCAGGGCACCGGCGGAGTCCGCCCCGCCGGTCTTCTCGCCCGTCAGGTCCCTTTCGCCGGCCAGCGTCCAGGCCGAAAGGGGGCGCATCACGTTCTCGGTCAGCGTGCCGGTCTTGTCGGTGCAGATCACGTCCGTGCTGCCGAGCGTCTCGACTGCGCTGAGCCGCTTGACGAGGGCGCCGCGCTTGGCCAGGGCGCCGACGGCGACGGCCAGGGCCAGGGTGATGACGGGCAGAAGGCCCTCGGGCACGTTGCCGGCCAGCAGCCCGACGGCGAAGACGACGCTCTGGCGCAGCGACAGACCGGCGGCGAAGATCGCCAGCGGCACGAAGGCGATTGCCATCGTTATGGCGATCGCGGCGATCAGCCAGGCGACGCGGCGGACCTGGCGCTCGAGCGGGCTGGGCTCCTCCTTGACACGCTCGGAGAGCGCCGCGATCCGGCCCAGCTCCGTGCGCATGCCGGTCGCGTAGACGACGGCCTTCGCCTCTCCCGAGGTGGCGATGGTGCCGTTGAACAGCAGGTCCTGGGCGGACATCCGCAGCGCGCGCGGGTCGTGCAGCTGGGCGGCCCGGGTGACGGGTACCGACTCCCCCGTCAGCGTCGAGACGTCGACCTGCAGCTGCCCGTCGAGCATGCGCATGTCGGCTGCGATGCGATCGCCCTCCTCGATCAGGACGATGTCGCCGGGCACGAGCAGCCGTGCCTCCAGCTTCACGGGCTCGCCGTCGCGGAGCACCGTCACGTGCTGGGGCATGTACGCCGCCAGGGCCTCAACGGCGCGCTCGGCCTGCTGCTCCTGAACGAATGCGAAGCCCGCGTTCAGGGCGATCACGAGCAGCACGGCGATGGCCACGGTGCTGCTTCCCACGGCGAAGGACAGGCCCGCGGCGAGCCACAGCAGCAGCGCCAGCGGATGGGTCACCTGGCGGGCCAGCTCGCCGGGCCAGCGGCGGCCGGCCCGGCGCGTCAGCTGGTTGGGGCCGTGCTGGGCCAGGCGCCGTTCGGCCTGGACGGAGGTCAGCCCGCTCGCGGAGGAGCGCAGCTCGCCGAGCAGCAGCTCGATGCGCTCCTCGGCGTCGAGCGGAGCGGCCACGGGATCGTCCTCCTGCGCCGCCACGGCATCGTCCCCGTGCGCCGCCACGGCAGTCACCCGCCGCCTATGTCGCGACGGCGCAGCAGCACGACTGCCGCCAGCGCGCCAGCGAGCCCGCCGCCCAGCATGACCAGGGCGGCCCCGAGCTGAAAGGGGCGCTCGGGCACGAAGCCGATGTGGGCGAAGGGCGTCAGCTTCAGCAGCCAGCTGGGCGCCCGGACGACCGAGCCCAGCAGCTCCCACAGGAAGGCGACTGTGACGAGTCCGTAGGCGAGCGCGCCGCTGGCTCTCGGAAGCAGCGCGTAGGCCAGCGCCGCCAGGCCGAGGAACAGCAGGCCGGCGGGCAGGCAGTTGGCGCCAGCCTCGAGCATCTGCATAAGGGTCACGGGCACTCCCTCCCAGGCCGCCCCCAGCCACGTCATCGCCCCGGATGCGAGCGCGATCAGGACCGCGCCGCCGCAGGCCAGCGCCAGCCGCTCGGCCAGCCAGCGGCTGCGCCCGACGGGCAGGCTGAGCAGCGTGTCGAGCCGCTGCTCGGACTCCTCCCTGTGGGCCGCCGCGACCTGGGCGCAGGCGAACAGGCTGACCGTGAGCACGAAGAAGATGAAGATCAGCGACAGGTAGCCCCTCGGCGTCGTGATCGAGCCCGAGCCGAGCAGCTTCAGCTCGCGCCGCATGGCCGGGGAGATGCCGGCAGATGAGATGCTGGAGGAGACGAGCCCCAGCACGAGGCCGTAGCCGCCGGCGCCGAGCACCCAGATGGCGAGGCTGGTGCGCTCTTCGCGCACGGCGTGGGCGAGCGTCGAGCCGAGCAGCCGCGTGCGCGGCGCGGCCGTGTCGCGAGCCGGCAGCAGCCCCGAGCCGAGGTCGCGAGAGCGGGCCAGCCGCCCGGCGATAGCGACGAGCACGGCGCTGCACGCCGCCAGCGCCACCAGCGCTGCTGGCTGCTGACCGGTGAAGGGACGCAGCTGCTCGGCCCAGCCCAGCGGCGTGGCCCAGCGCAGCCAGTCGAGGCTGTGGGAGGCGTCGGCGATCGCCCGCAGCAGCAGGCACAGGACGAGCACACCGCTCGATATCTCGAGCGCCAGACGGCGTGTCGGGGCGAGCTGGCTGACCAAGGCGCCCACGCCGGCGAAGACGGCTGCGACGGAGACGGTTGCCAGGGCCAGGTAGGCAGAGCCGCCCAGCGGCAGGCCACCGGCGAGCAGGCCCAGCGTCTCGGCTAGCCAGAGCAGGACGATGCCGGCGCCGACGGCGCCCAGCGAGGCCAGATATGCGCGTTGACGTCCGATCGTCCCCGCCAGCACGAGCTCCAGGCGGCCGGCCTCCTCCTCGGCCCGAAGGGCCCGCACGGCGCCCAGCAGCCCGTAGGCGCCGGCCACGATCGCCAGCACGCCGCCGACGCGCCAGGCGCAGTAACCGCCGACGTCGACGGGGTTGTAGGGATAGCCGTAGAAGAGGCGCAGGGCGTCGTTGCCGGCGAAGCTGCGTGCGAAGTCGAGGCGGGCGGCGAGCGTCGGGTAGGCGTCCCGGTAGCCGACGGCCTGCATCCAGGCGTAGAGGAAGAACAGGGCCAGGAAGGAGAGGGTCCTGGTGCGAGCGTCTCCGAAGGCCCTGCGCAGCAGGGCGAGGCCCGGCGAGGCGCTCGCCGGCGCCGCGACGGTCGCGCTAGCCATCGGAGCCGGTGCCGTCGTAGTGGTGGAGGAAGACCTCCTCCAGGGACGGCTCCCTGCTCGTCAGCTCGAGGACCGGGAGGCCGTCCAGGGCGGTGATGACGGGCGCGATCGGTCCGGTCACCTCCAGGCGCAGCGAGTTGGCGCCTGCCCGCTGCACCTCCACGCCGGAGAGCTCCGGCAGCGTCGGCGCCTCTCCCGCGAAGGTGACCTCGACGGTCTGGGCGGAGAGGTGGCGGAGCTGCGCCAGCGTGCCCTGGTCGACCAGCCTGCCCTGCTTGAGGATGCCGACGCGGTCGCACAGCGCCTCGACCTCGCTGAGGATGTGCGAGGACAGGAAGACGGTCTGCCCGCGCTCGCTGGCCTCGCGCACGGACTCGCGGAAGGCGACCTCCATCAGCGGGTCGAGGCCCGCCGTGGGCTCGTCGAGGAGCAGGAGATCGGCCCGCGAGGAGAGCGCGGCCACCAGCTGCACCTTCTGGCGGTTGCCCTTGGAGAGGGCCCTGACCTTCTTGTCCGTGTCCAGCTGGAAGCGCTCGAGGAGCGTCTTGCGGTAGGCGACGTCGACGCCGCCACGCACGCTGGCCAGCAGCTCCAGCGTCTCGGCGCCCGTCAGCGACGGCCACAGGAACGGCTCGCCGGCCACGTAGGCGACCCTGCGGTGGGCCGCGACGGGCTCACGCCAAGCGTCGACCCCGAACAGCTCGGCGCGACCGGCGCTCGGCCGGTGCAGGCCCAGCAGCAACCGGATCGTCGTCGTCTTGCCGGCCCCGTTGGGTCCCAGGTAGCCGTAGACCTCGCCGCGGGCTATCTCCAGGTCGAGATCCGCGATGGCGACGGTGGCGCCGTAGCGCTTGCAGAGTCCCGACGTTCTGATCGCCACGTCGCCCCGCCCAGGCGGAGGGGCTGTCTGCGCCGGGGCGTCCGTCGTCTGGCTGGCCATGTCAGTCAGCTTCTCGGGGTCTCGATCGTCGTCCATCCGGGGTTTTCACCTAGGCGCAGGGGATTCGTCCGCAGCATCGCCGGTTGGGTAGAAGACCGCAATCGGCGACGGTCGATTCCCGACGCCGGGCGATCGCCCGAGGCCTAGCTTCCTTGCATGTTCGAGAAGATCCTCGCCGGCTACGCGGGCGATCGGGCGGGACGCGACGCGGTGGCGCTGGCCGTCAGGCTGGCGGCCCTGCAGGACGGCTCGCTGACGATCGCCTTCCCCTACCACCCCCTGCTGGCGTCCGTGACGGCCGACGGCGCCCTGGAACGCGTGAGGGGCGAGCTGGCAGCCATGCTGGGAGACGACGAGCCTCGACTGCAGGGCGCGGCGTACCGCTGGAGCCCCAGCTCCTGGCCGATCCGGGCGTTGCAGGAGCTGGCGGACTACGAGGGATCCTCGGTGATCGTCGTGGGCGCGGCGCCCGAGCGCGTCGAGCGGCGCCACGTCGGCCTGATGGAGCGTCTCGTCCACGGCTGCCCGTGCGCCGTCGCGGTCGCCCCCGAGGGCCTGGCCGACGGCGAGATCCGGCCCTTCCAGCGGATCGGCGTCGGCTTCGCCGACAGCCGCGAGGGACGAGCCGCGATCGGAGCGGGCATCGATCTCGCCCGTGCGACAGGGGGACGCCTGCGGGTCATCGCTGGGGCCGGCATCGGCGCCGCCATCGCAGGCTACGGGTTCGCCTCCTCGACCCTGCCCGAGATCGAGCAGGAGCTCTACGAGCAGACGGAGCGGACCCTGGCGGCCGTCCTGGACCGCTTCGACGGCGGCCTGGAGGCCGAGCGCGAGGTGCGCCGCGGCGATCCCGCCGAGATCCTCGTCGAGGCATCGGCGGGCCTGGACCTGATGATCCTCGGCTCCCGCGCCTACGGCCCGGCCCGCCGTGCCCTGCTGGGCAGCGTCTCGGCCGAGGTCATGCGCCGCTCCCGCTGCCCCGTCCTGGTGCTGCCCCGCTGCAGCTGCGCCTGCGCCCCTCGCGACACAACAGAGACGACCGGCTCCGGCCCGTGACAGCCATGGATGACGATCTCCGTCCTTTCCCACATCGGCACGACACGTTTACACGCTCCCCGCGGACACCGCCCGAGCCTACGGTGATCGTCATGGAGCAGAGGGCTCATCTTGTGTCGGTCCCAACAGGAGAACCCGTCACCCGGGAGGCGACGATCACGGTCGTCGTCGCCGACGACCACGCCCTGATGAGGCGCAACCTGCGCATGCTCCTGGAAGCCGAGCAGGACATGCACGTGACGGCCGAGGCCGACCACCTGGCCCTCGTCGAACAGCACGTCCGCGGCCACAGGCCCGACGTCCTGGTCCTCGACCTGACGATGCCCAGCGGCTCGAGCCTGGAGACGATCGTCAACCTGCGCAACCATAGCCCTGAAACGAGGATCGTGGTCGTGAGCGTCGAGGACACCCCCGGATTCGCCCAGCGTGCCCTGGCCGCGGGGGCGAATGGTTACGTCCTCAAGGATCTCGCCGTCGAGGACCTCCCCGCCGCCGTCCGCGCGGCAGCCCGTGGCGAGGAGTACCTGAGCGGCCCGATCGCCTCGCGGCTGGCGGCCCTGCGGCACACCCTCGCGCGGGGCGAGCTGAGCCTGCGCGAGACGGAAGTCCTGCGCCTGATCGCGCTCGGCCACACGAGCGTCGAGATCGCCTCCCAGCTCGGCCTCTCGCCGCGCACGATCGAGACCCACCGCGCGCGCATCCACCGGAAGCTGAACCTCCGCACCCGGGCCGAACTGGTCCGCTACGCGCTGCGCTGCGGTCTGCTGACGGCCTGAGTCGACGTGGCCCGCGCGCTCGTCACCGGAGCCTCCGGCTACATAGGCAGCCGACTGGTGCGCGAGCTTCACGCGCGCGGCGTCGCGGTCGGGTGCGTCGTACGCGACCCGAGCCGGGTCAGCTTCGATCCAGCCATCGAGGTGCACCGCGCCGACATGCTCGACCCGAGCTCCCTCAGCGCCATCGAGGACGGATACACGACGGCCTACTATCTCGTCCACTCGATGGGTCGCGGGGGCGACTCCGACTACGAGCAACGCGACGCCGTCGCCGCCGCCAACCTGGCCCGCTTCGCGGTCGCCACCGGCATCGAGCGGATCGTCTACCTCGGCGGCCTCGGCGATCGCCCCGCATCCAAGCACCTCCGCTCTCGGCTGCGCGTCGGAGAGATCCTGCGCGACGAGGGACCGCCGCTCACCTGGTTTCGCGCCGGCATGGTGGTGGGAGCCGGATCGGAGAGCTACCGAACGCTGCGCTCGCTGGTCGAGCGCCTGCCGGTGATGCTTGCGCCCTCGTGGCTGGCGACACCCACCCAGGCGATCGCCATCGGCGACGTGTTGAGCTACCTCATCGAGGCTCCCGGCATAGCCGAGGCGCGCTCCCGCGAGATCCAGATCGGGTCTGCCGAGATACTCACATACGGGGAGATGCTCGACCAGATGGCCGACGCGCTGGGACTGCACCGGCGCCCACGCATCCCGGTGCCCCTGCTGACGCCGTGGCTCTCCTCACACTGGATCGGCCTCGTCACGCCGGTCGACGCCGGCGTCGCGAGACCGTTGATCGAGGGGCTCTCCACAGACACGACCGTCACCGATCCATCCGGTATGGAGCTGTTCGACATCCAACCGAGATCCTTCGAGCAGGCCCTGCGCAAGGCGATCGCCGAGGCAGCCGGCGCCCGGCCGCCCGGCTGATACGCGACAGCTCGCGCGACCCGACTCCACGCCGATCCGCCTCAGAACTCGAACACCAGGCGGGCCGTGCCGGCGGTGCCCTCCTCGACTTCGCGGAAGGCCTCGTTGACCTGGTCCAGTCGGCGCGTCTCGTAGACGACGCGGGTGTGGCCGTGCTGGTGCAGGGCGAAGACCTCCTCGAGGTCGCGGTGGGTCCCCACGATCGAGCCGCGGATCGTGATGCCTCCCAGGACCGTCTCGAAGATCGGCAGCTTCACGAAGTTGTCGGCGGGCAGGCCGACGAAGACGAGCGTGCCTCCCCTCGCCATCGCGCCGTAGGCCTGTTCGAAGGCCAGCGGCGAGACGGCGGTGGCGATCGCCACGTCCGCTCCGCCCAGGCGCTTGATCTCGGCGACCGGGTCCTGCTCGGTGGCGTTGATCGTGTGCACCGCGCCGAGCTGCTTGGCCAGCTCCAGTTTGTCCTCGTGGACGTCCACGGCCACGACCTCGCAGCCCGCCACCCGGGCGTACTGCAGGGCCATGTGGCCGAGGCCGCCGACGCCGAAGACGGCTGCCAGCATCGAAGGCCTGGCGCCCGAGACCTTGACGGCCTTGTACGTCGTGACGCCGGCGCACGTCAGGGGCGCCGCCACGACCGGCTCGACGCCGTCGGGCACCTTGACGATGTGACGGGCGAAGGCGACCGCGTGCTCGGCGTAGCAGCCGTCGATCGCGTAGCCGCTGTTCAGCTGCTGTTCGCAGAGCGTCTCGCGGCCGTCGTTGCAGTAGCGGCATTCGCCGCAGGCGTAGCCGAGCCAGGGGATCGCGACGCGATCGCCTTCGGCGACCTTGGCGTGCACGCCCGGACCGATCGCCTCGATCCGCCCCACCCCCTCGTGACCCGGTACCAGCGGCAGGCTCGGCTTCACCGGCCAGTCGCCGTGCGCAGCGTGGATGTCGGTGTGACAGAGGCCGGATGCCTCCATGCGCACCAGGACCTGCCCCTCAGAGGGAGCCGGGACCGGGCGCTCCTCGATCGTCAGGGGCCCCTTGAACTCGTGGACGACAGCCGCCTTGGACATCTCGCTCTCCTCATGCCGGAATTAGCTCTCCAGCAGAACCTATGCGCGGCCGCGCGAGCGCCCATCGGGGTCCAGCACCGCCGCCAGTCAGCGGTTTCTACGCAGAGGAGGGTCAGCCCTGCGCGAGGTGGGCACCGGCTGCATGCTCGCCGTGCACGGGTATGGCAGCCGTTACGGTCGTCCCCGAGCCGGCGGTCGAGGCGACGTGCAGCTCGCCTCCCAGCAGGGCCACCCGCTCGCGCATGCCCATCAACCCGAAGCCGTCCGTGCCCTGCTCGGGGTCGAAGCCGCGGCCGTCGTCGCGGACCAGCAGCTCGATGCGACCGTCGCGCTGGTCCACCTCGATCACGGCCCGCTTCGCATGCCCGTGCTTGGTCGCGTTCGTCAGCGCCTCCTGTACGACCCTGTAAACGGCCGTTTCGAGCTCTCCGCCGAGGGGCTCGGCGTCGCCGTCCTCGTCGCGATCGAGCTCGATGGAGACGTCGACGTCGATGTCGTGACGGCCCGCCCGCTCGGCCAGCGCCTCGATCGCCGCCGTGATGCCGAGCTCGTCCAGGGCCGCGGGGCGCAGGTCGGTGATCAGCGCGCGCAGGTTCGCGATCGCCTCCTCCAGCTGCTCGACGGCCGCTCCCACGGCCCGCTCGACCGTCTCGGCGTGGCCGGACCGGCGCGCCGAGGCCAGCCCGATGCGCAGGGCGCTGAGGCTCTGCAGCGTGTCGTCGTGGAGCTCCCTGGCCCAGCGCTGGCGCTCGCCCTCCGCGGCCGCCAGGCGCTGGCGCTGGCGCTCGTTGGTGACCGACTGGGCCGTTGCGACCGCCGTGGCCGCGCTGCTGGCGAAGGACTCCAGCAGCATCATGTCCTCGGCTGTGAAGCCCGGGCCGTCCTCGAGACGGTCCAGGGCCAGCAGCACGCCGAGGCCCTGCCCGCGATAGCTCAGCGGCACGACGATCCCCGCTTCGGCGCGGACGCCCAGATGGCCCAGGCCGTGCTCGTCGAAGCGCGCGCGGTTGAGCTCTTCCTCGAGCAGCTGCGGGCGGCCCGTGCGCATGCACTGCGCGGCGACCGTGTCGGCCAGCGGCACGCGACTGCCGATCAGCGTCGGCGGGACCTCGCCTGCCGCGGCAGCCATCTCCAGCTCCTGCCCGCGCGTCAGCTCGATCATCAGGACCCGGGCCGAGACGAGCGCCCGCCCGCGCTTGGCGACGAGCTGCAGGACCACGTCGGGATCCGTCTCGCCGCCGAGGGCCCTGGCGATCTGCGTCGTTGCCTCCAGCGCCGCCACCGTCCGGGCCAGACGGTCGCGATCTTCGCGCGTGCCCGTGTAGAGGGCGGCATGGCCGATCGCCACCGCCGCGAACTCGGCCAGCGTGATGACCGCATCCTCGTCGGCCTGCGTGAACTCCGCGCCGCCGGTCTTCTCGGTCAGGTAGAGGTTCCCGTAGGGCTTGCCGTCGAGCAGGATCGGCACGCCCAGGAAGCTGCCCATCGGAGGATGGCCGTGGGGGAAGCCGTAGGAGCGCGGGTGCATGTCGACGTCGGCCAGGCGCAGCGGCACCGGCTGCTCGATCAGCGCGCCGAGCACGCCGCGTCCTCGCGGGAGGCTGCCGATCGCCTCCTTGGCATGCGGGTCGATGCCCGCCGTCAGGAACCGCGCCAGCTCCGTCCGCGACTCGTTGAGCACGCCCACCGCCGCATAGCGGGCCTCCGTCAGCTCTCTGGCCGCCTCCAGGACCCGCTCCAGCACCACGTCCAGGTCGAGGTCGGCCAGCACGCTGCGTGCAACGTCGAGGATGCCTTGAGTCGCTCGGTCCACAGTCCTGCCCTTCACCGGCATCAGCCGGGCCACCCTGGGGGTCGAGACGATTAAACCACTCGCGACCAGCCTCGACCGGACGTTACGTAGTTAACCACGACACGGGTCGGATTTACTCGGCTGATCAGAATCTCTCTCCGCCTCTAGCCTGCTGTTCATGAGCTCTCCCACCCCCTCCGAGGACAGTGGCTTTCACGTAGTCGTGGTCGGCGGCGGCGTCGCCGCGCTGGAGACCGTGCTGGCGTTGAAGGACCTTGCCGGAGAGCGCCTGGCCATCACCGTGCTGGCCCCCAACGAGGACTTCGTCTACAGGCCCATGACAGTCGTCGAGCCCTTCGCCTACGCGGCCGCCAGGCGCTACCGGCTGGCCCCGATCATGCACGAGCTGGGCGTCGAGCTGATCGCCGAGAAGCTCGGCTGGGTCGACCGCGCCCGTCAGGTCGTCCACACAAGCGAGGACCGCGAGGTCCACTACGACGCCCTCGTGCTGGCCCTCGGCGCCCAGCCCTACGCCCGCTACCGACACGCCATCACGATCGACGACAGGCGCATGGACGAGACGCTGCACGGAGTCATCCAGGACATCGAGGCCGGCTACCTGGACAGCATCGCCTTCCTGTCCCCCGGACGCATGGCCTGGCAGCTGCCGCTGTACGAGCTGGCGCTGATGACGGCCGGGCGCGCCTACGACGCCGACGCGAACGTGGAGATAACCGTCATCACCCCCGAGGACAGCCCGCTGGCGATCTTCGGGGCGGAGGCCAGCGCCCACGTGCAGGCGCTGCTGGAGAAGGCCGGCGTCAAGACCATCAACTCCGCCTACGCGGAGGTGCCCGAGCCCGGTGAGATCGTCATCAACCCCGGCGATCGCCGCCTGCACGCCAAGCGCGTCGTGGCCCTGCCCGAGCTGTACGGGCCGTCCGTGCGCGGCGTGCCCGTCAGCGAACACGGCTTCCTTCGCGTCAACCGCTTCGGTCGTGTGCTCGACGCGGGGCCCATCTTCGCCGCCGGCGACGCCGTCGACTTCCCGATCAAGCACGGCGGCCTCTCCACCCAGCAGGCCGACGCCGCCGCCGAATCGATCGCCGCCCTGGCGGGCGTGGAGATCGAGCCCCAGCCGTTCAGCCCGGTCATCCACGGCATGCTGCTGACCGACGGCAAGCCCCAGTACCTGACCGCCAAGATCACCGGCGGGCAGGGCTTCAGCTCGGAGTTCAGCGACTCCCCCAGTTGGGACGTCGGCGAGAAGATCGCCGCCCGCTACCTGGCCCCGTTCCTGGCCGCCCACAAGGCGGGCGAGGAGGCATGAGCACCCCCTCCCCCCGGGCTGGCACGACACGCTGCCTGGTCGTCGGCTACGACGACACCGACAGCTCCCGTGCCGCCGTCTCGTGGGCCGCCGCCCAGCTGCCCGAGGACGGACGGCTCGTGATCGTCTATGCCTGCAGGCCCCTGCACGCACCCCCCGACCCCCTCTCGACGGCCAAGGAGCGACGCGCCCTCGGCCGAGCCGTCATCGACGAGCTGATGCTGGGCGGGGAGGATGCCCTGCACGACGTCGAGGTGCAGGCCGAGATCTCCGACGCCGACCCCGTCAGCGCCCTCATCGAAGCCGCCCACACGCACGATGCCAGCGCGATCGTGCTCGGCAACGAGCGGCGCTCGCGCCTGCACCGGGCGCTCGGTACGGCCACCACGGAGCTGCTCCTGCGCTCGCCCGTGCCGGTCACGACCGTTCCCCACGCCGTCGAGGACTGACGCCACGCGTTCGGCGGCTCGGGCGACCTGGTTGCTCGGTACGCGCAGAGCCGGGGCCGAGACTCAGGCGCCAGCCGGGGCCGAAACTCAGTTGCCCGAGCGGGGCTCCTGGGGCAGGCGCGGCACACGCCGCACCGAGCGCACCCCGTTGCTCGTCCGCTCGCGCCGCTGCGGGGGATGATGATCGCGGCGGGTCTCGATCAGCAGCGCGAAAGTCGGGCAGGCCTCGGCCGCCATCTCGGCGTGGTCGATCAGCTCGGCCGGGATGGGGCGACCGTCGAGGATCGGATAGCCCCACTCGTCGAGGCTGATCATCTCCGGCAGCAGCTCCGCGCACATGCCGTGGGCATGGCACTCGATCGGGTTCACGCGCAGGTGCTTGCTCATCGGCTCAGCTCCTGCAGGGCCGCGCTGGGCGCCTGGCTCAGGCGTGGCAGGGGCAGCGTCGGGCGTGCGCCGCAGGCCGCGCACTGGCCGTGGCGGGCGTGGTCGGCGAGCTCCGGGGCGAACACGCTCATGGCGCTCGTCACGAAGCGCATGGTCCCGTCGGGGTGACGGCAGGCGCCGCGCCCGCGGATCACGCTGGCCAGGCGCCCGATGCGCTCGGCGCCCTCGTAGCCGACCGCGCCGCCGGCGAGCTCTGCCAGGCGACCCGCGACGGCGTCCAGGCCGTGCACGCACGGCCCGCACTGCCCGGCGCTTTCCTCGGACATCCATCGGGCCACCCGGACCGTCTCCGCCACGCCGCAGCCGCGGGCGCCGAGCAGGCACACCACGCCCGCTCCCAGCGTCGCGCCGTAGGCCGCCAGCGACACCTCGTCCAGCGCGATCGAGTCGAGCTCGGCGCCGTCGATCCAGGCTCCCGCGTAGCCGCCCACCAGCACCGCCCTGACGTCTTCGCGCAGCCCGCCCGCGGCGTCGATCAGCGACGCCAGCGAGGAGCCGTGCTCGATCTCGTAGACGCCAGGATGGGCCACGGGGCCGGTCATCGTCACGAGCGCCGAGCCGGGGTCCTCGGGCGTGCCCAGCGAGCGGAACCAGTCCGCGCCGTGGCGGGCGATCAGGGCCAGGTGGGCGAAGGTCTCGGCGTTGCTGAACAGCGTCGGGCGGCCGCCGACGCCCTTTTCGAAGGTCATCGGCGGCGTGAAGGTGGGCAGGGCCGGACCGCCGTTGAGGAAGTTGACCAGCGCCGTCTCCTGGCCGGAGACATAGGTGTGGGGAGCCGCCACCAGGCGGATGTCCACGTCTCCCGCCAGCCGCCCGCGCTCGGCGATCGCCTGCTGAGCGCTGCGGGCCGTCTCCGCCGAGGCCTCCGAGACGCACAGCAGCACTTCGCCGGCGCCGACCGCGTGGGCCGCCAGCACGGCGCCGTCCAGCGCCAGGTGCGGCACCGTGCGCAGCAGCGTGCGGTCCTTGAGGCTTGCCGGCTCGCCCTCCGTCGCGTTCACGACGACCGCCCGGGCGCGCCCGCGGGCGCCCAGCACGGCGTGCATCTTGACCGCCGTCGGGAAGCCTGCGCCGCCGCGGCCCTTCAGGCCGGCACGCTGCAGCTCGTCGATCAGCTCCGTGTCGCCGCGGCGGCGACGCTTGGCCGGCACCGGCGCGGGACCGTGGATGGCCAGGTGGTCCTCCAGCGTGACCGCCCCTTCGGGTCTCACGCCCGCCAGCAGTCGCGGCAGGCGGGCAGTCTCCGTCATCACGCTCATTCGTCTCTCCCCTGCTTGCTCGCGGGCGCCTTGTGCCGCAGCAGCGTGCCCGGAGTGCCCGAGCGCCTGGCCCATTCGCTGCCCAGAGGCCCGCCGGGCACCCACACCAGCAGGAACAGGGCGAAGCCCGCGACGGCCGCGAAGGCCGCCGTGCGGGAGCCGGCGTTGGCCGGCCAGCCCGATGCCGCCCTGAACACGACAGAAGCCAGCACAAGCGCCAGGCAGGCGATCGTGACCAGCTGCAGCCAGGCCGTTTTGACGTCGCTGCCCGTGCCCAGGCCGTGCAGCAGCGCGATCGGCCAGGACGCGTAGGAGAGCCAGTGGATCCGCCGCCACAGCGTGTTGCCCACGCGCCTGCGCAGCAGGCTCGTCACGACGACGGCCACGAGCATGTCGAAGGCGACCGCGCCCAGGCCCAGCCAGAAGGGCCTGTAGGAGCCGACGAACGGGACGATCGAGTCGATCAGGGGGATCGAGGCGAAGCTGTCCAGGGCCGAGGTGAGGATGTGCAGCGCCAGGAACACGAGCGTCAGCAGCGCCAGGTTGCGGTGCAGGCGGTCCACGACGAAGCGCGGCCACGCCGGCGAGCTGATCCTCTTGACGTCGATCACGCCCAGGGCGACCGTGAGGCTCAGCAGCACCATCGCCACCGCCCCCGTCGAGCGGGTCATGTACCAGTAGGCGCTCGGGCCCGAGCTTGCCGCGATCACGTCCATGACAGCTGCTCCCGCACGATAGGGCCGTCGGTGTCTTCAACCGGCCAGCCAGCGACCGTCACGACCGCGCCGTCGCGGCGGACCAGACGGGCCGGCAGGCCCAGGCCCTCCAGCCAGCCGGGCGCGTCCTCGCCCCGCAGCATCGCCGCCGTGCCCGCGATGTTCGCGTCCGCGCAATCCGCCGCGGCGACGCTGACCGTCCGCCACGGCGTGTCCGCCGGCTGCTCCGTCGCAGGGTCGATGATGTGGTGCATCTGCCGCCCGTCCCTGCGCCAGCAGCGAACCGCGATGCTGGACGTCGCAAGGCCACCGGAGGCGATGCTGACGCGCTGGCCGGGGGCCTCCGGGCCGTCGCGGTGATCGTCTGTGACGTGGATGCGCCAGCCCCCGGACGGCGGCTGGCCGGCAGTCGCGATGTCGCCGCCCAGCGACACGAGCACGCCCGCGCCGAAGCGCTCGTGCACGGCCGCGCAGGCCAGGTCGGCTGCATGGGCTTTGGCCGTCGCGCCCAGGTCCAGCTTGACGCCCGCCGGCACGCGCACCCGCCCCGACCTCGCGTCGAGCTCGACCGACTCCCAGCTCGCGCGCCTGCGCGCAGTCACCTCGAGGACCTCGCCGGGGGCCTGGTCCGCCGCCGCCATCAGGCGCCAGTCGCGGTCGTAGCCGGCCCTCTCCAGGGCGCCGCCCACGCAGGGGTCGACAGCGCCATCCGTCAGCTCCGCCGCTCTCAGGGCGATGTCGAGCTCCCGCGTCAGCACCGGCCCGATCGCGACCTGGCTGCCCGCGGCCCTGTTCACGCGCGAGAGCTCCGAGTCCTCACGGAAGCGCGAGCAGGCCAGGTCGATCTCGCCGAGCGCCTGCTTGACGATCTCGATGGCCCTCTGCAGCTGCCACGGGTCGAGCACCTGCAGGACGACAGTGCTGCCCAGCGCCTGCCAGCGAGCCGTCGGAACGCAACTGCTCATCGCCGCTCCTGACGCCTGTAGGAGACCCGCGTGGAGGATTCGACCGTCGCTCGAGGGACGGCGTCGGCCCGCTGCAGGCAGCCTTCGGCCCCCTCCCCCGCGCGCTCTCGCGGGGCCGTGGCGCTGCTTCGCGGGCGTCGACGCCTGGGCCGTGCGCCCCTTCTTTCCGCCAGCACCCAGGCAGCGCACAGCGCCAGCACGATGATCGCCCCGAGCGCCGCCACCGCCAGGCCCGAGGCGAGCAGCAGGGCGATCAGCGCCAGCGCGACGCCCGCGCCGAGATCGCTGACCAGCATCCTGCGCCTGCGTACACGCGCCGACATGGCGCGGCGCCGGCGCAGCTGCTCCGGTGTCGGTGTGCGCCCGCTGCTCATGCCGGCACCCTGCGGAAGACGAAGCGGGGCAGGGCCCTCATGATCAGCATCACCCAGCGCAGCGCCGGCGGCGCCCAGACGGTGTCGGCACCGCCTTCCAGGCCGCGGACCGTCTCGCAGGCGACCCGCTCGGGGGTCGTGGCAAGGGGAGGGGCCTGCAGGCCGCGGGTCATGCGGGTGTGGACGAACCCCGGCCGGACCGTCACCACGCGCACGCCGCTGCCCCGCAGGGCGTCGTCCAGGCCCTGCGCCAGCGCGTCGATGCCGGCCTTGGAGGCGCAGTAGACGGCGTTGGCCGCGCGCGGGCGCTCCGCCGCCACGGAGGAGAGCACGACGATCGTGCCCCCGCCCCTCTCGCGCATCAGCCGGGCCGTGTGCATCAGCAGCGAGCCGGCGCCGACAGTGTTGACGGACAGGACCTCCACAGCGCCCCGCACGTCCTCGGGCAGGCCGCCCCGCTCGCCCAGCACGCCGACCGCGACGATCGCCAGGTCGACGCCGCCGAGCGTCTGGAAGGCCTGCTCGAGCGCCGCGCCGTGGCCGGCCGGGTCGGCCGCATCGAGGATCAGCGTCCTGACGTCGGCTGCGCCGCGGGCCCGCTCGCGCTCCGCGGCCTGCTCGAGGCTCTGCTCGTCGCGCCCGGCCAGCACGATCGAGCGCCCGGGCGTGTCCGGCAGCTCGTCCATGATCGCCGCCGCGATCTCCGAGGTTCCGCCGAGCACCAGCAGCCGTCGCGCCTGCACGTCGCGATCTTCGCCCGCTGCGCGACCCCTCCTCCTCATCATCATCTGCTCAACCCCAGTCGACGGCCCATGTCCGAGCGCAGCACGTCGTGCGGGTCCAGGCGGGCACGCAGCTCGCGGAAGGAGGGCAGGGACGGGTAGGTGGCCTGCAGCGTCTGCGCGCTCATGCGGGCGTCCTTGGCCAGGTACAGGCGCCCGCCCGCCGTCGCGACCAGCTCGTCGGCCCTCGCCAGGGCACGGCTCAGGCCGGGGGCACACGCGGGCATGTCGACCGCCAGCGTCCAGCCGGGGACGGGGAAGGACAGCATCCCCCCGCTGGGCGATCCGAAGCGCTTGATCACGGCCAGGTACATCGGCAGCCCCGCGCCCCGCAGCAGCTCGAGCACCGAGCGGACCGTCCCGTCCTGTTGCGGCGGCACCACGAACTGGTACTGGATCAGGCCCTCCCGTCCGTAGACGCGGTTCCAGTCGGCCACTTTGTCCAGCGGGAACAGCTGCTCCCCGGCGTCTAGCAGGCGGCCCCTGGCGCTGCGGGGGGCGCGCAGCCACAGGGCCTCGTTGAAGGCCCTGACGACGCCCGGCGCCAGCAGGCCCGAGGGGACGCCGGCCGGAACCGTCAGCCGTCCCGCCCGGGGCATCCGCAGGTCCCGCTCCGGGCCCTGCTCGGGACCTTCGCTGGAGCGGGTCACGACCGCCCGTGCGAAGTGCCTGCCCGGGGCCATCAGGTCCAGCCAGGCGATCGTGTGCGTGTACGCGCGCTCGCAGGAGCTCATCAACGCCATCGCCTCCTCGAGCGAGGCAACCCGGTCGATGTCCGCCACGGCCATCGGGTTGCGCAGCGGGATCGTGCGCAGCCTGGCGCTCGTCACGACGCCCGTCAGGCCCATGCCGCCTGCCGTCGCTCTGAACAGGTCCGTCTCGGGGAGCGCCCGTTGCGGGCCCTCGCCGGGCGTGCAGACCGTCATCTCGCACAGCTGGGCCGCGAAGCTGCCCGCGACGGGGTGGTTCTTGCCGTGGACGTCGGAGGCGATCGCCCCGCCCACCGTCAGGTGCCTCGTGCCGGGCACGACCGGCAGCGTCATGCCGTTCGCCGCCAGCTCCTGGAGCAGCCGCTCGAAGCTGACGCCCGCCTGCACGTGCGCCTCACCGAGCTGGGGGTCGAGCGCCTCGATGGCGCTCATCGCAGTCATGTCCAGGACCGCTCCGCCCGCGTTCTGGGCGGGGTCTCCGTAGCTGCGCCCGGCCCCGCGGGCGATCGCCCCGCCGACGCAGCCCGACGCCAGCAGCTCTGCGACCTGCTCCTCGGAGGTCGGGCGCAGGACGCGGGCCCGGGAGGGCAGCGTCCGGCCCCAGCCGCTCAGCAGTCGCACCTGCCCGGAGATGGCCCTCGGCTTCAGCTCAACCGAAGACATAGACACCCGACACGAACAGGCCGACCCAGGCGGCGCTCATGACCGTCAGGAAGCGATCTCGCAGCAGCAGGTCTTCGGGCTGCTCACCCTCGCCCCGTTCCAGCAGCAGGGCGTAGCGCAGCAGCCACAGCACGAAGGGGACGACCGTCAGCTCATACCAGGACAGCCGCTCGTGGTGGGAGCGCTGGAAGGCCCACAGGCAGTAGGCAGTCGTCGCCACCGTCGCCGCCATCCCGATCACGAAGCGCAGGTAGCGCTCGGAGTACTCGCCCAGCGCCGCCCTCGTGAGCTTGGCGGGGTCGCTGTCGCGGAGCTCCGCATAGCGCTTGCCCGCCACCACGAACAGCGCCGCGAAGGACGTCACCAGCAGGAACCAGCGGGACACCGTGATCGACGTCGCCACCCCGCCCGCCAGGGCTCGCAGCACGAAGCATCCGGCCACCGCCGCCAGGTCGGCTACCGCCACGCTGCGCAGCCACAGCGTGTAGCTGCCCGTCAGCAGCAGGTAGGCCAGGGCCACGCCGCCCAGCCAGGGCCGCACCAGGAACGCTCCCGCCAGGCCGCCCGCGGCCAGCAGGACAGCAGCCGGCACAGCCAGGCTCACCGGCAATTCCCCCGCCGCGATGGGGCGCAGCCGCCGGCGCGGATGCAGGCTGTCCTCCGCCCTGTCGTGAACGTCGTTGAGCAGGTACGTCGAGCTGGCCAGGGCGCAGAAGCAGACGAACGTCACGAGCAGCCTGCCCGGCACGTCGGGCTTGGCCAGCACGCCAGCCGCCCCCGGTGCCGCCAGCACCAGCAGGTTCTTGATCCACTGGCGCGGGCGTACGGCCCGCACGAAGGCGATCGGGATAGCCAGGCCGGCCGCACGGGCGGAGACGACCTCGACCGGGGCCACGGCGATCGTCGTGGGGGCTTTCGACTCTGCTGGCACTGTCGAAGTCATGCCACTACATGTAGATCAGGGAACGCTGTGGATCGCGTGAAAATGCTCTTACTTGCAGCCGCTTTCGGCAAGCGCAGGCGTTTGCGCACCTACGATGACGGCGATGGAGTCGATGAGCCTCCCCTCGCCCCTGCGGCGACCCGCGCGGGCGGTTGCGCGGCCGGCCCAGCGCATGCGCAGGGTGCTCGTGACGGCCGCCCTCGTCTGCCTGCTGCCAGCCGGCGTCTCCTACCTTCACGCCCTCACGGAAGCCTCGAACTCCAGCATGGGCATCCGCTCCGTCGAGTGGCTGCGCGACAACGGCGCCGCCACCCTGGTCGCCAAAGTCGAGTCGATCTACTACAGCCTGACGGCCCCCTCCAAGGGCGGCCCGACGCTGAAGAAGCTGCCCCACGTGGGGCTGACGGCCCGCAGCGGTGGCGGTGCTGTCGGCAGTGGCAGTGGCAGTGGCAGTGGCGCCCAGACCGTCCTCGACCGGCCGGCCAACGTCGCTCCCCTGACCAGCCCCGCCCTGCCGGGCGAGGGCGTCTGGCAGCCCACCCAGCTCGGCGAGAGCCACGCCGAACCGCCCCTGCTCGTCACGACCTTCCGCTCTGACCCCTCCGAATACCCGCGGCTAGTCGCCGGGGCAGCCTGGATCAACACCGCCAAGACCGAAGTCAAGCTCTACGCGGGGCGCCTGGAGCCCTCCGTGACGCTGCCCACGCGCGGGCCCATGGAAGTGCCCCAGAGCGCCCGGGCCAACCTGCTGGCGACCTTCAACAGCGGCTTCAAGCTCGGCGACGACCACGGTGGCTGGGCTCTGAACGGCCACACCTACGCGGCGCTTCAGAACGGGCAGGCGACCTTCGTCCGCTACGCCGACGGCCGCTACGACGTGATCGACTGGCAGGGCGGGCCGCGCGTTCCCGCCGACGTCGTCTTCGCCCGCCAGAACCTGCCCCTGATCCTGCAAGAAGGCAAGCTCAGCCCGCGCCTGAACGACAGCTCCGAATGGGGCGCCACCGTCGGCAACGCGATCCAGGTCTGGCGCTCCGGCATCGGCGTCGACGCCCACGGCAACCTCATCTACGCCGCTGCCAACTACCAGACCGTCCGCAGCCTCGCCGAAATCCTGCGCCACGCCGGAGCCGTGCGGGCGATGGAGCTCGACATCAACTCCTACTGGATCTCCTTCAACACCTACGCCGGGCCAGGCGCCCAGGACGCGACCAAGCTGCTGAGCGAAACCGAACGGCCCGCCGAACGCTATCTGAGCCCCGACGACCGGGATTTCTTCGCCGTCTTCAGCCGCTGATCAGGAGCCGCCGGAGACGACCGGTTCGGAGCGTTCTTCGACCGGCGGCGCGGCTTCCTGGGCCGGCTGCTGGGTCTGTTCCACGGGCTGGCTCGGGGTTTCGGCGGGCGCGCTCGATTCCGAGCTGGGCACTTCCGCGGAGGCCTGCGGTTCGCTCTGAGCCTGCTGCGTTTCTTCGGCCGGGGCAGTCGTCTGCGAGCTCTGCCTGGAGGACTGCGTCGATTCGCCGCCTTCGGTGGACGCTTTGGGCGGCGCCGCCGGCGGCGTCAGGGGCTTGTGGGCCTTGCGGGCGCTGCTCGCCGGCGCTTTGGCGCCTGAGCGCTTCGTCACCGTGTGGCCGGGGAAGGCGTTGGCTGCAGCGTCGGCCAGCACGCCTGTGAGGACTGCGCTGCCGGCGATCATCCAGCGGTTGGCCTGGCGCAGGCGCCGCAGGGCCGCGTCGCGGGTGTGACCGGTGTGGATCGAGTCGTTGCGGTGGATGATCTTCATCGAATCAGGTCTCAGCGGTCGTGGTGGAAGTGGTGGAAGCCTTCCCAGGCGCCGAAGTGGGGGATCAGGGCGATCGCCAGGATCAGGCCGGCGCCGATGGCCAGGGTCAGCGACAGCGCCCGCCCGCCGCCGCCCGGGCCGCGCAGGCCGCCGTGGTCGCTCCCGTCCTCCCCGCCGACCACACCGAGCACCTGGGAGCGCAGCCGGCTGGCCTGAGCCGGTTTCAGCAGGGCACGCTCGAGCTCGGGGACGTGGCCGAGCACATGCAGGGCCGTGACGGCCAGCCAGGCGATGAAGCTGGCCTTGTGGATCAGCAGCAGGGAGCCCCTGGAGCTGGGGCCGATCAGCAGCAGCGCCACGCCGCTGGCGAAGACCGTCAGCGTCAGGGCGACGATGACGGGGCCCATCAGGCGCAGGAAGGCCGGCGGCGGTCCCTTGCGACGGTAGCTGGAGGCGCCCGTGTAGTAGCGGGCGAAGCGGTAGCCCGTGCTGGCCAGCTTCAGGGCCACCGGACCGATCAGCAGCAGTCCCAGGAACAGGTGCAGCCAGAGCAGTTGCCCGATGCGCACGATCGTGACGCCCAGGACGGCGAGCAGGACGAACAGGAGGACGCCCGTCATGACGGTCAGTCGCTCGTTGCCGACTGGGCCGCCCGCGGTCAGCCGGGACAGCAGGGGCCGGCGGGCGGCCGTGACGGTTCGCCGTCCCGTGGCCGTGGCGCGGCGGCGGGCAGGGCCTTCCCAGCCGCTCTGCGGCGGCGCTGCTTCGCGGCTTGGCGGTCTGGTGCTCATAGAGGCCATGACCAGTGTCGGAACGGAGGCTAAGAAGCGCCTAACCGTCGAATGAGAAGGCTCTCGTAAAGCACGAGGGCTGCTCGGAGGCATCTCCGCGCCCTATCCTGAGCCCTGTGAGCGCCGTCGGCGAATCGAGACCGGACGGACAGGCGGAGCCTCGCCAGGACGCCTTCGCGGGCGCCACCATCCTGATCGTCGAGGACGAGCCGGGCATCCTCGACTTCGTCACCCGCGGCCTGGAGGGCCAGGGCTTCAAGGTCCTGGCTGAGACCGACGGGGCGGCCGGGCAGGAGCGCGCCCTGCAGGAGAGCCTCGACATGGTCGTGCTCGACCTGATGCTGCCCGGACGGGACGGCCTGCAGGTGCTCGAGGCGCTGCACGCGGCAAAGCCCGAGATGCCGGTCATCGTGCTGACGGCTCGGGGGGAGGTCGAGGACAGGGTCGCCGGCCTCGATGCCGGCGCCGCCGACTACCTGGTCAAGCCCTTCTCGTTGAACGAGCTGACGGCCCGCATCCGCGCACAGCTGCGCACGGCCATGCTGGGCACGACGACGCGCCTGGAGGGAGAGGGCGTCGAGGTCGACCTGCTCAGCCGTCGCGTGCGGCGGGACGGCCAGCCGATCGCCCTGTCCACGACGGAGTACGAGCTGCTCGTGCACCTGCTGCGCAACCGGGGCCGCGTCGTCTCCCGGGAGGAGATACTGAGCGCCGTGTGGGGCTACCAGCACGATCCCGCGACGAACATCGTCGACGTCTACATCGGCTACCTGCGCCGCAAGCTGCGCCTGCCGGAGCGGCCCGCGCCGATCCACACGATCCGTTCGGTCGGCTACCGCTTCGGCCGGGCCGGTGCGTAGACGGCTGCCCAACCTGAGCCTGCGCTGGCGGCTGGCCGCCTGGGTCGCACTGGTCGTCCTGGCCTCCTCTGCCGTCACCTTCGTGGCCGTCTACGGAGGCACCGGCAGCAGGCTGAGCAGCCAGATCGACGGTGAGATCGCGGGGGACGCCAACGACCTCGCCCATGCCCTGCAGACCTCGGGCGCCCGCACCCCGAAGGCCCTGCTGCGGGCCGCCGAGGCATACATCAAGGGACAGCCCTTCAACGTCAGCTCGACAGTCCTGTTCGTGACCGTGCCGGGCGCGGGTACGAGCACCAACAGCCCCGAGCTGTTCCGCGCCCAGGCCCCCGACGACAACGAGTCCCCCGCCGAGCAGGCCCAGGAGAACCGCTCGGCCGGACACATCCTGCGAGCGCCCGTCGGCTACACGACCCTGCGCCTCCCCGACGTCGGCATGCTGCGGGTGCTGCGACGGGCGCTGCGCACGGGCGACGAGCTCCCTGCCTCGCTCGGCCATACGCTGGTGGGGGTAGGAGAGCCCCTTGCCAGCGTCGAGCGTGCCCAGCACGGCGTCGCCAGGGCCTTCATCCTGGCCGGCGTCCTGGCGCTCGTCGGCGCCTTCCTGGCGGCCCTGCTGATCGGCACCCGCCTGTCCAACCCGCTGCGCCGGATGGCCGCCGTGGCACGCCAGGTCGATGGCGGCGACCTGCATCCCCGCATCCACGACGTGCAGGGCGGCTCGCGCGAGGTGCAGGTGCTGGCGGAGTCCTTCAACCACATGCTCGACCGCCTGACCGTCGCCTTCGCAGGGCAGCGCGCCTTCGTCGCCGACGCCTCCCACGAGCTGCGCACGCCACTGACGGTCATCCGCGGGCAGCTGGAGGTGCTGGCCGCCCAGGAGCACCCCTCCGCCGAGGAGATCGCCCGGGTCGAGCAGCTCGTCGGCGCCGAGGTGGCGAGGATCTCGCGGCTCGTCGACGACCTGCTGCTGCTGACGCGCAGCGAGCAGACCGCCTTCCTGCGCCTCGAGGACGTCGACGTCGGGGAGTTCCTGGCGGAGCTGTGGGACGGCGTGAAGATGCTCGCAGGCGAGCGTCGCCTGGAGCTGGGGCCGATCGCTCCGGGCACGCTGCGGGCCGACCCCGACAGGCTCGCCCAGGCGCTTCGCAACCTGCTCCGCAACGCCATCGAGCACACCAACCCCGAGGGGGGCCTGGTCAGGCTGGCGGTCGAGCCGCGACCCTCGGGAAAGCTGCGCTTCGTCGTGGAGGACGACGGCCCCGGCATCCCCGCCGACCAGCGCGAGCTCATCTTCGAGCGCTTCCACCGCGTCGACACCGCCCGCGACCGCAGCTCCGGCGGCACCGGGCTGGGCCTTTCCATCGTCCGCGCCATCGCCGAGGCTCACGGCGGGATCGTGCGCGTGGGCGAAGCAGCCTCCGGCGGCACCAGGATGGAACTCGAGCTGCCCGGCTTCAGGCCCATGTCGGGCAGCGCCCGGCGCGAGGACCCGCTGGCCCGTCCGGTCGGAGGGAGGGTCTGAGCGGTTTGACCATGCTCCTCTACAACTCCCAGGTCTCGGGCAACTGCTACAAGGTCCGGCTGCTGCTCACCCTGCTGGGCATCCCCTTCGAGCGCCAAGAGGTCGACGTGGTCGACCGCTCCGGGCGCATGGAGCTGCTGGGCGAGCTAAACCCGGCTCTGCGGGTGCCGACGCTGATCCTCGAGGACGGTCAGCCCCTGGCCGAGTCCAATGCGATCCTCTGCTACCTGGCCGAGGGCACCGAGCTGCTGCCCGACGATCGACTGGAGCGCGCCCGCGTGCTGCAGTGGCTGTTCTTCGAGCAGTACAGCCACGAGCCCAACATCGCCGTCGTGCGCTTCTGGGTCGCAGTCTCCCCCGACCCGCCTCCCGACGCGGAGCTGCAGGCGCGCCGCGCGGCTGGACACGCCGCCCTTGCGGCGATGGAGCGCCACCTGGCGACACGGCCCTACCTCGTGGCCGAGCGCTACACGGTCGCCGACATCGCCCTCTACGCCTACACCCACGTGGCGCACGAGGGCGGCTTCGACATGTCCGGCTACCCCGCCATCGGGGCGTGGCTCGATCGCGTCGCGGCAAGACCGGGGCACGTCACGATCGACGCCTGAGCCCTAGGCATTCAGCGCTTGAGAGCGTCGAGGACCCGCTGCAGCTGGCTCTTGTTCATCTTCGAGCGTCCCTCCACGCCGAGCCTGCGGGCCTCCTCGTAGAGCTGTTCGCGCGTGCGGCCGCGAGGCCCCGGCCTGCCCGAGCGTTTGCCGCCGCGCCGGCTGGCCGAAGGTCCGCGGCTGGACACGCGCGAGCTGGTCTCCGATTCGCCGCTGCGGGCCCGTTCCTTGTTGACCGTTCGAGCCGCGATCTCCTGCGCCCGAGACGTGGAGGCGCCGGACTCTTCCTCGCTCTCCTTGATGTGCTCGTACTGACGGCCTCGCCTGCTCGACTTGCTGACTCCAAGTGGCGGCATGACGATCTCCTCTCACTCGACTGGCTGCTGAGTTGCCCACTACCCGCCCGACAGCACCGGGCAACATGCAGCCGGCGTGCGCCCGCTGATACGGTCGCCCCGGTGCTGGGCAGGATCGACCACGTCGGCTATCTCGTGCGGGACCTGGAGGCGAGCCTCGAGGACGTCACGGAGCGACTCGACCTGGAGGTCGTGCGCCGCTTCGAGCGCCCCCAGTTCGAGCTGGCCGGCGTCTACCTGGGCGCCGACGGCGGCAACGTCGAGCTGTTCACGTTCACCGACCCGTCCCTGACGGAGAGCAGGCTGGCCGGCCGGGAGCTGCTGCTCGACCACGTCGCCCACGAGGTCCAGGACATCGCTGCCGTGGCAAGCTCGCTGCGTGCCGGCGGGACCCGCTTCACGGGCCCCGACCAGCGCGGAGAGCTGACACAGGCCGTCGACCTGGGCGGCGTCCTGCACCTGTGGACGATGCCAGAGACCTGCGGCGGGCTCTCGCTGCAGCTGATGCAGCGGCTGTAGGGCAAGCCCTCGGCGGGAGCTACTCGTCACGAGCCCTGCGCAGAGCGTGGGCCAGCTCGGCGCGCCCGTCGCGCAGTACGGGCGATCCATGGGAGACCAGCAGCAACTCCACAGGCAGCTCGATCAGCGCGCCCATAAGCCCTGCCAGGCCGGCCCGGTCGACGGGAACGTCATCCAGCCAGCTCTCGGGGCAGACCTCGACCGAGCCGCCGTCGACTCCCAGCAGCGAGTCGCCGAAGACCAGCGCTGCGGCATCGGGCAGCCAGAAGACCGTCTCGCTCGCCCCGCGCAGCGGCTTTGGCACGACGCCCTCCGGCACGGCGTTCCAGGCTCGGTTGCTGCGCCCCCTGTAGCGCTCGGCGAGCTCCTCGCGGTCGCGCCTGTGCCAGCGGGTCGTCGTGAGGATGCTGACCGGACGATCCCGGACCTGCCCGTCAAGCCAGGAGAGGAACGCCGTGCCGTCCTCTCCTGGCAGCAGCGGGTCGATCAGGGTCGCCGCGCCCGCGGCCTGGTAGAGGACGGATCCGACCATTCGCGGCCAGTCGGCGCTGCTGCCCGGCTGGGCCTCCGGCTGCCAGTCGGGATGGGCTGCCTCCCAGCGGAACAGGCCGGGGGTGAGCTGGACGATGCCGAGGTCGTTGGATTGCATCCGCGAGGCCCCTTAGGGGCGAGACGAGTTTTGGAGTACGGCGAATGTCCTAAGAGCGGATCGTCCGCACAACGGTGAGCAGTCGTCTCGCACGACCCTCCTAACGGAGCTCAGTGGTCGTGGGGTCGATGCCGTCGCTGGAAATCAACCAGATGCGCGACGGGCGCATCATGCCAGCAATCCTTTCGACTTCCCAGCAGCGCAGCGTCATGCCATCGATTGTCACGGTGCGCTCTGACGGACGCGCGAGCTGGCCCGCGTGAATTGACGCGAGCGCTTGGGCGTGTCCTTCGATGGCGCTCTGCAGGTCGGCGATTTCATCGGCTTCCAGCGTGTGCTCGGCGCGACTGAGCGCCGCGATGAAGAGATCGTGAAGCATGAGGCGCGAAGGGCACGCGATCGTCTCCTCCGCAAGGGCTGACATCGCTTCCTGCTCCATCGCGTGGGCAGGCCCGACGAGTGCGTGCTTGGGGGCGAAGTCCGCGATCCGCGCGCGAAGCGCTCGCAGGCGCGCCACTTGCGAGCGAAGCCGTTCGAGCTGTTCGCTATGGGCTCGTTCGAGCTCTCGCGCGGCGAGATCCGTCAGATTCTTGTGGTCGGCGAGAAGCGTGTCGGTAACGGCAAGGGCGAAGAACCGGGGGTCGATAGTGCCTGCGGCGCTGATTTCGACCGCGCTTTCATCGGGATCGCTTGAGGCCAGATACACGGAGCGGTCGTACTGTGTCGCCGCGAGCTCACGCTGATGGCCCCACCAGTGCGCGACCTGCGCGCGCGTTGCCGGGCCGTCCCATTGTGCCTCCGCCGGCCACGCAGGCGCCGACGTCAACCCGTAGCGGTCGAGCTGCTTCAGAGCAGGGTCCGGATCCTCGGCGAGAGCAAGCGTGAGCCGTGCAGCCTGACGTCCCGCTGCGCTGCGTTGGACGTCGTCGCCTGCTTCGGCCGCCTCGATAAAGGCCTCGCGTGCCCGCTCGAGGTCCGTCAACCCCATGTGCGCCCACGCCGCTGCGAGAAAGCCAGCGGGATTGTTCGGATCATCTTCGATTGCAGTCTGCGAGATTGCCAGCGCCCGCTGCCACCGCTCCCGGCGCAGCAGCTCTGCGACATCGACCAGTCGCTCGGCAGCGCGCGTTTTCGCTGGTGTCTGCAGCGTGTCGACGATCCTCTCGAGCACCGTCAGCTGCTCGCTGAGCGCCCCCGTCACGGCCTGAAGCCCGAACCCCAGCTCCGCCTCGACCGCCATCACCGCGCGGCCGATCGTCGTGATGTCAAGACCCATCAGGTCGAGACGCCGGCGGATCGCGCTCGTCTCTCGCGCCACCTCGCTCGACGCGGTGGCGACGCTCTTCAGCGCGTTGTGATCGCTCCACGATAGGCCGGGGGAGCTCTCGACGTGGCCGACCAGGCCGCCGCCGAGAAAGCGTTCGCGCAACTCGATGTCGGCCACCGGCGAATCCTACTGAGACCCTGAAGAGTCGCTGGAGACCGCCCAGCTCCCTCGTTTCAGGGTCCAGGCGCCACGGGCTGCGGCCCGATTGCGCCCGTGATCCGCTCTACCAGCTCTTGAGCTTGTTCCGCGGTCAAGCCGAGCAACCACGACTCAGGCGTTTCATACGATGTGATGACTACGGTGACTGGTAGCCCGTGGTGGGCGGCCTCCACATTGAGAGCAACCGGTACATCGATCCGGGTGAACTGGCCTTGCCTGTCAGCGATCGACAAGCGCGCGAGACGTCGGCTCAAAGTTGAGTCATCGCATCCGCTGTCATGAACTCGAATTCTACGGTACCTTGGAATTACGGGTGGGCCGGGCCGTCACCTTTGATCGTGGCGCGGAAGGAGCCGAAGTGCTTGCGTCCCCACTGTCGGAGGATGGCCAGCAC